>OFGQ01002583.1_pt1 | contig 10123 bp, 9 predicted proteins | sample 1521791 | NCBI WGS metagenome assembly OFGQ01 (sample SAMEA3504116, study PRJEB24116) | mouse gut metagenome | biome: mouse gut; feature: mouse-associated habitat; material: faeces | place: Denmark | collected 2011 | reverse complement strand
ATGGGCTGATACAGGACGAAGCAAAAGAAAAAGATCTTTCAACAATACAGGAATTTAGTCTGCTGTCCGAACAGGAGCTTGACCGTATAGAAACTCTGGTACAAAACCTTTTGAAAATCACAAAACTGAACGCGGGTACAATTATATTGGAAAAGACTTTAGAAAATGTGTCTGAACTTGCGGAGGAGATAAAAAAACATTTCCTGTTCCGCGCCGGATGGGAGGAAAAAGAAATCTGTTTGTCGGGCAATGGAGAAATTACACTTTTATGCGACCGTAACTGGATGATCGAAGCAATCGGCAACCTTGTAAAGAATGCCCTGGACCACACAGAAAAAGGCGGACGTATCCGTATTGAGTGGCGGGCGTTCACTTCTATTGTCCAGATAACCGTAAAGGATAACGGAAGCGGCATACATCCAGAGGATTTGCACCATATATTTAAGCGGTTTTATCGGAGCCGTTTTTCTAAAGATACACAGGGTATTGGGCTTGGCTTATCACTCACAAAGGGGATTGTAGAAGCTCATAACGGAACGATTGAAGTTGACAGCACATTGGGCGCGGGGACCTCTTTCACAATAAATTTTCTTAACCCTACAAAATTGTAGGCTGATTGTAATATTGATGTAGGATTTCTCTGTTATATTGGGACTATCAAAACAGAAAGAGGTGTTTACACATGAATTTATTGGAAGTCAGCAATATTTGTAAAACTTACGGAAGCGGCGAAACCGCCGTACACGCTTTGAAAAAAGTCAGCTTTTCCATTCCAAAGGGCGAGTATGTGGCTATCGTCGGAGAATCCGGCTCCGGCAAAAGTACGCTGCTCAACATGATAGGCGCACTTGATATGCCTACGTCCGGTAAAGTTGCGATTGGCGGCAAAGATATTTTTTCCATGAACGACAGCAAACTTACCGTTTTCCGACGTAGGAATATCGGATTTATTTTTCAGGCGTTTAATCTTGTGCCAGAGCTTACCGTTGAGCAGAATATTATTTTTCCGGTACTGCTTGATTATCAGAAGCCGGACAAAAAATATCTGGAAGAACTGCTTACGGTTCTTAATCTGAAAGAACGCCGTAACCATTTGCCGAGCCAGTTATCCGGCGGGCAGCAGCAGCGCGTGGCAATCGGGCGCGCCCTTATCACGCGCCCGTCGCTGATCCTTGCAGATGAGCCGACGGGCAACCTGGACACGCAGAACAGCAGCGAAGTCATTACTCTGTTAAAAGAAGCATCAAGAAAGTATGAGCAAACCATTATTATGATTACGCATAACAGGAGCATTGCACAGAGTGCGGACCGGATCTTACAGGTATCGGACGGTGTGCTGACCGATTTGGGGAGGTGCCGCGAATGAAAAGCTTTTTAAGCCTTATCCCGATTTCTGCAAAGGTGCGGAGGCGGCAAAATCGTATGACAATTTTGTGTATCATCATTTCTGTGCTGCTTGTGACAGCGATTTTCAGCGTGGCAGATATGTTCATTCGGACAAAAAGTGATGAATTACAGAATAAACATGGCAATTATCATATACAGTTAGAAAATATCTCCCAGAGCATCGGAGATGAAATCAGCCGCCGTTCCGATGTTACAGCCGTCGGTTGGTCGGAATCGTTTAATTTAGACGCAGATCAGCCGTACTATATTGGAGAGAAAAGAGCTGCTTTATACGGCGCTGACAGTATCTATCTGAACCGGCTTTCCAACGCTCTCGAAGAAGGGGATTTTCCGCAACGCGATAACGAAGTTATGCTTAGCTCCAACGCAAAGCTCGCTTTGGATGTGCAGATTGGCGATAGCGTAACAATCAAGACCCCTGCGGGAACTGCAGGCTTTACCGTAGCAGGTTTTGGCTCGGATGATCGGGAATATTATCAGGGACAGACTTATCTGGTTGCTGTATATATGACGCGGACAGAGTTCACATCGCTTATGGAACAAAACGGTATTTCGCTTAAACCAGCCTATTATGTTCAGTTTCAAAATGCTTCAAAGGCTTCCGGTGCAATTACGGAAATAAAAGAACAATATGATTTGTCAGAAGAAAGCATTTCCGAAAATACCGCGATTATGGGTATTGCGGGGCAAAGCAAGAATGATTCTGTAAAAAATATTTATGGTCTGGCAGCAATTTTGTTTGTTTTGGTGCTGTTGGCCGGTGTGTTGATGATTTCCGGCAGCATGAACAGCAATGTGGCCCAACGGACGAAATTTTTTGGTATGATGCGCTGTATTGGTGCAAGCCGCAGGCAGATCATCAGTTATGTGCGTTTGGAGGCATTAAACTGGTGTAAAACGGCTGTACCGATTGGATTGCTTTTAGGTATAGCAGTCAGTTGGAGCATTTGTGCAATACTGCATTTTGGGATTGGCGGTGAATTTCAGACAATACCTGTGCTTGCCCTTAGTCCGGTGGGCTTGATTAGCGGCGCACTGGTTGGAATTGTTACGGTTCTTCTGGCGGCACAATCCCCGGCGAAACGTGCGGCCAAAGTTTCTCCGATGGCAGCAGTTTTCGGCAACTTAAATACGGCGTCCTCTGTACGGTATACTATGCGGCTGAATGTGGGCAGGGTTGAAAAGACTTTAGGCGTTCACCATGCAATAGCATCTAAGAAAAACTGGTTTTTGATGACAGCCAGCTTTTCTCTTAGTATGATCCTGTTCCTTTGCTTCACGGTAGGGCTGGATTTTGCACATGAGTTAGTACCGTCCCTGCGGTCATGGCAGCCAGATATTACCCTCACAGGCTATGCAAATGAACCTGTGATAAGCCAGAGTTTCAGCGATACGATCAGTTCTATTTCTGGTGTAGATCACGTCTTTGGCAGCGCATATATAGAGAATATTTCTGCTGCTTCTTCACAGCAGGGGATTGATCATGTGAACATAACATCGTACAGTGACTATTTGTTGGATCGTGCAAAGGATAGTCTTGTGCAGGGGGATTTATCAGAAATTTACGGAGACAGCAATAAGGTTATGACTGTTTCAAATAAGGATAATCCGCTAAAGGTTGGAGATACCATTCAAATAGCGGGACAAGAGGTTGTAATTGCCTGTGCCGTATCTGACGGACTGTATTCCAACGAATACAGCGTAATTTGTTCGCAGGAAACGTTTACCCGGCTTACAGGAGAGCAGAATTACAGCATCATTGGAGTGCAGTTAGGCAAAGATGCTGCGGATGATACGGTAAAACAAATTAGTGACCTTGCAGAAAGCAATGTTATTTTTGCAGATCAGCGTGAGAGCAACAGACAAGACCGTGCAACCTATTTGGCGTCCGTTTTTATTGTATATAGTTTTCTGGCGATTGTTGCCATGATTACCCTGTTTAACATTGTAAACAGCATTTCTATGAGCGTAATGGCCCGGATCAAACAGTACGGCGCTATGCGGGCGGTTGGTATGGACAGAAATCAGCTTACCCGGATGATTGCTGCAGAAGCCTTTACTTATTCCATTTCCGGTCTTGTAATTGGCGGCGGCATGGGAATTGCCCTTAGCCGTTTCCTGCATATCAGGCTGCTTACGCGGTATTTTGGAACTCCGTGGAACTTGCCAATCGAACTGCTTGCCATTATGATTGTGTTTTCCATCGTTGCCGCTATTGCTGCGGTTTATGCCCCGGCAAAGCGCATCCACAACATGGAAATTACTGCAATAATCAACGAATTATAGAATCAGCGGATTTGCCGCTATGGAAAAATTTCGGTGAGATTATCCTAAGCAGCACATAATTTACTTGACTTTTAAATCTTACTATTGTAATATATAAAACAAATCTTACTGATGTAAGAATTATAACCAATAGAGAAAAGAAAGGGGTCACCTCAGGTACAAAACTGTGGTGGCCTGCCATTTTTACGACAGAAAAACAGAAGGAAATTCGATTTGGATTATAAGCATGGCAGAAGATGTAAAGGGGCGGGGAGGAAGCGGTTATGTTGTTGGAAAAGATAAATGGGTTTTGGAGAGCCGGATTAATCGAAACCATAAAGGATACCTGGATGCCATTCGGCAATAAAGAAGAAAAGAATAAAAAAGCTCCCTTATTTGCAATGATAATGCTGATATTGCCGATATTGGCTGGGTGCAGCGATGGAACGCCGGAGGCATCAGATATTGAGATCACTCAGCAGGACAGTGAAATGTGTTCTTTCGATAAAAATGATTCTGCCGATGCAGAGCGCATAGCTGAGATTCTCAGTGATATTTATGAGGAAGCAGTAAGTACACCCTCCGGGCATTCCTCTATGCCATATGGCAATCAAGAGGAAACAAATACATTGGGCAGTCTGGATAGGATGCGGCGCATGGTTGCCAGGCTTGGTGAAAACGGTTATGTGGCTGTTGACAGTGAAAATCAGATTGACATGACACAGGCAGAGCAGGCGCTGGCATTTTGTAAAGCCGTAGATGAAAAAGAGACTGCTGAATTGACAATAATAGTGGTTATGGAGATGGGGATTCGCAAATTTGATTTGAAAACAGAAGATGGGAATGTAAATGTTGTCAGAGGATATTATGAATATGACCAGAACGGCAGTTTGCAGAACAGAAGTACAGTAAGCTACCCGGCGGACTTCTGGCAGTATACAGAGGAAGGTTATTTAATCTTTGAAGGAAGCAGCTTTTCAGAGGAAAGTTATATATTGACATTAAGTGATACACCGGAACATACGATGCTTCGGATTTTGCCTTTGGATGAAAAGTGCAGGGAATATAACAGAACATATATCCTGCCGGTTGGTTATGGACAAAACAACTTGTTTCTCAGTAATTGGAGCGAGGACGATTTTGGAGATTTGGACTTTTACGATTTGTTTGACAGGTTCTATCCAATGATACACAAACAGCCGGTACCTTATATGGCAGATGAAAATTCAGGAGCTGGAGCTGTTTATCAAATACAGGAAGAAGTGTTTGAAAATGTGATCGGGGCATATTTCAATATGGATCATAAAACGCTCCGTTCAAAAACAACATATAGTTCTGAACTTGCTGCCTATGAGTACAGACCACGGGGATTTTACGAGGCGGAATATCCGGATATTGCGTATCCGGAAGTAGTGAGTTATACGGAGAACGAGGATGGGACAGTGACGCTTCATATCAATGCAGTATATCCGGGTGGAAATATGTCTAAGGAGTTTTCACATACAACCGTAATCCGTCCACTCGGTGAGGACAGTTTTCAGTATGTATCGAATGAGATCATCTTACCGGAAGGAGACCATGATATTTGGTGGCATTCCACTCGGTTGACGGAGGAAGAATGGAAGAAGGTTTATGGAGGAAAATAAATATATCCTGATGGAAGATTTTTGTGCAATAGAGTGGTGATGCGCCGGGTATATATGGGGACACAGATTTGAGGTGCGATTATGAAGAAAAAGAGTATATTGTTAATGATCACGCTGGTATGCAGTATTTTGTCATGTGCCTGTAACAAGAACTGGAAAAGTATGAAACACGAATATGCAGAACGTACAGACAGGCAGAAAGAAATACCCTCCGGGCATCCCTTTATGCCATTCGGCATTAAGAAAGAAACACCCTCCGGCAATAAAGATGCGAAGGGCTATAATCTTCCAATAGATGCAAGGCAAAGAGCAGAAGCGGAAGAAGATTGCAAAGAAATGATGGGGCTTATATTTGAGATATATGAAAATGCAGAGAAAGGCTGTGCGTCCGATGTTGTCATTGCAGATGAAGTCATAGATCAGATGGTGGAACAGTTGAAAGCCACCGGATGCCCGGTCACAATAACGGAAATATATTCTAACATGGAAAACTACACGAAACTGGAAGATTTTTTAAATGCTGCCGCAGCAGGCAGAGGAGGTTCGGCAGTTGTTTATGAGATACATTCAGACGGCGGCATCGGGAGATATCAATACTCTTATGATGGAAAGGATATGTACGTTTTATCTGCAAAAGCTGCATGGAGTGATGATGATAAGCCTGTGATAACCTATATTTCCTATACCCGTATCAAAGAATGGAGATTTACGGATAAAGGATATTTCTGCTATGAGTTATGTGTACCGGAATACCCGGAAGTTACTGAAATAGTGGATGGGTGCTGTATGGTCAGGGTAAAGCCTATTACAGAAGAAAACAGGGAAATGTCGGAAAGATGTGTGCTTGGATTAGCCTATCAGGGAAATAATCTTTTATATTCTGACTGGGACGCAGACCATATGGAACATTTAGATTATAATGGAATATATGAATATTTGTATGCAATGAAATATCAGGAGCAGTTTCCTTACGAGGATTATTCGGACGGAATACCCAAAGATGAGTTTGAGCGCCTGATTATGGAATATCTTCCGGTAACAGCGGAAGAAATACAGGATTATGCGTCATTTGACAAAGAAAAACAGAAGTATACATGGGTAAGGCTTGGCTGTTTCAATTATGCCCCGACCTATTTTGGAACTTCATTTCCAGAGGTTACGGATATTAGGGAAAACGAAGACGGGACAGTTACGTTAACTGTGGATGCGGTATGCAGCATGATTTTATGTGATGATGCGGTGATAACACATGAGCTTACAGTGCGTTTTTCAGAAGATGGCGGCTTTCAGTATTTGGGAAATAAAATTCTGGATGATGGGATTTCAAATATACCGGAATATCAATACCGGATTGCCAGAGAGTAATTATGGGTACGTTTACGTTGAAAGAAGAGGGGGTATGGGCGGTGAACATGATAATGAAATTTGTATTAGGCTTTGTGGCTGCCATTTTTATTATAATTGCCGCATTTTGGGGGAGTTTTGTCTATGTGTCGGATTACAAAATAACAAAGGCAGACACGTCTGTTTCACCGGACGGAACTTATGAGCCGGCGGAAGCGGAGGATGTCCCATTTCTATTGTTCCCATATACCCATATCGGACAGGATGGAGAGAGAGATTTCCGATGCTTTACTGCCTGTGGCATTTTCTGAGGCTTGGATGTTGGTGGCAAAAAAGTATGTGTTGCCAGTGGTTTCCATATAGCCTACAAACCAGCCGTTCACATCTTGACCGTCTATACGCCCGGTTCCGGTTTTTCCGTAAAAGTTTTTGCCTTCCGATGAAAAAAGGCAGATAGAATTTTTTACGGCATTTATATTTTCCGGGGCAAAGTCGAATCGGTTGTTGTGCAGGGCGGTTAAAAGTTCTACCTGTTCTACCGGGGAGATTTTCAGTGCGCCCTGCATCCAGTATGCGGAAACACCCTCCGGGCATCCTTCTATGCCATTCGGCAAAAATAGGGAGACATTTGCATTTACAATCTCATTCCCATATCCGATGTTTCGGATATAATCCTGAATGGCAGATGAACCGATCTGCTTATCTATTTCCTCAAAATACCAGTTGACAGAGGAGTGCATGGCAGAAAGTAAATCCTGATTTCCGTTCCATGCTTCAAAGGGATGATTTGTCCCGTCCCATGCCATGAAAGAATCATCTGGCGCAATCACATCTTCTTCCAGTCCAAACAGCGCATCATAGATTTTGTAAGTAGAATTTGGGGCTGTCCTTAAAGTGGCTTGTTCCATGTCATAGACCTTCCATGTATCGCCGTTTAAATCGTATAGTACAAAGCTGCCCTCATATCCATGGAACCAGGCAGACAGGTCAATCGCCGAAACCTTGTCAGAGGAAATATTCCACGAATACCGGCTCTGCTCTGCGGCATAGGTGGAGAGCATGGGGGCAAGCCCGAAAAGAATAACGCCAATCGTGGCAAAAGCAGTAAATCCCTTTAATTTTCTGGAAACAGAAGGTTTTTTATAAGAGGAGATATTCGCAATTCTTTGCTGCAGCTGCTTCATGTTCCCGCTGATTGCGGCAGTAAAGGGGAAAGGCGTAAGTGAAACTTTCTCCGCAAAATGGATGAGGGTATTTCCGTAATCTTCATAATCGCTTTCATCGAGAAGGTTCAGGACGGATGTATCGCAGGCAACCTCCCGTTCATTCCGCATTTCTTTCAATGCATACCAGACACATGGGTTACACCAGTAGAGTACGCCGAAAAAGTTCATAAAGAAACCAGCCAGCGCGTCTTTGTGTCTGTAATGCTGTAGTTCGTGCAGCAGTATATACCGCATATCCGCAGCATGAAAATACCCTTTGGGCATCCCTTTATGCCCTTCGGCATGAACATGGAAATCCGATATAAGATGGATGGGAAGATAAATGCGGGGGTTGAATAATCCCACGATAACGGGGGATTTCAGGAAGGCGGTGCTGTAAACGGGAATCTTTCTTTTTATGTTCAGTTCCTTTAAACAGTTATGATATAACATACGGATGGTCTCGTTCTGCAGGGGAAGCGCAGACTTTTTTATGGCGTTTAACCGGGATGCTGATTTTATCACTACTAAAGCCATAGCCAGGACGCCAACCAGCCATATACCACACAAAATCAGTCCAATCATGGAGGGCATTTCGCTGCTGACGGATAGTGCAAAATCATGCATCTGATTTGCAGCGCCGGATGTGTTCGGATTTAGGACGCTTTCCGTAATCGCCTCCCTGTTTGATGACGCCCCGGTTTTCCATGCGCCGAGTAATGCGAGAATCTGCGTAAAAGAAGCCGGACGAAAGGGAGCAAACGGAACTGCAAGAATCCCAAGCAGCAAAAACCATAAATTAAACTGCATCCGGCTGGTTAAATAATTTTTCAATGTCCGTTTTACGAGAATAAGAAAACCTATGATGATACAAATAAAAATATTACATAGGAAAAAGCGTATTCCAAAATTTGCCATGTTAATTCCCCCTGTCTTTTGAACCCTTTGCGAGAAGGGAACGGAGCGTGTCAATTTCTGATTCGGAGAGTTTATCATCTTCGATATAGGCAGAAAGCATTGCTGTAATATCTCCGTCATAATAGCGTTCAAGAAAAGAGTGGCTTTCCTGACCGATATATTCTTTTTCTTCTATCAAAGGCGTGTAAACGAATACCCTGCTCTGTTTTTTATAGGAAAGCGCCCCTTTGGTCACAAGCCGCTTTATCAAGGTCTGTATTGTCTTAGGACTCCATTTTGTAGTCTGTGTTAATTTTTCGGTAATTTCATTGGTACTGATCGGTGCGTGTTTCCATATGATTTTCATTACTTCAAATTCAGCTTCTGAAATTTGCGGCAATATTTTCATCTGTAATCCCCTCCTTAAATCTTACGATTGTAATATACATTATAATGTGAAAATGAGTAAATGTCAATTTTTCAATAAATTTCTCTTGACTTTAAATCTCACAAGTGTAATAATTAAAATATTACAAAAGTAAGAATTTAAAGGAAATGGGTTGTAGTGAAATGTGAGGATATAGAATGGGTAAAGTAATGATATTAACTTTTTCGGAGGATGAGGAAGATGTTTGCCAGAGAATGTTGCAGATTATAAGTGAAAGCCCTCGTTTTGAAGGCTGTAATGTGCTTCAAGTGGAAAAATACCTTAATTTTGGAGAAATGAAACTGAACTTGGCAGAGAAGAACGTAATCATACATGACGCAGAGATTATGCTTACCAATAGAGAGTTTGCAATATTGTATTTATTGGCAAAGAGTCCCGGCAGGATATTCAGCAAAGAGCAGATTTATGATATTGTCTGGCAGGAGCCATATTCTGGCGATTACAATATTGTCATGAGCCATATCCGCCATATAAGGGAGAAAATAGAGGACAATCCGGGCAAGCCGCTTTACATACAGACCGTATGGGGCATTGGCTATCGGTTTAACAAAAATTTAAGCAGCAGTCTGTGATCTGAAAACAGATTGCTGCTTATTTTTTGTCCTGTACGCCTAAGAGGTATTCGCAGGATACATGGAAGAACTCTGCCAGAGCCACCACTTCATAATCCGGGACAAACCTTGTCCCTTTTTCAATCCGTAATACGGTCAGGTCGCTAAACTCATATCCGGCAAGCTGGAGCTGCTCGGCAAGGGCTTTCTGTGACAGCTTCCTTTCCGTCCGCAGTTCCATAACCCTTTGACCGATTAGGTTTTTGGAGTTATTTTCCTTATTCCAATAGATTTTAATAACCTACCACCAACTTTCTAAAGATGAAGTCCCTTACCATTGATTTTACGAAATATTGTTGA
>OFGQ01002580.1_pt1 | contig 10131 bp, 7 predicted proteins | sample 1521791 | NCBI WGS metagenome assembly OFGQ01 (sample SAMEA3504116, study PRJEB24116) | mouse gut metagenome | biome: mouse gut; feature: mouse-associated habitat; material: faeces | place: Denmark | collected 2011 | reverse complement strand
TTCATTTCCTGCGTGAATATTTGTTGCAAGCAACTCTTTAACATTGCCTTCTGAAATTCGTTCACTTTTTATAGTATAATTTGGGGACATTTTTGCATATCCTCCATTCTAGTTTTTTCACCCAATAAATGTCTATTAGCTATTCAATATTGAATAGAGTCGTTTCATAGCAGTCTTCAAAAACCGCGGCAACCTATAGGGGGCTGTAGGGTAACAAATGTGAATTAGCCCGAAGTGCCAAGAGGAGTTGGCCTGGCTGTAACCTCGGCACGCCACTTGAGTAGATTTAAGTCGTGCCCAGTGGTCGCGCTCTGCATGAGCCTGCTGGCAATTTTGATAACTGCTATAGATACACATGGCAGTATTAGCGATTTGCTAAATGCAACAGGCACTCTTCCACTTCCATATAAGTTATATCATATTTCTTACAAATTTCTTCAACTTTCAAAAATGAACGCATATTCGTGTGTTTCCGATATGCATAGCATCGGTCCTGTTTTTTTGCCATACACAACATAAAGGGAATATCTTCTGGTATACGACTGCGCACAAAGAGAGGAGTTTCTAGAAATTCAAACACCCCTTGTTTCATCCATTTTCCAAGCAAAGCTGCTTCTGTTTCTGTAGTTGTTTTGAAAAAAGAAGTATTTTCTTTACACCACTTGAGAGAATCTGGCTCAATCGCCTCATGTTCTAGCAATTTCTGGGTCTCTTTATGTGCAGTAATAGTCCCATTCTGACATGCTGCAAGAAATTGGGTCCAGTATTCCTTAGTGATGTTTCTGGGAAATTGCTCTAACATATATTGAAGTGCATAATGGTCAAAAACAAATTTCATGAGAGAACACCCCCCAGCATATTGGAGGATAGCATCCTGGAAATATGTGAGACCTTTAACCCGGTATATCGCCCAACATCAGCAATGCTGATTTTCCCGGTGTAATACCCCGAAAAAACACTTTTTAAATACGGCACGCCTAGATAGCTGATTCGCGTATAGTAGAAATTACCAGCAGCAGATGCCGAATTTGCTTTTCTGACACCATCCATGTGGATACGTGTATAAAAACTCTTGGATATCTTGCCTAACTTCATCAATCGGTAGGCTATTGTCGCCCAACTAACTGTGTACTCGTCTGCAAGCGCACTAATCAATTCAATACTCTCAAATTCTGTTACGTTTGCTAACTGTGCCTGGAAATCTACTTTAGGAACCAGAAATTCACTAGCAAACTGGTCACACGCTTTTTCTTCCTCATATTTCGTATAATACACATCTGTTTCCTTCGTGAACAAATGATAAATCTCGTGAAAGACCGTAAATATCTGGCGTGTAAAAGACATCTTATTATTCAACAATATTACAGGATAATCCTCATCATATAAGCAAAGGCCAGATACTTCATCCGCCTTGAAGGAATCCTTAAAGACATAAATTCCAATCTGATATAATTTGTCTCGCAGATACTCCAGCAACTCATTTGCTTTTCTAAATTTCGTTTTTTGCTTTTTTAAAGGAAGATCTAGTTGCTCACGGAGCCACTGTATCAGATGCTGATCAGTTTCGACTTGATTCTGTTGCAGCAACGCAAAAAAACGGACAGTATTTGTATCGGTGTGCAACGTTTCCAGCTGTAGGCGGTACCAATCTGCCTTTTCCATCATCATGCGGACCTGCATCTCTAGTGGCCGACCACTCTGCGATTCGGAACTGCGAAATTCCACTAAAAGTTGATCCTGGGGAGGCTCGGACTGAAAGAAGAAAAACAATAGTGGGCGATTGTACAATTCTGACAACCTTTCCAGCATCGGATATGTTGGAAATTCATTACCAGCCTCAAATGCTGCCAATGCATCCGGTTTGATACTTGCACGTTTCGAGGCTTCCTCAATACTCAGCCCATAATACTCCCTTGCATATTTCAGTCTGGTCGGTGCCACGGATGTCATTCTTTCACTTCTCGCCATCAGCTGGCGCCTCCTTCCAGACACATTCTCGCAAGAATTTTTGCGTGTTCATATATTTTGCCGCAATTTCAGGAAGTAATGCCTTAACATTTGTCGCCAGTTCGCAAAATTGATCTTCGGATAATTCCCATAAGACACAATAATCAGCTTTGAGTCCCGATTTAATTGGAACAAGGTATTTACAAATACATGGCTCACTCTCTTTTTCTCGTTCCCAATTTATCTGTGCTGTGGGTGTAAGATGTACGCCAATCCAGTTTCCCATTTCATGCCAGCTAGCGCATTCGTCTATGCCAGGCCCAATCATAATATTTTTCACAACACTGTATTGGCCATAACTGATTGCTCCTCGAATTGCAAAACCTACAGTGCAACACTTTTCTAAAACATATTTTGCAAATTTAGCATGCAATTTTAGCAAATCGCAAATCTTTGCATTCGAAGTTTCAGGAGTAAATACAGCAATGGTATCAGAAATGCTGATTAAAGAGCTGATTGGAATATCTCCAGCCTCTTTATAGTATTTCTTAGACAACTGCGCTAGTTCATCTCGAAAATCTTCAATTAAATTCGAAACTTGATCAAGTGCATCTGCTTCATTTTTCGATTGCCACAGTCCCTTCCAGCCGAGGAAATCAAGAAATGTAATCGCACCTGATATCAAACTATGCCGGGTCTCAGCATCGTGGTTGAACTTTTCTATTGCGCTCGTTATACCCTGCTGCTTTTGAGCAAACGAAACATCGCTATTGGAAATATTATATATTTCTCTAACTAAGATGTCTGCCTGTTCGGATGCTGAAAAGTAATTGGAAAGATATACTGAAAGTTTGGTAGTATTTAATTTCTCATGGAATACACAAATATTCTCTCCACGCCTTGCAAAGAAAACCGTATGCCGTTTTCCGCTGTATCTTGAGTGGAAGTTACCTGCATATAATTGCGGGCGCATTCTTTTCCCGTTTAAATAGCAGCATGATACAAGCTCTGCAAATGCATCTAATAGATTTTTTGATAGAAACTCCGAGATTAGCAACGAGTCCGAATCACTAAATACATCATCCTCTTGAAGTCGTAGTTTCTTTACATCGCTATTACCAAGGATTGTGAAGGTTTTGGTATTTAGCTTCTGATAACAGAGCATATCGTATGCAAGATTACGCATTTCATCATGTAGTTTACTATCTACTTCAGCAATCGACACGCCGATATTCTGCCCCAACTCTATGACTCTTTCCAGACATCCTTTGATTTGACTAATTGGTGGTAGGTCTGTTTCATCAAAATAGGTATTAATTGTGACCACATCCTCTCACCATTTCTTGCATAATATACGGATTTGTTGACACGGTTAGTCAAGTGTCGATTTTTTCTTAATTATAGCGTAATGTTGCTGAAATTGCAAGCATTCGTTTCCCCAGCATAAAAGTCACTTGTAGGTGTTACAATGGAGTGAGGCAGGGGAAAAAGGTAGCGAATAGGAGCGACCTGTGATACGGTAAAGTTGCTCAGTACAAGCCGAGAGGCAGGCGCTACCTATTCGCTACGGATAAGATAACACAAACAGTCCGGTATAGGCAATCCCTAATACTGTACCGTTTTCTGCGAAAGAGCGGCCAGATGGCGGTGAGATTGCCAAATCCCAAGTATATCTCCAAGCCCTATGAGCAGATGGGCTATCCCGACCAGCGAGTACAGACCGACGTCCAATACGTTCCGAAGAGCTGTCTGGTTGGTATCGCTGCCGAAGAGGGCGGATACTACCAGTACACGTTCCTGGATGCATACAGCCCTTTCCGGTATCTGGAGGCATTTCAGGAGCACAGTACCTTTTCTTCCGCTCAATTTATCCGGAACTGTGTCAGAAAATTCCCCTTTGCCATTGAGTGTGTCCAGACGGACAACGGTCCTGAGTTTACCAACAGGTTCAGCTCCTCGGCCACGAAAAAGCTGACCCTTTTTGAAAAAACTCTGGCTCAGCTTGGAATCCGGCATAAGCTGATCCGTCCTTATACTCCAAGGCACAACGGAAAGGTGGAGCGCAGTCACCGTAAGGACAACGAGGAGTTTTACGCCTCACATAGTTTCTTTTCCTTCCTGGATTTTCAAAGGCAGCTCACTGTCAGGCGGCGTCAGTATAATGCTTTCCATATACGTTCCTTCAACTGGCGTTCCCCTAAACAGGGCTTATCCTCTTTCCCCTTTTCGTAACACTTCATTTACAAACCTACATTTTCTCTATGGTTTGGGCAGACGCTGCGATTCCCCGATAGAGCGTCCGCCCCCTTATCTTTACCGCTTCACAATCAAGATGCGTCGAAGGCTCCTGTAAACAAAAATTGTCCACCGCTTGAATCATTTCTCTAACGCATATACTCGATCGAATTGCGCCTTTCGCTGGTCAGACAGATGGTGGCTAACCAAAATCAAAGTTAATCCGGCATTTGCCAACAGCTTGCTTTCTACAATATCTGCATTTTTCTGATCCAATGCGCTCGTTCCTTCATCAACCAATAAAATGGAACGATCATGAATCAGGGCTCTGGCAATCGCAATCCGCTGCTTTTGTCCACCGGACAGCTTGCAGCCGCCCTCGCCAACAGGCGTTTGAATGCCCATTGGAAGATTCTCTATATCTCCAGCCAGCGCACTATCTTGAATTGCTTTTTCAATCTCACTCTCACTGAATTTTTCACCAAGCGTAATGTTGTCCAAAATTGTAGTGTTGAAAAGAAAAACATCTTGTTCGATATAGCCAAGTTTCGCTTGAATCTGCTCCGGAGAATAGGACTTCAAATCACACTGATCGTACAATACTTTGCCCGAATAATCCGGGAGCCACCCCATTAGTATTTTCAGAAGCGTGGACTTGCCGCTTCCGGATGCTCCGGTAATCGCATATTTTCCGCCGCGTACAAAGCAAGCGGAAAAATGATCCAGCACTTTCTGCTCGCCATAATAATAGCTTATCTGATCCATAACAATTCTATCATGTAACGCAGGCAGGCCTTCCCGGTGGTCCGGCAATTTGTTCATGTCACTGCGGGCCTTGATCTGCTCAAAAAATGGCTTTGCTCCGGCAAACGCGATCTTACAGTCCGCCAAACCCTGGAATCCCCTACTAACTCCACCGGTTAAATTCCCGCCGCCTGCAATGACCGAAACGTCAATCAGTCCTTTTATGGCGAAAAATACAATGACAATATCTGTTGCAAATTGCCCTGCAACATTAACAAATCCAATAACTCCTCCAATGTTGTTCTGTATGTAGCTCATTCTGTAACCATGTTTTTCAATGTGGTCGCCGGCTTCGTTGCCCTGTTTCATGAAACGGTCTTTTCGATTAAAAAAGAGTATAATATCAATTCCAGCCAATAAATCCCGCAGTTTACCGGCGCCGACCGCCTGGGCTTGGGCATACTGTTCACCAAGCGTCTGCATCTTTTTTTCAAATAGTTTTGGGAAACGCAGCATGGTAATTGCGCACACAACGCCTACAATCAGCAATGACCAGTGTATGAAAGCTAAAGCAATCAAACTCCAAATCACTTCTGCAATACATCCGACCGCATTAAAAAACGGCCGCCAGGCACGATTTTCAATTTCTCGCACATTATTGGTCAGATATGAGAAATACTCGCCGGTATCTTCACTATGGTATGAGATATAATCTTTCGATAAAAGCGTTTGCAATATATCCCGGCGCACATGGTTGTTTAATACTCGAATTGCCTTCGCCTCAAAATAGCCTTGCAGCATTCCAAGGCCGAAATAGGCTGCCCAAGCTAATACATTGATACCTGTCCACATTGCGAAACGCTTAAAATCAAGATTGATTGCCATTTTGAAGCATTGAATCAGGATTAAGGCTGCGAGCGCTTGCATACCCCATGTCAAAATTCCAAAGAGACATCCCCCAAAACACGCTTTCCAATCCTTTTTGAGATAGTAAGACATATTTTAACCCTCTCTCTATGTCGCCATTATGGCGGATCTGCAGATAAAGCATCATGCCTTTCTATTGCGTCACCCTAAATTCATCCGCAGCTCAGCCATTTTCGCCTGAACCGCCTGCATCGCATACTCATGGCTTGCCTGGGCCGTCTGAATGCCGCCTGCGGAAGCCAGCGCATAGGGATCAAGCAAGGTCACCCTTGCGCCGGTCAGCAGCGCACGCTCCTGCCGGTAGTACATATCCCGCTGCTCCTTCGGCAGATCGGCGCGGAAGACAGCGGAATCGGGGCGTTTATATTTCTGTGCAATATGCTCCAGCCCTTGGACAAACGGATAGGAGCTATTTTCCGCATGAGCGTCGGCATAGTACGCTTTGATCGCTTTCCGTGCCTCCGCGGCTGGCTGCGCATAGGCCCGCACGTAGGTTTTCAGCGCAATGGAGCCGTCCGGGTCAACTTCACGGTTTTGATTGACAACCAGACTCATATCGTTCTGCCGGGCCCGAAATTCCGCAATTACTTCAGGCGCGCCCACCCGAACAGCGGCGCTCATGCGGTCCATGCGTTCTCTGGTGTTGAGAGGAGAATCAGGATCAAGGTTCAGGACCTTTTCGTTCATGGCCTCCTGGTGGGGATTGTATGTACTGGAATACCTCGCCCAGGCTGGGCCGGCCTGCCTCTTGACTTCCGCAAGGGTCTTGTCGTCCATTTCCCGCTGAGTATCCACATCCGCCAGATGACCGTCTGCATAATCTACACTCAAATCCCCGCCGTTCGGGGCAGTCAGCTTGAGGTGGTTATACAGGTTCTTCCCATTATCCCCCTGGTTCAAGGCCCGCTCCATCGCTTGCGCCAGCTCTTCATCCTCCACGCCAACCACATGGATAGAGCAGTCGGTTTGGTCCACGGTCAGACGAAACGAATCGGGAACGTCCATACCGCTCCCGGCGAAAATGTCTTGGATAGACTGGCTGATCTGCTCCCGGCAGGCTTGGTTTGCCTGCATTGCGGCGGAGGTCAGCGTGGGCGCATTCCCCGCAGAGCCAAACGCATAGGGATTGCCCATTTGCAGATGCCGTCCGCCATTCAGCAAATCCAGTTCCTGGTCGTAGGCCCAGGCCCGCTCGTCCTCTGACAGATCAGAGCGGAAATCGGGGGAGTCTGGATTTTTGTACTTATCCCAGATGTGGGCGGCAGGATCATCATACGTCAAGTTTTCATCATGCTCTTTTGCGTAATGCTCCCGGATCGTATTGCTGTAGTCCTGCGTAATCTTACGGAACTCCTCTGCAAAGGAGGTGAAGGCGGTCATATTGCCGGCCTGCTCTTCGGATGGAAACTCAACTGGAGCAGCCGCATCCTCCGCACGGATGGAAACCGTATCGAAGCGCATACTCCCGCCTCCCTGCCGGCAGCCGTCTAGAATGCTGGTGTCAAAGGGCTTCCCCCAGTCCCAGCCGGGGTCCTGCTGATGGACGTATTCGCCCAGCCGGGCGGCCTCGCTGTGGAAGATCTCATTCAGCGTCCAGGACGCGCTGAGCCGCTTCTCCGGCGGCAGGGACATGGCGTAGTCCCGGATAACCTTGCTGATGTCCTCGCCGTCGCTGACCCCATACCCGTTCTTCATGTGGTCAAATGCAATCTGTTTGACCTGCCGTACCACGCCTTCATCCACGGGGACCATCTTCCGGTAGTCGCCGGCGTCGTTCAGACTCATGCCGGGCGTGCCGTAGGGGTTGACGTGGGCCTTGCCCTGCTGCTGGGCCAGCTGGCCACTGCGCTGCTGCTGTTGTCTCTGTACCATCTGTGTGATTGTCATGGGATGACCTCCTCGTTTTGGATATTGGGGTTCGATTTGTCCTGTAAAGCTGCCGGCGGCCTGCGGTAAAATTGAAAAAGGCGCTTTCCGCCGTGTGGATAACCCTGCGGCAAAAAACGCCTTTTACGAAAAAATGTCCGCCTTGACAGCGTAAAAACCGCAAACTACATAATGACAGCCACGCCTGCTGAAGGCGCGAATCATAGCGTTTGGAAGCCTTTTTCCACATTTCTATGGAAAGATTTTCTTAGTTCTTATATCGGCTTATGGCTGAAAAAGTTAAGCCCTGCGGGAATAGCGGCTGCGGTCAGGCGTATTTTTTCATTTTTTGCTTAACATTTGTTCGCAGGACTCCTCCGGTTCCTCCGCCGCCCGCCGGAAAAACTTTGGACAGAGCATCGGGACCCTATTGTCTTACGGAGAAAAATATGGTTAAATAGGGGAGAAGAATGCCGTACGAATTGTGAAATAAACGGAGGATCTGCCGTGAACAAAGGAAAACGCTGCAAGCCCCAAAAACGTTCCCTGTGGCCCGTTGCACTGCTGGTCCTCGCGCTTTTGGGAGCGGGGACGTGGGTGGCGCTGAACCGGCTTCCGGACCGGGAACCGGCGGAAAAGGAGCCGGTCTTTTCCCAGCAGCCGGATTTGCCGGAGCCCGCGCCGGAGCCTGTCCCCGAACCGGAACCCGAGCCAGAACCCGAACCGGAGCCAATGCCGGAGCCGGCGGAGCTGATTCTGGCGGACATGAGCCTGCGGGAGAAGGTCTGTCAGATGTTCATCATCTTTCCCGAGGCCATCACCGGCGTACAGGCGGCGACCGCCGCCGGGGAAACCACCCGGAAGGCTCTGGAGGAATACCCGGTGGGCGGCTTCCTCTACGATAAGAAGAACATGGTCAGCCAGGACCAGCTGCGGACCATGCTGGACAACGTCCAGTCCTACGCCAGAATCCCCCTGCTCTTCACTTGCGACGAGGAGGGGGGCCGGGCCAACCGGCTGATGGGCAAAGTAGGCACCACCTGGTTCGGCCCCATGCTGGACTACAAGGACCAGGGGAGCGAAACCGCCCGGTCCAACGCCTGTACCATAGGCGCGGATATGGCCTCCTGCCGCTTCAATATGAATTTCGCCCCGGTGGCGGACGTCTGGTCCAACCCGAAGAACAAGGCCATCGGCGACCGGGCCTACAGCGATGATTTCCAGCAGGCCGCCGAGCTGGTGGCGGCGGCGGTGGAGGGCTTCCATGAGGGCGGCGTCGCCTGCACCCTCAAGCACTTCCCCGGCCACGGGGATACCTCCGCCGACACCCACTACGGCTCCGCCTACGTCCACAAGACCCTGGATGAGCTGCGTCAGGCGGAGCTGCTGCCCTTCCAGGCGGGGATCGACGCCGGGGCGGACGCGGTGATGATGGGGCATCTGATCTTGGACCAGGTGGACGACCAGCCGGCCCTGTTCTCCTACGCCCTGGTGACGGAGCTTTTGCGGGAGGAAATGGGCTTTGACGGCGTGGTGGTCACCGACAGCCTGCAGATGCAGGCCATGACGGACCACTATGGCAGCGCCGAGATCGCCGTCCGGGCGGTGCAGGCCGGCGTGGACGTGCTGCTGTGCCCCATGCGCCTGGATAAAGCCGTTGACGCCCTTCTCCAGGCGGTGGAGGAGGGGGAGATTTCCCAAGAGCGGGTGGACGAGAGCGTCCTGCGCATCCTGCGCCTGAAGCAGCGGTATGGCCTGCTGGAGTCCGTGGAACTGGCCGTCATGCCGGAGGCGGATACCTGAGGAATTTCCATATATTGATTTACATAGGAGGATACACGATATGTCAACCGGACAAGAGAGCAAGGTCCTGGAGCTGAAGGCCCTGCGGGTGGAGGACCCCTTCTGGACCCCGGAAATGGACCTGGTGCGGCGGACGGTGCTGCCCTATCAGTGGCGGACCCTTCATGACCAGGTACCCGGGGCGGCTCCCAGCTACTGCGTCCACAATTTCCAGGCCGCGGCCCGGCTCACCGCGAAGCGGGCGGAGGCGGGGGAGGACTTCACGCCGCCGGACAGCACGCCCCGGGGCTTTGAAATGCTGCCTCCGGACCCGGCCAGCGCCGACCCGGACCGTTTCTACGGCTATGTCTTTCAAGACAGCGATTTCTCCAAGTGGGTGGAGGCGGCGGCCTATGCCCTCGCCCAGCGGCCCGATCCGGAGCTGGAGGCCCGGGCGGACGAGCTCATCGACCTGGTCTGCGCTGCCCAGCAGCCCAACGGCTACCTGGACACCTACTACATACTGAACGGTCTGGACGGCGCCTTCTCCAACCTCCGGGACCACCACGAGCTCTACTGCTTCGGCCACCTGGCGGAGGGGGCCGTGGCCTACTGGCAGGCTACGGGCAA
>OFGQ01002579.1_pt1 | contig 10133 bp, 10 predicted proteins | sample 1521791 | NCBI WGS metagenome assembly OFGQ01 (sample SAMEA3504116, study PRJEB24116) | mouse gut metagenome | biome: mouse gut; feature: mouse-associated habitat; material: faeces | place: Denmark | collected 2011 | reverse complement strand
CGCATCCTGGCGTAGAGCTGAAACATGTGGCCGCTTCCCCGCCTCTTCTGCAAATGCTGCTGTAAAACGGTACTGCGCTCTGCCATAAACCCCAGCCAGGAACCAGCTTACCAGGATACTGCTTAAAATGCAGCAGGCGCACACAAGCAGCACTGCTTCGATTCTTCGACTCTTATCCATTCTTCTCCTCCATCCGATACCCAAAACTCCGGATTGTCTTAAGACAGGAAGGCTGTCCCAGCTTCTCGCGCAGGCGCTTCACGGTAACCGTCAGTGTATTGTCATTGACATATTCTCCCGCCGCATCCCACAGTTCATCAAGCAGTCTCTGCCTTGTGATGATGCTGTCAGGATTGTTGATAAATACTAACAGGAGCCTGTATTCCAGCGCGGAGAGAAAAACCTCCGCGCCGTTCTTTTTCACAATCCCTGTCCCCGTATCCACCGAAAGCCCGCCTGTCTCAAATACGCAGGATCCATGTCCGCTTTTTCGCAGCGCCGCCCTGACTCTTGCCACCAGCTCCCTCGGGCGAAAGGGCTTTGTGATATAATCGTCCGCTCCCATGTTGAGCCCCGTCACAACGCTGGCCTCGTCCCCCGACGCCGTCAGAAAGATGACCGGGATATCCTGCGCCTCTTTGATCCGGGTGCAGACCGCGTACCCGTTTCCGTCGGGCAGAGAGATATCTACAAGCGCCAGATCAAATCTCTGTCCGCCTATCTTTTCCTCGGCCTCGCCTTTCGTCTTTGCATGGATCACCGAAAACCCCTCCGCTCTCAATAAAAGCGCCAGGTTTTTCGCGATCTCCCTATCGTCCTCCACCAGAAATACCTGTTTCATATCCTCTCCAAATTCTTATCGATCCTAATCAAATACGGCACGATCACATCGAAAAACCCTTTGCTCCACTCCGCCTGAAATCTGGCCATCTGAATCCAGTCCGTCTCGTTTGCGATGCTCACGTTATCCAACTGACAGTACACCTTTGACGCCTTATTATCATCATTTCTGCTCCAGCAAAGGGGTATCCCCAGCTTTTCCTCTATGTCCTCCCTGTGCTTCCACAGGACGTCAAAAGCGGCTTTATTCTTTTCCTTCCGGGCTTTGCTCATCACGATCTCCACCCTTGCGGAATCATACCGGGCAACACAGCAGATATAAAAACCGCCCACACCGAAAAAGCCGTTGATCCATTGATATTTCGTCGGATTTACATTTTGGAACGGCCCCTCTTCTCCGCAGGCATTTCTGATCTGTTCCAGAGCATAGCCCCAGTACTTTCTGCGGATCTCGTACCTTTCCTCTCCGTCCTCCGACTCCTCCGCCTCATTCTCCTCCCGCAGCCAGAAGATCAGATCCGCGGGATCGGCGCCGTACAGCTTAAAGAAACGTCGAAGCAGCGAGATCTTGAGTCCCGTTCCCGTGTTCCGCTCCACATAAATATTGTCATCAATTTCCAACGCCGCCCGAAGATCGGAAGGGCTGCCTGCTGCTGACATGCAGCGAGATATCACTGCCCTCCGTCCGGGTATGGGCCAATTTGGAGAGAACGGATTTGTCCTCCGCATGCAGTATTTTCAGCACACTCTCATACATGCTGATCCAGCTGTCCACAGGCTGTTCCATATTTTTGTAGCTGAATTTTGAAATCACCCTTCCGGTAAGCGTCACATCATCCTCCAGACTGTACGCGTCCAGCTGCCTTTTCGCCGGCCTGTAGGATGTGCCGGGCGCTTCCCATATCTGAACCGCTTTCCCGGCAAGGTAACTGCTGCGCTCCTCCAACTCCCGCAGCGTCCAGTTCTTCTTCCCCGCTATATATGTGTTCATACGGATCCCGCTTTCCAGAAAACCGTTTTTCATTGTCTTTTTATCTGCAAAACTGTTGTTGCTGTACTTTGCGTTATAGGCTGTCAGCGTCAGATTCGCGATCCGGTGCAGCCAGACCTCATGGATCTGTTCATAGTCCTCTCCCAGCTCCTTCATCCAGGCTGGCGTCAGATGCTGCGGCATAATATGTTCGATGGAGTAATCTCCCTCATCACAGTGGCGATAGATGTCCTTGTCCTCCATTGTCCCTTCATTTTCCAGCCGCTCCATGATATAGATCTTGTTTTTGCTGTTCATCAGATAGACCTGCTTTTCGGCAAAGGCCTGCTCGAACTCCGTATCGTCCGGAAATCTGGCCCGCTCTCTCTTGGAGAGAATCGCATATTTAAATTTTTCCAGATACTCCTCCTCCGTGCCGTCATACCGCATGATCTCCCGGTGCAGCAGCAAAAATATCTTATTCAACGCGTTGGTGGGCAGATCGCAGATCGTGCGCCGGAACAGATAATTTTCCGTCAGAAGAAATATCTGCGCCGTCTCCTGTGCGGACACTTTTCCCTCCGAATGCAGGCGGAGAACTTCCAGAAAATATGGTCTGGTTATCGTCGTCTCCAATCGGTTCAGGCGGTAGATACAGGCGTCCAGCACTTTATTTTCTGTGTCTCCCCGCAGCAGGTGCCGGTACCACTGTGCATAGTGCAGCAGATCCTTCAAAAGCGGTTCCGTCTCCAGTCTATGATCCCCCACATAATTTTTAAACGTAAAATAAATCTTGCTCTGGGACGGAATGATCTGCTGCTTCACACTCAGATAATCTCTGACAAAAGAACTGACGTCATAACCCGTGCACTGCTCTATCTTATTCCAGTACTTATCATAGTAATCGTTCTGCTGTTTTGCCGGAAGGCCCATCAGAATAAAATTGCGGATCTTGTCTCCCTCGCTAAGCGCCACGCCGGTGGAATTCAGACTCTCAAAGATCAGCTGCGGATTGTCGTCCTGGTTTAATACAATATTGATGATCTCCAGACGGCACAGCGCGTCAAACAGCTCATCCACCGTTATCTCCTCTTTCTGGATCCTCTCATAAAAATAGCGGTAATTGATGGTGAGATTCGACTCCTGCACATACTCCGACGCATCGTCGAACAGTTTCTCAAAGGCCAGACGGTCGTTTTTCACAGGTTTTAACTTGATGCGGGTATCCTCGTCCTGCCACTTGTCCACCAGATACTCCTCATAGATGCGTTCGCTCAGCATGGCCTTTGCGGGCACTACGATCTTCTGCTCCATCAGATTATACATAGCAAGAAACAGCAAGGACACCGTCGTCAGCCGCTGCTGTCCGTCTATCACAAGAAATTCCTCATTGCCGCCGTCCGGATTATACACAGAGACGATACTGCCGAAAAAATGGCTTTTTCTCCGGTTTCTAATCACCTTCACCAGATCATCATACAGTTGCTTGCAGTTTTCGATCTTCCAGTCGTAATTGCGCTGGTATACAGGAATCACAAAACGTTTGCTTGTTCCCTGCATATAGGCCGCCAGTTTCTGCTCCGAACCTTTCATAGTGCGCGTCCTCCTTACCCCTTTTCCTCATCATACCACAACAGCCCGGCTATTAGAATACTAAATTGTCATTGCCCATATATTGCTCTTATGGTACAATGGCATTACAGATCTCATGGATGTGCAATATGGCGACATTACAGATTTGTATTGACGATATGCCCAAGAAACAGGCTGATCCGTGTTCTTTCTCTGCTTGCTGAGGGCAATTCTCTGCCTGCCCAATATAAGGCCCATTCTCTGACCGGCAATTTGCAGGATTTCAGAGAATGCCGCATAGAACCGGACTGGCGGCTCATGTACCAGCTCCATGAGGATACTCTCATCCTCTCAGCTACCGCAACAAGCACCCATTCAGACCTGTCTGGAAAGTAAATCTCAAAGGAGGCTTCCCCATGATCGCAGAATTTCTGATCGGCTTTTTTATCTCACTGCTCGTCGCCCTCATTATGATCGGCATCGGCATATCACAGCTCAAAAGCAAAACCCCGGCTGCTTTTTACACCGGGGAAAAACCGTTCAGTCCGAATGAATTATCTGATGTGAGCGCATGGAACAGAAAGCATGGCCGCATGTGGATCATCTACGGAATTGTTATCCTCTTCTCCTATATTCTGGCAGCCTTTATCGGCTTGGGTACCCCAATGGGCCTGATCGTTTACCACAGCGGGATCGTTCTGCCCATTGTCGTCATGATCGGATACCACAATAAACTGACAAAAACCTGCAGACTGCCGAAGGAAAGGCAGTCGCAGCAAAATACAGCTGCACCGAAACACACGAAAGAAACGGAAAAATCATGATCACCTCCGCCACCGTCACAGATTTACCGGAAATACTGAATATCTACAAACACGCCAGAACTTTTATGGCACAAAACGGCAACAATACCCAGTGGGCGGACGGTTATCCTCATAGAGAACTGCTCCTTAAAGATATACAGAAAAGACAGCTCTATCTCTGCTGCGATGCCCATGCAGTCTACGGTGTGTTCGCCTTTATCATCGGGGAAGATACTACCTATGCCCATATCGAAGACGGCTCCTGGCTGTCCGACGCCCCCTACGGCACGATCCACAGGATCGCCGCAAACGGCGTGAAAAAGGGCGTCTTCGCGGAAGTCCTCGCTTACTGTGAACGCAAGATCCCTCATCTGCGCATCGATACCCACCGTAACAACCACATCATGCAGCATCTAATCGAAAAGCACGGTTTCCGCCGATGCGGCACCATCTATATCTCCGACGGATCTCCCAGAATCGCCTATGAAAAGATTCCGGAAGGGCTTCTGCCGGTTTATTAAAAAATTTTTAATATATTCTGTAACAAATCATCCTCTGCTCCGTCTAACTGTTGTAAAACAAATGCATTTGCCGTTTACGATATCTGACCAAAAGCTGCGGGAAAGGAGGTGCACAGGTCCATGGATTTCGAAAAGCTCTACAATGCTTTCTATATGCAGGTCTATTCCTATCTGATGACGCTGTCCGGGAATCCCCACACAGCGGAAGAAATCACCCAGGAAGTGTTTTTCAAAGCCATGAAAACGAAGCACCCCTACCGCAGTTCATCCGGCGAACTGACCTGGCTGTGCGCCATTGCCAAAAACACCTATATCGACGAATGCAGAAAGCAGGCCAGGTTTCAGAACGCTGACCGCGAGCTGACCGATGATCGCAATATGGAAAAACTTCTGGAAGATGAGGGTGCCACACTCCAGATCCACCGGATCCTGCACAAACTGGAAGAACCATATAAAGAAGTTTTCCAGCTGCGCGTCTTTGGAGAACTCTCTTTTCGAAAGATCGGCCAGATCTTTGATAAAACCGAAGCCTGGGCACGGGTAACCTACCACCGGGCCAGACTGAAAATAAAAGAAAGGATGGAAGAACATGGAACAGAAATATAATTGCGAACTCATACAGGATCTGCTGCCTTTATACCGGGACGGCATCTGCAGCACTTTCAGCCGCACCGTTGTGGAAGAACATCTGCCGGAATGTAAAGACTGTTCACAGATCCTGGAACAGCTGAAAAATGATGATCTGGAAACGGAACTGATAGAGGAAAAAAATCATATCCTCAAAGCGTATTTTAAGAGGGAACGAAAGCGGACCTTTTTCATCGGCATCGGCGCCGCGGGCATTCTGATGATTCCGGTCATCGTCTGTCTTATCTGCAATCTGGCCATCGGCCACGGATTAGACTGGTTTTTTATTGTCCTGACTGCTCTGCTTGTAACAGCCTCCATTATTGTCGTCCCTCTTATCGTGCCGGATCATACCGCACTGTGGACATTGGGATCTTTTACCGTCTCCCTGCTTCTTCTGCTGCTCAGCACCTGCCTTTATACCGATGGAGACTGGTTTTTCCTGGCCTCCATTCCCACCCTGCTTGGGCTGTCGGTGGTCTTTATGCCCTATGTCATAAGAAAGCTTCCGCTTCCCGCCCTCTTAGCCGGACATAAGGCGCTTCTCGTCATGATCTGGGATACCCTTTTACTGTATGCCGTCATCACAGTATGCGGCTTTCATACGACTTCCCCAGATTACTGGCGCCCTGCCTTGCAGATCACTACCTACTGTGTGCTGCTGCCCTGGGCGACGCTTCTGATCATCCGCTATACAAAGCTGCAGATCCTGATCAAAATCGGTCTCTGTGCCGTCCTCGCCGGTATTTTCACGACCTGCACCAACTATGTCATCTCGGTGATCTTATGGGATACGGAGCGCCTGCTCCACTTCAGTCCGGAGCGCATCTTCGTGGGAAATGAGGTTTACAATATAGTCATCGGCATTTTGGCGATCCTGACAGGCCTTGTCCTGACTGCGGCAGGTTTCATCAGACAGCATAAAAAAGCCTGAAAACAACGGTTCACCGGGCAGAGAATATTTTCCCTCTGCCCGGTGAATTGCCCATACGCCATCCACAGCATTTTTCACTGCCCCGGCCTGCATATACGCCGTTCGCAGCATTTTCTGCCGTACCAGTCTGCCCATACGGCGTCCTGAAACATATTCCACTGTCCCAACCTGCACATAAATGACGGTTAAGCGATCATCTCTCTGTTCTCAGTCCTCACAGTTCCCCGAGCATCTGCTCCGGATTCTGTTCCGCTTTCACCTTATCAAACGCCCTCTCAATCATCCCATTTTCATCGATCAGATAGGTTGTCCGCACAACGCCCATGCTCTTTTTTCCATAGTTTACCTTTTCCTTCCACACATCATAAGCCTGGATACAGGTAAGTTCCGGATCGGACAGCAGCGTAAAGGGCAGACCGTATTTCTCCTCAAACTTCTTGTGGGAAGCCACAGAATCTTTGCTGACGCCGATCACCACCGCCCCTTTCTCCGTAAACTGCGGATACAGTTGTCCAAAATTGCAGGCCTGCTTCGTGCAGCCCGGGGTATTATCCTTCGGGTAAAAATAGAGAATAACTTTCTTCCCCCTGTACTCTTCCAATGTGTGCATTTCTCCGTTCTGATCCGGCAGTGTAAACCCCGGCGCTTTTGTTCCAACTTCCAGCATTTTGATATCTCCTTTCTCATCCCGTTCATTCTACAGCGTTTTTTCCGCTTTCTCCTATTTTACCATTTTTTGTTCCATTTGATACTACCTTTCGAAAGAATACCTGTCGTATTGGCTCAGCCCTGCGGGATTCAACTAAACGGAAAGCCATCATATCCTGCCTGATGGGATCCCGCAAAACCGGACTACTACTCTTTATCCCTTACGAATACAAATCTTTGTGTATCAGACAACGCTTCCCTGAACCGATACTCCATCGCGTCAAATCTCTTTATTTCTTCCGGCTCTCTCACCCTGTTCTCCGCAAGAAACCTGACCATCTCTCCCCGGGCCATCTTTGCATGGGTGCCCTTCTGTTTCAGTTTCCCCTCCACTTCCTCCGCAAAAACAACCGTGATAAACAGACAGGAATGCTCTGCATAAGGCTCCACAGCACAGGAATACTCCTTCGACGCCAGATTCAGAATGATTCCATCCTCATTCCCCTCCATTAGATTCCGATAAAGTCTGTCCCCCCAGAAAGCGTACAGATCTTCCTTTCCATTCACCGGGAGCCTCGCCTGCATCTCCAGCCGATAAGGCACCACGCCGTCAAAAGGCCTTAACACTCCATAAAAGCCTGATAAAATCCGCAGATGCTCCTCCACATAGGCAAGAGCGCTCTCCGTAAATACCCCCGGCGCCATATACTGATACTGCAGCCCTTCATAGGAGACCAGCGCAGGCGTAAGACATTTCTCCGGATCCATCGCTGCAAAACGTCTGAAATTCAGCTCCGTCAGTTTATCATTACAATTCCACAAGGCCTTCGCCCCGGTCAGGAAAGCTTCTTTATCTCCTCCATCAAAGCCTTTGTATCCTGCAGAAAACAGGGTAATGTTTTTACCTCAAAAGAATCCCTGTTCACATTCATCTTCTTTGCCGGCGAAATAATGATTCGCATATCCGTTTTCTCCTTCTCACAGTTCTATGCCATTTTATTTGGAACATAAGGACTGCTCGCAAAGCGTGCTGTCCGTTGTTTCCTCACGGCGTCCGGCATCGTTACCTAAATGACATTGCCTCACAATTTCTTCCACACTACCGCCATCATCGTAAAGTAGCAGGCCAGCCCGCCCACCACATTGGTCACGGGCTCCGCCGCCAGAACCCCTGTGATTCCCAGATCCCACAGGTGCGGCAAAATCAGGATCAGCGGCACCCCCAGGATCGCCTTGCGGAACAGCGAGAAAAACACCGCCTGCTTCGCCTTTCCCAGACTCACAAATACAGTCTGCCCCACATACTGGAAAGCCATGAAGAAAAACAGCGCAAAATGCCATCGCATGGAAACCACGGCCACCTCTAAAAGCGCTGCCTCGCCGTTGAAAAATCCGACGATAAGTCCGGGAAACAGCATCAGGACCGCCCACATGCCGATCCCATAACCAACCGTCACCCGCCTGATAAAACGGATCCCTATCTTCACCCTTTCCTTTTGCCCTGCGCCGTAATTATAACCCAGCACCGGCTGCGCCCCCTGGGTAAATCCCTGTATGGGCATCTGCACCACTTCCCGCACGGAATAGATGATGGTCATCGCCCCCACATAGAGATCGCCCCCGTAAAACTGCAGAGAAGCATTGCAGAAAATCTGCACGAGACTGTTTGTCACAGACATTGTAAAGCCCGACAGCCCCAGCGCAAGGATCTGCCTCACCAGACCGCCTTCCAACCGCATCAAAGAAATTTTCAACCGCAGGATCGCCTTTTTACCGCTCAAAAACCACAGCACCCACACCGCAGATACTAACTGGGAGAGGATCGTGGCCGCCGCTGCACCCTGTACTCCCATTTCCAGTACGAAAATAAAGACCGGATCCAGTATCAGGTTTAAAAAAGCGCCGATCACCACCGTAAGCATACCTGTTTTTGCAAACCCCTGAGATTCAATAAAGGGATTCATCCCAAGCCCCAGCATCACAAAAACATTGCCCGCCAGATAGACGTCCATATAGGCGTTGGCATAGGGGATCGTCTCGTCACTTGCGCCGAAAAGATACAAAAGAGGCGTCTTGCACAGATACCCGGCAGCCGTCAGAACGATTCCGAACACAAGAAGCAATGTCAGGGAATTTCCCATGATCTGTCCCGCCTTCTCCTCATCCCCTCTGCCCCTTTCGATGGAACAGAGGGGTGCGCCGCCGCTGCCGCAGAGATTGGCAAAGGCGTTGATGATCGTGATGATCGGAAAAGCTACGCCCACGCCGGTAAGCGCAAGCCTCCCGTCTCCTGGCATATGCCCCAGATACATCCTGTCCACGATGTTGTATAATACATTGACAAGCTGCGCCAGAATCATCGGCAGAGAGAGTCTGACAATACTGCCGGACACTGTTCCTATTGTAAAATCATGCTTTTTTGTTGTACTTTCTGTTACCGTCCTGTCTGTCGCATTTTCTGTCATAATTCACTCCGTTAACTGCCCCTTCTTCCTCCTCCGATCTTTTTTCACTGCCGCCCTGCCTCCATCCGATCCAGGCTCCGCGCACCTGTCATCGTAATGTACGACCCCTCTCCGGACCGCACTGCTGCCACAACGAGCGCTCTAATTCTCCCGCTCTATCCATATTTTATCGATCTGCATCCCGCTCTCGGCAAAATACAGCTTCAGGTAGTTGTTGGAATTCATAAATTCGCCCAGAGACTGTTCCAGCTCCACATACTTCCCGTCCGTCCCGTTCAGGGTAAAGGTCTTTTTCAGCGTGCCGTTCACAAAGATGGACAAAGGCACCTGAGCAAGCTCAGAAGCATCCACTTTCGCCCGGATGCAGATTTTATAAGAATGCAAGCCCTCCGTCTGCAGACCGCATACAAAGGAACTTCCTTTCTTCGTATCGATATCCCCGCTGTCCAGTTTCAGTTTTTCTCCCACAGTGTACCACCTGATGTCAAACTCCACCTGATCTTCCTGCGCCATTTTCTGTACAGCTTCCAGCTCCTCTTTTTCCATCCGCCCAAGGCTTCTGCCCATCACCGGGGAGCGCATCAGCACCTTCAGAATATTAGCGGCGCACCTTTGCAGATCGGCCCGCTTTAAGGTCCCATCTTTCAGGCTCTGTTCCAAATCATCGCCGTTAGTATTTTTCTCCGCATCCTGCGTCACCATATAGACGTCATTCTGGCTGCGCACCATGGCCGCCGTATTTTTGGTCGAGGC
>OFGQ01002574.1_pt1 | contig 10144 bp, 7 predicted proteins | sample 1521791 | NCBI WGS metagenome assembly OFGQ01 (sample SAMEA3504116, study PRJEB24116) | mouse gut metagenome | biome: mouse gut; feature: mouse-associated habitat; material: faeces | place: Denmark | collected 2011 | reverse complement strand
AAAATATGGATATAATTCCCCCACCGCATTTAACAGAGCGTTTCAGTCTGTTCATGGAATTGCCCCGTCTGCTGTAAAAAATGAGGGCGTATCCGTAAAATCCTTCCCGCCTGTCTTATTTAAAATCACAGTCAGAGGAGTGGAAGAAATGAATTATCGAATTGAAACAAAAGACGCTTTCCGTATTGCAGGGGTATCCGTACCTCTGAATAAGGATATTGAAAAAAATTTTACGGCCATACCCGCAAAGTGGCAGGAAATATCTGCAAACGGAACATTGCAGAGGCTGATTCGTATGATGGACACACCGCCCATGGGAGTGCTCGGCGTCAGCACCTGTAATGACACGGAACCGTGGTGGTATTATATTGCGGTATCTACTTCACAGGAAACGAATGACCTTGAATATTATACTGTGCCGGCGGCCACCTGGGCAATATTTTCCGGAGAGGGTACAAATCAGTCTATTCAGGATCTGGAGCGACGCATCGTAACGGAATGGCTGCCGACTTCAGGATACGGGTATGGAAATGCTCCTGACGTCGAGGTGTATTTAAATCCGGACCCGCAAAATGCACAATATGAAGTGTGGATACCTGTAGTGAAAAAATAGCCGCGGATACTTAAACAGTATGAAAAAGCAGACACGAACCCCTGCCTGAAACAGGAGATTTATAAATTAATGATATGCCGCCTGCAGCAGGTAAGCTTCCCTGCGTCCCTGAAACATACAGCTTACCCCTTCTGCAGGCGGAACGGATTACGGTGTCACGACCGGCTTTCCATCTTTATCGAGCAGAGGCGTGAGGCCTCCCGCATACCCGTCTTTACGAAACACATAATTGACGCCTGTCTCGGTATCAACCCATACTTCAACGACGTTGACCATACCCTGACTATAAACTTTTATAAAACGATCCATCATGATTCCTCCTGTTTTTCCTGTTCACTGCCAGCAGATTAAAAACCATTCCTACCAGTTATTCACTGCGTGTTCCGCGAACGACACAATATCATGCACATTTAACACCGTTCCGTCATCGGGCACTGCCGTCCCGCGAAATGTTCCGAATATCTGATGGCAGCAGTTATCAACCCATAACATCTTTACTTTTGTCGTCCTGTCATAACAGGGCGTCAACACCAGATCAAGACGCCCCTCCCGGTCCCTGATCTTCCAGGGCTGCATATAGTCCTCCCCCGGAATAATATCCACCTTTCCCAGTTTATGACTTTTCCCCCGGTAGAAAAGCATATTTTCGCTCGCCATATCAGTATTTCCAAACCCGCAGCCCAGATTAAACCCGAACATTTCTCCCTCCAGATAACCTGCTCCGTTACTCCAGTACCATTCGTTGTGAAACGGCCAGACGCCTCTGCCCCAGTCCAGAATGCCAAAAGAATGTTCCTTCTCAAAGAGCCGCTTCTTTTTGCCGATGCGGACATATCCCTCCGCCGTCATACAATTAATTTTCTGATTGTAATAAAACGCCCGCGGCGACTCGTCGAACGGCAGGTTAACCACCAGTGAATCCGGGTTGCAGCGTACAAGGTGAATTTCTGCCTCCGCCTCCCCCCAGCTGCAGGTGAGCGTGCGCTCATCCCCCTTCACGGCAAAGCACATCCGGATACCGTTTTTATCATAGGAGAGAACGTGATCCCGCTCCGCGTCCCGGGGCATATGCAGCGAGCCGAACGGAAGCGCCAGAATCCGGTTCAGATCGAGCAGTTTCTTCCCTCTGACAAAGTCAAACAGCATCAGGCTGACCTGACCTGCATAGGCCGCGTGTCCGATCGTAAACTGCAGACACATCCGTTCATCGGATACCTGGTAAAAATCCCACTCCTTAATCCTCCAGGGCAGCGCGCGGATGGCACGTCTGTCATAGACCCGCATGCTCCGCCTCGAAAACCCCGCAACCGGTCTTCCCTTCCGGTCCAGAACCGGCCCCTTTTTCTTCCATTCTCTCTCCATCCGGAATCCTCCTTCTCTCTTTTTCGGCCGGATACGCCCGCCTCCCGTCACTCCCCGGCCGGCAGCGCAATACGGAATGTCGTGTATCCCCCGCTGCTGGTCACACCGATCGTGCCCCCATGCATTCCGACAAGTTCTTTTGCAATCGCAAGCCCCAGCCCTGCGCCGCCGCTGTCGGTCCCCCTTGCCCCGTCCATCCGGTAAAATTTATCAAAAAGCCTCTCCTGCTCTGCCTGTGAAATCTCCGGCCCGTAATTGGAAAAAGTAATAATTGTATCATTTTCCTCCTCCGCGGCACTGATCACAATTTCACTGTCCCGATCCCCGTAAGCGACAGCATTTTTCAGCAGATTGTGAAACACGCGGGCAAGCCTGTCCGGATTGCCGCGCACGGTACAGTTCTCCGCAACATCAAGTGTGATGGACATATTTTTCCGCGCGAGAAGCGGATATGCCTCCTCCTTCAGCTGCAAAAACATATAAAACAGGTCAATTTTCTCCTTTGCATATCCGGCTTCCTCCCGCCTGAAGCGGGTGATATCGAAAAATTCATTGACAAGTACCTCCAGGCGCTGTGCCTTTTCGAGTGTGATCCGGATAAACGTCTGCCGTTGTTCTTCTGTCATATCCGGCATCTCCTGCAGCAGGGACAGGTATCCGATCACAGACGTGAGAGGCGTCCTGATATCATGCGCCAGATACATGACAAGTTCATCTTTTTTCTCCTCCGCTCCGCGTATTTCGAGAAACTGCTGCTCCAGGGTCTGACGGACCTGATTCAGTTTTCTCTCCATCGGCTCCATCTCGCCGGACATCCGGATCTCCTGCTCCCCGCGCCCGATCAGACAGTCCACTCCGCGGTCAATCTCACTGAAATACCGGGTAAACCAGTTTAAAAAAACACGGAAAATCACAAAAAACAGGCCCGCGGCCCCGGCAAAAATAAACAATTGAAAATTATTGCGGAAAACATCCCTGTACACGCCCAGACACATCACATAATCCCAGCCCGTCAGAAACTGCAGGATGGCGACCACGCCTGTCGCAAACTTCCCATGCAGCACATACAGGTAAAGCATCCAGATCCCCGCGTATGCGGCAGACATCATCAGAAATGTCTGCCAGAAAAGCTTTCGTTTCAGCCGGATATAGTTATCTTTTTTTCTCCGGAATCTATACATCCGCCCTGTACCCCACTCCCCACACTGTTTTAATATATTTCGGATTCTCTGCTGTATCTTTTAATTTCTCACGAATATGGCGGATATGCACAGATACCGTATTATTTCCCCTGCTGTAATAATCGTCAGCCCAGACAGCATGAAAGAGCTCCTCTGCGCTGACCACTTTCCCGCCGTTCAAAAGAAGCACCTTAAGAATCGTAAATTCCGTGGGTGTCAGAAAAATCTCCGTGTCCCCACGGAAACACTGATGCCCCTCCGTGTCCAGACGCAGATCCTTCATAACCAGCAGTCCGCTTTCGCCTGTTTTCCCCGGCGCTCCTTCCTTTCCGGGCGCTCCATAGCGCTGATAACGCCGCAGCTGCGCCCTGACGCGGGCCACCAGCTCCAGCGGCAGACACGGCTTGGTCACATAATCATCCGCGCCGATTGTCAGACCCGTGATTTTATCGATCTGCGCATCCTTTGCCGTCAGCATAATGATCGGATAAAAATCAGTCTCACGGATTCTTCTGCAGACCTCAAATCCGTTCACTTCCGGCAGCATAATATCCAGAATCGCGAGATCTGGTTTTTCTCCCTCCAGATAACGCAGTGCTGCGGCTGCCGTGTAACATTTCTGCACGGTGAATCCCTCGTTCACCAGATACAGTTCCAGCAGATCCGCAATCTCTTTTTCATCGTCCACAACAAGAATCCGTGCACTCATGGCTCTATTCTCCTATTTCTTCCGGCTGCTCTCCGGCTGCCGGCAGCCCGGCAGCGTTCTCCGTACCTGTCAGGGGATCCGGCTCTGTGACAAACCACCCGTCCAGAATCTGTTTTGTCTTCCCCACGACATAACCGCTTCCGCCCCGGTCCCTGACATCTTCCACCATGGAAAGAATCAGAACCGGCTTTTCCACTCCCGGGTCTTCCGTGAAAATACCAAACCATCCAAGCTCTGTCCCTTCGGCATCGTCCTTCGTCTGCTTGAGCTCCGCTGTTCCCGTCTTCGCCGCCAGCAGAATATCCGCGCGGTGAGCTCCGCGCCCTGTCCCGCCTTCCGACTGCACGACCTGCTCCATCGCCGCCTTAATCCGGTCTGCCGTCTCCGGCTGATATGCCCCCCTGATCCAGATCTCACTCTCAGGCTCATTTTTATAGAGCAGGTATGGTTTTATCACATCCCCGCCGTTCGCAAAGCCCGTATAAAGTGCCGCCAGGTGAACCGGGTTCACCAGCATCTGCCCCTGCCCGTATCCGCTGTCTGCAAGCTGCACTTCAGATTCAATTTCTTCCGTGTTCGAATACTGCGAGGCCGCCATCCCGACCTCGAACGGAACCGCCTCGTTGAAACCAAGCCTGTCCAGCCCCTCCTTAAGCGGTCCTGCGCCGATCTTTAATGCCGCTTTTGCAAAATAAATATTATCAGAATAAATCAGGGCATTCAGCAGGTTTGCCGGCGAGGCTGCGTGGAGAGTCGTCACAAAATAATTGCCCCAGCTCTCATCTTTCTGCCAGCGGCGTCCTTCATCCCCGTAATCTTCATCCGGATTCAGGACCCCTGCATCCATTCCGACCGCAGCAATAACAGGTTTGATTGTGGACCCGGGGCACAGCTTCTGCCGGAAACGGTTGTAGAGAGGCTTCCTCTCATCTTCATTCAGCGAATTCCATAATTCCTCCGGCATTCCCAGCACAAAATCATTGCTGTCAAACGTCGGCGTACTGACCAGAGCCAGCACTTCCCCCGTATAAGGATTCATCACAACTGTACAGCTTTTGTCTTCCGCATATGTCTCATACACAGCTTTCTGCAGATTGTAATCGATCGTGAGACGGATATCCTGCCCGTCAATCCTGCGGATACTGGCGAGGACACGCCTCTTTTCCCCACCGGAATCCGCGACATACACCTCATATCCGGTCTGTCCCTTAAGCTCTTTCTCATACGCGCGCTCAATGCCACTCCTGCCAATCTTACTGCCGCCGGTATAGCCTTCTCCCGGATGCTTTTCCAGATCTTCCTCCGTCACCGTCTGAATATAGCCGATCAGGTGCGCTCCTGCGCTTCCCAGGGAATAATGCCGGACCGGAGTGTCCGTCAGCATCACTCCCGGAATCTTCAGCAGGGCGGCGTCGCGTTTTGCCTTGCGGACCGTTTTCTCATCCGTGATCTCCGTCATCTGCTCCAGGGGCGTAAGTTTTTCGACTGTCTTAAGCGGCACAAACGAATCACTTTTTACCCATTCCGCCTCCAGCTTTTTCCGGATACTCTCCGCCGGCATTCCGAGAAGCTGCGCCAGCTGCTCCACATCCGCACCGCTATCCTCATTCATCTTTCCAGGCACAAGCCCCACCTGCGTCGCCGTGCCCTCCCCCGCGAGAATCATACCGTTGCGGTCAAGAATACTGCCCCGCTTTGCTTCTTTCACCGATACCCGGATCTGTTCCCCCGGAGCCAGATCCGGAAAAATCATATCGTTATCCCATGCCAGCCGGTACGCTCCGTCTTCCTCCAGCGAAAACACCGTCTGTCCGGAAAAGGAAAGCTCCCCCGCAATCGTCTCCATTTTCACTTCAAACGTTACCCGGCACATCTCCTCCGTAACGTCCTCCGTCTCCGTGATCTGAACCTGCACATCCGACGCACTGATCGTCTGATAAACATGCTGATTTCTGGATGTAAATTCTCCCGCGGAAACTGAGGACCGGCTCCTGGCATCCAGCATCCGGTACATCTCATCATAATTTTCTTCCTCTATACAGGAATAGTACTGTTTGAGAAGTCCGGCAATCTCCCCGTGACGCCGTTCCCCTCCCCCGCCTTTCTCCCGTGCCAGAGAAGACCAGAGCAGAAAAATAAGAATCCCAGTCGAGGCAAGCAGCACAGTCAGAACGAGGCACAGGCGCACAATCTGAAACTTTCCGGTATGTTTTCCTCTGTGCTTTTTTCTTTTGTATATTTTATTCCGCATGCACCTCCTCCTTCCCCGCCTGACATATGCGTTCAAAAGCTGCCCTTCCCTGGAAAAGCACAATCCGTGCCCTTTATTTTATCCGTATTCTGACCGTTGCTTTTTTGCCGCTTCCGTCGGTTGCTGCGGCCGTAATGGAAACCACTTTCCCCTTTCCGGCTTTTTTTGCCTTCACTTTTCCGTCAGAAGTCACCGTGGCATATTTTGTATTGGACGACGTCCACTTCAGCGTTTTGTTTGCATCCTTTCCGTTCGTTCTGACAGTCGTTCTCAGTTTTATGCTCTTTCCAGCCGCCAGATTTTTCGGCGCTCTCCTGATCTGTACCCCGGTGACGGCGTGTCTCATTATTCTGATTTTAATGGAGGCCTTTTTGCCGCTTCCATCCGTCGCCGTCGCTGTGATCGTGACGTTTTTCCCAGCCCCTGCTTTCTTTGTCGTCACTACTCCTTTGCTACTCACCGTCGCATATTTTGTATTGCCGGACTTCCAGCGCAGTCCCTGATTCGTCGCATTTTTGGGTGTCACCTTCGCCTTCAGCGCCACCTTTTTCCCCGCTGCAATCTTTTTGGACGGAGCGGATATGGATATTCCGGTTACCCCGGTCTCATCTTCCTCTGATTCTTCTTCTCCTGAATCCGGAACCTCCGCCTCCTCGTCCCTTACAGTAAACGAAAACGTCACTGCCGCTGATACTCCATTTCCCGCAGCCAGCTTTAAGGCTCCCGCCGGCAGCGTCACCGTATACGAATGCCCCGCCAGAAGCCCGGGAACAGGGGTCAGCACCAGGGCGCTTCCGCTGATCGCTCCCGTAAAAGCGGCATTCCCTCCAGCCGTATTATCTTTCAGTGTAATGCCGGAAAAGTGATCTCCGGATACAATGCCCTGTCCGTATACAACCAGAATCTCCTGGGAAACCGCAATGTCCGTGGCCTGATCGAATGGAACTGTCGATACCGGTACAAATTCCGTCAGGGCAGAATCCCCGTCGTCAGATGTGTCTGCAGGGCCTGTTCCCTCTGACGGGTCCCCTGTTCCCGTGGAACCCGTTGAATTTCCACCGGAAGGGCCCTCCGGATCTGACGGGACAGTGCCCTCTGTCGATTCTGTCGGGCCTGTTCCTCCTGTTCCCGTGGATTCTGTTGAATCTCCGCCCGACGGGCCTTCCGGCTCAGGCGGTGCGCTGACTGTAACCGTACAGGCGGCTTTTTTCGCCTCCAGATCCGTCCTGACGCGCACCGTGGTGGTTCCGGTTCCCACCGCCGGCACCTTTGCAATCGCCTCGTCATCGCTGGAATAAATATAGCCTGTCTCAGCACCGGCCGGTGTAACAGCCGGCGTGAGCTGTGCGCTTTCTCCAACTTTCAGCGAAAGGCTGGACGGGGAGAGTGATACCGCAGTGGGAAGCGGCGCCGTTACCTTTATGTAAAACCCCACCATTCCCAGCGTCTGATCCGATTTCTTATACCGGTACTCCAGATAAACATCCGAGGATGTTTTAGCCAGCGCCCTGATTTCGCAGGAATGTGTCGCTGCATTCTGAGACACAATCTCTACTTTTCCGGTATCATTGGACGACCACTGCCCGCCTGTCGCGTTTGCCGGAACAGGGGTGGCATAAATTGTAAGACTCTCCCCCACACGCATTGTACGACTTGTCGCCGCCAGCACGTGTACATCCGGATATACTGCCAGCAATCCGGATATCATTAACAGCAGCGCCAGAATAAGTGAACCTGTTTTCCTTTTCATCCGTTTTTCCTCCCAGTCAGTTTTTTTCCTCCTGCTCCCTCTGAATCTCCGCAGCCTTTTGGGCCGGAATGCCAAGAAGATCCGCAATCTCTTCCACTGTACGCCCCATTCCCAGCATCCTGACAACCAGCTCTCTGTCACGCATCTGTACCCCTCGCTCGATCCCCTGTTCGATCCCCTGTTCGATCCCCTGTTCGATCCCCTGTTCGATCCCCTGCTTTTTTAAATTTTCAAGACTGGAACACATATTGACCACCTCCCTGCCATCCGCCTGCCGGATAATCTCACCAAAATCGGTAATTCTGCCAATCACCGCCGCCAGCTCCGCTCTGATCTCCCTGTTATACCTCCTGGCAATCCGTTCAAAATTTCCTTTCATAATCTCCCGCGAAATCTCAAAAACAATTCTCACATCTTCATTATGAAACGTATATTTTTCACTATCCCGGACCTGCACCAGATTCATCCTGTAATCTGAAAAAATCCGGCTGATCTCCTCCGGCATATCTCCGACCATATCCTTAAGGGACAGAGGACCGTCCCATCGTTTTTCTCCATAATATACAATGATCGAAACAATCGGATGAAGCCGGTCCTCCCTGCGCATTCCTGAGAGAAACTCGTCCCCTGTTTCCAGCCCTTTTTCCTTTTTTCTGGCATGGGTAATCTCCTGATATTCTTTCAGATATCCCAGCCCGTCATACAAAAGTGCCCTCAAAGGCATTGCATAATGTATTCTCTGCTGATTTTCGATGCACAGTACGACGAACTCTGCCCCGTAAGCAGTCTTTTTAACCACATCACGGACTCGTACCACAGATTCCTCATAGTCCCGGAAACGGATAATACCGGACATATCTGTGTCCATCTCACGGAGTTCTTCCGCCTTTAAAACCTCCTTCCCCTCAAAAATCACTGCATTAAAAAGATCTGCAAACCGGTCATTCTGCCGCCAGAAATCTTTCAGCCTTACATCTGTTTTTGTTTTATCTTTTGCTGCCATCGGGTTCTCCCTGTAATTTTATTGTATCAGATTTCCTGTGAACTTCAACCATGCACGGAAAAGCCATTCTCATCTGACCGGTTCATGTTTATTTTCCGACCACAATTCCCTTTCCGGCGCCCTTTTCCTGAAACAGTTTCTTATATGCTGACACTTTCCGGGCGGGTACTTTAAATTTACACTTATTCCAAATCCCTTTAAACGCGTTATACCCGACATTATTTTTTTTCAGCTTTTCCGTTTTCAGGGTAACGGAAGACAGTTTTTTATCCCCGTAAAAGGCCCGTATACCGATGGAAGCAAGCTTTTTTGATTTTGTCGTAAAACCTGTCATTCCCGTACAGCTGGCAAATGCCCCGCTCCCGATCTTTGTTAGTGATGCTGACGGGATACTGATCTTCTGGACAGAGCTGCACCTGTAAAAAGCGCTGCTTTCAATTACCTCAATCCCTTTGCATCCCTTCACTGTCGTAAGATTCTCACAGCAAAAGAACGCCTGAAATCCTATTTTTGTAACATTTTTCCCAATGCTGACCGTCTTAAGGCTCTCATTTTTTTCAAACGCACGTGTCCCGATTTCCGTAACCTTATATTTCACGCCTCCCAGTTTTACCGTATCCGGTATCGTGACGCTGGTCTGATTTTTCTTAGCGGCTCCTGCCACAACCGCTGTCTTCTTTCCTCCGAAAGGCTGTTTTATGATATATCTGACATCGCCTGCACAAAATACCCCCGGTTCATCACTCTCGTCCTCTTCATCGGACTCTCCCGTTTCCGTGATAATCACGGGCACCTTCACCGTCTTCCCCAGCACCGTGGCTGTCACCTTTGTGGTTCCACATTTTACCCCGGTAATCTTTCCATCCGAAACTGTAAGATATCCCCCTCCACCTGCTTTCCAGGTATACGGCATCTCCACCTGCACCCAGCCGCCCCATGACTGCTTCATGCAAATCTGAATCACAAGCTGCGGCACATTTATGGTCTTCCCGGGCGCGAGCACAATCTTATTCACAGACGGGGTAAGCGACACATCTTTCAGATCCCGGAGCAGAATCTCCAGCTTCATCTCCGTCTCCGCGTCATTTGCAGCCGTTTTGCCAGCATCAGATACAGGAGAGCGGAACTCCTGCGCCCAGTAGTGATAGCCGTTATAGTAAACATGTCCGATCCCGACTGCCGTATACCCCGGATTCAGCATATTTCTGCGGTGCCCCTGGCCACTGTACGGTTTATCCGTCTCTTTCCAGCCTTCAAAGACTTCCGCGGCCGTCC
>OFGQ01002569.1_pt1 | contig 10152 bp, 8 predicted proteins | sample 1521791 | NCBI WGS metagenome assembly OFGQ01 (sample SAMEA3504116, study PRJEB24116) | mouse gut metagenome | biome: mouse gut; feature: mouse-associated habitat; material: faeces | place: Denmark | collected 2011 | reverse complement strand
CCACCGGACGTTATCCGGCATCCTGCCCTGTGAAGCCCGGACTTTCCTCACCTGCAGTAACTGCAGCCGCGATCATCTGCCCTGCTTATTTTTATCATACTTTATACATGAAACACGCTTCCGCCGATAAATTCTCTTAAAATAGAATTCTTTGCGATTTCCTCCCCCGGAACCGGAAGAAAATAATCCAAAAATTTCAATAGTCTTTTCGCTTCCTGGTATTCCGGCGCGCATGTGTCGATGGAAAACAACAACGGCTCCGCATATAATTTTAACACAGCCAGCTCATAAATCAAGGCTGAATTGAACATAATATCCGCGCTGTCCTGAAACGGGAAAATATATTTCTCTTCCCCGCGCCTGACCGAATTCCACATTCCGATCGTCTCGCCCGCCGTCGTATTTCTCGTTCTGGCGTCGCGGACAATCCGGCGGATCAGCCTTCCGTCCGTCGTCGGCAGATAATTATGTTCGTCAATATTAATCTGTGTCAGCGCACTGATAAATATCTTAAATTTGCTTTCTTCCGGAAGCGTACAGGTGAGCTTGTCGTTTAAACCATGGATTCCTTCCACAACCAAAATATCGTCCCGCCCCAGCGTCAGCTGCCTTCCTTTGTATTCCCGTTTTCCCGTTTTAAAATTAAAAACGGGAAGATCTACGCTGTCTCCACGCAGTAAAGCCGCCATATCCCGATGGAACAATGCAACATCCAGCGCTTCCAGGCATTCAAAATCAAAGTTTCCGTCCGCATCTTTCGGGGCCTTCTCCCTGTCCAGATAATAATTATCCAAAGACAGCGGATGCGGTTTCAGCCCCAGTGCCGAAAGCTGTATCGAAAGCCGATGGGAAAAAGTCGTTTTTCCGGAAGACGAGGGACCTGCAATCATAATAAATTTACATCCTCTGCGTCCGGCAGCCATTTCTGCCATCTGTCCGATTCTCTGTTCCATCAAAGCTTCCTGCACCATTATGATCTCCTGCATCCTTCCGGATGCGATCGCGTTATTCAGCGCCCCGATCGTATCGACTCCCATGGTACGGCTCCATTCCCTGGAACGGCGCATCGTATCAAAATGCTTCACGGAAGGTTTAAATTCCGCCGTCTCTTTTGTATTTTCATTGGGGAACATCAGCACAAAACCGTTTTCATAGGGCTTAAGGTCAAAATACTTCAAATATCCCGTATGCGCCGCCATATAACCGTAAAAATAATCCTGATAATTTCCCAGCGAATAAATGCTCACTCTCGAACTCCGGCGGTAATGAAACAGGCACTCTTTTTCCGGCATTCCGTAATCACGAAACAGCTCTACGGCATCGTCCGTCTTGATGCTGCTTTTTAAGATCGGCATCTTTTCATCCGCCATCGCAAGCATCTCTTCTTTTACCCGCTTTAAAAAAGCGGCGTCCACCTGTTCTCCGTGCGCCAGTTCGCAGTAATATGCCTGGCTGATGCAGTGCATGATGCGTACCGGCGACCTCTCTTTCCCCAACAGGCGAAACAGCGCTTTCTGCATCAAAAATGTGACGCTTCTGCGATATGTTTTTCTGCCGGCATTGTCTGCCGTCGTCACAAAAGAGAGCACGCCGCCTTTTTTCGCCTTTTTATGCAGTTCATACAGTTTGTTATTGACAGATACCAGTATAATATCGTCCTGATACCGTCCCTGGTATTCTTCTGCAATCGTCAGATACTGCGTGCCTTTCTCGTATTCTTTTTCTTCTCCGCAGATCGTTAATAGAACCTTCTCCTCACCCATATGCATCCCCTATACTGTCCAATACGGAAATTCCCGTTTCTGTGCAACAATTTCGATATCCGGACAATGTGCTTCCAGATACCCTTTCATATATCCGACAAAAATCTGCTCCAATCCGTAATGACCGGCATCGATAATACAAAGCCCTTTCGCGACGGCGTCGATGCCGTCATGATGGTCGATATCTCCCGTGATCAGCACGTCCGCCCCGCATGCAATGGCATTACCGATCTCGCTCTTACCGGAACCGGGAGAAACCGCTGCCGTTGTCAGTACGGCATCCGCTTTTCCGAACACCTTCACCTCCGGTAAAGAGAACGCCGCTTTGACAAACCCTGCGCACTCTTTTACGGTCATAGGCGCCATCAGCCTTCCTACTCTTCCGATGCCTTCTTCCGTATCGTCCGTATACGCCGTCACATCCAGTACATGCGTCTCCTCCAGTCCAAGCATCGCCGCCGCCAGATCTGCCATGCCCTTTACGTCAAAATTGGTATGCATGGCATAACAGGCTACGTCATTTGCGATCAGTCTCATAAGGCGCCTTCCGATAAAATCCTCGGCAACAACGCGCTTCATTCCGCCAAAGATCAGCGGATGGTGCGTCAGCAGCAGATCCGCTTCTTCCAAAACCGCCTCTTCCACCGCTTCATCCGAAGCGTCCAGGGCGATATAAATTTTACGGATATCCTGATTGGACCTGCCCGCCAACAGTCCCGAATTATCCCAGTCGCAGGCATAATATAACGGAGACTGTTCCTCCAGCAGCTCCATTACCTCTCTTAACAGCATCTTGCTACACTTCCTTCCCATAATCCAGAGCCGCTTTTGCGTAACCAAGCTCTGTTTCTATTTCCTTTCTGCGCATTTTTGCAGCCTCCTTCTGCTGCTTTTCCAGGTGTAATAAAACAGATTCATACTGCAGAATCTGATGCTGCAGATACTGCGTCAACACTGTATTCCCGCTGCGCAAAAGCTTCTCCCCGTAACGGCAGTAAAGCGCAAATTCTTCTTTTTTATATCCATGCGCCTGTGCCCTATGACCGACCGAAACATGCATCATCGGATAATATTTCCCGTCTTCTAACACCATATCTTCCCGGTCAATACAATATCCCTTCCGATACAGATATTCCCGGACGTTTTGGATTTCCGACTGCGGCTGCAAAATCCACTCTTTTGCAGATAACAGCGTCTCTTCTCCGGCTTCCAGAATATGGAGCATTACGCCGCCGCCCATTCCGGCGATCAAAACAGAATCCGCTTCGCCGGGATGCAGCGCCGCCGCCCCGTCGGAACGCCTTAAGGTTATGTAATCACCCAATCCATAAGCCTCTATATGCTCTTTCGCATGCATCAGCGGACCGGTTCCGATATCCATGGCAAACGCACGCTTAATTTTTCCCGTCAAAACCAGATAAATCGGAAGATATCCATGGTCTGTCCCGATATCTGCCAGCACACAGCCCTCCGTTACCAGATCCGAAAGAGCCCGCAGCCTTTTTGAAAGTTTTATCATATGTGTTTACTCTAAATAATCTTTTAACTTGCGGCTTCTGCTTGGGTGACGCAGTTTTCGCAGCGCTTTCGCCTCAATCTGGCGGATGCGTTCCCTTGTTACGTTAAATTCCCTTCCCACTTCTTCCAATGTCCTCGCACGCCCGTCCTCTAATCCGAAGCGAAGCGTTAAGACTTTCTGCTCCCGTTCCGTCAGCGTTCCAAGCACTTCCTGGAGCTGTTCTTTCAACAGCGTAAAAGCGGCGGCGTCTGCCGGAACCGGAACATTATCATCCTGGATAAAATCGCCCAAATGACTGTCTTCTTCCTCACCGATCGGCGTCTCTAGGGAAACCGGTTCCTGAGAAATCTTTAAAATTTCACGCACACGTTCTACCGGCATATTCATCTCTTCCGAAATTTCTTCCGGAGTCGGCTCACGTCCCAGCTCCTGCAGCAGCTGCCTGCTGACGCGAATCAATTTATTGATCGTTTCTACCATATGCACGGGAATCCGTATGGTCCTAGCCTGATCTGCAATCGCTCTCGTAATTGCCTGACGGATCCACCAGGTTGCATACGTGGAAAACTTATATCCTTTCCGGTAATCAAACTTTTCTACCGCCTTGATCAGCCCCAGATTTCCCTCCTGAATCAGATCCAAAAAGAGCATACCCCTGCCGACATACCGTTTGGCAATCGATACCACAAGACGAAGATTTGCCTCGGCAAGGCGTTTTTTCGCCTGCTGGTCTCCAAGCTCCATCCGTTTTGCCAGATCGATCTCTTCTTCGGCGCTTAAGAGCGGAACCTTGCCGATTTCTTTTAAATACATGCGGACCGGATCTTCGATACTGATACCGTCCGGAACGGAAAGATCGATTTTTTCCACCTCGATCTCTTCTTCCTCGGTAATTAAAACATCATCGTCGTCGGTGATACGAAGCACGTCGATATTATTCGTTTCCAGGCAGTCTAAGATCTTTTCAAATTCTTCCGCATTCAGCTCCATTTTCTGGAAAAAATCATTGATTTCCTGATATTCCAGAATATTTTTCTTCTTTTTGGCAAATTCGACAAGTTCCCTTAATTTTGCATTTAATTTTTCTGCCCTTACCGCCGGATCTGTGGAAAGCATCTCCTCTCCCTGGGTCTTCGCGGCTTTATTTTTCTTCTCTTCCATGTTTCCTTCCTCTCATAGTTCGTTACTATTCTGTCCTTATTCGATAGAAATATGCAATTTTTCCAGTTGTTCTAACTGCCGTTTGTCTTCTACAAGCCGCTGTAAGCCTGCAATATCGGTCGGTGCCAGATCGTTTGATCGAACGTCTATGCTGTTTCGCTTGATTCGGACAATCGTTTCTTTCAGTGCTTTCTCCTTTTCTGCTTTTGTCTCAATATTCGGGATATATGCATTGAACAATGCCGCAATCTCCCGTTTGTCTTCCTCCTCTTCAAACATTGCCGCAATCTTCGCCGGATGCACTTCACCCGTCTCATTCAGCTGCCTGTAGGAAACTTCTGCGGCTTTTCGGTAAATTTCCTCGGTAAAATCCGACGGCTTTATAAACTCTTTTATGACAGGAAACAATCTGGTATCTTCAATGAGCCATGTCAAAAGCAGTTTCTGAGACTGCTTCATACCGTCTTCTTTTTTCTTCTCATGGATACCGGATTTTAACCTTCGCCCCGGCGGAGCCATACCGCTTTTTGTCCCTGCCGAGATCACAAGTTTTCTTAAGTTTTGAAAGCCGATCTGATATCTCCCCGCAACTGCCTCAATATAATTATCGCGTTCCAGCTCTTCGGTAAATTCCAGCAGCCGTTTTGCGATTTCATTGTAAAACGCCGTCTTACTCTCCGGGTCTTTCATATCGAATTCCCGTTCTAAGAGACGCAGTTCAAACAAAAAACTATTCTCCGCCTGATCGATCCTTTCCTGATACGCCTCTGCCCCCAGGGCTTTGAGAAACTCATCCGGATCTTTATAAGGCGTCATATCGACGACTTTGGTCAGTATACCGACATCCCTTAAGATCGGTATGGCGCGCAGCGCCGCTTTCACCCCCGCCCCGTCGCTGTCATAGGTCAGATAGACCTCTTTTGTATATCGTTTCAGAAGGCTTGCATGTCCGCTGGTCAGCGATGTGCCCAGAGAAGCCACCGCATTGTCAAAGCCCGCCTGATGCAGGGCAATGACATCCATATAACCTTCACACAGCAGAAGCTGCGGCTTTTTCGTCGTTCTTGCAATATGCAGGCCGTATAAATTTCTGCTTTTATCAAAGATCACAGTCTCCGGAGAGTTTAAATATTTCGGCTCGCCGTCCCCCATCACGCGTCCGCCGAAACCGATCACCTTCCCTCTTACGTCCATGATCGGAAACATCGCCCGGTTCCAAAATTTATCGCGTCCTCCTCCCCTTTCGCTGTAAGAAACCAGGCCGCTGTCTTTTAACACTTCGTCTTCATATCCCTGTTTCTTCAAATAACGGTATAAATCGTCGCTGAACTTGTCCGAATACCCAAGCCCAAACCGGCGCATCGTCTCATCGCTTAATCCCCGCTTTTTAAAGTATGCCAGCGCCGCTCCGTGTTCGCTGCGCAGCAGCATATAAAAATATTTTCCCGCTTCTTTGTTGGCCTCAAGCAGCCGTTGTCTTTTATCCGATTCCCGCTTCGCCCGTGAAGAAAATTCCTTCACCGGCAGCGTAACGCCCGCCTGTTTTGCCAGCGTTTCCACTGCCTCTCCAAACGTGAAATTCTCGTACTTCATCAGAAAGGAAAACACATCCCCTCCCGCTCCGCAGCCATAACAATAATACATTTCTTTTCCCGGCGTCACCGAAAATGACGGCGTCTTTTCATTGTGGAACGGACAGAGACCAAAATAAGAGTTCCCCTTTTTCTGCAGTTTTACATATCCGGAAACTACGTCGGCAATATTGCTTTTTGAGCGGACTTCTTCAATTAGATTCTCCGAATATAAGGGCATCGTCCTTCCCCCTTTTCTAATATCCGTCTACCTGCCATGCCAGGGGCAGAAAATATTCTTCAAATTTCGTGATCGCATACTGATCTGTCATGCCGGAAATATAATCACTGACGACACGATCCTTCTTCTCGCCCGCACCAAGCATTCGGATATATTTTTCCGGAAGCAGACCGATATGCTCCATATAGTAATAAAACAGTTGTTTTAACAGCTCCCTTGCCTTATGTTCTTCTCCTTTTGCCACCGGATTTTTATACACATGTTCAAACATAAAGCGGCGCAGCCGATGCATGGCTGTCTCCACGTCTTTTGACATTACGATATCGTCTTTGCCAATGCTGTTATTGATGATATTATGTATCAGCGTATCCAGTCGTTCTCTTGTCGTATGGCCCAAAATATCACACAGTTCTCTCGGAATATCTTCCTTCACCATGATATGCGCCCTTATGGCATCGTCGATGTCGTGGTTGATATATGCAATCTTATCCGAAAGCCGAACAATCTTTCCTTCTAACGTATGCGGCATCGTACCGGTCTGATGATTTAAAATCCCGTCTCTGACTTCCCAGGTCAGATTCAGCCCTTCACCGTTTTTTTCCAGCTTCTCCACGATCCTGACGCTCTGCTCATTGTGCTTAAACCCGTCTTCACACAGGGAATTTAATTCATATTCTCCCGCGTGTCCAAACGGCGTATGCCCCAGATCGTGTCCCAATGCGATTGCCTCCACCAAATCTTCATTCAGGCGCAACGCTTTTGCGATTGTCCTCGCATTCTGCGATACTTCCAGAGTATGGGAAAGCCTCGTACGGTAATGGTCCCCTTTCGGCGTCAAGAATACCTGCGTTTTATTTTTTAAGCGCCGAAACGCTTTGCTGTGAAGAATCCTGTCGCGGTCCCGCTGAAACACGGGTCGAATGTCACAGGCAGGCTCTTCTTTTTCCCGTCCCTTCGACCGGATACTAAGCGTTGCATACGGGCTTAAGGTTTCCTGCTCCATCTTTTCTATCTTTTCACGGATTGTCACGCCTGACACCTCCTAAATCTCTATCTTATACTTTCTGTACAAATTTCCTGTTTCCTTTTTTTTTACAATTTTTTTATCCGCCGTAAGAAACCGCGGGCTTTAAAAAGCAAAAAGCGCCCGTCCTGCGTTTGAAAAAGGGAGCCGGATGCGTTCCGGTTCCCCTCTTTCCTTTCTTTTCTATTTATTCGCTTTTTTCTGCCGTCACAAACCGGCTGGTACGCTCCCGGACTTTTTGTACGGCACTTTCCGCCGTTTTAAAATCCTCCGTAATCATACGCTCCCATTTTGACATACCGCCCGTCAGTTCTGCAAGATCCGCCGACTTTTCTTTTCCCTGTTCTGCCGCTTCGGCAATTTTTACGGCAGATTCCGACATACTGCCGGCAAAAGCGTCAATATCTTCCGATACCTCCTGAAATCCGGCAACAAAACGTCCGATCTTTTCCACGTCTCCGGTGTAATCGTTCGCCATCCGATAAAAGAAGTCAAAACCGGAAAGTACCTTGGTATCTACGAAATCCAACATTCGTTCGGAATCCGCTTTTAAATTTCCGACGGCAAAATTAACTTCTCCAGCAATCCACTGGATATGCTCTACATTTTTTTTGGACTGTTCCGCCAGCTTGCGGATTTCGTCTGCAACAACCGCAAATCCTTTCCCTGCCGATCCCGCCCTGGCAGCTTCAATGCTGGCATTCAGCGAAAGCAGGTTTGTCTTTTCCGTCAGTTCCATTACCGATTCTGCCAAACCGGAAATCTCCTCTACCACTTTGACGGAATCCAATGCCCGCAGCAGGCTGTCTTTCATCTCGTTTTGTTCCTGCTGCATAATCTGACGCCTTTGGTCCGTCTCTTCCCGGACGCCAAGCGTACGCACATAGATCTCATTTGTCTCTGTCCCGCTCTCTTTCATCCGGGCAGATATCGTTTCCGAAACGGACCGGACGTCTTGGGAGAGCTGTGCCGCCTCTGCAGCAGACGCTGCCGCGGTATCCATGACCGCAGTCAATTCCGACGCAATTTCACATGCATCCGTCACCTGAGCGTGCAGACGATCCATATGTATATAAAATCCCTCCATATTTTCCAGCATGTCTGTTGTCTCTGTTCTCATGCCGTCGATGGCACGGCTTACCGTCCTGCGCGTCTCTTCGGCATATCCCGCCAATGCCCCAAACTCTTCTTTGCGCTCCAGAAGATCCTGTTCCAGCTCTCCGGAAAAATTCCCGTCCGAAAATTTTTCCATATGCTCCCGGATCCGTCCGACCGGGGGTATTACGGAAACAACCACGGCCCGTAAAAGAACTGCCGTAAGAGAAATAAAAACGACGCCCATCACGAAAAGTATACTGCAGCTTTTGGACGCCGACGATTCGAGTTCTTCTTTCCGTTCCAGAAAAGACGTCTGATCCGACTGCATCTCCTCTGCCGAATGAAACGTTTGCTCCATATAACCGACGGCATGTCTGCTCGTCTGCCGGATCGATCCCACCGAAACAAACAGGCAGACCGCCAAAAACAACAAAACGCACGCTCCCGCCGCATATAGTTTTGTCCGCACACTAAGATCGCTGATGCGCGTCTTTCCACTTTTATCCATGCTCTCCCTCCATACGACTGCTACTGTAAATAGAAAAAAATCGAGAAGCTCTTTTTAAGAACTTCCCGACGGATAACCGAATGCGGAAGATGGGACTTGAACCCACACGAGCGCATTGCCCACAAGATCCTTAGTCTTGCTCGTCTGCCAATTCCGACACTTCCGCATAAAATCCCAGTAAATCATGAATCCGTCTTTTCATCACGCAAGATACTTTTCAGTTTCTGCTCGTAAAACTACCCGATTTGGAGAAAGTAGTCTGACGAGTCGCTATTTACTTCTTGACGCTTTTTATTATTTCTTATCTTGCGAGAAAAGTAAAGGGTTTTTTATAAAAAGTTTGCACATGGATAAAAGGCACTGGTTTTGGCAGAATAGAAATGAGAAAAAACTTGATTCATAGACTGAGCTATGGTATTTTAAATTTAAGAAATATAATTAACGAGAGGAAAGCAGGTGGATTCATGGCATATGCATTACAAGATGAAAAGGTTAGAGATGCCGCCAATCATGAAAGATTACTGAAAATGCTTGACAGGGGTATTGACGATATGGAAGCTGGCAGGGAACTGCCTTTAGCAGAAGCTTTTGTTAAAATTACTGAATTAAGGAACAGGCGCAGAAATGCAGAAGTATAGAGTCATAGTAACATGGGAAGCTATTTATGATATAGCCGAAATTGCAGATTATATAGAAGCGCAGTTTGGGATAGCAAGGGCTGACTGCTTTCAGGAAGAAATAAAAGACAACTATATAAAGGCTTTGCATGAGGAAATCAAACAAAAGAGCAAAGCATATGAAACATACAGCGTACCGTCCATATTTATTGGGGGCGGTACGCCGTCTGTATTTGACGGAACAACCATAACAAAGCTGATGGAGACGCTGCATACATTTTTTTCCATCGAAAAAAACGCGGAAATTACAATAGAATGCAATCCCGGTACATTAAATCGAGAAAAAGCAGCACACTATAGACAAGCGGGAATCAACCGCATTAGCATGGGACTGCAGTCCGCCAGGGATGAAGAATTAAAGCTGTTGGGCCGTATCCATACCTTTGAAGCCTTTTTAAAAAACTATGACGCTCTGCGCAGCACGGGCTTTGACAATATCAACATTGACTTGATGTTTGGCCTGCCCATGCAAAAACTTTCCCATTGGGAATACACCCTGGAAAAAACCGCTGCCCTTGCGCCTGCGCATATCTCCGCTTATAGCTTAATCATAGAAGAAGGAACCCCATTCTTCCAACAATATGGAGAAG
>OFGQ01002567.1_pt1 | contig 10160 bp, 8 predicted proteins | sample 1521791 | NCBI WGS metagenome assembly OFGQ01 (sample SAMEA3504116, study PRJEB24116) | mouse gut metagenome | biome: mouse gut; feature: mouse-associated habitat; material: faeces | place: Denmark | collected 2011 | reverse complement strand
AAAGCGGCTTCGTTGTATTTGATAAAGTGTCTAATAATAAGTCAAAATTTATGTTTTCTTTTTCTATTTCAATATCTTCTAAACGGTATAGGTTTGTCATAGAATTAACATAATTTTCAAGCCGCTTTACATTGTTGTATATTATTGATAATTCGTCAAGTACCTCTTGTTGCGAAACTAAGCCTTTGGGAATAAATGAAAGTAACATTGTAGTATGACCTTTAAGTAATGTCAAAGGTGTTCGTAAATCATGCGAAAAAGCAGCATTTAATCGCCTCTGTTCAGTAAATTGCCGTATCATTTTTTTATTATTTTGATATAAACAATTTTTCATTTTTTCAAATGCGAGACACAATTTACCCATCTCGTCTTTATACGGGTAAGGCAAAGTAAAATCCAGTTCGTTGTTTTCAATTTTTTTGTATGCATTCGTTAGTAATTTTATCGGTCTTGCCAATTTCCGGCGTATAAAAATAGTCACACAAAGCATCATACTAATTGAAAGAACAATAGGAATGATGACAATATTAATCACACCTAAAGCAGAATCTATAATTCTATCATGTTTTGTAAAATTTGGTGAAACTTCAATGTAAGAGACATGATTAGGATAAATATATTCTTGTACCGGACGTTCCTTTTTATAGTCTACAACAAAATTACATACTTTCTTTCTATTTGCATTATATATCGTATATTCTGTTTGGTCTTGGTTATATTCTGCTGTAAATGAACCATTTTCAGGTATATTATATCTTGCTGTCATGTCCTCATATTTATAGTTAAGGTTCATTCTAAAATCATCTACAAAAGTAATTGATATAATGCTTATAGTAATGCCAGCAATCAGAAAAATAAGAGCATAAAAAATAAATGAAAATTTAATATTCATATTGTCAATATAATACATTACATTTTTTTGTTTTACTTTTTCCATTTATATCCGCACCCCCAAACAGTTTCTATATAAGGATTGTTACACATAGAAAGGAATTTTGTTCTTATCCGGCGTATGTGTTCTGTAATAACAGAATTGTCTCCAGTACCATCTAACCCCCATACTTTTTCATAAATTGTTTCACGGTCAAAAATAATTCCTTTGTTTTGTGAAAGAAATTCGATAATATCAAACTCTTTCTTTGTAAAATTTATTTCAGATTTTTTGTAAAAAACTGTTCGTGCTGAATAATCAATTACTATGTTATTATCGAATTGGACTATTGCAAATGAATTATGTCTTTTTTCCCTCCGCAAATGAGCAGCAACTCTAGCTTCTAATTCATCAATAGAGAAAGGCTTTACAACATAGTCGTCGCCGCCGATTGCAAATCCTTTGATTTTGTCACAGTCCTCAATCCGAGCTGTTAAAAAAATAATAGGACAGGACACATAATTCCTGATTTTTTCACAAATCGCAAATCCATTCATATCCGGCATATTTATATCTAATAAAATAATATCTGGGTGCTTTGTGATTGCATTCAGTGCTTCTTTTCCATTAATTGCTGTGTATACTACATAACCAATTTTATAAAAATATCGACTCAACATTGATACAATATCTTTTTCATCGTCTACAATTAAAATGCTCTGTGCCATATCTCATTCCTCCTTAAAAGCATATTTTATCATTGAAAAAGCAATTTTTTATCAACTATGCTCATATACTATCATTAAAAATAAATCTTAGCCGCTTCATTATTATAATCTTTTAAATGAAATGTCACAACTATATTATCGGCTTGCAAATCATACCGAAGTACGAAATGCAAGCCTATTTTTATTACCCTACAATCTTCCAGTTACTATCCTTTTCCAGCGTCAAATTAAACTGTGAAATCTGCGCCGCTTTCGTCCGGTTATCCAGATACTTTACGGACACGGACACCTTCACCCGCTCCCCGTCCTTTGTAAATACTGGATTGATAAGCTCCGAATACAGGTACTCACATCCTACAGGCGCAAGCACATTCCCCTCCACGTAGTAGGCAAGCTCCTTTTCCGTTGCCGTGGGATACAGCTTGAAGAACGTCTCCAAGAACTCTGTCACTTCCTCCGTGGTGGCAGCGTCCACCGTTCCATCCGATTCCTTTGCTTTTGGCTCATAATCAGATTTCTCCGGCAGGCTATTAACGGTCGGATTCTTTGTAATCACCATATCCCCGTTACCGTCTACATGAACCACAACCGTATAAGCAGAAGTGCAGCCTATGGACTGTTCCCCCTCTGTCACGGTCTGGTCTACCGAGTAGGTGACAGTGAAATCCTGTGTTCCCTCCTGTTCAATATTCCAAACTTTAACATCCGTAACCGTGGAGCTTGTGGGGATATCCTGCCGCACCGTATCCACATTCAAATCCTGTAATTCCTTTGTGAGATAGCGGCTCATATTCGTAGTCCTTGTGTCAATGGATTCCTGCGTGTTGCTCCAAGAATAATAATCCGCTGCAAAAGCTCTGACGAAATTTTCAATCCGATTCGTGTCGATAATCCGCTGTTTAATAACTTCTTTTTCATGTACCGTGTGCCTGTCAATGGCGGTGAAGTTCTTATATACCCCAAAACTGACGCTTGCCATCAGCACCAGCCACAAGGCAAGTACCGTTTTCTTATGTGTGCCGATTTTCATCACAGGCACTCTTTTTTCTTTTGCAGGTTTTAATTCCTTATCCTTTTTCTTAAATTTCATAGATATGATTCCTTTCCTTTTTATTTTGTTTTCACCCGTCCTGCGCCGATTAAGTGTTTCTGCCAGTACGAGCCTGTCAAATCTGCATAGCCAATGGGATTTCCGGCGTGATACATACGGTTGTTTCCGGCATAAATTCCCACATGCGTTACATACGTTCCCGAATTATAAGTAGAGTGGAAAAATACCAAGTCGCCAGCCTTTGCCTGTGACAGCGGTATGTGCTGGGTAGCGTCATACTGCATTTGTGCGGTACGGGGGAGCTTGATACCTGCCTTTCCGTAGCACCACTGGACAAGTCCAGAGCAATCAAAGCTGGTGTTCGGATTGCTGCCCCCGAATACATATTTCCAGCCTTGATACTTCAACGCTTCACTAAAGATTTTCTGCGCTGTAGCGTTATTAAAGCTGGGAGCGGCGAGGTATTGCGACACCAGCCTTACATAGAACATATTCCCGTATCGGTAACGCCAGCCGCCGTTTTCCTTTATGGAAATCTCATTTTTATAGCTGACTTTCACGCCGCCGGATTTCTCCCTTGCAAAGCTCACCGCCAGCTCATAGGTATATTTCTTCCCGTGTCCGGCGACATAGCCGATAAAGCCGCCGCCGTAATTGTAGGCTTGTACGACCGTATTGATGTCACAGCCGCTTGCCTTTGCGGATTTTAGCAATTCCGAGAAATATTTGCACCCCTGTCTGATGGATTCCTCTGTAGAGAGGGAGTTGGGCGGCAAACCGAGGGATTCCGAGGACTGCATAACGTCCGTAGCCGTGCCGCCAGATTCTACCTGCATAATCGCAAGCAGGTAATCCACATAGTCCTCAATTCCGTACTGTCTTGCGTATTTTTCAACCGTAGGCTGGTGTTTCAATACCTCCAGGGATAAGTTCATTCCCGAAAAATCAAAGGAAGAAATGCCGCTTTCTTCATCATCTGCGGTTATGATGAACAGGAACAAAAGCAGGCTGATAATCACTGTAAATATCCCACCGAATACCGCCAAATATCTTAACTTCATTTCTTCCGTCCTTTCCGGCTGGCGGTCTGATGGGAAGTCTGATTGACAGAAGATGGAGTAACCGTCTTTTTCTTGATAACCGTCGTTGACTTTTGCCGTTTTACGCTCTGGCGTGATAAAGCTGCGGAAACAGATTGGTTTGCCCTTGTATTTTCCTGCTGTCTTAAAGCTACGTCTCTCGTCCTGCCCGACGCTGCCTGTCCTTTTCCTGCCGTCGCCGGACGTTCCTTAGTTACAGGTTCATGCTGCCTGTTAGCTGCCGCCTGTGAACCTGACTTCACCAATACAGGCGTTGTCGCTGGTCGGTCATGGGTTGGGGCAGCTTCTTTTCCTGTAAAACCAGAGCCTTGTCTTGCCCTGTCCAGCTCCTTGCGTTTTTCTGCAATGGTCTGCCTGTGCTGATTCTGCCTGTCGGCACGTCCTTGTTTTCTTGTTGCCTGTTCCTCCACAATGCCACGCCGGAAATCCGATACATTTTCATGAATCCGATTTACGCCGCTATGGATAGCGTACTGTGTCTGTATCGGTATATCCCTGACCTGCTGTTTTACAGACTTTGCCTTATCACGAATACGGTCTTTGCCGTCAAGGGCAGCACCCACTTTCCCACCGGCACGTTTCCCGAAAGTAGAAGTGCTATTGTTTGCCGGAGAATCCGTCTGTGCGTCGTGGTTTGGTCTATTATGACTTCCTGCCTTTGCCGCACTGTTCTTTTGTGCGTGAGAGACTACCGCTGCACCAACCGCACCTCCGGCAGCACCAGCGGCTATAGTTCTTCCTATCCTGCGCTCCAAACGTCTTGTACCACGCCCCAAGAACAGGTACGGTCGCCGTAAGATACGTCTGCCCACCTGCTGCGTGTCCGAGGATTGCAGGCTGAACATTGCCATCAAATCCCCCAGTTTAAAATAGATTCCTGCAAAGGTCACTATCTGCAAGAACGCTATCATAAAAAATGGATAACCTGCGGAGATAGAATAAAACATAGCGGATATGCTGAAAGCCGCCGTAATCACCAGCGTAATACCGGCACGGAGCATAATCGTATTGAACAGCTTTGTAAGTGCCTTTTTCGCCATACTTTCATAAGTTGGCAGCATGGACAAAATAAAACTGACGGGCAGGAACATAGCATACAGAATAAATAGTACCTGCGAAAATATCATCATGCCCGTCAGTAAAAAAATAAAAATCGAAATCCCGATATTGAAGATAAACAGGAATACCACCGTTCCCAAGCGGCTCATCGTCTTTGTGACGCTTAAGTTGGCATTATCCCTGTCCTCAATCTCGTCAACTACTACGTCCTCCCTGTCGTCCGTGTCCGGGCTGGCGGACAGTAATTCTTCGATACGGTCAGCACCCAATGATTCTATATCCGATTCCCCGTACTGCAAAAGCAGCCACGGCTGTTTCACCTGCACGGAAAACAGGCTGTCACGTATCAAAGCTACACTGTCTTTCCCCTTACTGTCAGAATCCGGCAGCACAACCTTTGTTCCAAGCGACAGGGCGGCATTGCTTACGTCTGCGGAAAATCCGTTGACCTTTGCGATATAAGCCGGCGCACAGGCAATCATTGACGCTGACAGCAGAAACACGACCAGAAAATTTACCACCGCATGAACCGCCTTTGTGGTTTCCCGTCTGATAAGTCCTGTATACGCCACATAGATACCCATAACCAGAATGAGGATAAGCAGGAATCCCACATAGAACCCCTCACTGGAAAAGCCGCCGGAAGTCACTCCTGCAAGTGTCTGTATGTTTTTGCCGATTGCGTCTGCCGTATCCGATATAAAATCCAGCTTATAGGATTCCTGCACCACGTAGCCTGTAGCATTGGATATATATAAGCTCACTGTCCAGACAAAATTTGTGATGGCATATAGCCCGTACTGAATACTTTTCCCAATCCCGTCCAGCCAGTTCCACGGCAGCCAATCCCACGAACTGTCCACGTAAAAATCAAGCTGGTAGTTTTCTAGTGGATATTTCGAGTAGGCGTTTGCGTCGCTCACCGTATTGTCCACCAGTCCGGCGGCGTAAGCCACCGTGCCTGTAAGGGAGAGAAATACCAGTACGCCCAAAATCACAGAAAGCAGGATAACCAGACAGCGGAGAACCTTTCTTCTACTTCTTTCCATAGGTTTCACCTCGATTCCCCTGTCTGCATGGGCGGTCTGGTATCAAAAGCATGAAATAAATCGGAGAATACCGGGTGTATCTGGATAACGCCCACACGCCCGTATAAATCCTGAAACAGACATTGCCCGTTCTCCAAATCCCTAAGCCGCTTCTGGTTGCCCTCATCCTCTTTGTCCACGCAAAAAAATTCAAGGGTATTCTTGATTTCTTTGATGTCCGTACTACGAAATGCAAACTTTAAGCCGATATTGTTCTTCATCTTCTCGTCGTCCACGTCGCCGGAATTTTGCGTCACAAAATAAACAGCGGCGTTCATGGAACGTCCGGCACGAATCAGCTTGTTAGAGAGTGCTTTCCCCTGTGCCACCTGTAAAAATGTCCATGCTTCATCTAAATCTACTATCTTAAAAATGCTTCTGTCCGAGTGGATAAAATCCAGAGCAAAGGTACTGATAACGATAAGCATAGCAACGGAAAGCAGCTCCATTGTGGTGTATTCCTCAAATTTTGTATCCTTATCCGGCAGCACAAGGTCTGCCACCTGTATAATGTTGAGCTGCCTGTCCAAGCTGATAGACTGCCTTTTTTCACCGTCTGAGAAAAGCAGGTGTGCAAAATCATAGTCCGTCATGCTCTCGATATGGTCTGCGATATTCTCCGCCACAGGAGAGCCGTCATTCCTCAATTCATCAATCACACGGAGAAGTCCACGCTTTTTACTCTGGGTAACAGAGCGGATTGCCCGTCTAAGGACGGGGAACTTCTCACCGTCACGGCTGCTGATTCCCGTTAAAAAAGTAAGTATGTCAATCGCAAGGCTTTCAGCGTCCTTTGTGCGTTTCATAATCACATACGGGTCAAGAAGTCCTCTGTTCCTGTCCTCACTGGTAAGGTTCACCATCTTGATTTCATGTGCAATATCGGGCAATGTATCCGACCAGTTGCCACGCTCGGATTTCGGGTCTACAATGACCGCCTTTCCACCGAACAGCACCGCATAGTAAATGATAAGGTTGTTGCAGAATGATTTCCCACCGCCGAGAGAGCCTAAGAACGCTGCCGCTAACGCATTTGTGACAGAACCTTTTACCCCCTGTGCCGCAAGGCTGGGCTTTAAGTAGACGTTTCTTCCCGTATCAAGGTTATAGCCGATATAAATACCGTCCGTTTCCCCTAGCTGCTGCGTCGCCCCGAATCCAAGTCCGGCGAGGAAATCACTGGTGACATACTGGATATAGTCATTCATGTACCGCTTGCTGGCTGGCAGAAATTCCCCGTGCAATCCCAGCATATCTCCGAACGGGCGCACCAGTTTCACGTTCAAATCATCGTAAAAATCCTTAACCTCGTCACAACGGCGTTTCAGCTCGTCCAGACTGTCCGCCGCTACACGGATAACATAGGACAGCTTGTACATGGATTCCTTTGACTGGTCTAAACTGGTTTCCAGCTCATTTACCGAATCCAGAGCCTCCATCACGTTGCTGCCCGTCTCATTGTTGGATTCCCACGCATGGTTATCTAAATCTTTCAGCTCTTTCTTCTTGTTGCGGACAGTAGATAAGGCTTTTTTATTCGTCACAATCTCCACATTCATAGAGGTTGAGACGGGGAATATAAACTGCTGTTGCTGGTAGTAGAAGATTTCCGAAGATGGAAAATCCAGCTCCCCGACAATGCTGTTGATGGTAAAATAGGCAGCATAGGTTGTAGTATCCTCACTGTCTATCTTTAAGTACCGCTGGTTTTCCGTTATCAGGCAGCGGCTAGGACGGATAAGGTCATACCGCTTTACCAGCGTTTCACGCTTCAATTTCTTTATGGGGAAATCATACTCGTAATCCTCATAGGCAACCCCGGCTCTGCCGTAGATATGCTCTATGAGATAACCGAAATCCTTTTTCTCCAGCCTGCGGAACTTAAAACGAAGGGAGATTTTATTTTCCAACAATTTCTCCATCTTCATGTAGCGGCTGATTTCATCATTGCTCATGGAAACGAAGTCGCCCATCAGCTTATGGTTGACCTCATAGATAAAATCCGCAAAGCTCATAGCCGCTGATTTCCTCATGCCCTTTAAGCTGATTTCTTCCTCGTTCACCAGCAGCTTAAAGCCGACAAAAAAGCGGTAGTCAATCTGATTTTCTCCAATCATATCTACTAACGCCTGTGTCTGCTGGTCTATCTTCTCACAGGCGACCTCACGTAACCGCCCTGTGATTTCTTTTTTGGAACGCTCCTGTGTGGCTCGTATACTGGATTCCGTGCTTATCTGCAAGGCGTGGATTTTTCCGTCACGGCTCTGTGCGATAAGCTGGCGGAAGTTGTCGTGCACCAGATACTTTTCCTCCGGCGACAGGAACGAATAATTGTAGGGTATCAGCTCATAGTAGGCGAAACATTCGCCGTCATGGTTGAATACCAGATTGTTTTCGATATATTTAATCGGGAACATAGATTTCACTCCTAACTGCTGTAACAGCGGTATTAAATTTTTCGGTTTTCAGACGAACGGTTTTTCCGGCATAAGTGACTTTCGGGCGCAAGTAGTAGGAAATACAGGATTTTAGGAATCCAAAAGGTTTCTTCCCGTCGAAAGTCTTTTGGGATACGAACCATGTAAATGCCACGGGAAGTCCAAAGTATTTAAGGAACGCCCCGTCAATCATGGAAAATGGCGGCAGCTCCCCGAACAGGATAACGACGAACAGCGACAGCACAAACCACGCCATCTGGCTAAAGGTCACGGGGAACGGGAGCTGAAAGTCGTTGATGGCATAGATAACTTTCTCCACGCTCCAAATGCTGGTGTAGCTTTTTATTTTCTTCATTTTTCTGAATCAGTCCTTTCTTATTTTGCTTTAACTGGAAACGGCAGCCTGTTTTCAGACCGCCGCATTTCTCTTGTTGCATAAAAAATACCAGTGGTGTTTCACTGGCAGAGGGTAAAGGCATATGCTATTGTTATTTCTGGTAGGAATATCCTTAATACGGACACTCAAATATCCCATGATTGGTGACGACGAAACGCCCCTCCAAGTCAAGGTCACGTCCGTATGCTTCATAGTCTATGTAGCTGCGGATTCTTTCTGGTATCTCTCCAAGACTTTGACATTCATCTATAAAGTAATAGGCAACGTCAGTCATATCGTCACAGCCGGGATACTGGATAATCTCGTCTGCGTGTTCGCATAGTTCCTCCAAGCTGCTGTAGTAGCAGAGCAGTTCTGAAAGCTCGTCCTGTATGTCCTCCGGCAAATCTTCCACCATCTCACAAAGGCGGTTGATTTCCTCGATAGATGTATACTCGTCAATATCAAAGGGCAGCTCGTAATCGTGAATTGCGTATTCCTCATACTGGTCGTTCAAGCCGATACGTTCTGCCATCTCGTCATAGTCTATGGGCGGCGTGAACCATGCGCCCACTAATTCCCCCTCATTGTATTTTCCGAGGTTGGCAATGTAAACCTGCATTTCTTCTATGATACATCACCGCCTTTACCGATAGCGGAACACGCCGCTTGTAGTAAAAAGGTACTCGTCGTTTGCTTCTAATTCCTGCCCGATTGACGCATAGTCGATATGGTTCTGCAGAGCAGCCGGAATCTCCCCGTAAAGCTGTTCCTCCGTCAGAAGAATCCTTGCCAGCGATTCCCCGTCGTATGCCTCATAATGGCGTATCTCTTCCTTGTTTTCAAAGAAATCCTCAAAGCTGTAAAACCACTTTTTCTGTATAGCTTCTATTTCATTCCCCACAGGCGTACCCTCAATTTCCTGTACCTTACGGCAGTTCTCGTTGACCTCCCAGATGGAAGTGTCGGTATTCACATGGAACGGCAGCTCATAGTCTGCAATCAATAATTGTTCCTCATGCTCCACGCCTAATTTTTCCTTGATTTCCTCAAAATCCACAGGACAGTCAAACCAGTCGCCGGAGTATTCCTCGTCGCCCTCACGGTAAGGCTTTGTATTGTTTAACAGGTAAATCCTCATTTCATACACGTTGTTTCACGTCCTTTCTTACTTTCCAGTGTTCCCATGACTATAGTATAATCCTCTCCGAATACATAATGGGAAAATTTTTCTAACTGTTCCTTTGGGTAGGAGTGCGGCGGCAGCTCCTTTAATTCTTCCAGCACCCTTTTTCTGCGGTGGGGCAGGTCGGAGATATAGTTGCAGCCGGTCAGTTCTACCATGTCCTCAAAAATATCTGTTTTCAATGTAACCTCCATTCTTTCTAATTGATTTAGCCATGAGCAAAACTCCACACATTCAGTATTTATGCGGATTTGCGAGGCATG
>OFGQ01002565.1_pt1 | contig 10162 bp, 9 predicted proteins | sample 1521791 | NCBI WGS metagenome assembly OFGQ01 (sample SAMEA3504116, study PRJEB24116) | mouse gut metagenome | biome: mouse gut; feature: mouse-associated habitat; material: faeces | place: Denmark | collected 2011 | reverse complement strand
TTTCCGGCTCGATCATCCAGAACTCGGCGGCGTGGCGCTGGGTGTTGGAGTTCTCGGCCCGGAAGGTCGGTCCAAAGGTGTACACATTCCCGAAGGCCATAGCGAAGTTCTCTGCGTTGAGCTGACCGGAGACGGTCAAACTGGCCCGTTTGCCAAAGAAATCCTGGCTGTAATCCACCTGCCCATCCTGGGTTTTGGGCGGGTCCTGCATGTTCAGGGTGGTCACCTGGAACATTTCCCCCGCGCCCTCACAGTCGGAAGCGGTAATAATGGGGGTGTGGACATACACAAAGCCCCGGTCCTGGAAGAAGCAGTGGACGGCGTGGGCGGCGGCGGAGCGCACACGGAACACAGCGGAGAACAGATTTGTCCGGGGCCGCAGGTGCTGAATGGTGCGCAGATACTCGATGCTGTGGCGTTTTTTCTGCAAGGGGTAGTTGGGGGTAGAAGGCCCTTCCACCTGGATGGACTGGGCTTTCACCTCCAAGGGCTGCTTGGCCTCAGGGGTCAGCACCACCTGGCCGGTGACAATCAGGGCCGCGCCCACGTTCTGGGCGGCAATTTCCTTATAGTTGTCCAAAGCACCGGCGTCCATGACCACCTGCAAATTTTTAAAGCAGGAGCCGTCGTTAAGCTCGATAAAGCCGAAAGTTTTCATATCCCGAATCGTCCTGGCCCAACCGCAGAGGGTAACTGTCTGCCCGCCCAGGCGGTCCTGGTCGGCGAAGATGGCCGCAATCGCAATGCGATCCATAGAAACATCACTCCAAAAATCTGAAATATCTAGTATTATAACGCTTGGCCCGGATTTTTACAAGGATTTTTTATTTTGCTTTATCATTCACGATGAGGGTGAAAAAACCCACTTGACAACCTGCCAACATTCATGTATAATCCAATCAAAACATATGAACAGCTGCTCATGTGTTATCGAAAAAGGAGGCGCTTATGGACCATCTGGACTGCTGCCAGGAAACCCAAACCCACCCCAGCCGCATTGAGACTGTCAAGAAACTGCTTCCCGCAGACGAAGTGCTGTACGATTTAGCGGAGCTGTTCAAAATCTTCGGGGACAGCACCCGCATTAAACTGCTGTACGCGCTGTACGAATCGGAGCTTTGTGTGTGCGACCTGGCCGATGTGCTGGGGCTGACACAAAGCGCAGTATCCCACCAGCTCCGGCTGCTGAAATCCAGCAAGCTGGTAAAATTCCGCCGGGAGGGCAAAACCGTGTTCTATTCCCTGGCCGACGACCATGTCGTGCGCATTCTCAGCCAGGGGATGGAGCATCTGGAGGAGTGACGTATGAGCTTCTGGGACTGCATCGCCATCGCCTACGACGCTGCCGAATGGCTCAACCGGACCGCTGTGACGGAAATGATCTGCCAGACCGCGCACCGCACGCCCCAAGGGGTTTACGCGCTGGACTGCGCGGCAGGAACCGGGTCTCTGTCCCTGGCGATGGCCCCCAGCGCCCGGCAGGTGCTGTGTACCGACCTCTCCAAATCCATGCTGCGGCAGGCGCAGAAGAAAGCGAGCGCACGCGGCCTGTCCAATCTCCGGTTTGAAGTGCGTGATCTGACCGCTCTGCCGGAGCCGGACAACACATTTGACCTGACGGCGGCGGGCAACGTACTGCATCTGCTGCCGGAACCGGACCGTGCGGTGCGGGAGCTGTTACGGGTGACCCGTCCCGGCGGCTGGGTGCTTCTGCCCACCTTCCTGCTGGGGGACGCGAGCGGTCTGCGCACCGCCCTGAAGCTCTATCATCTGCTGGGCTTTCGCGCCCGAAGAAATTTCACCGCAGAGAGCTACCGTAGCTTTTTAGAGGGGTTTGAAGGGACCCTCACCGAATTTTTGGTCCTTCCTGGACATATCCCGGTGGGATACGGGGTATTGTCCAAGCCGCTTTAAAATTCAACTTTAAAATTTGAGAGGAGCATTTTTATGAAAAAGACCTACAAGCTGATTGACCTGGACTGTGCCAACTGCGCCGCGAAGATGGAAACCGCCATTCAAAAAATCGACGGCGTGACCAGCGCCACCGTGAGCTTCATGAGCCAGAAAATGACGGTAGAGGGGGACGACGCCCGGTTCGACGCCATCATGAAGGAGGTCGTAAAAGTCTGCCGCAAGGTGGAGCCGGACTGTGAAATTGTCCTGAAATAACAGGGAGGAGGGCCATTTATGACCAAAAAGCAAAAAAAGATGCTCTACCGCATTCTCATCAGCTTTGCGCTGTTTGTATGCGCTCTGCTGCTGCCTGTGGAAGGTTTTCTTCGTCTGCCGTTCTTTCTGGTCCCCTACGCCATAGTGGGCTGGGACGTGATTTGGAAAGCGGTCCGGAACATCGCCAACGGCCAGGTGTTCGACGAAAATTTCCTGATGGCGGTGGCGACGCTGGGCGCTTTCGGCTGCGGGGAGTACCCGGAGGGCGTAGCGGTCCTGCTGTTCTATCAGGTGGGCGAGCTGTTCCAGAGCTATGCCGTTGGCAAGTCCCGGCGCTCCATCGCCCAGCTCATGGACATCCGGCCCGATGTGGCCAACGTGGAGCGGGACGGGCAAATTTTAGAGGTGGACCCGGAGGAGGTGGCGGTGGGGGATACCATCGTCGTCAAAGCCGGGGAGCGTATCCCTCTGGACGGGGTGGTGCTGGAAGGGAACTCCTCTCTGGATACCGCCGCCCTCACCGGGGAGAGTCTGCCCCGCGCCGTCGCCCCCGGCGACCCGGTAATCAGTGGCTGCATCAACCAAAGCGGGCTGCTGCGGGTGCGGGCCACCAAGGTCTATGGGGAATCCACAGTGGCCCGCATCCTGGACCTGGTGGAAAACGCCAGCACCAAAAAGGCCAAGGTGGAAAACTTCATCACCCGGTTCGCCCGGTACTACACCCCGGTGGTGGTGGTGGCGGCAGTGCTGCTGGCGGTTCTGTCGCCTCTCCTCACCTCGGTAAGCTGGCAGGAGGGGGTCCATCGGGCCCTTATCTTCCTGGTGATTTCCTGTCCCTGTGCCCTGGTGATTTCGGTACCCCTCAGCTTTTTCGGAGGGATTGGCGGAGAATCCAAGATTGGCGTGCTGGTAAAGGGCAGCAGCTACCTGGAGGCCCTGGCGGATACCCAGGTGGTGGTCTTTGATAAGACCGGCACCCTCACCAAGGGGGTGTTTCAGGTCACCGCTATCCATCCCCAGGGGATGGAGGAGGCGGAGCTCTTGGAGCTTTGCGCCTTGGCGGAAAGCTACTCGGAGCATCCCATCTCCCATTCCCTGCGGAAGGCATGGGGGAAGGAGCTGGACGCCACCCGCCTGGGGGCGGTGGAGGAGCTTTCCGGCCGGGGGATTCAGGCGGTGGTGGATGGAAAAACCGTCCTGGCCGGCAACCAAAAGCTGATGGCGGAAAGGGGCATTCCCTGGGAGGACTGCGAAAGGACCGGCACCATCGTCCATCTGGCGGTGGAGGGGAGCTACGCCGGGCATATCGTCATCTCGGACGAGGTGAAGCCGGAGGCCAGCGGTGCCATTGCCGCCCTCCGCGCTGGAGGCGTCAAAAAGACGGTGATGCTCACCGGGGACGCCAAGGAAGTGGGGGAGGCCGTGGCCAGGGAGCTGGGCCTGGACGAGGTCCACAGCCAGCTGCTCCCCGGCGATAAGGTGGAGCAGGTGGAGCGACTCTTGGAAGAGACCTCCCGAAGCGGAAAGCTGGCCTTTGTGGGGGACGGCATCAACGACGCGCCGGTCCTCTCCAGGGCAGATGTGGGCATCGCCATGGGGGGCCTCGGCTCCGATGCAGCCATCGAGGCGGCGGATGTGGTGCTGATGGACGACGCCATCGAAAAGCTCCCGGCGGCCATCGCCATTGCCCGCCGGACCCTGTCCATCGCCCGGCAGAACATCATCTTCGCCCTGGTGGTGAAGGGGGTTGTCCTCCTTCTGGGGGCCAGGGGAATGGCAAATATGTGGGAGGCTGTCTTCGCCGACGTGGGGGTCTCCGTTCTCGCCATCCTCAACGCCATGCGCGCTTTGAAGGTAGAAAAATAAAAGACGGGTCCGGGGCGACGCTCCGGACCCGTCTTTCTATCCCCTCCCAGAGGAGCTGCCGCGCCCTGTTTTATTCCAGGTTTAGCTGGGTGTTCAGCAGGTGGCGGGCCAGCAGAAAGCCACCAATGGCGCTCAACAGGTCAATAACCAAAGCCACCAGCCATATCCCCGTCATGAACCGCCCTATCTGGTAGCTGAACAGAAGCAGCTCCGAAAGGGAGTTTAGCTGGATATCCTGGGGGATACCAGCCATCAGCGGGAGGAGAAGATTCATCAGCAGGGAGGCCGCGGTGCCCAGCACCATGGAGATTATCCCATAGGCCCCTACCGAAGCCAGCACCTTGTGGTTCTTCACCGTGTGGCCGATAGCCATAGCGCTGTAGAGAAGGAAGAGGTCCCCCACGCCGCTTATCACAGCCTCCGCCACCAGGATGGGCCACATCACCGGCGGGAGAACGTTATGCAGCATCTGAAGAATGAGCTGCCATTCCTCCGGCGCGATGGTGGAAAGCCCCTGCTTCACCGCCTGGATCAGCTGGGGATGCCAGGCCAGCACCAGCACCGAAAGGAGCACCATCAGGGCAGTGACAACCCCCCAGACAAAGGCGCAGATGGCCTTGGACCAAAGGAGCTCCCCGGTGGAAACCGGCAGGGTAAACATCAGGTAGCCCTCATCCCCCATGAGGTTCTTCCAAAAGCGCTGGAGGGTGATGATAAAGTGGACCACCATGGCCCCCAGCAGCACCAGCACATTGCCGGCCAGCACGATGTTAAGCAAAATGGCAAGCACCTCGTTGCCCACCCCCGTCCCGGCCACCGAGACGCTAAGGTTGGTCCACCCCACCAGGTCCTCCTGGACGGTGACCTCCCAGGGAACTCCCCAGAGGGAAAATCGTCCCAACACCGCAAAGCCCAGCATCACCAGGTAAAGGGGCAAATAGAGGCGCAAAGTGGCCCGAAATTCGTATTTTAACAGTTTATTCATAATTCAGCATTTCCTCCAAGGGCGATTTTTGCCCCTTTTCGGGCCGTTTTGGGTTAAAAACAGCCCCTTTTTGAACCAAAAACAGCCCGGCTACAGCCTTCTTCCACACAAGTCCATCATCTCAAACGTTTTTTCAACACCTGTAAATCTCCCGGAACAATTCATCGATGGACTTACCCTTTTCCTCCCGCAGCTCCTCCACCGGGGCGGCCAGTCCCACATGCCCGTATCCCAGGAAGACAACGTCGTCCAGTACCTGCTCCACATCCCGGATGAGGTGGGTGGAAATCACTACCGTGGCCTCCTCGCTGTAGTTGCCGATGATGGTGCTGAGGATAAACTCCCTGGCCGCCGGGTCCACCCCGCCGATGGGCTCATCCAGAAGGTACAGCTCCGCCTTGCGGCTCATCACCAGGATAAGCTGGACCTTCTCCCGCGTGCCCTTGGACATGGTCCGGAGGCGGTCCAGGCGGTGGATATCCAGCCGGAAGAGCATCTCCTCCGCCTTCTGAAGGTCAAAATCGCGGTAAAAATCCCGGAACATACTAAGGATGTCCTCCACCCGCATCCAGTCGTTGAGATAGGTGCGCTCCGGCAGGTAGGAGACCAGCCCCTTGGTGGCGGCGCTGGGCCGCTGGCCGCACACCAGCAGCTCCCCCGCCGAGGGGCTTAACAGGCCGGCTGCCGTCTTGATAAGGGTGGTTTTTCCGCTGCCGTTGGGGCCCAGCAGGCCTACAATCCGCCCGCGCCGGATGGTGAGATCCACCTGGTCCAGGGCGCGCACCGCCCCATAGATTTTGGAAAGCTGCCGGCATTCCAGCGCCGGGCCATCCCGCTTTACTTCACTCCGCTCCATGGTCTGTTTCCTCCTCTGCTTTCCCTTCTCCGTCCTCTACCTGGCGGCGAACCAGCTCCAAAGTCTCCCCGGAGGAAAAGCCCAGCCCTTCCATCCGGGTGAGGAACTGCCGGGTCTCCTCCTGGGCCATCTGACGGCGCATCTCCCGGATACGCTCTCCGTCCTGGGTGATGAACCGGCCGCTGGTGCGCTGGGCGTAGATTAGGCCGCTCCGCTCCAGCTCGGTGAGGGCCTTCTGCATGGTGTTGGGGTTCACCGCGGCCTCCGCTGCCAGTTCCCGGACACTGGGGAGTCTATCCCCCGCCCGGTATTCCCCGGTGACAATCCGCAGCTGGATTTGCTCGGTGAGCTGGAGCCAGATGGGGCGGTCCCCTGTAAGGTTCCAGGTCATTTCCCCGCCTCCTTTCGTATTATTGTACTAATCACATAATACAATAATACACATTTATTTCTTATTGTCAAGGGGGGGAGGGGAAATTTTTGATTTGTAAAATACAAGGAGGGGGATTTATTGGCTCTAAGACCTTCAGCAATGCCTCTATGGCAATTTTACTTTGGAATACACCTTCCCCGCTGCAAAGCAAAAGGGCCAGCTAAAAAGCCGGCCCTTTTGGTCTCTTATGATTATTTCCGAATTTCCGCGCCAATTGCAGCCAGGCCCTCCAGGGCGGCGGCCATGGCCTTGTCGCATTCCTCCACCGTCAGGGTGCGGTCGGCAGCCCGAAGGATGAGGGCGTAGGCCACGCTCTTCTTCCCCTGGGGCACCTGGGCGCCCCGGTAGACGTCGAAAAGCTCCAGCTTCTCCAAAATCTTTCCTACATGGGTCTGGATAGCTTTTTCGATGGCGGCCACTGGCAACGATTCGTCGCAGATCACCGCCAGGTCCCGTGTGGAGGCGGGGAAGCGGGGCAGGGACTGGTAGCTTTTTTTATCGCTGTGGAGGCGGAACAGCAGGTCTCCATCCAGCTGGGCCACATAGACCCTGGTGCCGATGCCGAAGTTTTCGCAGACCTCCGGATGGATTTCCCCAATGCCTCCGATGGTCTCCCCGCCTGCCATCATGGCGGCGCAGCGGCCGGGGTGGTAGGAGGGATTGTGGGTGCAGGCGGTGTACTCCACGCCGGTTACGCACAGCTTTTCCAGCAGTGCTTCCACCCGGCCCTTAAGGGTGTAGAAATCGCAGCCGTCCCCGTACATCCCCAGGGTGATCCACTGCTTTTCCTGGGGCAGCTGGTCCGGCGCGGTGGGGAGGTACTCGGTGGCCATCTCGTAAAGGGCGGCCTGGGGATTGCGGTTGTTGTAGTTGGTGGCCAGCACCTGGAGCATGGAGGGGAGGGCGGTGGTGCGCATAACGCTGGTGTCCTCCCCCAGGGGATTCAGGATGGTCACCGAGCTGCGCAGAGGAGAATCCTCTGGCAGACGGATTTTGTCATACAGCTTGGGGCTGATGAAGGTGAAGGTGAGTATCTCGCTCAGTCCCAGGCCCAAAAGAACCTGCTCCGCCTGGCGGTCAAACTTTTGCCGGGGGGTGACGATTCCCTCCGCCATGCCCCGCAGGGCAGTGGTGGGGATTTTATCGTAGCCGTACATCCGGGCCACTTCCTCGGCGATGTCCGCCTTGGATTCCAGGTCGGGACGCCAGGTGGGGGCCAGGGCCATGCCGTTTTCCACCGGGATTTCCAGCCGGGCCAGCATCTCCACCATCTCCTGGCTGGTTAAAGAAACGCCCAGGAAACGGTTGATCCAATCTGGGTCGAAGGGGATGCTCCGGCCCTGGTGGCTGGCGTTGTCCACATCGATGACACCGTCCACCACCTGACCGGCCCCCAGCAGCTCCACCAGCTGGCAGGCCCGTTCCACCGCCGGGGCGCAGGTGGCGGGGTCCAGGCCCTTTTCGTACCGGCCGCTGGCCTCGGTGCGCAGCCCCACCTTTTTGGCGGTGGTGCGGACACTGCTGCCCATGAAGCAGGCGGATTCAAAGGCCACAGTGACGGTGTCCGCCTCGATTTCCGAGTGCTCGCCGCCCATAACGCCGGCGATGGCGGTGGGGCCGTTTTCGTCGGCGATGACCAGCATCTCCGGGGAGAGCGTCCGCTCCACCCCGTCCAGGGTGGTGATGGATTCCCCGGCCCTGGCGTTGCGGACGATGATGTGGGCGCCCCCCACATGCTTCAGGTCGAAGGCGTGCATAGGCTGGCCGTATTCCAGCATCACAAAGTTGGTGATGTCCACAATGTTGTTAATGGGCCGCACCCCGCAGGCCCGCAGCCGCTCCCGCATCCACCGGGGGGAGGGGGCAATTTTTACGTCCTTCACCACCCTGGCCATATACCGGGGGCAGAGGGCGCCGTTCTTTACCTCCACCCGCAGGTAATCGTGGATATCCCCGCCGCAGCCCTTTACCACCGGGGCCGGGGTCTTCATAGGCAGGCCGAAGGTGGCGGCAGTCTCCCTGGCCAGGCCCAGGATAGAGAAGCAGTCGGGGCGGTTGGAGGTGATTTCAAACTCCACCGTGGTGTCGTTAAGGCCGATGGCGGACTGGATATCTTTGCCCAAAACGCGGTCGCAATCCTCCCCCAGGATGAAGATGCCGTCTTCGATGGCGTAGGGGAAATCGTGGGCGGTGAGGCCCAGTTCCCCCAGGGAGCAGAGCATCCCGCAGCTTTCCACCCCCCGCAGCTTGCCCTTGGTGATTTTGTGGCCCCCAGGGAGCACCGACTTATGCTTTGCCACTGGCACAAAGTCCCCTGCCGAGACGTTCTGGGCCCCGGTGACAATCTGCACCGTTTCAGTTCCCACATCCACCTGGCAGACCCACAGGTGGTCGGAATCGGGGTGGCGCTCCATGGCCTTTACCTGGCCCACCACCACGTTCTGTATCTCGGCGCCCTCTACCTTGTACCCCTCCACCTTGGAGCCGGACATGGTCATCCCCTCGCAGTAAGAGCGGGGAGCCAGCTCCCCGGCGGGTAGGTAATCGTTGAGCCATTTCATGGAAAGATTCATCGTTGTTGTTCCCCCTATCCCTTAAAACTGCGCCAGGAAGCGCATGTCATTTTCGTACAGCAGCCGCATGTCGTCGATGTTATACCGGCCCATAACCAGCCGCTCCAGCCCGATGCCGAAGGCAAAGCCGCTGTAGGCCTCCGGGTCGATGCCGCAGATGGAGAGCACCTTGGGGTGGACCATGCCGCAGCCCAAAATCTCAATCCAGCCCTCCCCCTTACAGAGGCGGCAGCCCTCCCCGTGGCAGCCGAAGCACTGGAGGTCCACCTCCGCCGAGGGCTCGGTGAAGGGGAAGTGGTGGGGCCTAAAGCGCACCACGGCCTCCGCCCCATAGATGCGCTTAACGATGGTTTCCAGGCAGCCCTTCAGGTCCGCCATGGTGATGCCCTTATCCACCACCAGTCCCTCAATCTGGTGGAAGATGGGGGAGTGGGTGGCGTCCACTGCGTCGGAGCGGTAGACCCGGCCGGGGGCGATGATGCGGATGGGGGGCTTGCGCTCCTCCATGGTGCGGATTTGGACCGGGCTGGTCTGGGTCCGCAGCAGGATATTTTCCGAGATATAGAAGGTATCCTGGGTGTCCCTGGCCGGGTGGTCCTTGGGGAGATTCAGAGCCTCAAAGTTGTAGTAATCGGTTTCCACCTCCGGCCCCTGGACCACGTCAAAGCCCATCCCAAGAAAAATCTCCTTCACCTCGTCCAGCACCAAGGAAATGGGGTGCCGGTGGCCAGGGGCGGGGGCGGTGCCGGGCATGGTGACGTCGATGGTCTCCGCCCGGAGCTTTTCCGCCTGGAGTGCGGCCTTTAACGCCTGGGTGCGGGCCGCCAGGTCCCCTTCCACCGATTCCCGAATCTGGTTGGCCAGCTGGCCGATGACCGGGCGCTCCTCGGCAGAGAGGCCTCCCATCTTTTTCAGGATGGCGGTGAGCTCCCCCTTTTTGCCCAGGAACTTCACCCGCAGGTCGTCCAGCTCCTTGAGGCTGGCGGCCTGCTGGAGCTGCTGGTGGGCCGCGGCCCGAATCGCTTCCAATGCAGCTTTCATCTTTTGTTACCTCCAATTTTTTATCCATAAAGTATTTGTGGGACTGTTTTTGGACCGGCGAAAAAAACACCTTCCGCCCCAAACTGGGACGAAAGGCGAACTTCCGTGGTACCACCCGGTTTTCCGCTCTGCTTCCGGCAGGGGAAGAGAACGGACACTTTGGGGCCTGTAACGGGGCCCGCGCCGTCGCCGCCTACTGGGAGGAAAACCGGTTCTGCGGCGCCGCTCCCAAGGGAACT
>OFGQ01002561.1_pt1 | contig 10177 bp, 4 predicted proteins | sample 1521791 | NCBI WGS metagenome assembly OFGQ01 (sample SAMEA3504116, study PRJEB24116) | mouse gut metagenome | biome: mouse gut; feature: mouse-associated habitat; material: faeces | place: Denmark | collected 2011 | reverse complement strand
CGCCGCCGCTGGCCGTATCTCAACGGTCAGCGGCGGCGGGACGGACTGACTGCCCCAAGGGCTGCGGGCAGGTAGGGCTTGGCATTTTTTCTCCTTTCAGGGTTGTATGATGAAAGGAACTGATGCGAGAAATCTGCGGATTAGGGTAGGCGATTACAGATGAAGTGAGGGGCAAACCCCCGTGTAGTCCCCAATGAGCAACGGATTGATTTGCAAATGAAATGGATGCAAGTGTAACGACAATTGGGGAATTTACCCGGGAATCTTAGAGATACCGTCCTCGTTAAGAATTCGATAGGCATACCAGTGTTCATAAAGCATTTTAATTTCACGCACAGCAAAAAATTGGGCTATGCGTTTCGCTTCTTCAACTGAGTCCACTTCAGCATACAAAATGCCAATATCTTCATCACCTTTTCTGGCTTTGAATTCGCAATGAGTACGGCAGCCGTAAATGCCTGTACAGTTGCCTTTAGTAAAGATATTATACATTGCGTTTTGGACATCATGGGGAAGTTCAATTTCATCAAGCATTGAACGGGTGATGTACTCAGCGGAGTTTTCCTCGGTACAAACTTCTCGCATATAGTCAACTACTAATTCAAATTGACCCTTGTTCCGCAGAAAATAGGCTTGAATGGAAGACGTAAACAGTAGAACAATCGATATGATGGCAATTATTAGCAAAATCGTCAAAGCTAATAAAAATTTTTTAATGTGTGTTGTGATAGTATTCAATCCCCCTCTTTATTGCATTATGATCATCCTCTGACTCACCATAGTATTGACTAAGCAATTTCCAAACTTTCCATTTATTATTAGCCACACCGCCTCCAAAATAAAGTAATTCATCGGAATAACCCATAGCAGATCCCCAGTAGCCATAAGTAATATTTCCTAACAACTCAGGAGTAATTATAGTATCTTCATATATAATGTTAAAAGTTGGCCCATGAAAAGTACCATTCCCAAAGGCTGCCTCCCAACTCGGCCTATGTTTCAAATCCCAAGGGCCTTCTGGCTTTACTTGATTATAAAACCATGTCAGTTCGGCTGCTCTTTTTGCTTCATATGAGCCTACATAATCATAAAACACTTGTCCCAATAGGGTAAGGTTTTTTCGGGTTTCTGCAATATAATCTTCGAGAGATGGCATTCGGTGTTTTTCTGCTACCTTTTCATTTTCTGCTAATAAGCTATGTATTTTTTCTGTGTAATCAAGGTAATAGATGCCGTTTTTCTTCACTGCCGTAACCCCATGTGAACTCAATACAGAAGAACTAATGCCTTGCCGCATAGTGCATTGGAATTTGCGATAGTAACTTTTGCTACCGCCCGCAATAATTGTTAGTTGCGTAACATAATTATCATACTCTGCTCTCCTCCTGTCAACGCTGTAATTGCTAAATTTTTTATTAACATAAGCATTTGCAATTGCTAAAAATGTGTTGCTGTCCAGATGGTTGCCCGTAATTGCCATTCCATAATTCATTTGGAATAAGGTAACAGCAGCAGAAGTAGCTCCACCATAATCTTTACCCAGGTCTTCTTCCTTAATACGGGCATATCCTAAGTAATTTAACATTTCTTGAGTTTTATGTAGCTGTGGGGCATATGTGTGTACAGAGCCATTCTCTACAGTATCTTCAAACTGAATGTTAAATTCGACAAGAGGAAGCGTCACTTCCGTCAAGCCATTTTGTACACCTTTGATGATCCCATTTACATTCGGAATGGATGACTGAGTGGTCAAAGGCTTCGATGGAGCACCTCCGCCACCAATGTCTGTATTTTGCACGGCCTGTTCGCCGCCCAAATCCACGTAGACCAGCGGGCAGTCAATGGCATAGATATACTGCACCATAGTCAGCGGGTTGGTGATCTCGCCCTTCACCGGATCCATGGCCGCAAACCTGCGGTTCTCCGCGTCATAGAACCGGGCCTTGGCGTAGTACATCCCCAGCACCGCGTCATAGTCGTGGGTGGCGTACCGCTTCACCAGGTCCAGCTCCCGCTTGCCGCTCTTGAGCACCGCATTGTGGGTGATCTCGCCCCACTCGTTGTAGTGCGTCCAGCTGGTCACCTTCAGGCTCACGGGGCTGGTCAGGTAATCGGTGGTGCCCAGGTAGTCCATGTGGTAGTACAGCCGGATCTGATTCCCGTTTTCGATCAGGTTGCCCGAGCTGGTCTCCACCCCGGTGATGTTCACGCTCAGCCGGTCGTTGCCGTACACATAGCGGTAGTCCAGGCCGTTGACCTCGTGCTCCATCAGCGGCTCGAAGGTGGGGCTGGTGTAGTCCACCACGAACTCCTTCACCACGGTGCTGAAGCTGGTCACCAGGCTGCCGGTGGGCTTGTCGCCGCTGCCGTTGCCATTGCCCTGGCCGTTCCCGTTGCCGTTGCCATTGCCGTTGCTGCCGCCGCCACCACGGCCATTGCTGGGATCGGCGTCGTCCAGCCCCGCGTCCACGTCGTGGTAGCCGTAGCCGTTCTTGGCGATCTTCCAGGTGTCCTCCACCAGCGCGCCCAGGCCGTTGTACAGGTACGCGCTGCTCTCGCCGCTGGAATTGACCCCCAGCACCATCTTGTTGGTCTCATCGTAGGTGTACTGGCCCACGGTGGAGCGCTGGCCGTTGCCGTTGCCATTCCCGTTGCCGTTGAGCTTGCCGTACTGCTCCAGCACCAGGTTGCCCCGGTTGTCGTAGGTGTAGAGGGTGCCCTCCTTGTCGTTACTGCTATAGGTCTTTTGGGTGATTTGGTTGAGGTTGTTCAGCTTGTAGTCATAGTGGACGTTGTTGCTGTTGCTCTCATAGGTCAGGTTGCCCAGGCTGTCGTACTGGTACTCCCGCCACGCCTTGCCGTACACCTCGTCGGCCCGGGTGATGCGGTGCAGGGCGTCATAGGTATAGGTGTTCTCGGTGGTGGCCTCGCCGGTGCCGTTGCCCCGCATATACTCGTAGATCATGTTGCCGCAGTCGTCGTACTTGTAGACGTGCTTCTGCTGCTTCAGATCCTTCTGGGTGGGGTCGGTATCGTCCACCCGCAAGAGCTGACCGATGGAGTCGTACACATAGTCCTCCACCCAGCCGTGGGGGTATTCCATCTTGACCACACGGCCCATGCCATCATAGGTGTAAGCGGTGGCGCGGCCATCGTCCTCGGTGACGGTCTTGAGCTGGTGCAGCAGGTCGTAGGCGTAATCCACCCCGGTACCGTCCGGGTAGTCAATCGAAATCTGATTTCCCACCTCATCGTAGCCGTACTCCACCACGTTGCCCTTGCGGTCGGTGACCTGGGTGATGCGCCGGAGCAGGTCCACCTCGAAGGAAGTGGTCCCGGTCCAGTCCTCCATCTCCACCAGCTCGCCCACCTTGTTGTAGCGGTAGGAAGCCTGCTTGCCACCATTATAGTTGATCTGCGTCACAAAGTCCAGGGCATTGTAGGTATATTTTGTCACGTAGTCGTCCGCGTCCGTCTTGGACACCAGGTTGCCGTTGCCGTCGTAGGTGTAGGCGGTAACGGCACCCAGGGCGTTGGTCTCCTTGGTGACCAGGCCGCGTCCATCGTACTCGTAAAGGGTGATCTCCCACTCGTCCGCCTTGTCCTGGGCGTCCACCCGGTGGAGGGACGTCTTGGTCAGGCGGCCCATGGGGTCGTACTCGAACAGGGAGGAGTTGCCCAAAGCGTCGATAGTCTCCACGATCCGGCCACAGGCGTCCAGCACATGGCTGGTCTTGTGGCCCGCCTTGTCTGTCTTAGAGGTCACGTCACCCTCGCCATTGTAGGTGATGTGCTCGCTCTTGCCATCCGGGGTGGTGGTCTTGATGAGCCGGTCCAGCGGATCGTACTCATAGGTGGTCACACCGTCCGGGGTGGTCATCTTCACCAGGTTCTGATTGCCGTCGTATTCGTAAGAAGTGACATAGCCCTCAGCGTCAGTGACGGTAGCCACATCGCCACGGTCGGTATAGGTATAAGTGGTCACGCCGCCCTTGGCGTCGGTGGCGGTGAGCAGACGGTCCAGCTCGTCATAGGTGTAGGTGGTGGAATTGCCCAGGGCATCGGTCATCTTCACCACCCGGCCACAGCCGTCATAGACATAGCTGGTCTCGGCGCCCTCCTCGTCCACTGTCTTGATCAGGCGGCCATCGGCGTCGAAGGTCTGGGTGGCCACGCCGCCCTCCTCGTCGGTACGCTGAGTGATCCGGTCCAGCCCGTCATAGGTATAGCGGGTGGTGTTACCGTTGCCGTCAGTAGAGGAGGTGATGTTGCCGTTCCCATCGTAGGTAAAGGAGAAGGTGTATCCCTCGGGATCCACATAGCTGGTGAGCTGGTTGCAGGCGTCGTAGGAGTAAGTGATGGATTTGCCGTCGGCCTGCACCACCTTAGTGATGTTGCTGTTGGCGTCATACCCCACCTGGGTCACAGCCCCCTCGGGGTCGGTGATGGAGGTCACCCGGTTCAATTTATCATAGGTATAGCGGGTAACGCCGCCATCTGTGTTGGTCTCGGAGAGCAGGTTGCCGTTCTTGTCGTAGACATAGGCGGTAACGCCGTCCATAGCGTTAGTCACCCGCACCAGGTTGCCCACCTTGTCGTAGGCGTAGGCGGTCTTGAAGCCGCGGGCGTTGGTGAGCTGGGTCATGCGGCCGTCCTTGTCGTAGACGTAGGAGACCACATAGCCCTCCTCATCCGTGACAGTGAGCACATTGCCGTTGGCGTCATAGGTGATGGCCACCTTGGTGCCGTCCTTGTTGGTGAGGCCCACAAGCTGGCCCTTGGCATCATACAGGAAAGTGACGGTGTGGCCCATGGGGTCAGCGGTAGAGGTCACCCTCCCCATGGAATCGTACACATGGGAGGTTTTCAACCCCAGGGCGGTGGTGGTGCTCAGCAGATTGCCGTTGGGGTCGTAGGTGTAGGTGGTCTTATTGCCCAGAGGATCGGTCTTAGCGGTCATGTGGCCATCCGCGTCATACTCATAGGCCCAGACATTGCCGTTGGCGTCGGTCTCGCGGACCAGCTGGCCGATGGCGTCATAGGTCTTGGACGTGTTGAACTTCAGCGGATCCTTGGTGGACACCAGGCGGCCCTCGCCGTCGTAGGCGTAGGTCCAGGTATTGCCCCGGGCGTCAGTCATGCCGGTCTGCCGGTCCAGCAGATCGTAGGCGTAGACGGTCACACCGCCCTCCGCGTCAGTGACGCGGGTAAGGTTGCCATCGCCATCATACTGATAGCTGGTAGTCCCCTTCTCGGCGTCGGTGACAGCGGCCACCCGGCCCATACTGTCATAGGCATAGCTGACCACGCCGCCCTCCGCGTCGGTGGCGGTGGCAACTTTGTTCAGGGAATTGTAAGTATAGGTGGTGACGAAGCCCATGGGATCGGTGATGGTGAGCACGTTGCCCATGCTGTCGTAGGTATAGGCCGTGACTCCGCCCATGGGATCGGTGGCAGTGAGCAGACGGCCAGCGGCGTCATAGGTATAGCTGGTGACGCCCTCCAGCTGGTCGGTGGTGGAGAGCACCTGGCCGTTGGCGTCGTAAGTATAGCCCACGGTGGTGCCGTCGGCATAGGTCACCTGGGTGACCCGGCCCAGTTTGTCATAGGCGTACTGGGTAGCGAAGCCCCTGGCGTCGGTGGTCTTGGTGGCCTGGCCCAGGCTGTCATACTCGGCGGAGCTCTCCGCCTTGCCGGGAGTGACGGACTTGGTCATCCGGCCCAGGCTGTCATAGGTATAAGTTGTAGTCTGCCCTTTGGCGTCGGTGGAGCTCACCAGCCGGTTCTCGGCATCGTAGGCATAGGTGGTGGTGGCCCCGGTGCGGTCGGTCACAGAGATCAGGTTCCCGTTGGCGTCATAGGAGCGGGAGGTGGTCTTGCCCAGCGCGTCGGTCTCTCGGGTGATGTTGCCCACGCCGTCATAAGTATAGCGGGTGGTGCCGCCGTTGGGCGTGGTAGAAGACGATGTCCTGGTGACGTTATCATAAGCGGTAGCGGTGACACCGCCTGCGGGATCGGTTATAGAAACCACCTGGCCGTTTCTGTTGTAGGCGTAGCGCCAAGTGTTGCCCGCCGCGTCCGTCATGGCCGTCATGCGGCCTGCCGCGTCATAGGAATAGCGGGTGGTGTTGCCGTTGGCGTCGGTGGAGGTCACCCGGTTGCCCCGGTCATCGTAGGTGTAGGTGGTCACGGCCCCCAGCGGATCGGTGACAGAAGTGACGTTATTTTGGATGTCCCGGGTGTAGCGGGTCACATTGCCCATCCAGTCGGACTCGCTGGAGTTGAAGCCATTGCCGTCCACAGTGAAGGACTGGACACTGCCGTTGGCGTCAGTGATCTTCACCAGTTTGCCCGCCTCGGTGTACTCGTAGGCGGTGACGCCGCCCTGGGCATCTGTCATGGTGGTCAGGCGGCCCTGTCCGTCATAGGCGTACCGGGTGACGTTCCCCTCGGAGTCTGTCATGGAGGTGCGGTTACCCGCCCGGTCATAGGTATAGGTAGTCACAGCGCCATTGGCGTCGGTCACAGAGGTCAGATTGCCGTCCGCGTAGACAAAGGTGCTGGTATTGCCCCGGCCATCAGTATAGCTGGTCATATGGCCGTTGGCGTCGTAGGTGTAGCTGGCGGTGGCACCGTTGCGGTCCCGCACAGAGGTGACCATGCGGTTATTGTCATAAGTGAAGCGCTCCGAGGTGCCGTCGGCATAGGTCACCTGGGAGATGTTCCCCTCGGCATCGTGCTCATAGGAGGTGGTATTGCCCTCCCGGTCGGTGCGGCTGGTCACCTGGTTAAGATCATTGTAGGTGACGCGCTGGGTGCCCTGGGCGTCGGTGGAGGAGAGGATACGGCCCACCTCATCGTAGTATATCTCCAGGAAATAGCCGTCCGTGCCGGTGCAGACGTTGTGGCGGCCATCGAAATCATAGGTAAAATCGAAGGTGCCGAAGTCCGCGGCGTACTGATGGGTCACGCGGCCTGCGCCGTCATAGGTGTTCTCTACGTAGACGTCGCCCTTGAAGTTGGCCACCGTGTCCAGATAGCCGTTGCCATCGTAAGTGTAGCGCAGGCTGTCCCCATCAGGGTTCTCGGCGGCGGTGAGCAGGTCGCCCTCGTAGGACAGCGTGACGGTGCGGCCCACGCTGTCGGTGACGGAGGCCAGATTTCCGCTGCCGTTATAGGTGAAGGTGAAGCTGCCGGTGTCGCTGGATACGCTGGTGAGCTTGTCCCCGGAGTAAGTAAAACTGGCCATGTCGCCGTTAACATAGGCGATGTACTGAATCTGTCCGTCCGGGGTGAAGCAGTACTGGTTCCCGGCTTTGTCTTTCATGACGTAACTGCCGCCGGCCCACTCCAGGGAATAGTCGCCGCAATTGGCATAGCTGCCATCAAAGTCCAGGTCGAAGAACAGCTCTGTGCCCTGGGGCAAGGTGACTTGGGCGTATAGGTCGCCAAATTCCAGGGAATAAGTAAAGTTGGACGTCCAGCCGTTGCCCAAGCCGTAGTTCTTGTCGGCCTTGACGGACTTATAATAGCGGGCGAATTTCAGGTCGTTCTCACCGTATAGAGCAAAATCCGTGTAGTTCCAGGTGAAGCTGCCGGTGAGCAGGTCCACGGGATCGCCGGGCATAGCCAGCTCATCGCGGATCTTCTTCAACTCGTCATAGCTGTCGATGCTGTCGAAGGAGTCCACATTGCTGCCGCTGCCCTCTACCGCAAAAGCAAGGAAGCTGTTATAGACGGCGTTTTTCTTCGTGGTGGGGGTCATCACGATCACATAGCAGCCGTCCTCAAACTCATACTTCTCGGGGGCGCCGCCCTCCTCACGCACGATGCTGCCGTCCCAAAGGAGGAAATTCTGAATATTCGTATCCGAGACACCATCGGAGAAGAAGGAGGAATCCGTTCCCAAAACGTCGGCCTCGTTTCCGATCTCAACGGCAGGGACTTCCGGCTCCTCAGACGGCTCCGGGCTTTCTGTGGGTTCGGGGTCGACGCTGTCCGTGGGCGCGGGATCAGGGGTATCCGTGGGCTCAGGATCAGGGGTATCCGTGGGCCCAGGATCCACATTGGGATCGTTGGGCTCCTGACCATTCCCATCAGGTCCACTGTTATCTCCGGGATCACCGCCATCATCAGGCTGTCCATTCTCAGCAGTCTGTGCGTCATCGGCAGGTCGGCCAGCGTCGGCGGACTGATTGTTGTCAGTAGCCTGGCCGTCATTGTTGGACTGATTGCCATCGGTAGCCTGACCGTCATCGCCGGGTTGGCTATCCCCAGTGGACTGGCCATCGTTGGAGGATTGATCGCCGCCATCCTGGCCATCATTGTTGGACTGATTGCCTTCGGTAGCCTGGCCGTCATCGCCGGGTTGGTCATCCCCAGTGGATTGGCTATCGTTGGAGGATTGATCACCGCCATCCTGGTCATCATTGTTGGACTGATTATCGCCAGTGGACTCGTCGGTAGCAGGCGGCAGTTCCTCCACGGGCGGATCCTCGGGAGGTTGACTCTCCTCGACCGGGGGCTCGCTTTCAACGGGAGCAGAGCCATCCGCTTCCTGCTCATCGTCTCCTGCTTCATCTGCCTGGGTGGTATCCAGTCCCTCAAACTGCTCACCCTGATAACCGAAGGCATAGATGTCCTTCATGGTCTCCGCGGGTCGGGTGTGTTCCAAAATGGCGTCGTTCAGGATGCTTACCCATGTCTCCCGGTCAATATCCTTCCAGCCGACCTGCGGATCTGTGTAAATGTCCCCGCCCGGCTCGAGGGGCACAACATTATCCGTGACGCGAATGCCGTGCAGGTAGCCAATGCGGTCACCCAGAAATTCCTCCATCTCATCCGCATTTTGCGCATAGTCCAAAATCAGCGGGTTGCTTATGGAAAAATCACTGTTGAGCTTGTATAACTCCAGGCTGACGGGCTGTGATTTAGCAATCACATACGTCAACTGAACCCACGACCCGGAGTAGTTCAGGTCGACAGGCCGGTAGAGGTCATTTACCTTTGTACCATAGAGGTACTTGGAAATGGGCTTCACTGTTCGAACCCCGTCCATGCGCATAACCTTAAAGGCGACTTGGTCAGGCGGCTCGCCGTAGGAGCCCAGCGCCAGGGCCTGGGTCGGCAGAAGGCTCACCACCAGCGCAAGGGTCAGCAGAATAGAGACCACTCTGGACAATCTTTTTTGACGTTTCATTTGCAGGCATCCTTTCATGAATTTTTTACATACACACAGCCTTGATTTTATGCTTCACATACCGTACCCCTCCTATTTACCCTTCTATAAATATCTATGTACTCAGGATGCCGTTTTTCGACATAACTTTCGCAAAAATTTTTTAAAAATTTCTATTTTTTGGTGGATCGCAGGGAAAACTTTCTAATATGACTATTAAAGTTGTCCTAATGCGGCCTCCATTTTGTTTCTAATATGCACTATAATTATTTCAAGAAAAGCAAGGGGAGGACACATATGGTCAATGAAGAACTGCAAAAAATAATCGGCCAAAATGTCCGCCGCCTTCGCCGCAACGCCGGGTTTTCACAGGCTAAACTGGCCGAGATGGTCGACCGAGAATCTTCCGCTATAACAAACATTGAGCGGGGACGGCGGATGATCGGGGTTGATCTATTGTGCTCACTTACGGCAATCTTTTCAGTAAGCGCGGATGATATACTTCTGCCAGAAGGGAGCGCGTCCCGTCTTGGCTCTATCAACAGTATGCTAAGCAATCAATCGGCCACTTCTCTTGCCCATTTGGAGCCAATTATTCGGGCATGGCTAATTGAGTACGGCGATCCCAAACCTCCTGCGAAGAAAAGCAAGTAGGCTTCAGAGAAAACAGGAAGGATGAGATAGCAATGACACAGGACGAGGAGGCATTCTTTGAGGAGTTCTATCGGGCCAATTATCAAAAATTTGTGGGTTACGCGTTCCGGTTTTTGCGAAATTGGGAGGACGCGAAAGAAGTTACGCAGGATGCGTTTCTAATCGGATTAGTTATCTTCCCTTAACAAGAGCATACAAAAGCACAACAATTTAATGGGCTGTCAACCTTACACCAAACACCGTTTCCGGTAAAAATCGGAGCGGTGTTTTTGTATATCTTCTGGACACCGTGATATGCTCCCTATAAGGCAGACAGCGAAACAACAAAAACGAGAACGAGGGGAG
>OFGQ01002556.1_pt1 | contig 10193 bp, 10 predicted proteins | sample 1521791 | NCBI WGS metagenome assembly OFGQ01 (sample SAMEA3504116, study PRJEB24116) | mouse gut metagenome | biome: mouse gut; feature: mouse-associated habitat; material: faeces | place: Denmark | collected 2011 | reverse complement strand
TGATCTGTACCTGGAAACTTTAAAAGATCTTCTCTGGAGGTGAGAACCGATGCGCCCTGAATATGAAATGGAAGAACTCGTGCCCATCGTCGGCAGACTGGCGGAAAAATATACGGCTTTTGAGAGCACTTCACTTCCCTATGAAAAAGCCGCACAATTAATGGAAGCTGTTCTCTACTGTACCCGGGAAGCAGAACCATCCGGCGGGGAGTCCGCACTCTCTCCCGGCCGCCTGTCCGCACAGCAGGCATACGAGGCAGGTCTCGCCCGCGTGAAACAGAAAACCCGGCTCGCACTCGACCGCTATAACAGCATACTGCGGAACTTTGTCTCCTACGGAAACCACTGTCTGGAAGATACCTTTCTCCGCGGACTTCCTGAATTTTTTAAATGGTACGATCCCGTCTTTGAGCCGCAGAATACGATTTTAACCCTGGATTATCCTGTTTTAAAAGACCTTTCCGGCAGTACCGGGATTGACCGTATCCATGAGTGGCTCTGCTGCGTCGGCCTGGAACAATCTTTTCTGGAAAAGTTCCCGGAATCACTGGTGCGCTGTATTCTGGAAAAATACAGTCATCTGTACGAAGAGCTGGCAGATAATCTGTGCGAAATTGTCATTGCCGCCGCGGCGGTACACATCTGCGCACAGGTTCCCTTCCGTGAGGCGGATCTAAACAATGCCGGCGCAGCGCGGATACGGGAATATTTTTCCCGGACCAGCCCTGAAGAAGTAAAAACCGGCCTGGCAGCGGCGGCGGATACTTTCCTGAGGAGCTATTACGGGAACGGGGCGGATCTGGCGGATTACCTCTCCGGCTCTGTCAGTTCCGTCGCGGCGCGCTTAAAAACCGCCGCGGAACACGGCAGCCTGCCTTTCTAAATCCGGCTTCCATCCATATAACAGCGAAAACTTCCCTGAAACATCAGGAGAATGTTCCATCCTTCTTGAATTTCCATGCCGCTTTCTGCTATAATTTAAGACACAGATAGCGAAAGCGGATCCGGAATCCGCTCAAACCCGCACAGCTTTGTCTGGCGCTGGCCGGACAGAAAGGAGGCACCATGAGGAAACGAATCTTCACTGCAGTCTGCACCGCCACGCTGCTTCTCGTCACAGCCGGTACCGCCTGCGGCAGCCGGGAGAATCCGTCAGGGCCCGTTGAATTTCCCGTGAGAGAAAATACATCTGTCGAATTTGCCCCGGATGCGCTCAGATGGGGAATGTCCATGGATGAAGCGCTGGGCGCCCTGGGGCTTGAAGACGCAGACTTCACCACCAGGGAAGAAAGGATTCCTGCCGTCGAAAATACAAATGCCTTCCTGCTGACCGAGATGTCCTGCGACAGATTTGTATATAACGGCGTCCGCCTGAAGGTTGTCCTCTCCTTCCGGACACAGGAAGGGGAGCCGCAGACAGAGGTCGGACTGACCCGTTTCTACGCAGGTTTGTGCGAGGATTCCATCGAAACACTTTACACGCTCAGGGATGCCGTCGACGCGGGCCCGCTGTCATTTTCAATTCCACGCGAAGAACTCACGCCGGATCAGCTGAAAGCGCTCGAATTCTTCTGTGCCAGCGCCTATAAGACGCCCATGTACAGCTTTTCACAGATGGGCGTCAGCGCCGGGGGCGGCATCGGCACCGGCGAAGAGCAGACCGGTATCTATTACTTTTACCAGCTGGACGGTCTCTACCCCGCCGTCCTGGAGCGCGCCGGACTGACCGGCTGAAACAGGAATAAAACCTTGCAAACCGGCGGACAATGCATTATAATATTCGATATTCACAGGAAATCAGAACGAGGATATCTCATGAAGCTGTTCACGGAAATAAAATCAAAACAGGACCAATTTTATATCGGAAAGGGAATCGTGGTCATGCGGGATCTGTGCATCCCCTTAAGCGCCGTCTCCTCCGTCAGTGTCATTGAGCCGCCCGGAATTCCGCTGCTCTCCAGTCTGGTCTTTATCGGTTTCGGTTTCTTTTTTTCATTCAATGATCAGTCCGATTTTGTAAAGACCGTCGGCATCCTGATTCTGCTTTCCAGCGTAATCTTTCTGCTGATCGGAATTCTCGCAGCTATCAACCGGACTTCCCAGCTGAGAATACAGCTGCATTCCGGCAGATCTGTCATCTTTTCAAGCCGGAACCTCTCCTTTCTCAGAGAGCTTGCAGTACAGATCGGCAGCTGTATCAGCGATGCGGAAATAACTGTTTCTGTCGATATCGGAGAACAGACAATCCGTCACAATGTCGCATTGCCCGATGCGGAAAGCCTGTACGGTGGCACCGCGATAACCAGCCGTCACACGGACAATGCGCCAGAGCGCAGTCTGGAGCCGCCCACGCACAGTACCGCAGACAGGACACAGCCCCGCAGCTTAACCGACGAGGAATGGCGGCAACTGGAGTGGTTCTTCCAGAACAGAAAGCGGCAGCTGGACGCCGGCGACTCCAGATATCCGTCCTGCATCCGGATGGAAGAATATGCCGGCAACAGGGACAGCCGCAGGCTGAAGGCATATATGAAAGAGCTGGGGGCTCCCGCCATAAAGAGCATCCTTGGACAGACGGCAGACCGGACCATTATGGCTCTGCTCACCATTATTTTAAAATCCGGATCTTAAAACCAGGACAGACACAAATAACACCGCTGTGCGGGCTTATACAGCCCTGCAGCGGTGTTATTTGTGTCTCTGCCTGCCGGCGCTATCAAAAAAACGCCCGTGCAGCCGGCGCGCACAGGCGGTTTTTTATGCATTCAGGGAAGCTTCATATGCCTCGCGGCAGGCTCTCGCCAGCTGGTCTCCGCAGGACGTCGGGCGCCCGTTGCAGGAGATACCGCCGATCTTTTCCTCCACCTGCTCTACCGTCAGCCCTTCGACGAGCTTCGGGATCGCCTGCAGATTCCCGTTGCAGCCACCGGTAAACTTTACATTGTGCACGATATTTCCGTCAAGCTCCAGCTCAATCCTCGTGGAACAGGTTCCCTTTGTCTTATACGTATAGTTCATATCAGCCCCTCCTGAATTCAGAATATAATAATATTTCTTTTAGTATAAACAAGGATCTGCCCGGACGCAAGGTATTTCTTTCAAATCGTGCATAACAGAAGACGCGGAAACCGTTTCTCCGAAGCAGGAGGCACGGTATGCGGCTGACTGAAGCCTCCTGCCAGGGGACCCTGCGCATGGCATCCGCCTTATCCGCTGCCCTATGTGGGCGTCTGCAGAATCGGCTGTATCTGTTTTCCGTCAAGCGCCGCCTCAATCGTCTCCGGCAGCAGCTCCAGTTTTGCAATCATGGAATTGGGCTTACTCTTATAATTATCCTGGCCAAACGGCACAAAATAAATGTTTTTCATATTCATCAGCATCCCGATATTTTTAAAACCCGCTCCCAGCGCATCATTTGTTGAGATCGCGATCACAAGCGGTTTTCCGTTCCTCATATGCGCTTTTGTCGCCATAAGCACCGGCGTATCCGTGATGCCGTTACACAGTTTTGCCGCCGTATTGCCGGTACAGGGGGCGATCACCATAATATCCAGAAAATTATTGGGTCCGATCGGCTCGGCCGCACAGATCGTGCGGATTCCCTCGTTTCCGGTGATCTCGCAGATGCCGTCCACATACTCCTTTGCGCTGCCGAACCGCGTGTCGCAGGTCTGCGCGTTAAAAGAAAAAACCGGGATGACATTCGCCCCCATATCGCACAGCCGCTGTATTTCCTTCCTTGTCTTCGCAAACGTACAGAAAGACCCCGTTATCCCGAGTCCGATATTATATTTTGAAAAATCCATCACGCATTCCCTTCCTTTTCGCGGAGCGCAAATCTTTCAATAGCCCGGTCCAGAATATATGCACTCTCTTTAGGCGCATATTTTCCCGGAATACCGAGCACCAGGTCTGCTCTGATTCCATATTCCTTCGCACATGCAAAATCACATCCTCCCGGCTTTGAGGCGATATCAAGGATATAGGCGTCGCGCGGCAGTTCACGGATCATCGTGCGCGTCACGACCGGTGCGGGAACTGTGTTGACGAGCATTGCAGCCCCCATCGCCTCCTCCGGCCCGAATGCAAAATCCGCCGCATAAAATCCGTCTTTTTTCGCCTCCCTGCGCACCTCCCGCCTTCTGGCCAGGACTGTCACCCTGGCGCCCAGGGCCCGCAGCCGCGCCGCGATCGCCCTGCCGCAGCAGCCGTAACCCGTCACAATAATTTTTGCCTCATCAATATTGTACGGACTGTTATTCACAAGCTCCGCGATGGCTCCCTCCGCCGTCGCGACTGCGTTCTCCTCCGTGACAATCGCATCCTCCATAAAGTCAAGAAAATGAATGTCCCTTCTCTTTAAAATCTTCACCTGTTCCCCAGAAAAACATCCGCCCAGCACCAGCGTGCCGTTGATCAGATTTTTGTTCAATATATCATTTAAGGCCTTCTGTTCCGGAACCTTTGACACCGGTATGGGAAGAATCAGCATATCCGCCTCCGCCAGAAAACCTTTCAGTTTCTCAAGCTGCTCTGACGCCGTTCCGCTGTTTCTGATATCCAGGCAGCGCACGTTTCGTCCTTTTTTCGTCAGTATCTCGGCCAGATATACCTGACGCATATCGCTTATAAGAAGAATCGTCTGTCTGTTCATAAAAAATTACGCTCCCTTCCATTTATTATATGACGGCAGGTATTCCGCGGTGCCACAGCGACCCGGCCTTTATTTATCAGAATATTTATATATTTCTCATCTGTTAACAGTCCGAAAAAAATATTTTTTATATTTTTTCAAAATAATGCTTGACATTTTCCTATTTATCAGATATGATAAGTACAACAAAACAAGAGACGCACAAAAGCAATAACAAAAGAACCGGAAGCAACGCCAGGGCAGCATACCAGTCACAGTTCAGAAGCAGAACTTCCGGAATTAAAAAGAAATGGAGGTACAGTCCAACGGGAACATAACGATCCACCCCAGACAATATCAGAGGAAAGAGAGGTACAGTCCAACGGGAACATAACGATTTACCCCAGACGATATCAGAAGAAAGAGAGGTATGGTCCAAAGAACACTTAAGCGCATTCGCTTTTTCCATCAGACCAGCGCAGAAAACGTGACACTCCTGACAGAGGAACCTGAAACCAGTACCAGACGAAAATTTTTCAGATATGATACGGTTTCCATCGTCATAAGATAATGATGACAAAGGATGATTGAAAAGACGAAGAAGTCCAGAAGAGGGAAACTGATTTTCCAGAATGCATCACAGTCAGAAGCAAAGTCCATGAGGACGGATCGTCCAAGGGGCACGGAACCTCGGCAGACAGAGCTCAGGAGAAGAGAGCAGATTCCGATCCATGAAACTGGCTGACTGGCAGAGGTGGGAATCCGGAGACAGCATCCCGAAAATCCAGCAGATCCGAAGAGGATCATCATTCAGAGAAAGAGGTAACGTCCAATGGATGAGATAATTTAAAAGGCGGCATCAAATGAGCAGATTTGATGTCGCCTTTTTTATATTCCATTCCCGCTTCCTGATCTCACAGCTGTGTCTCGACAAAAATGTCATAGATAGCCCGGATGGCATTCTCAAAATCGGCGTTGCTGACGCCGATAATAACATTGAGCTCTGACGAACCCTGATCAATCATTTTTACATTCACATTAGCATGAGCCAGAGCCGAGAATATCCTGCCGGAAGTTCCCCTGGTGGACTTCATTCCCCGTCCCACCACCGCGACCAGGGCCAGATCCCCCTCCAGCTCAATGCTGTCGGGCTCTGCCAGGCGGTGAATCGCTGATATCACAGCCTGCTCCTTCCCCTCAAACTCCGGCTGGTGTACAAATACCGTCATTGTGTCAATACCGGAAGGTATGTGCTCAAACGATATGCCGTTCTCCTCGAACGCGCTTAATACTTTCCGCCCAAAGCCAACCTCCGTATTCATCATATCTTTGTCAATATTTACCGAGACAAATCCTTTCTTTCCCGCGATTCCGGTAATTGTATATTTCGAGGAATGGCAGGTGCTCTCCACAATCCATGTCCCCTCATCCTCCGGTGCATTGGTATTGCGTATATTGATCGGAATGCCAGCCTTGCGCACCGGAAAAATTGCATCCTCGTGCAGCACGCTCGCTCCCATATAGGACAGCTCGCGGAGCTCGCGGTAGGTGATGGTCTTGATCGGCTGGGGATCACTGATAATCTTCGGGTCGGCAATCAGAACTCCGGAGACGTCCGTCCAGTTCTCATAGCAGGATGCGCGCACGGCCCGCGCCACGATAGAGCCTGTAATGTCGGAGCCTCCCCGCGAAAATGTATGGATTGTTCCGTCCGGTCCGGCACCGTAAAAGCCCGGAATCACCGCCCGCTCGACCTTTCCCAGCCGCTCTGCAAGCACCTTATTCGTCTGCTCCTCGTCAAACACTCCGTTTTCATCAAAGAAGACCACCTCCGCGGCATCGATAAACTCATAATTGAGATAGTTCGCCATCACGATGCCGTTGAGATATTCCCCACGGGACGCCGCGTACCCGGCGCCCGCCTTCTGCTTAAAGTTCCTGCTGATCTTCTTAAATTCTTCTTCCAGTGATAATCTCAGATTTAAACCATTAATAATTGTGTCATAGCGGTCCTTGATCTTCATCAGAGGAATTCTGAAATCCTCATCTGCCTCGACGAGTTCATAGCACGCATACAACATGTCTGTCACCTTTGTATCCCGGGCATTTCGTTTGCCCGGCGCACTCGGGACCACATATCTTCTCTCTTTGTCGGCATGAATGATCTTCCCCGCCTTGGCGAACTGCTCCGCACTGGCAAGAGAACTGCCACCGAACTTCACAATCTTAATCATTTTCTTCTGCTCCTTTAACTGCCATCTTAGCTAACGATATATATATTATCATAAATGACGGCCCCGTCAAATGATTTTTTAAGAAAATCTTATATTTTCGCCATTTCTCCGCCACTTTTCAGGCAATGGGACGAATCTCCCTCTCATGTCAGGTAACCGGAACGGGTCCTGATATCACTTCTCTGGCCACATACAGAGTCATATCATGATGCGTTGCCATCACCCATTTCACAAGCGTCATCCTCATGCTTTCGATTTCGATTGCCGTGATGCTGCGGGGGTGCACACAGCTCCCCGCGTTCAGATACCTTCCGCCGCCCTCAGGAAGTCTCGGCCGGTGTGAATGCCCGGCAGCCAGGTAGACCTGATTCTCCTGCGTCCAGCTTTCCAGACAGCGCTCGTACTTTTCCAGTTTTTTGTAGTTCCTCGCAGCGCTGGTCGGATCATTGACCCCGAAACGCTCCAGAGGTTTCCAGAGATAGCGCACCAGGAAACGCGACAGTTTCCAGCAGACCGAGTTAAAAAAATCCGCCTGATGCCCGTGCAGCATATATATGTCCTTTCCACCCTCCCTGTTTTCCAGAATCGCGGCTTCCGCCAGCGTGGACTTCAGCTCCATGTTATGATTTCCGTAGAGGCGCAGGATTCGATGGTTCCTCTCAAACTGCCTGAACATACAGTACACATCCTCATGACAGGTTTCAATGCGTTCCTGTGAGCGGTTTTCCCACAGTTCCTCCCCGTCTCCCAGCTCCAGATAGAAAAATCCCCGCCTGAAATAATGCTCCAGAGCAGCGTAATAGAGATGCTGATTCCGCAGAAAATTATCGTTTGCGCCGCCCTCCCCGCGATGGCAGTCGCTGATAATAACATACCGGCTGTAACCCGCCAGCGGAAGCCGGACCGCACGCACAAAAGCTTTATCAATCCGTTTATGACATCCCATACCATCCCTCATTTCCGCACTTTATTTATTATTTTTTCCTTTCCATTCTCCTCCTTCTGACGGAGCGCGGATAGCGGTGTTTCTTCAGGCCCAGAACACGGCGGAACACCGGCGGAAACAGATAATACAGAAACACCATCCGGTCCACTGTCTTTGTAAACGGGCGGGTGGCGCGGATATAGAGCCTGCAGTAAAAACGATTCATGATTTGTACAAGTCTGCGGTGGATGCGCGGAAGAAGCGCCACTTTTTCTGAAAAGTTCATCCGGATGTGTACTTCATTCCGTGAAATGTGGTAACAGTCCTCCGGGTGCCCGCTCCTGCCCAGCCCTTCCAGAAAGGCAGATGCCATCTCAGACTCCCGGAACCGGACTGCCACCGCAAGCTCCAGTTCTTCCGGTTCTGAAAATGTGCCCATGCGAAAACCAGTCAGCCACCAGTGGTATTTTTCAAGTGCGAATACTTCCCTGCCGTTTCTGGTGAGACGACACCGGATCCATGGCATTTCCTCATCCGCCACCGCATCAAAGTGTGCATACTTATACAGATGCGGCGGCACGATTCCGTCCGCATGGTAAATTCCGGTCTCCGCGCCGGTATTGATCCCATACTGACCCTTCCAGAATTCAATCAGCCAGGTCCTGCCCTCATAGTCAAAATAAACCGGCCAGGTATCGAGCACCATATTTACCCCTGCCGCGATCCGGTCAAATAGCATTTCATATCCAAACTTTCTCTGCCATGCGTCCGTACGCGATGTAAAGACGTCCCAGTGCGTGTCATAGATAAACCCGGAAGGCTCCGTCAGCCCGTTCAGAAGCCGGACCTTCTGAGACATCTGCATTTCACAGACCTTCCTGCGGCTATTCCGTTTCCGGATTATCCATATCACAGCAAACGTCACAGACAGCAGCAGAATGAGCGCCAGGATTATATAGAAAATGATTTTTACATCCATAAAACAGAATTCCTTTCTCACAGTATTTCCCTATTAAGATATGCCGGAATCCTGTTTCTGCGCTGTGTCCCCTTTTTCTACCGTGCCAGAAGCCCTCTGGCGAAATAGTCCGCCATATCGAGCGCCTGATTAACAACATCGCGGAAAGTCTCAATGCTTTCCCCGTATTCTCCGTCCACCTGCTGTTCTATTTCCTCCCGCACCAGATCCAGATGGTTTAACAGCAGATTTCTCGTCTCACGGCTTCCGAAAAACGGATTCTGCCCTCCCAGAAGCGCTGCAATCTGATTTGCATTTCCATACCACTCCCGTATCAGGTTGTCACGGTTCTCCGTATCCCCTGATTTTAAAGAACGGATCAGTTCCCCCGTCAGTTCCACATGTGTGATCAGCAGATTGCGCAGCTGACGCACCACGCTGATCGGAAAGTATTCCGCAAACACATCCGTAATCTCATCTGCTGTCTGCAGGGCACGCTCCTCCACAGCCTGCTGATCCGGCGCATCCGCCGTGACACTCATCAGGTACATCCGGTTCCAGTACACATGTGCAAGCCACGCCAGACGCATCCCCTCAACCAGGCCCTCCAGCGCATTCTCCGCCTCATTCCCGCTCTCATTCCCGTTTGCTCCCGGAATTCCGGGCATCCCTCCTCCCGGCATCCACGCCCCGTTCCTTTCCGGTATCGGCATTCCGGCTCCCGGCACCTCAGGCAGCGGCATCCCCGCATCCGGCATCTGGGGACCAGACATTCCCGGCATTCCCGCGTTTCCGGACATTCCTCCTCCCAGCATCTGCCCTCCGGGATTCCCTCCCCCTGATACCCCGGTTCCAGCCCTCTCCGGTACGGAGGGTCCCGGCCCGGCTCCGGGCTGCATTGTCTCATATTCTCCCCCCGGACAGATTGTAAGCTTCATTCCCACCTGCAGATTATAGGGATTCACTCCCGGATTTCCAAGAATCAGCTCTGTTACAGTCGTTTTATATTGTCTGGATAATTTGTACAGGGAGTCTCCCGCCTGCACAGTATAGACAATTCTGTTCTTACAATTCATATCGTTGTCCTGTCATTTCATGTTTTCTTTATTATAATATGCCACCTGAAAACAGCGGGTGCCATCGAAAAATTTTCCTTCAAATTTTCCCGGAAATCTGATACTATAAAAACAGACACAGACACGCACGAAACGGAGCGACATTCATATGATACAGAATCACTCAGACGAACTGTGGGATATTTACACCAAAGACCGGGCTGCGACCGGAGAGATGCATCAGCGCAGGAACCGGATGAAGGCCGGGGAATATCACATTGTAGTCCATATATGCATTTTTAACCACAAAAACCAGCTGTTGATCCAGCAGAGACAGCCGTTTAAAAAGGGCTGGCCGAATATGTGGGATCTGTCTGTCGGCGGGTTC
>OFGQ01002551.1_pt1 | contig 10212 bp, 10 predicted proteins | sample 1521791 | NCBI WGS metagenome assembly OFGQ01 (sample SAMEA3504116, study PRJEB24116) | mouse gut metagenome | biome: mouse gut; feature: mouse-associated habitat; material: faeces | place: Denmark | collected 2011 | reverse complement strand
ACAGCGAAGCCCTGAACTGTTACAAAATACAAATTCTAACAGCAGGAAAGTGTTTACTTACGGGGAAAAAAATGATATGATGATTAAAGTTGCGTAAAAGAGAGGTTTTACGAAAGCAGAATAGCACAGGAAAGGATGTCGTTATGAGACAATTGATGTTAGGCAATCAGGCGCTGGCAAGGGGTCTGTATGAAGCAGGCTGCTGTGTGGTATCGAGTTATCCGGGTACGCCGAGTACGGAAGTAACAGAAGAAGCCGCAAAGTATGATGAAATCTACTGTGAATGGGCGCCAAATGAAAAAGTGGCAATGGAAGTGGCGTTTGGCGCTTCCCTGGCAGGGAAAAGAAGCTTCTGCGGAATGAAGCATGTTGGGTTAAACGTTGCGGCGGATCCGCTGTTTACCTGTTCTTATACAGGGGTAAACGCAGGCATGGTAATCTGTGTGGCAGACGACGCGGGCATGCATTCGTCCCAAAACGAGCAGGATTCCCGCCATCATGCAATCGCATCCAAGATTCCGATGCTTGAGCCGTCGGATTCCGCCGAGGCATGTGAATTTGCCAAAAACTTTCCGAAGAATTTGACACGCCGGTCATCATTAAAATGTGCACCCGGGTTGCGCATTCCCAGAGCATTGTAGAGGAAGGCGAGCGGATCGTCCCGGCTCCCGTTCCCTATGAGAAAAATATTGCCAAATACGTGATGATGCCGGGCAACGCCATTCGTCGCCATCCGATCGTGGAAGAACGTACCAGGAAGTTAATCCGGTTTGCGGAAGACTGTGAATTTAACCGTGTGGAAATGGGGGATATCCGGCTTGGGATTATTACTTCTTCCACCAGTTATCAGTATGTAAAGGAAGTATTTGGCGGGCAGGCAAGTATCTTAAAGCTTGGCCTTATCAATCCGCTTCCAGAAAAGCGGATCCTTGATTTTGCGGCAAAAGTAGATAAGTTAGTCATTGTAGAAGAACTGGATCCGATTATCGAAAACCATTGTAAACAACTGGGGCTTACGGTTACCGGCAAGGACGTCCTGCCGATGGAGGGCGAATATTCCCAGAACCTGATAGCCGAAAAGCTGGGCGTAAAAACGCCGTCTTACCATAAATTAGAAGAAACCATGCCGAACCGTCCTCCGGTGATGTGCGCCGGATGCCCGCACAGGGGGCTGTTTTACATATTGTCAAAAAATAAATGCACGGTACTCGGCGATATCGGCTGTTATACCTTAGGCGCAGTCGCCCCGTTAAACGCTATGGAAATGACGCTTTGCATGGGGGCTTCCGTCAGCGCCATCCACGGCTTTAACAAAGCGCTCGGCGCAGAGGGCGAAGGCAGGACCGTAGCGGTAATCGGCGATTCGACCTTTATGCATTCCGGAATGACGGGCCTTGCCAATATTGCCTACAACCAGAGCAATTCCACGGTGATTATTCTGGATAATTCGATTACGGGAATGACGGGACATCAGCAGAACCCGACGACAGGCTACAATATCAAAGGCGATCCGGCAGGAAAGATTGATCTGGAAAGCTTGTGCCGTTCCATGGGATTTTCCCGTGTTGCGGTTGTGGATCCTTATAATCTGGATGAATGTGACAGCGTCATAAAAGAAGAGCTTGCGGCGAAAGAGCCGTCTGTCATTATCAGCAGACGTCCCTGCGCGCTGTTAAAATATGTAAAACACAATCCTCCTCTTTTTGTAAAAGAAGAGAATTGCGTGGGCTGTAAATCCTGTATGCGCCTGGGATGCCCTGCGATCAGTATGAAAGACAAAAAAGCCGTCATTGACAGCACGCAGTGCGTTGGCTGCAAGGTCTGCCAGCAATTATGCAAGTTTGATGCATTACAGTCGGGGGAGGTATAAAAATGACAAAGAATATTATGATTGTCGGCGTAGGCGGACAAGGTTCCCTGCTTGCCAGCAAACTTTTGGGGCATCTGCTTTTGTCGGAAGGATATGATGTGAAAGTGTCCGAAGTGCACGGTATGAGCCAGCGCGGCGGAAGCGTAGTCACGTATGTAAGATTCGGGGAAAAAGTATATTCTCCGATTATAGATAAAGGGGAAGCAGATGTGATTGTTTCCTTTGAAAAATTAGAAGCTGCCCGTTATGTGGAATATCTGAAAAAAGGCGGGAAAATCGTGGTAAATACGCAGGAGATCGATCCGATGCCTGTGATTACGGGAGCGGCGTTATATCCCGAGCATTTGATCGAAAAAATGCAGTCGCTTTCCATACAGGTAGACGCTATGGACTGTCTGACGCTTGCCAATGAGGCGGGGTCTTCCAAGGCGGTCAATCTTGTGCTGATGGGACGTTTATCGAGATATTTTGATATTCCGATTGAAAAATGGCAGAAGGCGATCGACGCATGCGTGCCCGCCAAATTTGCGGAAATGAACCAGAAGGCATTTTTATTGGGACGCGGAGACGAATAAGCGATTTTATAGAAAAGGGTCTGCCGTTTATATCGAGAAAAGAACAGAGGAAGGATTGAAAAACATGAAAAATTATTATCAGCCGGAAATCGAAACCATGCCGGTAGAACAGCTTCAGGCGCTTCAGAGTGAAAGACTGGTAAAACAGGTGCAGTTTGTGTATGACAATGTCAAGTTTTATCATGACAAGATGCAGGAAGCGGGCGTAACGCCGGAAGACATAAAGGGAATTGGCGATTTGCACAAACTTCCGTTTATTACCAAAGACGATCTTCGCGATCAGTATCCTTACGGACTGTTGGGCGTGCCGCTTTCCGACTGTGTACGCATCCAGTCTACCAGCGGGACGACCGGAAGGCGCGTCGTTGCGTTTTATACGCAGGCAGATATCGATGTCTGGGAAGAATGCTGTGCAAGGGCGATCGTTGCCGCGGGCGGAACCAAAGAAGATGTTTGCCATGTCTGCTACGGATACGGATTATTTACCGGAGGTCCCGGATTAAATGGCGGTTCCCATAAAGTCGGCTGCCTGACGCTTCCGATGTCCTCCGGAAATACGGAGCGGCAGCTGCAGTTTATGACGGACCTTGGTTCTACGATTCTTTGCTGTACGCCTTCCTATGCTGCAAATCTGGGTGAAGCAGTCAACGAAAGAGGCATCAAAGACCAGATCAAATTGAAAGCCGGAATTTTCGGCGCCGAACCATGGACGGAAGAGATGCGCCGTAATATCGAAGAATCCCTCGGCATTAAAGCATACGATATCTACGGACTGACAGAAATTTCAGGACCGGGCGTTTCATTTGAATGTGAAGAACAGGCGGGTATGCACATTCAGGAAGATCATTTCATTGCCGAGATCATCCATCCGGATACGGGAGAGGTTCTTCCTGAGGGAGAGTTAGGAGAGCTGGTGTTCACCTGCATTACGAAAAAAGCGTTTCCGCTGATGCGTTACCGCACCCGTGATCTCTGTCGTCTGACCAGAAAAAAATGTTCCTGCGGACGTACCCATATACGTATGATGAAGCCGAAAGGAAGAAGCGACGACATGATGGTTGTTAAGGGCGTCAACGTATGGCCATCCCAGATTGAAGCCGTTCTTTTGAATCAGGGGTATCAGGCGAACTACCAGATTGTCGTGGACCGCGTAGGCAATAACGATACGATTGAGGTGCAGGTGGAGCTGACGCCGGAAATGGCGGAACATCCGACAAAGACAATCGCGGAAAGAGAAAAGAAGATTGTTTCTGGATTGAAATCCATGCTTGGCATTAAGGTAGACGTTAAGGTGGTAGAACCGAAGACGATTACAAGAAGCGAGGGTAAAGCTGTCCGCGTCATTGATAAGAGGCATTTGTATTAAGATGCTTTGAGGGAAAATTTCAGGGGAGGATGTGACCTGTATGGGCCGCATCGTCCCCTGTTTTTTTGTAGAGTTCTGTTTCTGCGTCTTCTTTAGGAACATTCTGCCGTTGTTTTTTGAGCGGTGTCCGGCGGACTGGTTAGATTTTTCACCCAGCGATACTCTTTATAGTGTTTGTAAACGGCGGGCAGTTTCACGATTTCATCGAGGTTGAGTACAAAATAGACGGCGAGTACCGGCCAATGAAGGACAAAGGCGGAAATGCATCCCAGCGGTACCGTAACGCACCATAGCGTTATGGTGTCGCAGATCAGACCGAACCGCGTATCGCCTCCGGCGCTGAAAATTCCTCCGATCGTCGTGGAATTGACAGATTTTCCGACCAGATAATAAGAACAGATAAAAAACATCCAGGTCAGGTATTCGGATGCCTGTGCATTCAGAGAAGCGACACGAAGAATCACCGGAGAGCACAGAAGCAATAAAGCTCCGGACGCTATGCCTCCGGCAATCGAAATCCGGCATAATTTCCCGCCGTATTCTTTTGCCTGTTTTAGTTTTCCGGCGCCGAGTTCATTTCCGATCAGGATGCTGCCGCCGTTTGCAATACCGATGCAAAAACAGATCATCAGGTTTTTTGCGATATTGGCAATGGAGTTTGCTGCTACGGCGTCGCTTCCCATATGCCCCATGACTACCGAATACATCATAAATCCGCATCCCCACGCCAGTTGATTTCCTAAAATCGGCAGCGAATATCTCCGGTAAGATGTTTTTAACGCATGATCTGCATGGAGAAAGAAACGGAATCTTAAGCGGATTCTTCCGGCTCCCGCAGAATCAAAAACCGCCCAGAGCATTTCTACGGCTCTTGCGATCACCGTTGCATATGCGGCTCCGGCGATTCCCAAAGCGGGAAATTTCCAGAGTCCGAAAATCAAAGCGGCATTCAGCGAGAGATTGATGATAACGGCGGTAGAACTGATCAGCGTGCTTTTTACCGCACAGCCGGTGTTTTTCATGATACACAGATAGATCTGCGATACGCCGCACAGAAGGTAAGAAATTGCCGATGCCTTAAGGTATGCGGCTCCGCCGTTGATTAACCCGGATTCCGATGTGAAACAATACATCAGCTGCCGCGGGAAACAGAGTGTGCCGATAAAAAATACAAAAGATACGATAAGACAGATGCGGAGAACAAAAGCCAGTATTTTTTCCAACGATTCTTTGTCGCCCTTTCCCCAATACTGTGCGGCCAGCATACTGGTTCCCATGGAAAACGCCGTTAAAAACAGGTTAAATAAAAAAGTCACTTGCCCTGCAAGCGAGACGGCGGAAAGCGCGTCCTGGCTGATCAGTCCGAGCATCAGTGCATCCGATGCGCTGACCAAAGAGAGCATAAACTGCTGAAAGGCAATCGGCAGCACAAGCGACAATAATTTTTTATAAAATTCACGATTCATGGCAAACGCTCCTTTTTCATTTTCTGGATTTGCTATGGAATGCTTCCTGCGGTTTCAGTGAGAGTATATCACCAAAAACGATTGCTTTTTAGAAGTATTCTGCCATATAATAGTACAAAACTGTCAAAATCAAGCATAGAGAGAACGTTCTCCCACAGTGGGCGGAGATAGTTTGGAGGGAATGATGATTGCGTTATGCGGATGTATCACAGACGAGCAGAAAAGAGAAGTAAAAGAACACGGGTCCTTTGCCTTTCCGGTGGCGTGTTATCTGAATGGGAACGAAACGCTTCCCGTTCCGTGGCACTGGCATGAGGAAATCGAGGTGCTCGTAATCGAACAGGGAAGTGCGGTCGTTCGGTTTTCTTCCGAGCAGTATGAAGTGACGGAAGGAAACGGCTGTTTGATCAATTCCGGGATTTTGCATATGGTAGAAAAAGCTTCCGATGTTCCGATGAAAGAGCGCTGTATGGTATTTCATCCCCGTCTGGTGGGAGGGAGCATGGAGAGTGTGTTCTGGCAGAAATATGTAAAGCCGGTGATTTCCGATCCCGCGTTTTCCGGATTGTTTTTGAACCGTTCGATTCCCTGGCAGCAGACGATGATTTCGCATATCCGCAGGGCATGGGAAGTTTGTGTGAAGGAAGAGGAACTGTATGAAATCGCTGCAAGAAACGAGCTGTCAGAATGTATCGGAATGATCCAGCGAAATCGTCCCCTTTCTTCCAACATGTATTCGGAAAAGTTTCTGCGTCAGAATGCGCGCATGAAAATTATGCTGAAATATATGCAGCAGCATTTTGATCAGACGATTACGATTCGGCAGATTGCAGAGAGCGCTTCTGTCAGTGAAAGCGAATGTATGCGCTGCTTCCGTCAGACGATCGGCGTAACGCCGATCGCTTATTTAAAGAATTACCGGCTGCAGTGCGCGGCGGAATTCTTAAAAACGACGGATGCGCCGATCACTGTAATCGGCAGTCAGTGCGGTTTTCAGGAAATGAGTTATTTTACCAGATCGTTTCGGCAGATGTATGGGTGCACGCCGTCGCAGTATCGGAAAGACACGGTCGGAAGTGAAAGCTGAGGTTTTACGGAAACAGTAGTTTTTCTGCGTTTTCTCCAAAGATCATCTGTCTTTCTTTGCAGGATAACGGAAGAGATTCGATTCGTTTTACATAATCGGTCTGGTCTTCCCAGGGAGAATCCGTGGCAAAGAGGATTTTATCGGCGCCGTGTTTTCTGACGATACGGATGAAGTCTTCGTCTTTTAAATTACTGGAAAGATAAGGCGTGCCGCTGCCTGCATCGTCCGGCGTGATGTCTCCGATGGCAAACGCCGTATCAAACCAGACGGGAGCACCGGCAAGATCGCGTTCCACATCTTCCCATAAACCCCAGTTTCCCATATGGGCGAGGACAAATTTTTCCGGACGGATTTCATCTATGATTCTTAAGATCTGCCGTGTAGAAGTATAATTGCGGTCGTAGATACCGATGTCAATGCCGGCGTGGGTCAGCACGATCAGTCCCTGTTCCGAGGCAAAATCTATGATACGCATCATTTTACTGTCGTCAATATCCGTATTCTGGTATGCAGGATGGATTTTAATTCCAGGAACATGATGCTGCCGCAGCCGGATCAGCTCGTTTTTAAAATTTTCGTATTCGGGATGCATTCCCCCGAACGTAAGAATTCCCTGTTCCATCAGCGTTTCTTTTTGAGCAATCAGCGCGGAATTGACTTTTTCCACCTGCTCGGCGCTTGTCATAACGGGAAGATTGACGGAATAGTCAACGGAAGCTTTTTTCATGGAAGCGGTAAGACCGCGTACGGAGCCGTCCGTGAAGTATTTTGTGTGCGATAGCCTGCTTAGTTTTGCCAGAACTTTTTCGGAAATGGCGTCCGGAAACGTGTGAGTATGAAAATCAATGATCATTGTGCTGCCTCCTTTATGGTACGCGTTTCTTATGTTGTGCGGCTGCGTCGTTTCCCTCTCGTTTCTGTGGAGGGGACGCAGCGATAAGTCATACGGTCATCCTTAGGATGATCCGGTTTGTAACATATTATAGTACAATCTCACGGCGGTTACAATCTGTAAAAAGATTTCCGAAAGAGAGTATGTGCCGGTTTGACAGGGACATTCCATACGCTGTATGGAGAATGGGATAAAAAATAGTAAATTTTCGTGTCATTTTCAACGTGTTTTATATGAACGCTAAAGTGCCGCAAAGCTGCATGGTTGCAGGGTTTTGCGGCCTTTTCCATGTCCTGGTTGAAAGCGCTATTTTCGGTGAAATGGTGCCCACATTCACTGAAAGTCTTTGAGAAGCTATGAAATACGCTGCCGGGATATGCCGTTACAGCGTCATTTCAGGGGATTTTCTCTTGGACGTCTGTTTATCCTGTTTCGGGGTGGTTTGTCGCGCCTGTTTTGGCTGGGGGGGGGTGTACGGCGGCATGGTAGGCATCCAGCACTTCGCCTACCGTGTAAAAGTCGCCGGTGAGTTGGTGCATGTTCGTTGCCGCCGTGTGCCATTACGGTATAATAACGACAAACGGAAAAAGCCTTTATTTTCAAGGGGTTTGAGCGTTTGCCGTCATTTATTCAATTCCTTTTCCAAGTTGAAATCTGACGAGAAAAATATCGAAAAAAGGAGGCTGTTTCATTAACGACAAAATTTAATAGCGCCAGCGGTCCGGTGTATTGCCTGGCCGCTGATTGCCGTGGGCGTTTCACTTTTATAGGTGGACGCCCTTTTTTCATATCCATTTTCAGGAGAAAGGAGATTCACATGGAACTGAACGAAATGGAAAAGCGCCTGATCTTCCAGACGGAAGGCTATGGGAAATCAGATGTCACTTATGAGCTGCGCATGTGCCTCCCCTATATACCGGACCCGGTAAAGAGGAAAACGGCGGAGGAGCTTATGCGAAAGCTGGACGCCATGCCGGAAAAAGACTGTCTGGCGCTCATTCAGGATATTCGGAAAAACTACCGGATTCCGGCAGGACCTAAGACGATGGGGGAACTACTGGCAGAGGCCAGGCAGAAATCCGGCGCGGAGTAATTGAAGGGGTATGACATCATGGCTCTGGAGCGCTTTGACCCGGAAGTAAAGCACATGATTGTCTTTGACGTGCTTTCAGGTAATGCCCCTGTCGGGGATAAAGGCGACAAGATGCGCCTGTTCCTTACGGATGCCGGCTACCAGAAATTTTTAGACAGCCAGGAACGGGGCGAGGTCAGACTGAAAAACCATGCGAAGGTTGCACCGGGCGGCCATCTGCACTATGACCGCAGGGACCGCGCCTTGTAACCCGGAGGAAAAGGAAGGAGGTTTTTGTTATGGCTGTATTCCGGGTAGAAAAAACAAAAGACTTCACGGTCATGTGCAACCATCACCTGCGCAATGTGAAGCTCTCCCTGAAAGCGAAAGGCCTGCTGTCCCTCATGCTGTCTCTGCCGGAGGATTGGGACTATACCACCAAAGGGCTTGCCTGTATCTGCAGGGACGGGGTGGATTCCATTGCCAGCGCGTTAAAGGAGCTGGAGAAGCACGGGTATCTCACCAGGCAGAGGGTTCGTTTTGACAACGGCCGGCTGGGGGATATTGAGTACACGATACATGAAAAGCCGGTAAGCCAGGAAACATCGGAGGTCCCGCCTAAACGGGAAAATCCAGGACAGGCAAATCCAAGACAGGCAAAGCCAGGACAGGAAAAACCTGGACAGGGGAAACCTGCACAGGGAAATCCCCCACAATTAAATACTGATCCATTAAACACGGATAGATCAAAAACGGATGGATTAAATACACATCAATCAATCCATCTGGCAGAGCCGGAGGCGGCAGGGCGCCCGGATGGGATGGATAGGACAGAGCTTGTGAACGCATACCGTGAGATTATCCGTGCAAATGTGGAGTACGGCTTTCTGGTACAGCGGTATGGAGCGCAGCGGATGGATGAAACGGTAGAGCTCATGCTTGAAGTGGTCCTTTCAAAACGCCCTTTCATCCGCATCGCAGGAGACGATTTCCCCAGGGAGGTTGTAAAGAGCCGGTTCCTAAAGATCAATTCAGGCCATTTGGAGTATGTCTTTGACTGCATTGACAAGAACACCACGAAGGTAGGGAACATCAAGGCTTACCTGCTTGCGGCCCTGTATAACGCCCCGGCAACGATGGACAGCTATTACCGGGCCGAAGTCAACCATGACCTGTACGGCATGTGAGCAGGGGAAGGAATGCCCCTGAAACAATTCAGGAAAGGAGGCGGGGCACAATGAGGAAAGAAGTGCCTGGGCCATGCCGGGCGTAACGAAAGAGCAGATCCAGGAGGCAAGGGAGGCAGTACGGTGAAGTCGTATCTTTCATGGCTGAAAGATACCGGGAAATTGTCGGCTGAATTTCGGGACAGTATGCTGCTCTGGCAGAGAATATAAGAGGCTCCCTCCGGGGATGCCTATATGTCCAAAGAAACGGACAATAAGGGGAAAATATGCAGGCCGCCGCTATGGTTTTATTCCGTATGCGGCGGTTCCCGTTTCTTTGTATCGGTTATGTGATGTCTTGAGGGGAATAATAAGAGCGGTTTGGAACTGAAAAACAAAAAATCTGCGATTCACGAAGCCGGATTAACCATTCACGAAGCAGACGTTAGAAATCCCGTTGATTTTTCCGATAATTTAGTTGAAGGCTGGAGGTGACGGAAACGATAAAAATTGCAGTGTGTGACGATGAAAAAAACATAAGGTCTTACCTTGTTTCGCTTATCAAAAAGCAGGGAAGGGAATGTAATATCACGGAATATGATTCTCCTGATGCGTATCTTTCGGACGGTAAGGAGCATGACATTCTATTTCTGGATATAGAGATGGGCGGCTCAGGCTCAGGCTTGGACGGCATGGGGCTGGCGAGGCATATCCGGGG
>OFGQ01002550.1_pt1 | contig 10213 bp, 12 predicted proteins | sample 1521791 | NCBI WGS metagenome assembly OFGQ01 (sample SAMEA3504116, study PRJEB24116) | mouse gut metagenome | biome: mouse gut; feature: mouse-associated habitat; material: faeces | place: Denmark | collected 2011 | reverse complement strand
TACCCGTCATGCACGGCAAGCTACCGATCACTGGATTCCTGATCGGCAACATGGCTTACGTCACCGACTGCAAGACCATGCCGGAAAGCACAGCAGGTCTGATACGCGACAATGCGGCAACGCTCGTCATCAACGCGCTCCGCCACAAGGAGCACCCCATGCACATGAACCTAACCGAGGCTCTGCACGTTATAGAAGTGACTGCACCGGAGAAAGCCTACCTGACGCATATCTGCCACGAACTGGGGTTGCAGAAAGAGCTTGACACCACACTTCCGGAAGGTATCCGGGCGGCTACCGACTTCCTCTGCATACGCACCTGAACGCCATTGCACGGGGATCAGCCGCGGCAACGATGTAGTCATTGCGACATAAGCTAACATTAAAAACACACTACATCATGATTCAAGTAACCTATCTCGACCATAGCGGCTTCACCGTCGAACTCCACGACGCCGTACTGGTATTTGACTATTACCGCGACCCCTCGCATGCACTCCACAAACTCCTCGAGCACCACCCTGACAAAGCCGTGGTATTTTTCGTAAGCCACAACCATACCGACCATTACAATCCCGGAATATTTGAGATCGCGCAGAACCACCGTCGCGTCTACGTGGTCAGCAACGATGTGCCCGCACAAAACATCCCCACGACAGCCGAAGTCGCCGGAATGAGCGCCGGCGATGTCATTGACCGTCTCCCCGGCGACATTACCGTCAAGGCATACGGTTCGACCGACAAAGGCGTAAGTTTCCTCGTCACCCTCCCCGACGGACACAAGATCTTCCATGCCGGCGATCTCAACGATTGGCACTGGCAGGATGAGTCGACAGTGCGCGAGGCGCAGAAAGCCGATGCCGACTTCGACCAGATACTCTACCGGATAAAAGAGGAGAACCCCGAAGTTTACGTAGCGATGTACCCCGTAGATTCACGACAGGGAAGCGACTACGCACGCGGCGCACGCAAGTTCCTGCAGGCGGTGAAGGTTGCCAACTTCTTCCCCATGCACTTCAACGGAAGATACGAGGAAGCATGCGACTTCGCATCCTACGCCCCCGAAGGCACATCCACCCAATTCCATTGCCTGCACAAACCCGGCTCCACCACCGACCTCCCCTGCTGATCCCCTCCCCAGAAGCAGCACCACTACTGAAACACCATACCAGACACAGCATCACCGCTGAAACAATACCATCCCTAAAACAGCATCACCGCTGAAACAGTACCTTCCCTAAAACAGCACCACCGCTGAAACAATACCACGACCGTGGGCGTGCCTCTCCAAGCACCCCACGGTCGTTTATATTTAGTATCACGAAGAAAGCATTCGCATACCTTATTTATTTTTATCATGATTTATTTTTATCATGCGATTTGAAAACGACACATATTGTCGCTTTCTGTTGTTAACTTTGCCGCATGAAACAAAATATGGGGCGTCTCATACGCTATATCCTGATAATAAACCGTCTATCCGGGACAAGCAGATATGTCTCAGCCGACGAACTTGTGGATTACCTCAATCTACAGATAGAGTTACGCGGTTACAATGCCGGAATTAGCCTCCGCACCTTACAACGCGATTTCAAGGATATCGCAGAGATGTTTGATATAATAATAAGTAATCATCGTGGCTATGGATATCACATTGCCGACCGGCTTGAGTATCCTACGTATGATTATGAGCAGCTGCTGTTGAATTTTGACCTTCTGACATCTGTAAGTAAGGATTCGCAAAATGGGAACTACATTCTGCCTGAGCACCACCGCCCGCGCGGAAGCGAACATTTGCCTCTCCTGATTGACGCTATCAAGACTCGCCGGGAGGTTACATTTGAATACACTATGGTACGCAACGATGACAACATTATATCCCGTCAGGTAAAGCCGTACTTTCTTAAAGAGTCATTAGGACTATGGTATCTCGTGGCACTTGACGGAAAGGATCGGCTTAGATGCTTCGGAATTGACAGAATATCAAACCTTGCGATCACGGACAATCATTTCAAAAGGAATAAGGAGGTCAATGCGTCAGACCTCTTCAAAAACAGCTACGGTATATGGGATGACCCTACAGTCCCGGTTGAGGAGATTGAGCTGTCATACTCTCCTCTTGATGGTAAATTTCTCAAAGCCATGCCCCTGCACAGTTCACAGATAATACTTGTGGATAATCCCTATGAGTTCAGAATAAAAGTGAAACTCAGAATCACCAATGATTTTGTAATGGCACTTCTCGCAAGAAGCAACTCACTCACCGTAATAAGCCCGTTATCATTGAAAATGAGGATAAGAGACATCTACGAAAGAGCACTGCAACGAAATAAATAACATCTATAATGAAAAGTTTCTCATCACTGGTTCATGGCGCATTGTTCCCATCCACAAGAGTATATCACGATGCCAATGGCAACTACAAGGGATACAGCACCGATATCACTCCGATTCTACTTCTCATAGGTCGAGTCCGTGGCATTCTTCTTTGGCTATACGTCATTCTTACCCCATTGCTCGCACCGGTATATTTCATTGTGGCGCATTGGTTCTGCCGCAAATACGATGCCGATTTTATGCGTGAAGATCCTGACGGTTGGCAAAAGGATAAACACCAGATACTTAGAAACCACCGCAATATACTGATAGGATGGATTATCTTCATGATATGGGGGTATTGTGTCGACTGGGGACAGAACTCATCCACTGCATATTATAAGGGTCCTTACAAACCACAGACAGAATACACCGGGGATCCATACAATCACAAAGACCCATACAGATAACACTGCCATTACAAATAAAATAAGACCACATACAGTTACGTTACTATACTTACCAAAACAAAAACTCAATCTTATGGCAAACAAAAATATCAAAACAGTCTTCACAGCTGATGAACTTCGACAGATTATAGCTCTTGTGCGTGAAAAAGAGATCGCCGACGAAAGCAGACAAAAAACCATCCGAGCCAAACTCAGACGATTAGGTTTACATTGGCGAGAAGTCGGTAACGGTGAATACAGTGTAGATAATCTACGACTTCTTTTTGAAACCGGTGTACTCTCACTTGACGAAAGCACGTTAGAAAACGGTTCTGCACAAGCAGCTGTAGATATGCCTCAAGCAGCTATGGAGCTGTCTGCAGTAAAGACCAAGACAGAAATGCCCATTAAAGTAAACGGCAGACCATCTTCCAGAGAGAACTCTGACGAGCATTACGTGATAAATCTCTGCGACGAGATTCTTAAGTCCAAGGCTTCCCGACAGCATCGATTTGACTTCCTGAAAGGCGACACAGGACATCTGTTACCTGTCGACGCGTACTATAGCGACCGTAAACTGGTCATCGAATATTATGAGATACAACACACACAGGATGTCCCATTTTTTGACAACAAAAAGACTGCAAGTGGCGTATCTCGCGGCGAACAACGTAGAATTTACGACGAACGCCGTCAGAAGCTCCTCCCTGAAAACGGAATAAAGCTCGTCATAATATCTTATTCTGATTTCGGAACCTCTAAGAAAATAAACCGCGACAAGACCCGTGATCTCGAAATCGTTAAAAAAATACTGACTCAGCATGACGTTTTAATCTGACTATAGCTCTCAAATAGCCACGCCACTCATAGCCGCAGTTTTAACAGTATCATTTCACGACGTTTTCAAATTTCAGACAAAAAAGGCTGCAGGTTTGGAGGCGCACGGAAGTTTTATTAAATTTGCGATATATAAGTAACATACTGATCTACCAACATGTCGCAGCTACTCTACCCCATAGGAATACAGACCTTCTCAGAGATACGTGAGGGCGGATATGTTTATGTCGATAAGACAGACTACATACACCGGCTGATAACAACAGGTAAGTTTTACTTCCTCAGCCGTCCTCGCAGATTCGGCAAGTCGCTGCTCCTCTCCACCATAGAATCGTATTTCCAGGGGCGCAGAGATCTTTTCGAGGGGCTCGCGATCAGCAATTACCCACATGACTGGACGCCGTGCCCCGTACTGCACCTCGACTTCACAGGAACTAACTACGACTCGCCTGACAGCCTTAAGATTCATCTCAACCATTTCCTCACAGGCTGGGAGCGTCAGTTCGGGATAGAGAAGCAGGATCAGAGCATCGGATTGCGTTTCAAGCGGGTACTGGAGGAAGCCCATGCAAAAACCGGGGAGAGGGTAGTGCTGCTGATCGACGAGTACGATAAGGCACTGCTTGAGACTGTCGACCGACGCGATCTGCAGGAACAATACAGGAGTGACCTGCGGGCGTTCTACAGCAATCTCAAGAGTCAGGATCTGCATATCCGCTTCGCCATGCTTACCGGAGTCACCAAGTTCGGACACCTGAGCATTTTCAGCGACCTCAACAACCTGCAGGATATATCGCTCGACGAGCAGTACAGCGGAATCTGCGGGGTCACAACCGACGAACTGCACCAATATTTCCACCCCGGAGTGGAGGAACTCGCACGCGATTGGGAGATCACAACCGATGAGGCATACGAAAAACTCAAACAGAGCTATGACGGATATCACTTCTCGGCAAAACGCCGTGAGGATGTCTACAATCCGTTCAGCCTGCTCAACTGCCTGAGCAAACGGATGTTCGGCGACTACTGGTTCAAGACCGGGACACCAACGTTCCTGATCAAGATGATACGCGACATGGGGTTACCGTTGCAGGATCTCTCACAGCACCAGACATATCTCACATCGCTCACCGACGTGTCTTTCGACCTGGGGGATCCCATACCGGTGCTGTACCAGAGCGGATATCTCACAATCAAGGATTTCGACCCCGAGTTCAAGACCGTGACCCTCGGTTTCCCCAACACCGAGGTCGAGAATGGCTTTTTCAACCAGCTCCTGCCTTTCTACACATCACTGAAAAGCAACTCGGCATTCGAGATCACACGCTTCGTGAAGGATGCGCGCGAGGGGCGGGCAGAAGATTTCATGCAGCGCATGCAGAGTCTGTTCGCCGATTTCCAGTACGATGCCTTCGACCTGCGCCGCCTCGAGCAGCACTATCAGGACGTACTGTTCATCCTGGTGAAGCTTATGGGGTTATACACCCGTATAGAATACCGTACAGCCTCCGGACGTATCGACATGGTGATAATGACACCCGGCTACATCTACGTAATGGAGTTCAAGCTCGACCGCACGGCAGAGGAGGCGCTCGCACAGATCGACTCGAAAGGATACATGCTGCCGTTCCGTGCCGACGGACGCCGATTTATAAAGATCGGTGCCAACTTCTCCACCCAGCTCCGGGGAATCGACAGTTGGATCATAAAGGAGGAGTGACAGCTGATTCTTTAACTATGCCGTCATTATTCAAAAGAGTTATTGTCTTAAATTTGAATAAAACGGTGGCGGGATTTTGTCGAACCGTGTGAATTTAGTAACTTAGCGTGCTGCATGGCTGACATGGTTTTATAACCGCAAGCGAAAAAAAATCGCACGCCGCAAAAACCTTTTCACCCACTTCCGGCGTTATATAGTAGACGCATGGTGAGCGCCATACCGGAAAACTCGAAAGCTCCCAGCCGTCAACGTAAGATAAACCTGTTAATAACCAACTATAACCCATTGTTCGACATGAAACCATTAAACATCGTTCTCGCTGTCATCAGCGGTGCTATCGCAGGTGCCGCAGTAGGTCTGCTCTTTGCCCCTGAAAAAGGTGAGACAACCCGCGATGAGATAGTGAAATACCTCAAGGAAAAAGGCATCAAGCTCAAAAAGAGCAAGATCGAGGAGCTCGCCGACGAAATCGCCGACGAAATCAAGGGTTAAAAACCGCGATACCGGTCTCCAGACCGACACCTGACACAAATTCTTCAAAACACTAAACACGACACTACAAATGAGCAACCTCAGCATACTGTACGCATTTGTCGGCGGAGCTATCGTCGGCACAGCCGCCGCCATGCTGCTCGCCCCGGAAAAGGGCGAAGTGACACGCCGCAAGATCAAGGAGATCCTTCAGAAGAAAGGCATACTCTGCTCCGACAATGAAATCGACGCACTCGTAGAGCAACTCACGAACGAGATCGACGACTGATCGCGACACTCTGCCACACTGATTGAAACGCTGTCACAGCGTGCACAAAAAGATTGCGCTGCCGGCGCGACATCCCGCTCCACAGCCTGATGCCGCCGGTCGCGCAACAGGTGCATGATGCCATCCGGTCACAACTCACGGCAACAACACATCACACAACCAGTCAAAACAACCAACACACACATCGCATAATATGGCTGACAACAGTCACGTCTACGAACATCTCTGGCAAGAATTCCAAAAATTCTTCCGTCTCAATATAGAATACGCCAAACTTACGGCTGCCGAAAAAGTGACGATGCTGCTCACAGCTGCGGCAGTATCGATCGGTGCATTCATGCTCGGAATAATATTTTTCTTCTTCCTCTCGCTCGCTATCGCCCACTGGCTCTCCGAAGCGATATCGCTCGCATGGGCATACGCCTGCATGAGTTTCTTCTACCTGCTGCTAATCGGACTATTGTTCCTCTTGAGAAAGCCGTTGATACTTAACCCCGTGTCGCGCTTTGTAAGCCGGCTGTTCCTATCCTGACTTCCGCATCATGAAAGAAAACGAAAACAATAACGCCACCGTTACCGAGCCGAAATGGCGCGGTTACAGCATCGACGAACTCCGCTACCGCCGGGCGTTCACGATGGCACGTCTTGAGATCGCAAAGGAACGGCTCACCACCACATCACGACGCCTGTACGGCGGCTACGGTATGCCGGCGACGTCCGGAATAGTAGGGAAACTCTTCGGAAGCCTGAACTACGTAGATTACGCAGTGCTCGCGTTCCGCCTCGGAAAGAGAGTCTACTCCCTATTCAGGCACTGACACGACAGACTCCCCCGCCCCCTCTCTCCTCACTCCTCCCATTTCCTCCTCGCACCCGACCAATCATCACATCATCTTGCTGCAATGAACGACTATATTGAGGTGCGCATCGATGCGACACCCTGCTCTGAAGATATAACCGACATCGCCGCCGCAATGCTCGCCGATGCCGGTTATGAGACATTCGTACCCGACGCAAACGGACTTACCGCATACGTCCGCAAGGAGAAATACTCTGCCGAAGCGTTGCAATCCGCACTCGACGCCGTGCCGATTCCCGCCGCTTTCACAACCACCGCAACTGAGATCGAGGGGCGCGACTGGAATCAGGAGTGGGAGAAGAATTATTTCAAACCCATTGTCATAGCCGGACGCTGCGTGATCCACAGCTCATTCCACACCGACATACCGAAGTGTGAATACGACATAGCGATCGACCCGAAAATGGCATTCGGCACCGGACACCATGCCACGACATCACAGATGGCTATGCGGCTGCTCGACAACGACATCAACGGAATGCATGTGATCGACATGGGTACCGGCACCGGGATCCTGGCGATTCTCGCAGCCATGCGCGGTGCCGCGAAAGTAGATGCCGTGGAAATCGACCCCGCAGCCTACGTCAACGCAATCGAGAATGTCCAGATCAACGGCGTCGCATCAACTATAAACCTGCATGAGGGTGACGTGAAATGTATCAGCGGCATAGACAATGCCGACATGCTGCTCGCAAACATAAACCGCAACATAATACTTGCCGACATGCATGCCTATGCGGCAGCCCTGCGTCAAGGCGGCAGGATGATGCTCAGCGGATTCTACACCGACGACGTCGACATGATCCGCGCCGAAGCCGAACGCTGCGGAATGAGATTTGACGACGCGACCGAACTCGACCGTTGGGCGTGCGTGGTACTCACCAAACAATCATGAACATGATGAGACAAAAGGCAATAGCGCTCCTCCTGGCAATAATGGCGGCAATCGTGCCCGGTGCAATTCATGCGCAGACACCCTCACACTTCGTGTGGGGTGCCGACCTCGGCGGAGGAATAGATCTGTCGTCGCACGACATGTCGACACTCAATCTCGACGCATACTTCGGCTACCGCGGAGGCATCGTCGACGCGCTCGGTGTCGGTGCGGCGATCAACATGATGGTCAACAACAGCAACCGTGCATTCCCGGTCTACGCCCTCTTCCGGTCAAGCTTCCGGACCGCGCCATCGCTCTGCTTTTTCGACCTCCGCGGAGGGATAGTGTTCAACAACCTCTCCGACAATACCACCCGTTCCGGACTATACCTGTCGCCCGGCATCGGTGTCAATCTCGCACGTGGCAAAAACTTCCGCAGCTATCTCACACTGTCGTACGTATATAACGGCATGCAACCATACGAGAGTCCGGAGGGCTACAACGACATTGACGGACTGCATCAGGCATGCGTGCGTATCGGAGTGGCATTCTGAATACTTCCGGGCTGTTAAAAATAGCTGCACGAAGCATTGCAGCACGTGGCAAAATTGTTACCTTTGCATAACCACCCGGTTCACGACCCGGTGAGTACGGTTTTTTAAAACGACAACGCCATGCAGCAAGTAAAGCCAAAAAAAGCTCTCGGGCAACATTTTCTAACCGATCTCGACGTGGCTCGCCGCATAGCCGCCACACTCGACGGCTACAAGCAGCTACCCGTCATTGAAGTCGGTCCCGGAATGGGTGTACTGACACAGTTCCTGCTCGAAGAAGGGCATGATGTGACAGTTGTGGAGATCGACGGCGAAAGCGTCGAATACCTACGCCGCAATTTCCCGCAGCTCGGCGAAAGGATACTTGACTGCGACTTCCTTAAGACAGACCTCGACACCATAGTCGACACTCCGGGGCAGATATGCGTCATAGGCAACTACCCATACAACATATCCTCGCAGATATTCTTCCATGTGCTCGACTACCGCGACCGAGTGGTCTGCTGTTCAGGAATGCTACAGAAAGAAGTTGCCGAGCGTCTTGCCGCCGGTCCAGGCACAAAAGCGCGCGGCATACTCAGCGTCCTGCTCCAGGCATGGTATGATATCGAATACCTCTTCACCGTCGATCCGGATGTATTCAACCCACCGCCAAAAGTGAAAAGCGGAGTAATACGCATGACCCGCAACAGCGTGACCGATCTCGGATGCGACGAGCGCCTCTTCAAGACTATCGTCAAGACATCATTCGGACAGCGCCGCAAGACTCTCCGCAACTCGCTCCGCGGACTATGCGGCGGCGCCACCCTCCCCGACGATCCCATATTCTCCCTCCGTCCCGAACAGCTGTCAGTGCAGCAGTTCATCGAACTGACCCTGTTGATAACATCACTCCGCGGCGATTCCGCACGATAAGCCCATGAAGGAGTACACACACGAATACCTCGAGCACATCCGCGGTATCATCGAACGCCGCGATGAAGACGCCGCACGCGCAGAGCTTGCCGATCTTCACCCCGCCGATATCGCAGAACTGTATCAGGAACTCGACCTCGAGGAAGCGGAATTCCTATACAAACTGCTTGACGACGATCTCGCCGCCGACGTGCTCATGGAGCTTGACGAGGACGACCGGCGCAAACTCCTCAGCAACATGCCTGCAGAGGAGATCGCCAAGCAGTTCATCGACCACCTCGACACTGACGACGCCGTCGACATCATACAGGAACTCGACGAGGAGGACCGTGACAAGATCCTCTCGCACATCGACGACGTGGAGCAGGCGGGCGACATCATCGACCTGCTGAAATACGACGAGGACACGGCCGGCGGCCTCATGGGCACGGAGATGCTCGTCGTAAACGAGAATCTTTCCATGCCGGAGTGCATCAAGGAACTGCGCGCGCAGGCCGAGGAGATGGACGAAATCTACTATGTCTATGTCGTCGACAACGACTATAAACTGCGCGGTGTGCTGCCGCTGAAAAAACTCATCACGCACCCTTCGGTGTCGAAAATAAAACATGTCATGGAAGTGGATCCGGCAAGTGTGAAGGACGACACTCCCATCGACGAAGTGGCACACGACTTCGAGAAATACGACCTTGTGGCCATGCCGGTAGTCGACAGCATAGGGCGTCTGCTGGGCCGCATCACCGTCGACGACGTGATGGACGAGGTGCGCGAAAGCAGCGAGCGCGACTATCAGCTCGCAAGCGGTATCAGTAGCGACGTGGATGCCGATGACAGCATTCTGGCGCAGACGAAGGCGCGCATTCCGTGGCTTCTTATCGGCATCGTGGCGGGCATCGTGGCCTCGCTGATACTCGCTGGCTTCGAGG
>OFGQ01002548.1_pt1 | contig 10215 bp, 4 predicted proteins | sample 1521791 | NCBI WGS metagenome assembly OFGQ01 (sample SAMEA3504116, study PRJEB24116) | mouse gut metagenome | biome: mouse gut; feature: mouse-associated habitat; material: faeces | place: Denmark | collected 2011 | reverse complement strand
CAAGCAAAACAAAGCAAACTCCTGAAAATAAAGACTTTCAGGAGTTTTTCTTTTTTCCCGACTTACCGAAAATACAGCAAAACGAAGCAGTAAAAACAGGTGAAATCGGTGGACTTTATTTCTCCCCGATTTTAGTCCACCGAATTGATTATTATTCACTGTTTCTCAATATTTTGCAAAGCGTGTTTACGACTAAGATAATTACTTTTAACCCGTTAAAATTTAGTCGTATGGAACGGAATTATTTTTCTATCCTCTTTTTCATCAAAAGGACAAAGCTGTTAAAGAACGGTGAAGTCCCTATTTGTTTACGTATCACAGTAAACGGGAAACGCGCAGAAGTACAAATAAAACGAAGCGTGGAAGTAAACAAATGGAACAGTCAAAAAGAATGTGCCACTGGCAGGGACAATAAAACGTTGGAATTGAACCACTACCTTGAAACAGTGCGTACCAAAATTCTAAGAATCCACCGCCAACTGGAACAAGACAACAAGCCCATTACGGCTGAAATTCTGAAACACCGTTATTACGGGGAAAGTGAAACCCCAAAAATGTTACTGGAAGTTTTCAAAGAACATAACCAGAAATGCAGCGAATTAATCGGTAAAGATTATGTCCCGGCAACAGTCATGTACTACGAGCGCACCGCACGTTATCTGGCGGAATTTATAAAACAGAATCACCGCCTTTCGGATATTCCACTGAAAGACATTGACTATAACTTTATTCAAGAATTTGAGCATTTTAGGTTAGTAATTGTGATTTTGCCGACCACACAGACAGCCGGCGAAGTGAATATAGGTATTATTTATGAAAACGGCCCTACTTCAGAACGAAAACGTTTGAAATTGCTGCAAAATTCTTTCCCGCACGACGGTACGGGACAAGATTGCAGCATTCTTGCATGTTTCCGGAAAGAAAAAGACAAGATTGCTGCAATCCTTCAAAACACCGGCCGGAAAATAATAAGATTGCTGCAATCTGTTTATCCGCGCTTTGGAATGAACGAGGATTGCAGCAATCTTATTGCCCGCACTCCGGCGGGAAGATGGCATTGCCCCTTTATACCTTGCTCTTCACACTCCGTATCAGCAACAAACCATTCATCACCGTCACGCTTACATATTCCCCCTGCATAATCCCCGCCTCCCTCAACCACAACCCTTTCAGCCTTAAAAACGGCACTTCGCGTCGCCCCTCCTCCTTCAAAGGCCGGACTTTCAGATAACGCACTTCCGGCGTTTCCTTCCTGACGCATGGGGACGGGGTTTTGCGTCACTTATTTTTATTGAATAAAAACGGCATCAATACCGGCATAAAAAACACCAAAGCAACGAGCGAAAACAGCAAACCACCAATGGTGCCAATCGCAAATGAAAACCAAAACTCTTCCGCCTTAGGTCCATCTATCAGAAAGGGAACTAAACCGAGAACGGTGGACAAAATGGTTAATAAAACTGCTATTATCTTGTAATTATAAGCTTTTACATAAAGCCAAACTAAACCAAGCCGATTCTGTCGCTTGATATTTCTGCTAACAAGACCATTATACTCATTAATCACATAAATAGCCGCATTAACGACTAAACCACTCAACAAAACAAGTGATGCGAAACCGCCCGTCCCAAAATTTACTCCCGAAAAATAGAATGTCAGAAAAGTTCCTATAAATGAGATGGGTATCAATGAAATAATCACCAATGGCTGGCGGAAAGACTCAAACAAAACCGAACAGGTAAAAAAGATAATCACAACAATCAATAAAATCAGCCAATACTGGGAACCCTTGTCGTCATACCAACCGAAACTCTCGTTGACAGTCCGGAAACCGACAGGCAAAACCGCATTCACCTCTTCGGTCGTCTGCTTGATAAACCTATCCGACAAATCATACGAACCCATAAAATTAAAAGCCACCTGAAGCGAATACTCCTGATTGGTTTTAGTGATTCGCGCGGCAGCGTTCCGCTTGCCGATTTCTCCGATATGAGCATAACACACCTGTCGCTCCCCTACAGCCAAGTGGCTATTCATTAAATGCCATACGTCAAACTTATCCCGCTCCGAAGAATGATAGTCAATAGCAATCCGTTGATTCTTATTGCGATATACACCAACATTCCCTTCATTCATCAAAGCAGCCAAAGCCGAATAACACTGCCGCAAATCCAGATTATTAAGAGCTATTTTTTCCATGTCGTATTTAATATACATCTCGGAACCAGCCTCATCATTGGATCGCCAGTAATCAGAACTCCCCAATTCTATTCCCACGTCATTTACCCGCCTGTTACTCTTGATCTTCTCCGCCACCATCTCAGCATACTTGTATAAACGGTCATAATTATAGCCGCTTAACCCGATACGGTGCGATTTACGCCCCAATCCCAACGAATTGGAAAATCCCCGCTCGCTAACTCCCGATGTCGTCCAATCCACACCACCAATCAGCAACGCTTCACGAATAACCTCCGATTCAAGGTGTTGGGGGAATGCCCCGTTTTTGTATTCATCGGCAAACTCCACTTCTATCGAACCGCTCTTACCTTCCACGCGGGTCACAAAACGCTTTATCTCTTTAAACCCGGCTAAGAAACGATCCATTTGCCACATCTTTTGATTAAGTACTGCGGTATTATTCCCTTCGGTTAATTGGGCCGAAATATAAAGTTTTACATTCCGCTCTTGTTGAGAAAAAGTACGTGACGAGTGCACCGACAAGAATAGTCGTAACGTTCCGCCAAGCATTTTCTCTAAAGGCTGACGCAAAGTTCCCTGATAAAAATTACTGCCAATGGTTTTATTATAAACCTCCTCATACCATTTTGTCTCCTGTTTCTCTCCCGTCCGGTAATAATAATCACTTTTCCCCAATTTTGCGGGCAACAGATGAATCGGTATGCCGAACGCAAGCAAGAAAATGGTGATATATATCCATTTTCTTTTTTGTGTAAAAACGATATAACGGGAATAAAACCGGCTCCACTTCACGGTTCGCTTCAAACGGCCATAACTTTTCTTCGGCCGGCAACGATACAAACCGTTACGCTCAATTATCGCCGGAACAAAAAAGAGGGCTACAAACAACGCTACAACCAAATTGATAATAATAATCATGGAAAAATGATTCAATGCCCCCTTTACGTAATCGGGCATAAAAAAGACAATCACCAAAGAACCGATTGTGGTAAGCAGCGCAGCCAAAATAGCCAGAAAAGCACTTCGATTGTGGTAATAACTGTAATGATCGGCCATCACGATAACCGTATCTATCATGATACCGAACGAAACAGCAATCCCTGCCAACGAAATCAAATTCAATTCAACATCAAACAAGTAGTAAAAAATAACGGATATCAACACGTTGGCAAACAAGGAAAGGGCAATGACAGAAAGATAGCGTCCGCTTCGGCTGACAATCCAGACAAACAGGAACAATATCACCAAGGATAAAAAAGTACGCTTGATTAACTTCGCAAGCTCTTCCCTCACTTCTTTAGCCGCATCGTGAGTGAGAGTCACGTAAAACCCGTCCGTCAGATTTGCCTGAATCTTTTCCATCCGTTTACGGAGTCCGGAAGACGCTTTAATAACACTCGTCTCCGTGTCTGCAGAAATACTCAAATAAATCGTATTAAGACCATTGATGCGGTAAAAACTGGTTTCTTGCCGCTTCTTGTAATCAAATTCAGCGATATCACTCAAGTAAACAATCTTACCGTCTACCGTCGCTATCGGAGTTTTACCAATATCCGCACCTAATTGTTCCGTTTCCAATAATAAGGTGATACGTTCTTTATTCCCATCCCGAGCAATGCGGTCAACATCCCCGACAATAGAACGCTGCCCTAAAAAATTTTGAAGTCCCGATACAATGACATTGGACCCCAAACCGTATTTTTGCAATTCTGCCGGGTTATATTCGATATCCAAATAAAGCGGCATGGCACCCCCTACAGAAACATCCCGGACATAGTCAATTTGCGTGAGTTGAGGTTTAATATTACGTTCAACATAATCCTTTATATTAGCGGGATCCATATCGGCGTTAATGATATAGGATAAAACCTGTTGCGTGTTCTTCTTCAAACCGTTATCGATATTTCCGCCTTGCAAATAAAGGTGGCCTGCCCCCTCCGGCAACTTTCCGGCCATCTGTTTCAACAAAGATGATATTTCAAAACGCACAGCCGATACATTGACTTTCTCCTTTAGCACAACAGTTACACTTCCGCTTCCCCGTGACGACATGGAAGTCGTTTTTTCCACCCCGGCCACGGACGACACCAATCCCTCCACCTTAGAGGTGATTTCCTGCTCAATAACCCGTTGTGATGCTCCCGGCCAACTAAACGAAACAGTCAAACGCTTACCCTGTTCAGGAGAAGGATGATAGGCAAGCCGCAATAACGGTATTAAGCCCCCCCCTATCACCATCAACACCACCATAATCAAGATAAGTGAAAAAGTGGGAATACGGTCTAAAAATCCCTTTTCCTTTATTCCATTACCCATAAGAATCAGCGTTTTCGGTAAATTACATAATAGAGCAACGGAATAAAGAACAAACTGATAATTGTCCCGACACTCATACCAATAATAATAGAAAGCGACAGCGGATATTGCAGGTCAGACCCCATATCTACCCGATTCAAAAAGGGAGCAATAGCCAATATCGTCGTCAACGAAGTCATGATAATCGGTTTCAAACGGCTGTGCCCGCCGGTAAAAACAGCCCTTAACAATGACATTCCATTCTTACGCAAGCGATTAATCGTATCCACCTTAAGAATGGAATCATTGATAATAATACCACTCATCACGACGAGACCGATCATCGACATGATGTTCAGACTCTCTCCGAACAGCCAAAGACCGAACAAGACGAAAAAAATATCCACTACAATCTCCGACAGAATAATAAGCGGTTGTATAACGCTTTCAAACTGCGCTGCTAAGATAAAATAGAGCAAGGAAACCGCAACCAACAGAATAATTATCAACTCCCGAATCATTTCCCGGCTGGAAAAATATTCTCCCGTAAAAGTTACAAAAAAGTCCTGTTCCTCCTTAACAACCTTCTCTATGGTATCCATGACCCGTCTTACCTCCCTCTCATCAACATCAAGCACAATCGGGTAATAATCTCCGCCGCTACCGGAATAGAGTTTTTTAAAATCTTCTCCTTTTGTCTCCCGAATCACCATCGCAAGAGGAATTTCGACACCGTTACGGTTACGCACTTTCCCGGATAAAATATCCGCAGCTTCCGCCCGCGTATCTCCTGTCGTTACAGGTACCGAATACCCTCCCTGATTGATACGGAACAACGTATTCTGGCTAATCATATTTTTCATTTTTCCGTAAATATCGTTAAAGGTGATTTCATGGATGGCCATCGCTTCCACATCAGCTATATAACGAATATTTTGCTCCATCACAGCCGGAGGAATCAGTACGTCCGGCAAGGCTTTCTCAATCTTGCCAACCACACGTTTCACCTGTTCTACCGACGGGGCCTGCCCTTCTTTACTATGTAATTGCGCTACGAGAAAATCTCCTTTCTCCGTAAATATCATATTGAATACATTACCGGAAACCTGAAAAGAAATTTGAGCTTCCGGATAATTCGAAGCCACGTAATCTGATATTTCCCGTTCTATCCGCACCAGAGCCTCCGAATCTTTAGCTTTAATATAGACCACACTTTCGGAAGGAGTTATCTCTTTGGTATGTGACATCAAAAACTGTTGAACACCCACCATCGATGTGGTTTGCAACACTAAACTATCCACTTGTGACAATAATCGGTAAACCCGCAGGTCATTCTCCTCCAAAGAAATACCGCTATTCCAGTCAATCGTCAGAAGCGTATCGTCATGTGCTATTTCAGGCAAGCGACTTTTTCCCACCAGCTGATAAACGAAATAAGTGAGCGGGATAAGCAACATAAAACAAACAATCATCAACCGACCGTGCCGCAACATCCATTTCAGGCCCGTTTCGTATGGCCGGTAATAATCAAACGTTAAAAACTTAGCCATAAACCGGTTTTCCGTATGCGATGACAGATGACGATACATCAAATAAAAATAAACCGGCAAAACAAGCACCGACACCAACAACGAAGCGAACAAGGCAACCGTCACCGCCATGGCCTGGTCGTAGAAAAGCGCACCCGCCGTACCGCTTAAAAAGATAAGCGGCAAAAAAACCGAACAGGTCGTCAGCACACTACTCAACATCGGAGTAAACACCTCACCGACCGCCATAGCAATAGCCTCCCGGAGTTCCGTACCCGATTTCCATTTCTGAAATATATTGTCTATCACGATTATCGAGTTGTCGACCATCATTCCGGTACCCAGAATCAATCCCGAAAGCGATATGATATTCAACGATATCTTCAATACGTGAAAAACTAAAAGCGTAACAAGAAGCGACAACGGAATAGTAATCACAATCAATACCGGCGAACGCAAATCCCTCATGAACAAGAAAATAATCAATGCAGCTAAGATTGCTCCAATCAGCAGATTACTACTCAAATTGTCTATCGAATAAGATAACAATTTCGTCTGATCCCGGGTCAGTTCGAAACGAATATCGGGATATTCTTTCTCCAAATCGGCAATGAGCGTAGCAATGCTCTCTTGTAAATCCGCCATTCTGGCATCGTTCTGTTTGATAATCGCCAACGAAACGGCAGGAACATCACCGCTACGCACCAACCCGTTCCGTTTTGCCGGACGCTCTATGATTTCACACAATTCCTTAAAACGATAGACCCGCCCTTTATGATTGATATATATATTCTCAATATCTTCTTTTGAAATAATCCGGGAATCAAAATGAATACTATAACGGTATTCCCCGTCTTTGATGCTCAATGCCCCCAGGGATACGTTATTATCATTAATCGCATTTTCAAGCAAACTAAGCCCTACCCCCATGGAAGTCAGTTTCGTGTAATCGGGAATACAAAGCAATTCCGGAGTCACAACGCCGCTAATATCCACCATGGCCGTTTGGGGCAACTGTTCTATACGTTTCGCAATCACATCCCGGGCAAATTGGCCCAGTTCACTGAAATCAATCCCTGCTTCCCGCGGCTTATCCTGTTCTTTCGGAACTCCGTTTTTGAGCGACAGATTCAGATAAAATGCCGGAATGTCGGTTACACTGGCTTTAATCACCTTCGGACGCTCCACATCTTTGGGTAATGCCATGACAGCCCGATCCAACTTCTCGTTAACGTCAATAAAAATGATGTCAATATTGTTGTCAGGTTCGAACTCCATGTAAATAGCTCCCGCATCCGCCCGTGCTTCTGCGGTAATATTCTTCAATCCCGTTACCTGCGATAACTGGTTCTTCAATGGTTTCAAAAGCGTATTATCCACCTCCCGGACCGATAAACCGGGAGCCGAAACCTGAATCGTAATCTGCGGAATGTCGATAGCAGGCATAAGTGACACGGGCAGGTATCCCATCGCCACAATACTCAATACCACAATTGCAACGACACACATGGTAACCCCAATGGGACGTTTCAACAATTCTTTTATCATGATTACTGCTTATTATTAGGTGTCACATCCGTTCCGTCAGCAAGATTCAGGTTATTTGAAGTAATCACAACATCATTTTCAGAGATGGAAGTTTGTTTCTTTTCGCAGCCCGTAATGACATGAGAATCAATATTCGACATCACGACATCGACATACGTCCAAACCGCTTTACCGTCCCGGTAACAGAAAACGACCTGAAAGCCATCCCGCAATACCACCGCATCCTTGGGAACCACGAAACTATTTTTAATCTCACGTTCCAACACAATCTTCACATTCATTCCCTCTATCAGATAGCTGTCGGCATTGCGCACTCTTGCCCGTATCTTCACCTGTCCGTGGTCATCAATCAAAGGATTTATCTCCGTCACATCCCCGTAAAACGTCTTTTTATCATTGACAAACGGGATAATCTTTACATGCTGTCCGAGAGCAACCTCCTCTATTTCCGCCTCTAATATACTGAACTCGACATCAAAATACGAATCATCAATCAATGTGCATAATTTATTGGCAGAGCGATCATACACCTTCGCATCTAAGTTGGCAACACGCCCGTTAAAAGGAGCTATCAAATAACAATTCGCCAAACGACGCTTAGCCGCCTCCAATTGATCCACGGCATTGTCATAACCGGACGATATCTTCATATTACGCAAAATCATTGCCGGAACCCCTGTCGTATCTGCAGCATATCCCTGCCCGATCAATTTGTCCTGCAAATCTATATCAGCCTTTTCCATGGCCCGGCGACTCTTTTCCAATTCCACCATTGCCTCTTTGTTATCTAAAGTGGCCAGCACGGCTCCCTTTTTCACATATTCCCCGTTGCTCCCGTTGATTGCAGTAATGACACCCGCTCCCTCAAAACTGAGATCACTTTTAAAGACCGCCCGCAATTTACCATTACAAACAATCTGCTTTTGAAAAGTACGTTTTCTCAGCATCAGCGTATCAACAGTAATCAAACGATTTTGTCTTTCACTTTTACCGATTTCTTTTTTTTCTTCCTTTTTTCCATTACCGCAGGCAAGCGTACCCAACACGATACCACTTAACAACAGGATTTATATATATTCATTTCCATCTTCATTAACATTTTCACAAGTAACTATTTTTCCACAATTTTATCAAATTCAGCGCTAATATCCTTTTTAGAAATAAAATCATACAAAGACAACTTGCGCAATTCGAAATAAGCATTCCAAAACGTGTGCAGTTGGCTGATATACTGTTCACTGGCAGCGTCCAATTCCTTTTGGGCTGTATTCAGGTCCGTAACCGTAATTCCCCCGTTCTGGAAACGTTTTTTAGTAATATCATAACGTTCCTCGGCAATCTGTAACGCCTTGGCAGATATATTACATTGCGTAGCCTGATTATTAAACTTCATCACCTTGATTCGGATGTCCTGCTGAAATTTCGTCTCCTCCTGTTCCAATTCCGTCCGGGCCAGACGTGCCTCCGCTTCCGCCATCTTAATACGTCCGCGGCTCATTCCCCAATCGTAAATAGGCATGGAAACCGACAAACCGACCACCTCACGATCTTTCAAACGGCTATACACCCTTTCCAAGTCATCACCGGTTTGTGAGAATCCTAAGTTCGCCCTTAATTCCACCTGAATACCCCGATCCGCTTTGGCCTGTGCCACACTTTTCTGCGAATTCAATTCTTTTATTTTAAGCGATACCTGATGAGAAGAATTTTGCAAAGCCTTACTTAACACGAAATTGTACTCCATAAACACTTCCGGCACGCTCATCGGTGGCTGCAACTCAAAGAAAGCGCTTTCCGACACCCCTAAGTAAGACCTGAAATTAAACAAAGCTATTTCCAAATTAATCTTACTGTTACTAACCGACAATTCCGCATTCATCAACGACAGTTCCAATTGAAGCAACTCACTTTTAGGCAACGTGCCTATCCCGAACCTCTTTTGGGCAATTTCATACATACTGCGGGTATCTTTCAGGTTATCCATGCTTTTCCTGTAACTTGTCTGGGCCGACAAAACCGAGAAAAAATAGGTGGTAGCTTGAAGTGTTATATCCTCTAACGATTCCAAGTACTGTTTTTTGGCTTTCTCGTACTGCAAAGGTTCCGTTTTCTTCTGCCATTTCAATGTGTTAAAAGAGCGCAGCGGTTGTGTGTAATTAATCGTAACCGGATTGGAATTATAAGTTTTCGTGTGGTAGGAAAACTGATCTAACCGGGCAAGAGACGTATTGAGGGACACGTTTCCCCCGGTAAGTGCAATTTTCTGGTTGATATAAACCGCTAAATCATTACTTAGCGTATTATTCGCTACGTAACTGATACGTCCTGTTTCCGGGTCGCGCACATCCACCAACGAACGGTTATAATTCCCTATAGTACCACTTAAATTAAGCGAGGGTAACAACTGTGCTCTATAAGAACGATAACTCCAATACCGCGACATAAAGCTAAGTTGCACCATCTGAGCCTGCGGGGAATAAGTATGGGCAATCCGGATGGCCTCCTCCAAAGTCATCTTGCCAATAACCGGATTCTGTCCCGTAACAGAGTTGTAAACCAACCATCCCACGGATAATAATATCAGCTTTTTTTTCATTCTATATATTCATTTTTACATTATCATTTTACGGTTCGGTACGAA
>OFGQ01002535.1_pt1 | contig 10253 bp, 9 predicted proteins | sample 1521791 | NCBI WGS metagenome assembly OFGQ01 (sample SAMEA3504116, study PRJEB24116) | mouse gut metagenome | biome: mouse gut; feature: mouse-associated habitat; material: faeces | place: Denmark | collected 2011 | reverse complement strand
TCGCTTGCTGCTTGTCTTAGCCCTTGCCCATTTCTTCTTTTCCTGCGGTCTTGGCTATATTGTGCCCTTCCACATCGGCCTTCACCTCTGCCGGACTGCTTTCGTCAATTCCTGAATTTGCTCATTTATAGTGTCTTGCTAGGATTAATTTGCATACAGCAAGACCACCCCCCAAAAGCCTCCTTTGCGGGAGAAAAATAGGTGTACACAACTGGTCGCCGACCTGGACGACAAAACAGACCTATCTGTGTAGAGTATCTTAATGTCCAAGGCATGATAAAGATTCATTCCTTAGCTAAGGCGATAGCAAGCGCATTCTGAGGAAGTTCTGCAGGCAACTGCAAATAAGGCGGTTTGGAAACACATGCAGACCATTAAGGTTGAATCATCCTTCTTCAGCAGTCCGCTATGCAACTGCTGCGAGTGCAAGAACCCTGCGGCGAAAGATATTTCTGTCAAGAAGAGGAGCTGTCCAGTGTACGGAGCCCGCCATGATTGGACAGTAATACGTCAGACAACATCCTGGTCGAAGGATTTCGGCTGTTATCCACAGATTCCACCTGATCAAAATAAGGTATGTAACTATCTTTTGGTAGGGCAGGTCATATCCAAACCTATATGCTTGGGGACATTGCGAAATACCCCGCTGGTACAGGTAGAAGTGGATGAGCTAAGAATCGGCTGCGGAGGTTGCTCGCATACACGGGTTTGAGTGCTCTAATGTATGGGATGTCAACTGTTGATCCCAGTGTGAGGTTGTTTTATTTGCCATATAGAAAAATTTTTGCTCCCTATTGAATAACCGTGTAATTTAGGATATAATTCATACGTTTGGCATATCTTGTCAAATATAGGGGAAAGAGGAAGAATTTACTCGACGGCTTTCTCCGTTTTTTACAACAACGGAGGAGATACAATTATGGGAGAAAACAATCATAATCGGAAAGGGAAACGGATTAAGGTTTGGAGCGTTGTGAGATCGGTCTTTGTAGTTGTAATGACATCCTTAAAATGGATAGGGGAAAAGTGCAAAACCGAGAATGGCTGGAAAATTATCCACTGGTTTTTTTTTGGATTTGTTCTATCATTAATTCCGTTGACATTTGCAATTTTACAAGACTGCATGACAGTTAAAATGACGGTGGCTGATATCCGGGAAAAATATGCACCTGATTTTATGCTTGCGGTTTTTGCGGTGGCAGTTAACATGGGTGCATGTACAGTTTCTTATTCGGGAAAGATGAAAATTGGAAGGTTTTCGATAGCATTCATAACAGTCCTGTGTTGTGTATTTGCGTATACTCATTTGCATAATCAAAATACAAAACTGATTTCGGGGTATTTGGAGATCCTTTGCAATATCGCAATAGTCGTTTTAATTATAAACACGTTGATTGGCATATTCCTTCAAATTGTTCCCGAAGAAGGGGAAAAAATAACTGAGAAATTTGGTGATGTAAATGAGGAAAACTCTATATAAAATACATGTAATATTGTCAGTTGTCCTGATAATAATTTCCCTTGCTTTATTCCTGTGCATGTACTTTTCTGGTATCAGCAAAACGAGAGCGGATTATCGAAGCCGATATGAGGCCGCCTTGGAAATGATATCAAATGAGGGTGATTATGAGGAAGCTGTTAGGATTTTAACAGAATTAGGAAATTACCAAGATAGCAAAAAGTATATAACGATAGCAAATGATTGGATATATTTTCAGGAAGCAAAATCTGATCTGCATAATGGGAACGATGATGAAGCGCAGAAAAAATTCGCTGAACTGGCATCAAGAGGAAATTTTAAGATAAGTGTACAAGCAAAAATATATAATATAATAATTGAGTTGAAACTGAAGATAGAAGAAGAAAAAGGGGAACGATATAATTATGGGAAACAACTATTTGACGAAGGTCATTATTATGAGGCAAGAGAGATATTTGGACAACTGAAAGGATATAAAGATAGTGATTCGCTCTTGGGCGAATGTGAGATTTTTGTGTGTAGAATGCAAAATGCAGCAACTGTTTCCACGGGAACGCAGATATCTGCAGGCATAACGGAAAATAATAAAATTGTTGCCTGCGGATATGAGCCTTTGGTTAATGAAATAAAGAAATGGGAGAATATTTCCTCCATATCTGTTTTTGGATCCCTCGCAATTGGGCTAAAGATGGATGGGACTGTAGTTACAGCAGGGGAATTAGATAATGATTATCGTATTGAAACCGGGAATTGGGATGATATAATTGCAGTTTCCGCTGGGGACTTATATATTGTGGGACTTCGTGGTAATGGAACCTTGGTGGCACAGGGGTACAGTGGGGATGGACAGATGGATATTGATGATTGGACTGATATAAAATCAATTGATACTGGCTGGAGACATACTGTGGGTCTAACAAATAGCGGAGAAGTAAAAATTGCTGGATTAAGGTATAAGGATGAAGAGTTAATAAAAAACGATCCAGAATGGCATGATATTGTTGCGATCTCTGCCGGAGGGGGATATCCAGGAGAACCTGGAGAGCAGGGCCATACTGTCGGCTTAAGGAGTGACGGAAAAGTACTAGCAGTTGGCGACGATGGAGAGGGGCAATGTAATTTTACTAATTGGAAGGATAAAAAGATCGTTGCTATTGCAGCAGGTGGGTTTCATACAGTAGGATTAACAGACGATGGGAAAGTTGTGACAACGGAGGATGCTGATTCTGTTGTAAATGATATAAAAAAATGGGAAGAAGAAGGCTATGTTATGGTTGCAATTGCCGCCGGATATGGAACGACCTTTGCTATCGACACTGAAGGAAATGTTCATAGTACAGGGTATTACAAAGATGGGCAACTTGAAACTGATAATTGGGGAAAACTGAAGCTATACAAAAGAGAATGGGAAAGTGTCCGTCCTGATTTTAGCAACCAACAGTGAAGTTAGGAGAGCGACTGGTTCCAAAGCGGACCAGTCGCTTTTTGTGTAGAGGTGAATGGTTAGTTATTCAATCCATGTGCCCAAAGATAGGGGAGCTCACTCTGATAATCAGATCTTTTCTGGTGGATATGAAGAAACATGGTGGGGAAATGGACAGCTGACCCATGCGGTCTGGGGAGCCTTCCCGATCGATGTTTTCACATTAGGGCTGCTGATGGCAGTCTAACGCAGGAGAAATGATAAAAATTGAAATTGTCTAATGCAGATTTGCGTTAGAACTGCGTTGAAATTGGTGTTGGGCCGGTGAGGTTAACCTGCGCTGCTCCCATCAAGTACCAACTAATCCCTTGTAAGACAAGGGGTTGCAAAACTTGATTGGCAGTTGCAGCTATATTGAATCTTGAATTTCTATCCTATATTTTCACTTCGTCCCCTTGTGCAACGGAAGAAAGTTGGATATAATAGCAAGTAGGGAAGAGGGTGTTATTTTATGATTCGTTCCATCAAGATTGAGAATTTTAAGGCTCTTGGTGGCCTAACAATGACCTTCACGCCGTTTACGGTCCTTATTGGTGACAATTCCGTTGGCAAAACCTCAGTTTTACAGGCAATCGCATTCCTCAAGAGCTGCTGCACCTCTACCTTCGACAAGTTTCTGGATGAGCGCAATCTAAGTACTGATGACTTGTTCTCGAAATTGAACGGAGTCAGAACGCAGAAACTCAGCTTTTCTACAACTCTGTTCCTTGCTGGCAAGGAAATTCAATGGGATATTACCGTATATCGCGAGAAGGGTTTTTTTAAGTTGAAGGCTGAGGAGGTCTCCTTCGATGGTCGTACTGTCCTTTTTTATACCAATGGCAAGAAAGACTCCTATCGCTATAATGCGGAAACCAATGACAGAGAGCCGATCATGGCCGGAACATATGGTAACTCCATCATTCAAATCACTGATACAGTCAAGCAAAGCGCATCCTACCCGGAACTGTCAGCAATAAAGACATTCTTCAGCAATATGGAGACCCTAGACATGCTTTCCCCTAAGAACATGCGAAGTGGAAGCAGGGGAGAATCCTCCGTTTTGGGGCTGAGCGGCGAGCGGATTGGGGCGTTTATCAAACGGCTCCCGGACTCATCACAGCAGTTTTTAAACAAGGATATTCAGAAGTTCAATCCAGCCTTCTCCTCTGTTGCTCCTAAGGTGAAGGAGAAGGATTTGGTCCTCTTGGATACGAGAGAGACCTACGGTGGGAAGACTGTCAATGTTTCTTCGGCCAATATCAGTGATGGGCTTTTGAGGATCATCGCTTTCTGCTCGCTCCGTTTTCTGGAGAATTCCGGGGGAGCTATCCTCTTAGACGAAATAGAGGATGGTATCAATAATGAACACCTTGCTTTGCTGGTTCAGATACTGCGTCAAATCCAAATGGAACGCAATGTTCAAATTATAGCAACTACCCACAGTACTCTTTTGCTCGATTATTGGGTAGATAAGTGTAAGGTGGATCTGGATGTTGATCAATCTGAAACTCCGTCCCCGGAATCAATCCTCCTTCTTTATCGCAGCAAGGCGGGGAACGCTGTTGCAAAGAATATTTTTGATTCACCCTCCATCCGTGACAAACTCTGTTATATGTATCCTGGAGAAATCGTGCAAAATATGACAAATTATGAACTCCAGGAAGCATTGGAGGGCTAATACCATGAGAATGTTTCTGACTGGCGAAGGCCCAACTGATTGCGGGAGGGAGCAGTTTGACAGAAGGACGGCTCAAAACATATGGCAGGATGGGCCTGTTCAAATCTATATTCGGAAAATCAATCCGACCATCCAGATCGACACCTATGGGAAACACAGGCTGAGAGATGCATCTTCGACCCGAAAAACAAGACGGAATCAACGCAGTATACGTGGGTTGGAGGGGCACGGCGAAAAAGCATTTTTCGTTGCTCAGCTTGCCACAGAGATGGGCTATGATATAGCCGCGATGTATGTCGATGCCGACAAAAGCAGTGGTTCCACACAAAAGGATTCAGCTTCCTGTCAAAAGCGATATGATCTTGTGAAGGGGCAGGTTTTGACTGGTTTGCAGCGAGGCGGGGCCGCCAGGCCAGTGGCTATTGTACCAGTGAAAATGATCGAATGCTGGATTCTGGGGGATCGAAATGCTTTTGTTGATGTCTTTGGAATGGCTCCTGACCATAAGCTATTCAGGAGTCCAGAATTGCTGTGGGGAAATGAATATGATTCAAACAGCGACTATCCCAAGAATTATTTGTCTCGTATATTAGAGACGTGTGGCGTTCATAGCTCCCAGGCTATTTTTGTATCCATTGCTGATGCTTCAGCAATAGAGACTTTGTGTAAAACTTGCCCTATCAGCTTTGCTGACTTTGCTGCACAGTTAAGTACATACACCTAAGAGACTATAGGTAGGGGCCTGCGTAGTCAGACTCATGCCTGTCCCAATTATTGTTGAAAACAACAAATCCTAAGCGTGACTGGATCCGGCCCAGGCCTTGTGCTATCCCTGCCACGGATACAGGCGATATAAATCAGAGGAGCGGCCCTGACTAGGGCCGCTCAAAGTTTCCAATCAGATAAAAGATTTTAAATTTGAGGACTTTTTGGAGTCACTCTGCCAGTTAGATTTGTGACCCATTGCAAACTTGGCGAATTTATTGATACTTCTCAAGACTAACGCCCAGGGGAGTATCAATGATAAAGCTCAATGATGTATATTGCATTTGTAACACACCGTAGATTTTTAATTTCCCAAATGGAGCTATCCTCGGAATCAGAAAAATCATGTACCTTTTCAGGACGGCATCGTCTCCCATCGTAGGGGTATAATTTGAGTGCTATCGATTGAGGTTTATATATTGCGTTGTTCGGATAACGAACCAAAATATCCAAGTTTTCGATTTTCTTGCCATACATGAAAGGGCAGAGGAGAAAGGCTCCGATTCTACCCCCATCTGTACGATAGACCTGTTTTAGCGTATACGAAACGGTTAGGCTGTAAACACCATCAGGACAATTCCAAGAAATTTGAGATCTCCAAAGCCCGTAAAAATCAGTTTTCTTTTGCTTAAAGACTATTTTTTCGACAGTTGTGGTGTATTCTTCTCCAGAATCATTAAAGCGGTATTTAATAGTTTTGAGTAAATCACCCCTTGGTTGGGAGATCAAAACATCAAAAGACCCCTTTTTGGGAGCCTTCGTAAACTGAAAGTTAAACGTACACTCTAAGTCTTTATTTTTTGACGAACCATTAGGCTCTATTATCTTGTAAGAGTAATAAGCTTTACTGACATAGAATTTAGGAGGACAAAACTTCGCAGAAAGTTCATCCTTGGAGTATTTTAGACGTTCATAAGTTAACAGCAGGCGAATGGAAGTGGCTCTGTTTTCTTTAGATAAAACCTGTAATGTGTGAGTCTTATTTTGACGAACCATGAGATGCCAAATAGAAAAAAAGAAAGATATTAAAGACAACAATACTAACACGCATGCAAATATTCTAGTTTGCTCACTAAAGACAGAATAAATTACGGTTAGAAAAGATATTGATGTAAAAACATATCCTAAAATATCGTATGCAGACAAAACACATGCTCCTTTGTTCATCAGAATGAGCGAGGATAACCCCCACCTCTATAGGTGGGGGAGGAGTCGCCTATCAGCTTTAAAAATGTCAATACGATAATTTGCAATTGGCATATAAGCATCGCTATATCAGTGTCAGCTGGTCCTTCTATGATTTGGGTCAAAAGCTCAAATACAAGGCAGCCCGGGCTGGCAGCAAAGTGATTGAGGTAGCCCCCTCATATACCAGCCAGAGATGTCCAATCGTACTATGAAATTCTCTGTTTTACACAATCGCTGAAAGCCTTGCAACAGAACGTATTCAGAAAAGTTTAAGAGAGATTTTTTTCTCGGTCATAAGAAGATAAGCAGTTTTATAGATAATCAACCTAAAATTCTCTGTTTCGTCACCCTTTACCGCCTCTTTTCTGTCTCTTGTTAGCCTCTTTCTAAATACTTTCTTCCAGCTTTTTGTAGATTTCTTTCCCTATTTTATCAAAATCAATGCTTATTTTGCTTTCTTTCTGCTCAATATTAAAACTTTCGTGCTGTTTTCTATATAACCAATAAGAAATATCATTATTTTGCTACTTATTATCTCTATTTTCTTTCATAAATGCAATTATTGGTAAATAACTTTGTAAATACATAGTATTTACCTCCTTTCTTCTTAATTTCTTATATTATATCATAAAAATTTTTTTACAGCAATCTGTCGCTATAATGTAGCCTCTATAATTCTCTTAGATATCCTATTGTCACTCTGTAAAAGTTTTGTATTTACTGTCATTTTTCAAGCGTTTTCTGTGCCAGTTTTTGAACCCATTTTCTGCATTTATGATTAGCAAGGATAGGCCGAATTACAAAAAATAAGAACGCATAAATGAGGCTTAAAGCCTCGCCTTTGCGCTCTGGTGTACTTTCCCCTGTGACTACTTCCCCACTCCAGTTTTTAACTGGATGCGCTCATGGTTGTAGAAATAAATGAAATCGTCAATGAGTTGGTTAGCCTGATGGAAAGTCTTGATTTTTTGGCGGTAGATACATTCTGTTTTGAGGATAGAGAGGAAATTCTCGGCCATGGCGTTATCATAGCAATTTCCTCGTCTTGACATAGAGGGTGTAATGCCGTATTCTTTAGTCAGGTTGAAGTATGCTTGTGAGGTGTACTGGAAGCCTTGGTCGCTGTGGAGCTGCAATCTCCCGGCGACCTTCTTTTTCTCCTGTTTCACCGCCAAGCGGATGGTATCCAGGACCAGACTTACGGTCTGTGATTCTGCCGTTTTATAAGCTACGATGCTGTTATCATAAAGGTCCCGGATCATGGACAAATAGAGGACACCTTGGCCTGTGTGTATGTAGGAGATATCTGTGACCCATTTGGAATTTGGCCTGTCTGCATGGAAATCCCGGTTGAGCAGGTTTTCATACCTATGAACCTGTTGCCCCATATTGACCCACTTCCTGGGGCGGCGAATTTCTGCTAACAGGTCATATTTCTTCATGACTCGCAGCACTGTTTTAGGGTTATGATGGATTCCCTGTTTCCCCAGCCACATCCACATCCGCCGGTAACCGTAGGTCTGCCGGCAATGCTTTTGCTGCTCCCGGATTAGCTGGGCCAGACCGGCATCTGTCTCAGGCCTGTCTAACCGGCGGACAAAGTCATAATAACCACTTCTTGACACACCAAAAAGCTTACACATAACCGACACTGGATACTCATTCCTGTGGAGGTAAACGATATGGTACTTTATTCTCGCCCTCACTTCCTTCCTGTGAACCGCAGAAAATCCCGCAGTAATTTATTCTCTATCTTCAAGCGTTGGATTTCATATTGGCATTCTTCTATTGTGGTGTACCCGTTTCCCCTGGGGCGCCCTCTCCGCTTCCGCGGCAGCCCTGCCGCTAAGCGTGCCTGTTCCCGGTTATACCGACTGATCCAGTTCTTGATTTGTACTTTTTCCAATCCTAACGTATCTGCTATCTCCTGCCGTGTCCGTCCCGCCTTTCGCATTTTTATGATCTCTGTTTCCACTGCCTTGATATTTGTCCATTTCCGTTTCTCCATATAATTACCCCCTGATATAGTACTCCTATTTTCCTATATCAGTGCGAATCAATAGTAGAACTCGAAGAAAAATAAAGACAAATGGTACAAAAAGGATGAGAATGGATTTGTGAAAAACAAACTCATCGAATTATACTGCACCATTTGCCAATGCAATGATAGCAGATTTAGAGAAGAATTACAACGCCAAAGCAACAACAATTGTCCCCAATTTACAGATGAGGAGTTGATTACGGTCTACCTGTGGGGCAAAAGACAGCAATTGTTGACGCGGAAAGCGATCTATAACTACACGAAAAGTCATCTTTTCGAGTGGTTTCCGGCCCTGCCCAGCTACCAGGCGTTTTGCCGCAGATTAAACCGTATTGCCGGAGCATTTCGGGCTTTATCGGAAATTTGGCTGGAGGCAATTCAAGCTCGCAGCGAGGATTCCCATTGTTATGCAGTGGATTCCTGCCCAATTATGCTGGCAAGACGTTCCAACAGCACTGGGGCCAAGGTCGGAAAACCGCTGTGCAACAAATGCTACAATGCCACACGCAAAGAGTGGTATCATGGAGTTAAGCTCCACGCCTTTGTGATGCTTCGGCCAGGAAAGCTGCCCATTCCGTGTGCGTTTCAAATCAGCCAGGCCTCGCTTTGTGACCTCTGGGCTGCCAAACAGATTGATTTGGATTGTGCTCCTGTTGCCAACGGAAAACTCTTTGCCGACCGTGCCTACACCGACGCCGCCTGGAAAGCTGCACTTCGGGATAACCGGGCAATTGAACTTATTACGCCCAGAAAGAAAAAACCGACGGATACTTTATCTTCTGGTGATTGCTTTAACTCCTCTGTTGCTTCTTCCAGACAACCTATTGAGTCTTTTTTCAATTGGCTGCAGATTAAATCTGCCATTCAATCCGCTTCCTGCGTTCGTTCTCTTTCAGGACTTTTCTTTCTTATCTTTTCTTCTCTTGCTTTTTGTCTCTTTTTATTGCTTTTCTACTACTGATTGCCATATATCAGGGGGCTTTTGTCTATTGTCCGCTTTCACTGGAGCAGTTCATGGAGGAATGGGTCATTATTTATGGACAAAAGCCGGTCATACATATTTCCAAGTCCGGCATGAAAATACACACAGCCATCCTGTACATATAAAAATCCAAAGGGCGCGGCGTCATCAATGCAGAAATCGCCGCCATTAATATAGGCGTCTGCAATGGATTCATTTCGGACCATAGCTGAGCTTGCAAACATGGATACATCAATATATTGACCTTTACCGGTCTTTTCCCGGTCCATAATGGCAAGCAGGGTAGCGACTGTGGCATACAATGCGGCCATATGGTCCTGCAGCGCGCCTTTGCTGCGCTCCGCATGTCCGTTTTCCAGGCGGGTTATGCTGGACATAGCGGAAATTACGCCATCGAACGCCAGCATTTCTCTATATGGCCCGACCTGTCCAAATCCAGACACAGATACCATGATGATCCGTGGATTGATTCGGCGCACCTCCTCATAGGTCAGGCCCATCTTCTCCATGGTGCCCACCCGGAAGTTTTCCAGGAGGACGTCTGATTTGGCGATCAGTTCCCGCAAAATCTCCATTCCTTCAGGCTTTCTTACATCCAGAGATATGCTTTTCTTGTTGCGATTATAGGCGGGGAATGCCAGACTCACGCCGTCC
>OFGQ01002525.1_pt1 | contig 10278 bp, 7 predicted proteins | sample 1521791 | NCBI WGS metagenome assembly OFGQ01 (sample SAMEA3504116, study PRJEB24116) | mouse gut metagenome | biome: mouse gut; feature: mouse-associated habitat; material: faeces | place: Denmark | collected 2011 | reverse complement strand
TCTTTGGGGCTCGCTGGGGGACTCGCCTGGAGCTTAGATATCCAGCTCCAGCGTGATGGGGCAGTGGTCGGAGCCCTCTACGTCGTCGTAAATGCTCGCGGCCACCACCGCGTCACGCAGGGCGTCGCTCACGAGGAAGTAGTCGATGCGCCATCCCGCGTTCTTCTCCCGCGCCTTGAAGCGGTAGCTCCACCAGGAGTACGCCCCCTCCTGGTTCGGGTAGAGCAGGCGGAAGGTGTCCGTAAACCCCGCGCCCAGCAGCCGGGTCATGGCCCCCCGCTCCTGGTCGGAGAACCCGGCGTTTCCCCTGTTGGTCTTGGGGTTCTTCAGGTCGATCTCCTCATGGGCCACGTTCAGGTCCCCGCAGTACACCACCGGCTTTGTTCTGTCCAGACTCTTGAGATAGTCCAGCAGATCGTCCTCCCACTCCATGCGGTAGCCGATGCGGGCCAGCTCGCTCTGGGCGTTGGGGGTGTAGCAGTTCACCAGCCAGAACTCGGGATATTCCAGGGTGATGAGCCGCCCCTCGTGGTCATGCTTCTCCACATCCATGCCGTAGGAGACGGACAGGGGCTCCGTCCGGGCAAAAATGGCGGTGCCCGAGTATCCCTTCTTGTCCGCCGAATTCCAGAACTCATGGTAGCCGGGCAGCTCCACCTCCGCCTGCCCCCGCTCCATTTTGGTCTCCTGGAGGCAGATAAAATCGGCGTCCAGCGCCAGCACCGATTCCGCAAACCCTTTTTTCAGGCAGGCCCTCAGGCCGTTCACGTTCCAGGACACGAACTTCATACCGTTTTCCTCCTCACCGTTTTCCCCGCCTGCTCCGCCAGCACCCACAGGGAGAATACCAGCGCTCCCAGCACGGCCAGCGCCTCCAGCCCCATCACAAACCGGGCCGGACCCAGGCGAAGCACCAGATTATATTTCAGCCGCAGATAAACGCAGTAGCTGGCCAGGGAGGCCCCCTCCGCCAGCACCGCCGCCGGGATCCGCCGGACGTTGGCACAGGCCCAGCACAGCGTGAACACGTCGGCCAGAAAAAAGTACCGCTCGTGCATATGGGGCAGGAGAAAGGGCACGCCGACGCACAGCACCACCGCCATCGTCATGACGCACTCCCGGTCCAGCCGTCCCCTCAGCCGGAAGCCCAGCACCAGCAGAGCCAGCACCAAGGCTCCCGCCGCCACAATCCCCAGCCGGGCGGCCAGCCCTTGGTTTACGTCCAGTCCATAGGGGATAAACTGATATACCGACGGCGCGTTTAGCACCAAGCGGGGATACTCCCCCATCTGCTGGAAATAGACGCCCACAATGTCCCCCAGGGGCTTACCCAGCAGCAGCGCGGGCAACGCCGCCCCCAGATAGGCCAGGGGAAAGGCCCACAGCTGCCGGAACTTTATCCGTCCCCCCAGCCACAGCACCCCCCACAGGGGGAGCACAAAAATGCTCTGGAGCTTGAAGGAAAAGGCCAGCCCCATCAGCGCGGCCGAGGCGCTCCCCCGCTCCTCCACGGCCAGGGCGGCGGCGTGGACGCACAGCGCGGCATAAACGGCGTCGCACTGGCCCCAATATGCCCCGTTGAGCACCACCGTGGGCAGCAGCAGCGCCGCGCCAAAGGCGATCAGGGGAGCTGTGCTCCCCTGCCGTTCCCTCGTGAGGGAACGGACCAGCCGCAGACAGCCCCAGGCCAGCACAACATCCCACAGGATGGAGAACAGCTTGATGAGATACAGGTCCGGCACACTCAAATAGGAGATGGCGGCCATGAAATAGAGGTAGGGCACGTTGTAGTCCCCCACGCTGCCCGCGATGGCGGCAAAACCGCCATTTTCCTGAAAATAGACGTACCAGTGGTGCAGAAAGTCCTGATAGTCCAGGCTGGCGTAGTCCAGGCACAGCGCCCGCAGAAGCATGGCCGTCCCGATGGACAGCAGCATCACCAGCAGCGTGTCCAGCCGGCAGCCTTCCCGCCGGAGGAGCAGCAACGCCAGCTCCGCCAGGATTAGCAGCGCCGCCGCCAGCGTGATGTGATCCGCCCTGCCGCCCCGCTCCAGCGTCAGACAGGCCCACACCGCCCCCGCCAGCAGCGCGCCTCCGGCCGCGGCGCACAGAAACGGCAGGCGTTTTTTCCACAACTCATTCATAAAAATACCTCCGGCCGCTCCTCCCCCGGCGCGGCCGCCTCCCATCTTATCACACCTGCGCGCATTTTTCCACCCCCGATTTTCCAACGGCAGTTGACATTTCCCCCGCCAAGCTTTATTCTAAGATGATGAATGATTTTTAAATTCCTATCCTACAAATTGGAGGATTGCTTTTATGTGCGGTTTTACCGGCTTTGTGACCCGCTCGGCCACCCCCGACAAAATGGCCCTGCGCGCCATGGGAGACGCCATCCGTCACCGGGGCCCCGACGGCGAGGGCCACTATGTGGACGAGCGCTGCGCCATCGCCCACCGGCGGCTGTCCATCATCGACTTGGAGAAGGGCCAGCAGCCCATCGTCAGCCCCGACGGGCGGTATGTCATCGCATACAACGGGGAGACCTACAACTTCCGGGAGCTGCGCGGGGAGCTGACCGCCGCCGGCCACAGCTTTCGCACCGACTGCGACACCGAGGTGGTGCTCCACGGCTACATGGAGTGGGGGCCGGAGGTGCTGAAAAAGCTGCGGGGCATGTTTGCCTTCGTCATCTGGGACAAGGAAAGGAGGGAGCTGTTTGGCGCCCGGGACCCCTTCGGCATCAAGCCCTTCTACTATGCCCAGATGGGGGAGCTGTTTTTCTTCGGCTCGGAGTGCAAGAGCTTTCTCCCCCACCCTGGCTTCCAAAAGGAGCTCAACCCCAACGCCCTGAAGCTCTATCTCACCTTCCAGTACTCCGCCCTGAACGAATCCTTCTTCAAGGGGGTGTACCGGCTCCTCCCCGGCCACTATTTCATTCACCGGGAGGGGCGCACGGAGTTTGCCTCCTACCACTCCTTCTCCTTTGCCCCGGAGCATATGCCCCTGGAACAGCGGGCGGCGCAAATCCGGGAGGTCGTCACTGAATCGGTGAGGGCCCATGAGATCAGCGACGTGGAGGTGGGCTCCTTCTTGTCCGGCGGCATCGACTCCAGCGTGATTGCCGCCCTGTCCCGGCCGGACAAGACCTACTCCGTGGGCTTCGCCAACAAGGATTTCGACGAGACGGGGGAGGCCAAGGCGCTGTGCGAGGAGCTGGGCCTGCGCAACATCTCCAAAACCATCTCGGCGGAGGAATTTTTTAGCACCCTGCCCGCCATCCAGTACTATGCCGACGAGCCAAACGCCAACCTGTCCACCGTGCCGCTGTACTTCCTGTCCCAGCTGGCCGCCAAGGACGTGAAGGTGGTGCTGTCCGGCGAGGGTGCGGACGAGCTATTCGGCGGCTATATCACCTACCACACCACCAAACCCTATCGGTTATATCGCAAAGCTCCTTCGGCCTTGCGGAAGACTGTGGCCCGCTGGGCGGCCAAGCGGGCCCCCTTCCACGGCCAGGGCTTCCTCACCAAAGCCGCCAAGAGCATCGACGAGACCTTCGTGGGCCAGGCGTTCATCTTCGACAATGACGAAGCCCAGCGGGTGCTCGCCCCCGCCTACCGCAGCGAGCTCACCTGGCACGATGTGACCGAGCCCTACTTCCAAGCCGTTGAGGGCGCGGACGACCTCACGAAAATGCAGTACCTGGACCTGCACCTGTGGCAGCCGCTGGACATTCTCCGCAAGGCCGACCGCATGACCATGGCCCACTCCCTGGAGCTGCGGGTGCCCTATCTGGACCGGGAGGTGTGGGCGGTGGCCCGGGCTATCCCCAGCAGCCAGAAGATGCGGGGCAAGACCATGACCAAGTACCCCCTGCGCATGGCGGCGGTGCCCCTGCTCCCCAACGACTGGGTGAAACGGGACAAAAAGGGCTTCCCCGTCCCCTTCATCGCCTGGCTGCGGGAGGAGAAGTACTACAACTGGGCCAAGGACCTCATCGGCCAGAACTATGTGGCGGAATTCTTCGACCAAAAGTACCTGCTGGACCTGCTGGACCGCCACTACTCCGGCAAGGAGCGCACCCACCGCAAGCTGTACACGGTGCTGTCCTTCCTCATCTGGTATCAGGTGTATTTCCCGGAAAAGTGCGGTTTAGAAAGCGCTGCACCGTCGTGAGCGGCGCGGACGCAACGAAGCCGTGCGCTGCGAGCAGGTAAAGCGTGATATCGCCGTTCCAGTCCGGCAGATAATTGGCGGATCACTGTGACCCTTCACAGTGGTCCGCTTTTGTCGAAACCCGGCAAGCGTTCATAAATATTCTATTGAAAAAAGCATATTACCCCGCTATAATATTTGCTGAACTTTGATTGATTGAACTTTCAACATGAGCGCCGCGCCGCCAAAAGCAGGCGCGACAACAGGAGGACCCTTATGATTCTGCGTGTCGGCATTGATATCGGCTCCACCACCGTCAAGGTAGTGGTGCTGGACGAGGAGAACAAGCTGTTGTTTCGCTCCTACGAGCGGCACTACTCCAAGGCCCGGGAGCGGGCCTGCGAGACTTTGTATTCCATCGCGGATATGCTGCGGGGTAAAAACGTGCGCCTGGTGGTCACCGGCTCCGCCGGCCTGGGCGTGGCCAAGGCTGCGGGGCTGGACTTTGTGCAGGAGGTGTACGCCACCGCCGCCGCGGTGAACGCCTATATCCCGGACACCGACGCCGTCATCGAGCTGGGCGGCGAGGACGCCAAGATCATCTTCTTCGGCGGTGCGCTGGAGGAGCGGATGAACGGCTCCTGCGCCGGAGGCACTGGAGCCTTCATCGACCAGATGGCCACGCTCATGAATGTGACGGTGAACGAGCTGGATGAGCTCTCCCTCAAGCACGAAAAAATTTACCCCATCGCCTCCCGCTGCGGCGTGTTCGCCAAGAGCGACATCCAGCCCATACTCAATCAAGGCGGGCGAAAAGAGGACGTGGCCGCCTCCATTTTCCAGGCGGTGGTGGATCAGACCGTGGCCGGCCTCACCCAAGGCCGGGAACTAAAGGGCAAGATTGTGTTCCTGGGCGGGCCGCTGCACTTCCTCCTGGGCCTGCGGGAGCGGTTTGTGGACACCCTCCAATTAGACGGAGATCACGCCGTCTTCCCTGAGGACGGCGACTGCTTCGCCGCCATGGGGGCGGCGCTGTGCGCCTGCGACTACGAGGCCCGGCCCTTTGACGAGCTGCTGCGGCTCTTGGAGGAGAGCCGGGGCGCCGCCTCTGTGGTGGACACTATGCCCCCGCTGTTTGACTCTCAGGCGGATTACGACGCCTTCTCCGCCCGCCACAACTCCTCCGCCCCGCCGGAGCTGGACATCGGGACCTATGAGGGCGACGCCTACTTGGGCATCGATGCCGGCTCCACCACCACAAAAATGGCCCTCATCGCTCCGGACGGCGGGCTGCTATACACCTACTACCACTCCAACCTGGGCAACCCGGTGGCCATTGTACTGGAGCAGCTCAGGGAAATCCACCGTCTGTGCGGAGCCCGAATCAAAATCCGCGGCTCCGCCGTCACCGGCTACGGGGAGGACCTCATTAAAAACGCCTTTTCCTGCGACCTGGGGCTGGTGGAGACGGTGGCCCACTACCGCGCCGCCGCCCACTTCAACCCCGACGTGGACTTCATCATCGACATCGGCGGTCAGGACATGAAGTGCTTCAAAATCCGCAACGGCGCGGTGGACTCCATCATGCTCAACGAGGCCTGCTCCTCCGGCTGCGGCTCCTTCATCGAGACCTTTGCCAAGGCCCTGGGGTACAGCATCGCCGACTTTGCCAAACTGGGCCTGTTCACCCAGAAGCCGGTGAACCTGGGCTCCCGGTGTACGGTGTTTATGAACTCCTCGGTGAAGCAGGCCCAGAAGGACGGGGCCAGCGTAGAGGATATCAGCGCGGGGCTGTCCATCTCCATCGTGAAAAATGCCATCTACAAGGTGATCCGCGCCGCCTCCGCCGACGACCTGGGCCGTCACATCGTGGTACAGGGGGGCACCTTCCACAACGACGCGGTCCTCCGGGCCTTCGAGCAGGAGCTGGGCCGGAACGTCACCCGCCCCACCATCGCGGGGATTATGGGCGCTTTTGGAGCGGCCCTGGCCGCCCGGGACCTGGGGCTGGACAAGTCCGCCCTGCTGGACGCGGCGGCGCTGGAGAGCTTTACCCACGCCGCCAAGCCCGTCACCTGCAATCTGTGCACCAACCACTGCTCCCTCACGGTAAACAGCTTTGACGGCGGGCGGCGGTTCATCTCGGGCAACCGCTGCTCCCGGCCTTTGGGCAAGGAAAAGGCGGAGCTGCCCGACCTGTACCGCTACAAGTACCAGCGTCTGCGGGCCATGGAGGGCAGGGGGAACGGGGACGGCTCCCGGGGGCGGATCGGCATCCCCTTCGGGCTGAATATGTACGAAAACCTCCCCTTCTGGTTTGAGCTGTTCACCCGGCTGAACTTCGAGGTCGTGCTCTCCCCCGAGTCCTCCCGAAAGCTGTACATCAAGGGCCAGCGCACCATCCCATCGGATACAGTGTGCTACCCCGCCAAGCTGCTCCACGGCCATGTGGAGGCCCTGGTGGAGCTGGGGGTGGACGCCATTTTCTACCCCTGTATGTCCTACAACTTCGATGAAAAAGCCTCGGACAACAACTACAACTGCCCAGTGGTGGCCTACTACCCAGAGCTCTTGGCCGCCAATATGCCCGATTTGAAAAAATCCCGCTTTCTCAACCCCTACGCCGGGCTGCACCGCCCAAAGGACTATGAGCGCATCGGCTCCCAGTGGTTTGCCGACACCTTCGGCATCCCCCGGAAGGAGGCCGCCAACGCCATCCGCGCGGCTTACCAGGCCTATGACCGATATAAGGAGGACCTTCGCCGCACCGGGCAGCAGTACATCGACCAGGCCAGGAGGAATGGCCTGCCCATCATCGTCCTGGCGGGCCGCCCCTACCACATCGACCCGGAGATCAACCACGGCATCAACGAGCTCATCACCTCCTTCGGCTTTGTGCTGGTGAGCGAGGACGCGGTGGCCTACCGCGAGGGCTACGCCCCCCGAAAGGTGCTCAACCAGTGGACGTTCCAGGCCCGTATGTACAACGCCGCCCGGTACGTATGCCAGCAGCCCGACATGGAGCTGGTGCAGCTGGTCAGCTTCGGCTGCGGCACCGACGCCATCACCGGGGATGAGGTGCGCTCCATTTTGGAGGAGGGCAGCAAGCTGTATACCCAGTTGAAAATCGACGACATCAGCAACCTGGGCGCGGTGAAAATCCGGGTGCGTTCGCTGATGGCGGCTATGGAGGAGCGAGCGCGACGATAGGCGCACAGGGGAGCTTGGAACGAAGCGAGGACAAAATCCAGCCGCCGCACAGCGGAGGCTGATTTTGCCCGAGTCGCAGTGAAAACGACCCGGCCGTGCGCTCAATCGGAGCGTGAAGACATCGAAAGGAGCTTGCTCATGTGTGATTTATCCATCTGCCAGGCCGCGCTGAACCGGGACCCAGTGCTGTATCTGGACCTCACCGAAACCATCCGCCGGAAGGAGGGCCATCTCATCGCAGCCCTGCCCCACGGCGCACTGGCGGCGTTCCACAGCTATGAAAAGGACGGGCAGGACCTGGGCTTCACCATGTTTGCCGACGATCTGCCCACCGCCAAGCGCCTTCTGGCCATGCTGCCCTCACAGCCCGATTTTCTCACCGTCCACGAGGATTTTTATCTGGACGAACTGAAAAAGCGGTTTGGCTTTGGGGGCCTGAATCCCTGTTGGCAGGCGGGCTATTTGCGCACCACGCCCCCGCCCGCGCCCAGCGCCGGCGCCCAGGTACACCGGCTCGACCTATCCCACCTGCCCATTGTAGAGGCCAATTACAACGCAGGCAGCTCAGACGACGGCTATCTGTCCCAGCTCATCAGCTGGGGGGAGCTGTACGGCGCTTTTGAGGGCGACACCCTCATGGGCTTCATCGGCCGCCACGCCGAGGGCTCCATAGGGCTTTTGCAGGTGCTGCCCCAGTACCGCCGCCGGGGGCTGGCCAAGCTGCTCCAGTCCCACATGATCGCCCTGGAGCTGTCCAGGGGACACGTGCCCTACGGACAGATATTTGATGGAAACGAGGCCTCCCTGGCCCTTCAGCAGTCCCTGGGCATGAGCCAGTCCATCGGGCGGCTCTACTGGGCTGTGAAGGGCGCATAACCCCCGCGAAAGGAGTTTTTACCTATGGCTGAGCTGAAATACGACAAGGACGGACGGCTGCTCTTTACCAAAGAGATGAAGGCGGAGTACACCATCCTCATGCCTCAAATGCTTCCCGTCCACTTTGGGATGTTCCGCCAGCTGCTGGTGCTGGAGGGCTACAAGGTGGATATGCTCACCACCAACCACCGGGGCATCGTGGACGAGGGGCTGAAATACGTCCACAACGACACCTGCTACCCCGCGCTGCTGGTCATCGGCCAGCTCATCGACGCCATCAAGCACGGCGGGTACGATCCCCATAAAATCGCCCTGTTCATCACCCAGACCGGGGGCGGCTGCCGGGCGTCCAACTACATCCACCTGCTGCGCAAGGCGCTGGAAAAGGCCGGGCTGGAGTTTGTCCCCGTCATCTCGGTGAACCTGTCCGGGCTGGAGAAAAACCCCGGCTGGTCCCTCACCCTGTCCATGATCCGCAAGATGATTTACGCCATGATGTACGGCGACCTCATCGTCAACGTGGCCAACCAGGTGCGGCCCTACGAGCTGAACCATGGCCAGACCGACCGCCTGGTGGACCACTGGCAGGAAACGCTCATCCACGGCTTCCAGGTCGGAAAGGGCATGAGCCGCAAGCAGATGCGGGACAATTTCGACGCCATCATCGCCGACTTCGCCGCCATCCCCGTCTCCCAGGATGAGAAGGTGAAGGTGGGCGTGGTGGGGGAAATCTATGTCAAGTTCTCCCCCCTGGGCAACAACAATTTAGAGGATTTCCTCCTCTCCGAAGGGGCGGAGCCGGTGGTGCCCGGCCTCACCGATTTCATGATTTTCAAAATCTTCAACCGGGAGGTGGACGTGGACATCTACGGCGGGCTGTGGGCCAAAAAGAAGGTGTGCCAAATCTTCAAGGGCTACATTGAGCACTGCCAGCGGGATATGATCGCCGCCCTGAAAAAAAGCCGCTTCCGCGCCCCCGGCACCTTTGAGGAGATGCACCAGCTGGTACAGGGCTACCTGGGGGACGGGAACAAGATGGGGGAGGGCTGGCTGCTAACCGGCGAGATGCTGGAGCTCATCCACTCCGGGGTGCCCAACATCGTGTGCACCCAGCCCTTCGGCTGCCTGCCCAACCACATCGTAGGCAAGGGCATGATCCGCAAGCTGAAGGACGACTATCCCAATTCGAACATCGTGGCCATCGACTACGATCCCGGCGCAACGAAAATCAACCAGGAGAACCGCATCAAGCTCATGCTGGCCAACGCCAAGGCCCTGGCCAAGCAGGAGGCGGAAACAGAAAAGGAGCCCGCGGGGGCGGGCGTGTAAGGGAGGAGCAGCTATGAAATTAGCGGAGGCCTTACAGGAGCGGGCAGATTTGAACCGCCGAATTCAGCAACTCCAGCAGCGGCTGAACAACAACGCCATCGTGCAGGAGGGGGAGCAGCCCGCCGAGGACCCCGCCGCACTGCTCAACGAGCTGGACCGCTGCGCGGCCCAGCTGGAGCAGCTCATCGCCCAAATCAACCTGACCAACTGCCGCACCATAGTGGACGGCGAGACCCTCACCGCCCTGCTGGCCCGGCGGGACGCGCTGACGCTGAAGCTCAACTCCTACCGGGGTCTGACCCAGGCCGCCAGTCAGCTTGTCCGCCGGGGCACCCGCAGCGAAATCAAGCTGCTGAGCACTGTGAACGTGAAGGAATTGCAAATACAGGTGGACGCCATGGCAAAGAATCTGCGCCTGCTGGACAATTCCATTCAAGCTGCCAACTGGGCCACGGAATTGGCTTGACAGGTTGGCAGCAGGTAGCTCTTAGGGCGAACGCATCTCCTCCGGCTGAGAATGAGCCGGACCATGGATGCGCCGCAGGGCAGGCGCGAGAGGTTCGAGCCCTCCACGTGATTGTCACGCCCAAACCGCGCACAATGGTATCGTCACCGTGCACACCGTACTACCAATGCGTTGACTGAGAGCGAGGGCGGGCTTGGGGAACTGCCGCCGATTCACGGCCCCGCCCCGGTTGGGGCGGG
>OFGQ01002524.1_pt1 | contig 10281 bp, 8 predicted proteins | sample 1521791 | NCBI WGS metagenome assembly OFGQ01 (sample SAMEA3504116, study PRJEB24116) | mouse gut metagenome | biome: mouse gut; feature: mouse-associated habitat; material: faeces | place: Denmark | collected 2011 | reverse complement strand
GATATGTAAGTTAATCTGTATATCTTCTGTGGAAAGCTGTGGATTTTTTGCCCGAAATGCCAAATCAAAGTGAGTCGTTTTCTCGTTCAAATGAAAGAACTCTGTATTATCACCCCTGATCTCTGTATTTGTCCTGCCAGGTGAGACTTCCGTAGTACTGGTAATCGTATCGGCTTCTATAAAGCCTATAATCTCCTGCAAGGTATACTCCTTATATTCATGTACTGACCCTTTCAGGATGACCGCCAATACCTCCACGCATTGCAGGATTGTCTTGCTCGGGATATCCAACCCATTTGTATCTGCCGTTATCTGCATGGCGCTGAGCAGACCCATGCTTCCCTGCGCTTTCTCCATGCCATAATCCCCCTTTCTGCCTAGTGTGCTGTCTGCAGAAATGTTACCACATACATGCGCAAAATGACCGGCAGTAACATTCTGCCTTCTAAAATATTATCAGGTAAACATCAGACGAACTGTCTGTGAGAATATAAAAGACGAATGCCTTCTAGAATTCTTGCTTTTGAGTATAGCACATCCTGTCACGAAGTACAATCTGAACCTCCTTCTTTAAGAAATCTTTAAGAAAAAGGCTGCATCATCCTGCGGTATTCCTTCGGCAGCATCCCATACCGCTTCTTGAATACCTTTACAAAAGCCCTGCTGTTCGGAAACCCATTCCTAAGTACGACTTCCCCAATCGGAAGCCTTGTATCCGCAAGATCCTTCACCGCGTGCTCCAGCCTGATATCATCCAGACATGCTTTGTAATTCGTCTTCGCATATTTCCGGAACATCCTGGACAGATACGTCGCCGAATACCCGAAGATCTCCGCCAGGCTTTCCAGCGAAATATCTTCCCTATAGTTTTCTTCCATGTAAGCGGTAATCTGGGAAAGCCTATCCAGTTTCCGGCTATTTTGGATTACTTTTTCATTCACGTCCGTTTCGCGATACTTTGTCACAAGAATATAAAGAAGCATATAGAACTGCCCCTGAACCTTCAACTCATACCCACACGGCTTTTCATGATAAGTGTGGTACATATCCCTAAGCAGATGCATGACTTCTTCATCCTGCAATCTGGAACTATGGGAAAAATAGATAAATTTTTCGTCTGTATAATATTTTTCAAATGTGGTAAGCGGAATCTGCAGAACCACTGTCTGATTCCGCTTTGGGGAAAAAATAGAATGAATTTCATTGGAATTCACCAGCATAAATTCTCCCGGCCGCAGCGAATACCGCGCCTCATCTACATAGAATTCCAATTCACCCTCGAAAAGCGCAAAAATCTCAATCGACCTGTGCCAATGCTTCTTGCGCACATAATTGCCGTCCTTTCCCTCGAAGATGAACATCTTAAAGGGGATATCATCATTCGGCAGAATAATTTCGTGTGAGTATGCCATAACATGTTTCTCCTTTCAACCACTCCGTCGCCCCCACCACAGCAACCGCCCTCGCTCCGCATTCATTCCCATACTCCGCGCATTCCCTTAGCGGCCGCCCCTTCGACAATGCGAAAATAAATCCCGCCGCAAAGCTGTCTCCCGCTCCCGTAGTATCCACGCACGGCGTCCCTGTTTTCCCAGGCACCATATAAGATTCTTCCCGGTTCATCACCAGACATCCATCCCGGCCGCACTTAACCACCACATTCCCCACGCCCGTTTTCAAAAGCTCCGCCGCCGCCAAAGAAACCGTCTCCTTCCCGGTAAGAAGCATCGCCTCCTCGTCGTTTGGCAGTAAATAATCAATATAGGAAAATGCCTCCGCCATCTCCTCCACGGTCTCCCTATTCTTACATTTCGTCATATCCGCACACACAATCTTATTCTGTCTCTTGGCCTGTGCAAAGATACAGGCAAGCTCCTTCGCCCCAATCTGCGGGAACACGAAAATACTGGCAAAACAGACAATCTTCACACTCTTCGGAAATGGCGTCTGAATATCTCCCAGACATAATTTCCGCAAGCTCCCACTGGCGTTCGTAAGAAAATTCCGTCTTCCATCCTCCCCTACCAGCACCACATTGATTCCCGTTGCCATACCGTCCCGGACACATCCGTCTGAAAGCCCGATTCCCTCCCGCCTGCAGTGTTCAATCAGAAACCTTCCCGCCAAATCATTTCCAATCACCGTGACAAGCCGGACGGGCTTCCCCATACGGGCAAGCACAGTCGCCTCATTCAGCGCATCCGCGCCTACCGACATCCGGATATCCTCTGCCGGATAAGAGCCTGTCCGAAATACCTCTTCATCGGCCGGACGGACCAGCACGTCAATAATCGCCGCTCCCATCAACAGCACCTCAGGTTCCCCTGTTTCCATTTACTTTCCGCCCCTTTCTTCCACTCCATAACAATCCACGACCACCGCGCCGTTAGCGGCTTCATCTTCCACCTGTACTTCGGCCTGCACAGAAGAATCCACCGGACGCAGAACAGGCTGTACCGCAAAGCTATCCGGTATCAATTTCTCACTCCACTTGGCAATGTCATTCTCCTTGTCGTAGAACTGCATATGCACACCCCCGGAATACCCTTGCCCCGCCGGAGACGAAGCCTTTACTTTCACCGACGTAATTCCATAATCTACAAGAGATTTTCCCACATCAGCCCCCGCTTCCTCAAGTATTTTACAAGTCCTCTCAAAGAAGGGATAAATCATTGCCTCCAGATAAATTCCATCTACCTCGGAAATAATTTCCATAAATCCAATAGGAAATGCCGTCCCCAACATCTCCATCCTAAGCCTCGCAATGTCTTTCTTATACGCTGCAAGCATCGCCGCCTTGTCCGATTCTGACATTGCCAGCATTTTCTTTGCCACACCGTCCGACCATGTGACCTGCCCCTTTGTAATATCCGCAACTTCCACCAGCGGATACGCCCGTTTCTTATATTCTTCCGTTTCATACACCCGGGAAAATGACTCTAATGCCTCCCCGTTAAGCGGATAGCGCCTGTAACATCTGCTGCCGTCCTTAAAATGATAGCAAACGGTTGCCGACGTAAGTCTATCCTCTTTTGCTTCTTTCACTTCACCATGCACTGCATCTGCATCCCGACCATGCTCTAGCCCGGAAACCACTCCCTGAATCCACGCCATCCCCTCGTCAATGCTCTCATCCTCCGCCAGCGAATACCGCAAAAGCCTTTCCTCCGCAATCGAATCATCCCCGTTTTCCCCGCGTATAAACTGTTTCTGTCCCATATCAATCCCGCCGACGCTCACGGCCACCTCAAGAACCTGCCCGCGCTCAGGTACATACCCGTCAAACCTGCCCTGATTCCCTAGAAAAGCACATCCTACGGCAAACGCACAAATGCTGACTGCACACATCTGCCCTTTTCTCCGGCCAAGGGATGCTCCCGGCATCCGCACAAGGCACTCTGTCAACAAATGTATCCCGCATACACCCGCTATGCCTCCGGCACCCATCGCCAACACTGCCGCTGCACCATGCCCTTTCACCTGCGCCCCATCCATGATGAGCAATCCAAGCCCCATCCCAGCAAACAATGAAACAGCCGCTTCCAGAACACGCTCCGCCAGGATATTTACAAACACACGACCTGTCATCTCCGTTTTCCGGCTCCTGTGCGCCAATACAGCCAGCCCAAAGAATATCCCTGCCCAGAGAACTGCCGCAGCAATGACCTTTCCCTCCGGCACATATTCCCATACCTCCTGCCAGTCATAGACTTCCGTTCCCATCAGTCCCTTGGCAATCCCCAATGGCGCCAGAATCTCTTTCACTTCTTCCAAAAGAGGAATCCGGTAAAAATATTGGTAAAATTCCTCTACATATCCATAAAAAAGATTCTGTACCGCCGCCTGAAAATAAAAAAGGAACACCGCTGCCGCCGCTACTGCCGCCGCAATCTTCCCCGCAATGGCTACGGCAAGCATTCCCGTATGATAAAATACTAGAAAAACCAGCATCGACGCCCCGATGCTCCTCCCCAGATAACCTCCTGCATATGGGGCAAACTTCTGGCTGTTCATCGCCCCATATACCCCAAGGATCATCTGGGTCAGCAGAAGCGGCGCAAAAAACTGGCAAACTCCATGGACATATCTGCTAAAGAATACCGTACTTTTCTTCACAGGAAGGCTATAATAGAAATCCTGCTGCCTGCCCTGAAACAGGTAGAAAAACTCAATCATAGAAAATGCAAGCCCAAGCCCGGCGCACAAGATACATAATTCCATGCTCCCAATCCCGAAAAAAACATATTCCCCATCTGCGGAAACCTCCATCAGCATCATGAGCATATAGAGCGACAGGAATCCCCATGAGAGTACTGCCGCAAGATGGGAACGCCCCGCTTCCCGAAACCATCTACTGAAATACTTTGCCCACGTCATAACCGCTCCCCTCCATTTCCGCAAGAAATACCTCCTGAAGCGTCATAGGAACCTCCCGGCAGAACACGGGATTTCTTTTTTGTATCTGCCCTAAGATTTCTGCTTTCTGTCCTTTTACGATTAAGGTTGTAAAATAGCCTTCCTGCCGGAACTTTACCACATCCAGATATGAATGAAGGAGTTCCTCTGCTTTCTCGTGCATTTCTCCGTCGAACACACACTGAATCTTATAGACCTCCCCCGCTTTCCTGCGCATATCCCCGGCAAGCAGCATCCCGCCTTTGTGCAGGATTGCAATATCCTGGCAGAACTCCTCCAAATCCTTGAGCTTATGGGCGGCAACCACCACCGTACGGTCTTGTTCTTTCATTTCCCGGAGGAACAAATCCTTCATCACTTCCGTCACTACGGGGTCAAGCCCGTCAAACACTTCGTCGCACAGCAGGTAGTCCGTATTCGCACACAAGGCAAGAATCAAGAACGCCTGTCTCTTCATTCCTTTGGAAAATGTGCGCAAAGGCCTTCGGGCGTCCAGTTCCAGCCGCTCTGCCATGTACTCCACAGCTTCCGGTTCCATGCCCGGGTATTGCCTGCGGTAAAAATCTGTCATGGTCTCCATGGTTGCATTGGGGAAATAGTATGGGTCGTCCGGCAGGTAAAAAAACCGTTCCTTCCCCTGCGGATTATCGTAACACGCCTCCCCTTCTATCAGAATCTCTCCTGCGTCGCATGCAAGGATTCCCGCCATCGCCCTAAGCAGCGTGCTTTTCCCTGCTCCGTTGGTTCCAAGAAGGCCGAATATCCTGCCTTTGGGGATGGTAAACGTCACGTCGTTCAAGGCTTTGATGCTGTCAAAACATTTGGTTACATGCCGGATTTCTATCATTGTGTTTCTCCTTGCTTTTTTGTTCCTTTTTTGATGCAGTACAAACATATGAATCTACTTTTATCCTCCTTATCTTAGCATAAACACTTTCAATAATCCATGTTATACCTTGAAGGCGTCGCAATTTTATGATAAATTTAAGAAAATACAAGGAGTACAGACATGTTAGGAACTAAAATACTATTAATCGAAGACGACCCGGCAATCGTGGAGAATCTGTCGGCATTTTTAAAAGAAGAAGGATTCGGGGTCATTTCCGCCAACGGACAACGCAAAGCAATGGAGCAAATTGACATAGAACACCCACAGCTCATCCTTCTTGACGTGACGCTCGCCGAAGGAAACGGTTACAGTACTTGTACGGCAATCAAAGCGAAATATGATATCCCCGTCATATTCCTGACTGCCCTTGGGGATGAATTTTCCGTAGTAACAGGACTGGACATGGGCGCGGACGACTATATCAGCAAACCCTTCCGCCCCCGGGAGCTGGTCTCACGGATGCGTTCCGTGTTAAGACGCGCCGGAAAATCCGGAGGCGCGGTCTATGCAGGGGATCTGAAGGTGGATACCGAGAAGGGCGTCGTCACCCGTTCCGGGGAGGAACTGTTCCTCTCGGCATTAGAATACCGCTTGTTCCTTGTCTTTTTAAATAACCGTGGGAAAGTCCTTTCCCGCGGGCAATTACTGGAAGACATCTGGGACATAGCCGGCGAATATGTCAACGATAATACCCTGACCGTCTACATCAAACGACTACGTGACAAGATTGAACGCGATCCCCAGAATCCGGAGATAATCAAAACGGTCCGCGGGCTTGGATATCGGATGGAGGTATGACACTATGTGGAGATTTCGCAACAGAGGATTTGTGAGATATATCGGGGTGTCCATGGCAGGAACGCTTCTTTCTGTCCTTGCCGGTTGGATGCTGTCAGGAAGGAACGCTGCAGCTGCGGCGTTTTTTTGCAGTTTATTCTGGTGTACATTGCACCTTTCAAAGGAAAGCAGGCGTTATCAGGGCATGCGTCTGCTTGCGGGCCAAATCGATGAGATTCTGCATGGAAATGACAGGCCAGAGTTCCAACATTTTCAGGAAGGAGATCTGGAAATCCTGCGGGATGAGATTTATAAGATGACCATCCGGTTAAAAGAACAGGCGGCGCTTCTTCAAAAGGAGAAGACTTCCCTTGCGGATGCCCTTGCCGATATCTCCCACCAGATACGGACGCCGCTCACTGCGCTCCACATCCTTCTGGAACGGCTGCGAAGCCCGGAACTTGACGTGGACGCAAGAAGGAGGCTCCTCCGGGAGGCGGGAATGCTGCTTTCTAAAATCGAATGGCTTGTCACCGCGCTCCTGAAAATGTCCAAACTAGAAGCCGGGAGCATTTCACTGCAAAAAGAAACGGTTTCTATGGAGAAATTCCTTGCGGATGCAATCGCGCCTTTTGAACTTGCCATGGACCTTCACTGTAAGTCCTGCGCCATCCGCGGGGCGGACGGGGTGTCGTTTACCGGGGACTATGGGTGGACGCTGGAAGCCGTACAGAATGTAATCAAAAACGGACTGGAATATACACCGGATGGCGGGACGCTGACCATATGCTGTGAGGAAAATCCGCTTTACACGGAGCTTCTGATTACGGATTCGGGGCCTGGGATTCCAAAGGCAGATCTGCCCCATCTGTTCGAGCGGTTTTACCGGGGAGAGAATGCGGGGAAGGATAGTTTCGGTATCGGGCTGGCTCTGGCGCAGATGATTCTTTCACGGGAAAATGCGGTGATACGGGCGCAGAATGCACAGGAAGGGGGCGGACAGTTTCGGATACGGTTTTATAAGGCGATGGTCTGAGTTTTGGGTAGCGGACGCAGTTATGGACGGGCGGCTCCCAACACAGACGGGACAACATTTCGGTGAACTAACTGCTAACTGCAACTAAGGAACTCAGGAGAACCTTCGTTCCTAAGTTTCCGTAAGCAGTGGATTTCACCTCCATTAAAAACGTCCCTGAATTGTCTGTGTTGGGAGCCGCCCGTCCATAACTGCTGTTCGTTGGATAAAACTCTCATACTATCGGCTTTGGAGGATTAGTGGTGCTGTCGGAAGTCCTTCTCTTTAATCAGGGATTGCTAAAATGATACGTTAAGTGACAGATTTGTTATGGAATAGTCACGGATGGGTAATGTAGGCAGGATATACTAGAAAGCACATCAGGAGAGTAAAGCATGCAGGAAATTATCTGCATCATTTCTGAGAGTCTATTTTAAGAAGGGGAATCGTATGGAAATATTACGGATTGAGGATCTTTGTAAGGTTTACGGGGAAGGTGAAAATGCGGTCCATGCGCTTGAGCATGTTTCATTCTCAGCGAACCGTGGGGAATTTATCTCCATCGTCGGCTCTTCCGGTTCGGGCAAATCGACGCTTCTGCATCTGATTGGCGGTGTTGACCGCCCTACCTCCGGAAAGGTGACGGTCGGGGGCGTGGATGTCTATGGGCAGAACGAGGAGGAGCTTGCTATCTTCCGCAGACGCCAGGTGGGGCTGATCTACCAGTTCTATAATCTGATTCCTGTACTGAATGTGCGGGAAAATATGTCTCTTCCGGTGTTGATGGACGGCAGGGATATCAACGAAAAACGGATGGAGGAACTGTTAGAACTTTTGAAGCTGAAAAACAGGGAAGGGCGCCTTCCCAACCAGCTCTCCGGCGGGCAGCAGCAGCGCGTCGCCATCGCGCGGGCGCTTGCGGCAAGGCCGGATATCATTCTGGCGGACGAACCGACCGGGAACTTAGACAGCAAGACCAGCCTCGAGGTCATGAGCCTCTTAAAAACGTCGGTCAAAAAATACGGCCAGACCTTAATTATGATTACCCACGACGAGGAGCTTGCGCAAATGGCGGACCGCATCCTGATCATCGAAGACGGGCGCGTCGTTGACGACGGCAGAAAGGCGGGGTCCTGATATGAAAACCACGACCAGGCTTGCCGTAAGCAATTTAAAATCCGACAAAAGCAGGACTCTGCTGACCGGAACCGCCATTTTCCTGACGACCATGCTGCTTACCCTGATTACCCTTGGCTGCGCGGCATTTGTCCGTCAAAACAAACTGTATGCGGCCGAAACATACGGCGAACACTACGGCATGTTCAGCCGGCTTACGCCAGAGCAGCAGGACAAACTGAACCTGCACGCGCATTTTTACAATGTGGGACGGCAGTCCTATGCCGGAGACGGTGCCTTAAAGGGCTATCGGCTCCGCTTTTACTCCTCAGATTCCGTGATGCGCATGCTCTCGCATTTTAAGCCGGAGTCCGGCAGCTACCCGCAGGCTCCAAACGAAATCCTGGCAATGCCGGAGTTTTTTTTCGTACACGGATACAAGAATCCCCAAATCGGCGATACCGTAACCATCCCGCTGCGCATCAACGGCGGCGGCAAACCCGTCCGCCTGGATTTTGTTATCAGCGGATTTTTACCCTCCTCCGAAGCAAATAACCTTGCAAAGCTCTACAGCGCCTATGTTTCGGAAGCGTTTACCGCCGAACACATCCCCGATCCGGCCGAGCGGAACGATTATATCGGTTTTCAGGTTACAAACGAAGAAGCGCTCAATTCGGAAGGCATGGAGCAGAAAATAAACTCCCTCGCCGCCAAACTGGGCATCAAAGAAAGCCAGATCAGCATCAACCGCAACTACCTGCACTGGGCGCTCAATCCGCCTACGGAAACGATTGTATTCGGAGTCTGTATCGTTTTGATTATCCTGATTGTTTCCATACTGGTTATTTACAATATTTTCCATGTAGCGCTGATCCAGAAAATCCGGGAGTTTGGCCGCTTAAAGGCGCTTGGCGCCAGTAAAAAGCATCTAAAGCAGATTGTAAGGACGGAAGGCATGCTGCTTGCTGCCGCCGCCGTCCCCGCCGGGATTTTATGCGGCATACCGGTTATCAAAATCGCAATGCGCGCTTTTTTCCCGATGAACCGCCAAATTCCCGTTTTTTCCCTGCCCTTTGCACTGTTTGTCGCCGCGCTTTCATTTGCCGCCGTCCTGGCGTCAATCCAAAAACCGCTCAAAACAGCCGCTAAGACCTCCCCGGTGGAAGCCATACGCTACGAAGCGGGCGGGCGGGAATTAAAACGGCGCGGACGGGATTCGGTCACAATCTTCGGCCTTACCATGTCGAACCTTCTGCTGCACAGAAAAAGAACGGTAACCACCATCCTGACCATGGGATTATCGTGCGTGCTGTTTGTCATCGTCGCCAATGTCGCGGGGAATATGGACGCCGGACGGCAGACCAGAGAGGAGCTTGAATACGGCAGATTCCGGCTGGAACTGGACTATAGCTTAGACGATAAAGCCATTCCCGAAAACAACCTCAACCATGTCCAGAAACAAAACCCGCTGGGGGAAGAAACCATCCGCCGGATTAAGTCCATTGAAGGCGTAACCGAAGTGCGTACCCGAATCCTTATTCCTTTTTATGAAACCAACAAAAACACAGGAAAAAACGGTTATATCAAAAGAGTATTCTCTCGACTGGAAACATGGGGTAGAACCTTATTATCCTATAAACGACCTAAAAAACAACAGTTTGTATCAACAATATAAAGATCTTTCGGAGAATGAGAAGAATGTGTTATTCGGCGGGCGATTGGCTGAGTATAAATATTATGATATGCATCAGATTGTCAAAAAGGTTTTAGACATAAAAGAGATTTGAATCATGGAAAAATACTATATCTCAAAAAATTACAGAGAGAGTAATACGGCTTCCTCAAAGGCTAAATCGGATTGTGAAGATATATTCCAATCTTACGGGTATCAAAATCTGGGATTGGACAAAAAGAATATTACAAATAGTTTAGCCGGTAAAGCCTGGACCTTCTTATCTGCCTACAAGGCCTTCCTCACGATGCCTACCGGAAAAACAATTATCCTGCAATATAAAGCGCCCTTTACAGTTCCTTTATTTAAGCGTGCTAAAAAGAAAAAAAATAAAGT
>OFGQ01002520.1_pt1 | contig 10295 bp, 9 predicted proteins | sample 1521791 | NCBI WGS metagenome assembly OFGQ01 (sample SAMEA3504116, study PRJEB24116) | mouse gut metagenome | biome: mouse gut; feature: mouse-associated habitat; material: faeces | place: Denmark | collected 2011 | reverse complement strand
TCTATCATACAGGTTTGCTCCAGTTTTGTATAGGTACGCACTATCTACCGTTTACTTTCAGCAAGGGAGAGGAAATATGAGCGATCAGAATGTATTTGAACGGGTAGAGAAGAAATACCGCATGAACCAGAAGCAGTACGATTTATTCCTTAGTGGCGCGGCAGGCAATCTCCATATGGATGAATACGGCCTGCACACCATTCGGAATATTTACTACGACACACCCAATTACGAATTGATCCGCCGTTCGATTGACAAGCCGAAATACAAGGAAAAATTCCGCCTGCGCGGTTATGGGGAAATTGAGGAAGACAGCCCCGTATTTCTGGAAATCAAGAAAAAATACTGCGGAGTGGTCTACAAACGCCGGACGCAGCTTGCCTTAATGAAAGCGCGTACATATCTGGAATCCGGGTTCATTGCGGAGAAGAAAAGCCAGATAATGAATGAAATCGATTATTTTATCCGATTTTACCATCCCAAACCGAGAGTCTATCTTGCCTACGACCGGGAGGCTTTTGTGGGAAATGAGGAAGAAAACCTGCGGATTACGATTGACCGCAATATCCGAAGCCGCAGCCACCGGCTGGAACTGACCTACGACGGGGAATGCATGCTGCTGAATCCGGGAGAGTACCTGATGGAAATCAAGGTAAATGGGGCGTACCCCCTATGGCTTGCAGACCTTTTAGGAAAGCTGGAAATCTACCCCACATCCTTTTCAAAGTACGGGGCGGTATACGCACAGGCGATGCAGAATCAAGCGGAAATGGAGGAAAAACAGATATGTTTGCAAGTGTATTAAATAATATCGAAGGCAGCCTGACTATCCAGAATGCGCTGCTGTGTACTCTGGCGTCCCTGGCATTGGGGTTTGTAATCGCATTTGTCTATGGGATGAAAGGGGCGTGCAGTAAGAATTTCATGATGACCTTAGTGTTGCTTCCGGTGCTGGTGCAGATGGTCATTATGCTGGTAAATGGAAACCTTGGGACCAGCGTCGCCGTACTGGGCGCGTTCAGCCTGGTCCGTTTCCGCTCAGTCCCTGGAACGTCAAAAGAGATGGCTGTCATCTTCTTTGCTATGGCGGTAGGGCTGGCGACAGGTACAGGATTCCTAAGTTTTGCAGCCGTCATGACGCTTATGGTGGGAATCATACTCCTGGTGATGGAGAAGTCCTGTTTCGGGGAGTGGAAGCAGGAGCGGAAGGATCTGCGGATCACCATTGCGGAGCATCTGGATTATACGGAGATTTTCGATGATATTTTCCAGAAATATACCAGCAAATGCTGCCTGCAAAAGGTAAAGACTACGAACCTGGGCAGCATGTATGAGTTAGATTACCATATTACGTTGAAAGATATCAGGCAGGAAAAGGAAATGCTGGATGCCATCCGCTGCAGGAACGGGAATCTGACCGTAATCTGCGGGAGGCGGGCGACCGTGCAGGATGAATTGTGATAATAGGATAGGAGCATGACAGATGAAGGGAAAAAATAAGAAGGTTCCGGCAATGTTATTGAGCATTATGCTCATTTGTACAATGACGGGATGCAGGCAGGAAGGAAACGGGAAAGAGGCAGGAATCGAAGAAACGGCGGATCTCTCCCGGCATGCGGCGGCCAGTACGGTGACGCTGACGGAGGGAAAATATAGTGAGGAAAAGCTTTGCGATACTTGGGATGAGAAGACGGCAGTCCATTTTATATTTGAGAATGACAGGATTTCGGCAGGGGAGAATGCCGGCGCAGATGCGGATTCGGACTCCCTGGAAGACAAAGCGGAAATAAGGGGGAATACCGTTGTCATCCGTGAAGAAGGAGACTATGTGTTTTCAGGAACGCTGGCAGACGGGCAGATTATCGTAGATGCGGATAAAGAAGAGACGGTCAGGCTGGTCTTTCAGGGTGTAGAGATTACTTGCAGTGATTCGGCGCCTGTTTACAGCAAGGGCGGCAACGTAGTGATTACGCTGGCGGAAGGCACGGAGAATACGGTCGAGGACGGCAGCGCTTATACCTTTGATGAAGAGGGAGAGGATGAGCCGGGAGCGGCAATCTTTGCCAAGGACGACCTTACATTCAATGGGAACGGCAGGCTTGAAGTTATTGGAAACTATAATCATGGAATCCAATGTAAAGATGATTTGAAATTCGTCGCCGGAACTTATATCATTTCTTCGGCAAATGACGGAATTGTCGGAAAAGACAGCGTGTCCATCCGAAACGGTGATTTTACCATAGAAAGCGGAGACGACGGGATCAAGGCAACCAATATGGAAGACTCTGATAAGGGATATGTCCTGATTGAGAACGGAACCTTCCAGATTAATGCCGCTGGGGACGGAATTCAGGCGGAGACGCTCCTTAGGGTGAATAATGGAGTGTTCGAGGTCACTACGGGAGGCGGGAGCCAGAATGCAGAGACGTTTTACGGTGGACAGGAAGGTATGGAAGGAGAAATGCCGTTTGGCGGGAAATCAGGAGACAGCAGAGGAATGCAAGAGGGGAGCCAGGAAAAGCCGGAGGGAGGAATGACGCCGCCGGAAGGAGAGCTGCCGGAGGGAGGAATGACGCCGCCGGGAGGAGAACTGCCGGAAGGACAATTCCCGGGAAACGGAAAAGAGAACGGCACGGCGGACAATTCGGACAGCACGGAAGAATCTGTGAGCACAAAAGGTTTCAAGTCTTATGTGGAATTAGTCATCCTGAACGGAGAATTCGACATTGATTCACAGGACGACGGAATCCACAGTGACCAGAATGTTACGGTTCAGGGCGGCAAGATAACGATTTCCACGGGAGACGACGGAATCCATGCCGACAAAACATTAACGGTGGACGGCGGCAGCCTTGAAATCCTGAAAAGCTATGAAGGCCTGGAAGGATTTGACATCGTAATCAATGACGGCGATATTAATATTATTTCTTCAGACGACGGAATCAATGCGGCCGGCGATGACAGCAGTTCCCAAGAATCCGACGCCCAAATAGGGCAAAAGGGAGTATCTTCCGATGCCAGTGATACTAGGGACAGCCGGATGGAGAAGCCGTTCATGGCTGACGAAGACCAGGGCGCATCCCTGACGGTGAACGGCGGTACAATCTGCGTCAATGCCGACGGCGACGGTCTGGACGCTAACGGAGATATTTCCATAAGCGGCGGTACGGTTACGGTACACGGGCCGGCAGGCGGAGGAAACGGGACTCTTGATTATGCGGCCTCCTGTAAGATTACCGGCGGAGAATTCATCGGAATCGGAAGTATCGGCATGGCGCAGGCTCCGAGCGATGATTCCACACAGGCATCTATTGTCCTGCGTACGGAAGAGACAGTAGAAGCAGGAACGGCCATTTCCCTGAAAGACAAAGATGGGAATGTGCTCGCAGAGACAGTGACCATGAAAAAGGCACAGTGGTTCGCCCTGGCTTCCCCGAAAATAAAGGAGGGGGAAACCTATCTATTCTGTGTAGGAACAGTTGAAAAGGAAGTAATTCCGACCCAGACAGTCACACAATTTACTTTTTAAAGTAGATTCCATCCCGGAAATCTTTTGAAAATCTTGCTGTCAGGAAACGAATGTGATACAATAATCCCATCCTGAATAAAGGAACCGAGTGTACCGGTTCCGAATACGAACAGCAGATTTGGAGGACAAGATGATAAACCGGGATTGGGAAAAGTTCGGGGAGGATATCCGGAAGACCGTACAGGACGCTATCGACGCCCAGGACTTCGGGAAACTGAACCAGACGATAACGGACACGATTAACAATGCGGTAGACAGTGTATCGAGAAATATCCGCAATGCGCAGCAAAATCAACAGTGGGGCAGAGGTCCTGTGGACAGAAGATGTGGTTCACAGGATACTGTGCGTTCGGGCAAAGATGAGCCGGCTGTTGGCGGCAGGAAGGGGCGTTTCGGCCAGGGCGGTCCTTACGGCAGGAAACAGCTTCCGATTCTGTACCGCAAGCCGACCGGGGCGGGCGGGGTGCTGACCGCGGTGCTGGGGGCAGTCACAGGCGGCATGTTTTCTGCCGCAATGATTTTCTTCATTATTACGGCATTGCTGGCAGGTGCATTCGGGATTCCCGAGATTGTGGTTACGGCATTTTTCCTGATATTTGCGGTGTCGGGATTCATAGTCTGCGGGTGCGGGACGGGCGTCTGGGGACGGGTAAAGAGGTTCCGGGCTTATGTGCAGGTCCTCGGCCAGCGTGAGTATTGCAATATCCGGGAACTGGCGGACAAAGTCCATAAAAGCGTAAAATTTGTAGTCAGAGACCTTGAATATATGTTCGCGAAAGGATGGTTCCTGGAGGGGCATCTGGACGATGAGAAGACCTGCCTGATCACAAGCCATGGGATGTACCGGCAGTATCAGCAGATACAGGCGGCCAGAAAGGACAGCCAGCAGGAAGAGGCAAGACGGCAGGCGGCCAGGCAGGAAGAGGCTAAGCGCAGGCAGGCAGAAGAAAAGGTTAAGAAGGGGAAAGGAAAGGCAGAAGAGGGGAAGAGGGCAAAGCTTCCGCCGGAAGTACAGCGTATCGTCGAAGAGGGCGACGCCTATATCCGGAAGATACATGACTGTAACGACCGGATTTCCGGCGCGGAGATGTCGGCGAAGATTTCCCATATGGAGATGCTGGTGGACAAGATTTTCGACCGGGTGGAGCAAGAGCCGGATTCTGTGGACGACATCCGCAGGCTGATGGAATATTATCTGCCGACTACCGTAAAACTTCTGGAGGCATATCAGGAATTGGACGCCCAGCCTGTAGACGGCGAGAATATCCGCTCTTCCAAGCGGGAGATTGAAGCGACGCTAGATACGCTGAACATTGCCTTTGAGAAACTTCTGGACAGCCTGTTTCAGGAGACAGCCTGGGACGTGTCCTCGGATATTTCTGTGTTACATACGATGCTTGCACAGGAAGGGCTTATGGACGACGGACTGCAAAAACCTAAGTGATACAAAAAATAGATATGACAGGAATGATTGAGGAGGGGGACATAAGAAGATGAAGAATGAATTCGAGAATTTTCAGGCGACGCCTGTGCTTACACTGGAACCGTTTCAGGAGGAGCCAAAGCCTCAGCCGGTGAAAGAAGAGAAAGCGCCTGTGCTTAACGAAGACATTTTATCGGATGAGGAGCGGCGGGCAGTGGACGCATTTGCCGCCCAGATCGACCTGATGAACTCCAATGCGATTTTACAGTATGGAGCTGGGACGCAGAAGAAGATGGCGGATTTCTCCGAGGCGGCGCTTGAGAATGTGCGGACGAAAGATTTGGGAGAAGTGGGGGAGCTGCTGACCGGAGTGGTGAAGGAGCTGCGCAGCTTTGACGAGGAGGAAGAGAAAGGGCTCTTTGGGATTTTTAAGAAGAGTTCCGGCAGGATACAGTCCATGAAGGCGAAGTATGCGAAGGCGGAGACGAACATCAACCAGATCTGCAAGGTACTGGAATCCCATCAGGTGCAGCTTCTCAAGGATGTTGCCGTACTGGATAAGATGTACGGGCTCAACCTGACGTATTTTAAAGAATTGTCTATGTATATCCTGGCGGGGAAGAAGAAACTTTCTGAGGTGCGCGCCACGCAGCTCCCTGAGCTTCTCGATAAGGCTTCCCGGTCGGGGCTTGCGGAGGATGCCCAGGCTGCCAGGGACTTAGACGCCATGTGCAACCGGTTCGAGAAGAAAATCCATGACTTGGAGCTGACCCGTACCGTGTCCATGCAGACGGCTCCGCAGATCCGCCTGGTGCAGGGCAACGATACGTTAATGGTCGAGAAGATTCAATCTACGATTGTCAACACGATTCCCCTCTGGAAGAGTCAGATGGTGCTTGCCCTTGGCGTGGAGCATTCCGCCCAGGCAGCGGCGGCGCAGCGGGAAGTGACGGATATGACCAATGAATTGTTGCGGAAGAATGCGGACAAGCTGAAACTGGCTGTCACGGAGACGGCGAAGGAGTCGGAACGGGGGATCGTCGAGATTGAGACGCTTAGGCATACCAACGAGACGCTGATTTCTACGCTGGATGAGGTGATGCAGATTCAGAGAGAGGGCAGGCAGAAACGTGCGGAGGCAGAGCAGGAGATGGTACGGTTAGAGCAGGAGTTGAAGGCGAAGCTTTTGCAGGTGCATGGTTAATGGACTGGCGAACAGGAATTATTTTGAAAAAAGCCTTGATTTTACTGGGATATGGTGCTATACTTGATACAGTTACATAAGGAAATCGGCAGAAGAGTGGACGTAAGTTCACTCTTCTTTGTTGGTAAGGAGGAAAATGCCGTTGACGAAGAGAGAGAGCTATGAACAGAAGACAGAAGAGATCCTGAACCCGATTGTAGAGGAGTATGGATTTGAACTCGTGGATGTGGAGTATGTGAAGGAAGGAAGTACGTGGTATCTCCGGGCATATATTGATAAGCCAGGGGGGATCTGCATTGACGATTGCGAAGCAGTGAGCCGCAGGCTTTCGGATATCCTGGATGAGAAGGATTATATAGATGACGCGTACATTCTGGAGGTCAGCTCTCCGGGACTTGGAAGGCCCCTCAGGAAGGAGAAGGATTTCAGGAGAAGCCTGGGAGAGGAAGTGGAAGTCCGGACTTACCGCATGATAGAAAAGCAGAAGGAATTTACCGGGATTTTGAAGGAATACGATGAGAAGACGGTGACGATTGAAGAAGACGGAGGGAATGTGAGGATATTTGAGAAGAGTGATATTGCCCTGATACGCCTTGCATTTGATTTTTAGAGACTGCGCCGGACGTCCCGCATTTGATTTTAGATAGGAGGATAATACGATGAATACGGAATTGTTAGAAGCGTTGAATATATTAGAGAAGGAGAAGGAGATCAGCAAAGAGACGTTGTTGGATGCCATTGAGAATTCTTTGCTGAATGCCTGTAAGAACCATTTTGGGAAAGCCGACAATATCAGGGTGATCATGGACAGGACGACCTGCGATTACAGGCTGTTCGCAGAGAAGACCGTGGTGGAAGACGTTGAGGATAAGTTAGAGGAAATCAGCCTTGAAGATGCAAGGAATATCGACGGCAAGTATGAACTGGGGGATATTGTCCAGATTCCGATTGAGTCTAAGTCCTTTGGGCGAATTGCGACTCAGAATGCCAAGAACCTGATCCTTCAGAAAATCCGCGAAGAAGAGCGTAAGGTAGTCTATGACCAATATTTCGAGAAGGAGAAGGATATCGTCACCGGAATCGTCCAGCGTTATATTGGAAGGAACGTCAGCATCAATCTTGGGAAGGCGGACGCTATGCTGACCGAAAACGAACAGGTGAAGGGTGAGACGTTCAAGCCCACCGAGCGCGTCAAATTGTACGTGGTGGAAGTCAAGAATACCACGAAGGGGCCTAAGATCTTAGTCTCCCGTACACACCCAGAACTTGTGAAGCGCCTGTTTGAGGCGGAAGTGACCGAGGTAAAAGACGGCGTGGTGGAAATCAAGAGCATTGCTAGGGAGGCGGGAAGCCGGACGAAGATCGCGGTGTGGTCCAATGACCCGGACGTAGACCCTGTGGGCGCGTGTGTCGGCATGAACGGAAGCCGTGTCAATACCATCGTAAATGAACTGAGGGGCGAGAAGATCGATATCATTAACTGGAGCGATAATCCGGCAATCCTGATTGAGAATGCGTTAAGCCCGGCGAAGGTCATTTCCGTAATGGCAGACCCGGACGACAAGACGGCGGGCGTTATCGTCCCGGATTACCAGCTGTCCCTTGCAATCGGCAAGGAAGGGCAGAATGCAAGGCTTGCCGCAAGGCTGACCGGATATAAGATTGATATTAAGAGTGAGACGCAGGCAATCGAGTCCGGCGACCTGCCGGAGAATTATCTGGAATTGAGCGAGGGCGTATACGAGGAGGAGTACGAGGAGGCTTATGAGGAAGGATATGAGGAAGCGTACCCAGAGGACGGAGAAGAGACCGGGTATGACGAGGCGTATCCGGAGGATGTTGAAGATGCGGGGTACGACGAAGCTTATCCGGAAGACGGCTTCAAAGGCGGCGCGCAGGAGTACCCGCAGGATGGGGATGAGGACGGCGGCCAGGACGCAGATGGTGCAGAAGAGTTTGCACAGGACGGTTATGAAGAGGAAGACGAGATTATATTTCAGGAAGTAGAGGATTAGGTGATTAATTGAGTGCAAATAAAAAAGTCCCTGTCCGCAGATGCGTAGGCTGTCAGGAGATGAAGGGAAAGAAAGAGATGATCCGGGTGATCCGGACGAAGGAGGGGGAGTTTTTGCTGGACGCCACAGGCAAGAAGAACGGAAGGGGCGCTTATATCTGCCCATCCGCCGAATGTTTCAAGAAGGCGGTTAAAAACAAGGGGCTGGAGCGTTCGTTCAAGCAGGCGATTCCTCCGGAAGTATACGAGGCATTGGAAAAGGAGATGGGATCACTTGGGACGGAGTAAGGTTTTGTCGCTCATTGGTCTGGCCACAAAAGCCGGAAAGACGGCAAGCGGGGAGTTCTGTACGGAGCGGGAAGTGAAGTCAGGGGGCGCCGCGCTGGTCATTATAGCCGATGACGCGTCTGATAATACAAAGAAGAAGTTTAGGAATATGTGTGATTTTTATCACGTGCCGATCTGTTTTTATAAAGACAAAGATACCTTGGGGCATGCAATGGGGAAACAGTTCCGGGCATCTCTTGCAATATTAGATCAGGGGTTTGCAAAGGGAATCAGAGAGAGTATGGATGCAGAAGATAACACAGTTGCATAGAGGAGGTAGTAAATATGGCGAAAATCAAAGTATACGAGTTGGCGAAGGAGCTGGGTGTCCAGAGTAAGGAGGTACTCGAGTTCCTTAGCGGAAAGAATATAGAAGTGAAGAATCATATGAGCGCGCTAGAGGAGAACGATGCCAATGTGGTAAGAAAGGGAATGGCGAAGGGCGAACAGGCTGCAAAGCCTGAGCGGGATGCGCCTAAGAAGAAGAGCATCGTACACGTCTTCCGTCCTCAGAATACCCAGAATGGCGCCAGACAGGGAAAGCGTCCGGGGGGAAGGCCGGCGCAGCCGGGGAATGGGCGTACAGCCCAGGCATCGGGAAAACCGATGCAGGTGAACAACGGCCGTCCTTCCAAGGCAGCGCCGATACGTCCGGCAAATCCTGCGGCAGCGGCGGAGAAGGCACAGCCAGTGAAACGTCCTGCAAGCCCGTCTGCGGCTCCTAAGCCGGCGGAACCGGTAAAGCGTCCTGTATCACCTGTGACAGTGACGGCAACGGAGACGGGGGAGGCAGCAAAGCGTCCCACTGTTTCGATAGAGAAGGCGCAGAGCGTACCGGCGGCGGAGCGTACCGCAGAAAGGTCTGTTGACAGAAACGGGGACCGTCCTGCATCCTCAGACAGAAGGCCGGCGCAGAGACGTTCCGACCGCCCAGACCGTCCGGATCGTTTCGAGCGTCCGGAGCGCGGACAGGATAGACGCGGAGACTCCAGAGGTCAGCGTCCCCAGCGCGGGGATCGTCCGCAGGAAGGACGTGACCGCGATAGAGAGAATCGTTTCCAGGGAGGAGACCGAAACCGCGACCGGAACCGTGAACATGGGCGTGACCGTGATAGAGATGGACGCTTCCAGGGAGGGGACCGGAACCGTGACGGACGCTTCCAGGGAGGCGATCGTGATAGGGATGGACGCTTTCAAGGAGGCGACCGTGATAGAGATGGACGCTTTCAGGGAGGCGATCGTGATAGGGACGGACGTTTTCAGGGAGGCGACCGTGACAGAGATCGCGACCGCGGGCAGGGACGCAGGCCCGGAGAGAGGGGCGATCGCCGCGGCGGTGATAAGAGAGGCGGCAGCTCCAGCATTCCGTCACCAGCCGTAGAAGGGCAGAAGCCGCAGCGCAGCAAGGGAAAAGGCAAGGAAGACCATAAGAAGAAGGATTACCGCCGCGAGGAGGAAGAAGACAGGAACATTAAGGGCAAGAAGAAGAACGACCAGAAGCAGCAGTTCCAGAAACCGCAGCAGCGGGAGCAGAAGGTGGAGGAAGAGATTAAGTCTATCGTGATTCCGGAAGTCCTGACAATCAAGGAGCTGTCGGATAAGATGAAGATTGTGCCTTCTGTTATTGTCAAGAAGCTGTTCATGCAAGGCAAGATCGTGACGGTGAACCAGGAGATCGACTACGAGACTGCGGAAGGAATCGCGCTGGAATTCGACGTTCTCTGTGAGAAGGAGGAGGTCGTGGACGTCATCGAGGAACTTCTCAAGGAGGATGAAGAGGATGAAAGCACCATGGAGA
>OFGQ01002517.1_pt1 | contig 10303 bp, 7 predicted proteins | sample 1521791 | NCBI WGS metagenome assembly OFGQ01 (sample SAMEA3504116, study PRJEB24116) | mouse gut metagenome | biome: mouse gut; feature: mouse-associated habitat; material: faeces | place: Denmark | collected 2011 | reverse complement strand
CAATTTGATTTTTGTTTCTTGTTTTTATATAATAAACACATAAGTCATGGCAAATACAAAGTTTAGGATACACAAGTGTAGGTCTAAACAAATTTGATTTAGGAGGTATTGTTATGACACGTTTTACTAAGAAGGCTCTCGGCATTATGAATATGCTCAAGGATGCCTTCTGGCAGGAATCTTATGGTGAGCAGATTGACTACATCAAGGCTATCGTCAAGACTGTCTATGGTGTAACTCACTCTCGTTCTACAAAAATCCTGCTGACTGTGGTTCTTGTCCTGTTCGCAGGTATCGTGAACTTCTGCCCGATCATCAAGGATATCCCTGTAATTGCGGATGCCTCTAGCTGGTTGAACTTCATCCAGAAGATGGTTGAGCAGTGGTCTACGAACAGACAGCTGCAGTGCCAGAAAAAGCGGAGAAGGAATAAGCGTAGCAAGTCTGCTCGCCGTCGTCCTATCCGTTGATGGCAAGAATCGAACCCCAACTTACCCACCCCGAGGGTAGGAAAGGGTTCTTTTCTTTTGTTTAAAAATACATTATAATAAAGATATCAGTTATTACATATAAAAGTATTTTTAGTTTTTATAAGTGTTTCTGATAAAAAAATAAGAAAGGAGGAGCCATGATATGAAGACTCTACGGATTATTTATTAGTGCTTTATGGCAAGAAACAATAGGAGAGTTAATTGAATATGGAGGTAGTGCTTGTAAAGAGGTCTATAAAAAGACTAAAAACAAGAACCTTATTATTATTCTTATAATCCTTTTTATTGTTTTCAATATAGTTCTATTTTTTATTCCTTTTTTGGGAGACAACTCTGTATGGATGTGTTTCTTTGAGAAGGTGGCTAAAGAATGGAGCAAACAAAAGAAGCGTTAATTTTAAGAAATCGGAACCCTTGTGGTTTCGGTTTTTTTATTTTTTAGAAAAATATGGTTGACAGGTGTTAAAACTTATGGTATCATAAATAAAAAGATAAAATAAAAATGTTACAACAAGGGCTGGAGAGATGGCTCAGCAATTAAGAACACTGGCTGCTCTTTCAGAGAACCTGGGTTCAATTCCCAGCACCCACATGGCAGCTCACAACTGTCTGTAACTCCAGTTCCAGGGGATCCAACATCCTCACACAGACATCCATGCAGGCAAAACACCATACACATAAAAGAAAAGAAAATAACAAATAATCTAATCAAGGAAAATGAGGCAGTTGATTTTGTCGTGTACACGGACAATTACTATTCGGAGTATAGGATAAAATGTACAACTTTGCCAATTATGAATATTGATGTTGAAGATGAAATCACAGAAGAGGATGTTCAAATGAGCATGCAGCTTTTGGATAATAGGGAAGGCGTTGGACAAAAAGTGATTGAGTTGTCCGGTTTGATCCATGTCAGAGGAGGTTCAACCAAAAGCTATCCAAAGCTTGGCTACAAGATTTCTTTAATAGATTATCTGGCAAATGATCGAATTCGGAAAAATAAATATCCGCTTCTTGGCATGCGCAAGGATGATGATTGGATTCTGTACGCCGCATATAATGATCAGGAAAAGATCAGAAATGTATTTTCATCAAACCTTTGGATGGAAACATGTAGTATGGACAACTCTTTCCAGATAGAAAACGGGATGAGATACGAATACGTTGAATTGTTTATGAATGGACAGCATTGGGGGTTGTATGCTCTTGGTTATCCGATCGATGACTTACAGATGAATACGAAAAAGAATGCGGGAGAATGTATTTATAAAAAGGTACTTTGGAGTCGTGAGTATCCCATTGCTTATGCTGAAGACGGAACAATTGCGGGATACAAGATATCCAGCAGTGGGAAAGAAGATTGGACAATTTTATATGATTATTATGAAAAGCTGAATGATGCTGATATAGAGGATTCATGGCTTTATTCCAGCATGGATTTGGAAAATGCAGTTGACTATATGCTTTTCATTAACTTAATTCAAGGAATAGATAATGTTGAGAACGATGGAACTAAAAATATGTACCTTACCGCAAAAATGTCTAAGGATGGAACATATAAGTATTTGTATACACCATGGGATATGGATATTACTTGGGGAAACACATGGAGGCCGGAAGCTGATAATTTGACAGTGCCTTATGCGTTAGATGCGTCTATGCATCGTCTTATGGAGAGCGGACCGCTGTATCTGCTTCTTACGAGGAATGATGAGATTGCCTGGGGGGCATACCTTGGAAAATATGAAGAATTGAGAATGGGAAAATGGTCAGATGAAACAATTGAAAATATGTTGAGAGATTTCGAACGCAATATATTTGATTCCGGTGCATACTTGAGAGATATGGACAGATGGCCGGATGGGTCATACGGAAATCCTGATTTAAAGCTATCTGTGTTTACAGAGTATGTTTTGGCAAGACTTCATGCGATGGACGAGTATTATAGGCGAGTGGCGGAAGTGCAGAAAAAGAATGCATATATAATACGATCGGTGCAGTATAGTAATTTTAGAAACAGTAATTTCCTTATTAGAATGGGCAATGGGTATGATGAAGACGTAAAAGAATTGTTTGAATATATTGACATGCCGTATCAAATGATACCTGAGGGGTGTGAATTTATTTTTTATGATGCCTCAAGTGGGGAAATTAATTATGAGGTGGATAGTAGTGATTTGCCATTTGCATATGACTGGACCGAGGATGATGACATGAAGATTTTCTTTCAGCAAGATAAAAGGGGAGGGTATCAATCCTTATGGATGGGAAAATAGGAATTTATTGTGCGAAAAGGTTGGGGAGGAAAAGAAAATGGCTATGATTGGATTTTGGTTGCCATCGTTTATTTCGATGGCAATATATAGGAAGCGTTCTGGAAAAATATCAATTGGGTGGCAGTCAATGTTAGCCAGATTCGGGATTTATGTTCTGTTAAACACATGGATTGTTCAAGCATTGCTTACCTATTTGCTTGGACAGGGAGGTATAACGGAATCAGCATTGACAAGTTTTCCTTTTTTTACGAAATATGTGGTTCTTGCATCTTTGGTTGCGGTTATTTTGCCATATGCAGAAGAAATATTAAGGAAATGTATCGGAGTTTCTGTTAGTTTTAATGCAGATGATGGGAAAAAAGAGAATGAGGAAAAATAGGAATAAGAAAATTTCATTTATCTTGAATATCCTAGGCAAAGTGATGTTGCTTTTTACCCTGTTTCTTTTGCTTCTTGCGGAATCATCCGGCAGATGGTTTTTAGCTTCATTTGGCGAAATGGATTTTTCAATCGTGGTGTATCAGCTATTTTCGCCTATGGAAGGAACATCACAAGGGATTTTGAATGAATATGCGATGGCATGTCTGTATCCATCTATTTCAAGCGCGATATTGCTATTCCTGCTTTATGTTTTTTGGGATTATACGACAAGAAGATTATGCATAGATTTTCATCTGCGGCTTTTCCGAAAAAAGTGGAATCTACATATATCCCATAAGATGGGGCAGACAATTAAGTATGTGTGTATGAGCGGTTTCATTTTCTTTTTATTGGTGAGCCTGGGAAGTAAGGCAATCAAAATGGGCGTTCCTGCATACCTAGCGGAAGTAAGCCAGGATTCCACATTGTTTGAAGATTATTACGTTTCTCCTGAAACGGTACACATTGAGTTTCCTGAAAGTAAAAGGAATTTATTGTTAATTTATGTGGAGTCTATGGAATCAACCTATGCATCCACTGAGGAAGGTGGGGCCAAAGAGATTAATTACATTCCCGAACTGACGAAGCTGGCAAATGAGAACTTGAATTTTTCTGATAATGAGAAACTAGGGGGAGCACATAATTATGCTGGCGGGTGGACCATTGCGGGATTGCTCGCCAGTTCATCCGGAGTACCTTATAAATTACCCATTGAAGGGAACAGCAGTGGCGAATATGAAACATTTTTGCCAGGGCTTATTACCCTTGGGGAAATATTAGAAGAGGAAGGGTATACGAATTATTTTATGTGCGGTTCCGATGCAACCTTCGGCGGACGCAGGGCCTTTTACGACCAGCATGGGGATTATGTAATTTTGGATTATGATAAGGCAGTTGAAAATGAGATCATACCCTCTGATTATCTGGAATATTGGGGGATGGAAGATGAAAAACTGTATGCGTTTGCAAAGCAACAACTCTCTGAGATTGCACGAAATGAGAATCCCTTTAATTTTTCGATGCTTACCGTTGACACACATCATCCGGAAGGGTATGCCTGTCAATTATGCCAGAACCAGCACGGCAGTCAATTTGCCAATGCAATATCTTGTGCAAGTAGGCAGGTATATGATTTTGTTATGTGGTGTCAGGAGCAGGAGTGGTATGAGAACACGACAATCGTGATCACAGGCGACCATTTAAGTATGAATAATACTTTTTGGGATGATATTGGCGATTACGAAAGAAATGTATACAATTGCTTTATCAATATACCAAGAGACCTTTCCCCGGTTAGGCCGAAAAACAGGGAATTTAGCGCGATCGACTTATTTCCAACAATTTTAGCATCGTTAGATGTTAAGATAGAAGACGATTACCTTGGGCTGGGGGTAAATTTATTTTCTGATAAAATGACACTGCCGGAGATGATAGGAAAAGAGAAATTTGAAAAAGAACTTAAATTATTTTCTAAATACTATTTTTCCCAATTTGTCATAGCATAGGGAGCATTATGAAATCAAAAGTGAAAAAAGGCCAATTTTGTATTTGGGTCAATGTTTTAATCTGTTCAGCAATGTTTTTCTTTTTGGCGGCATCTGTTTGGACCAGGCAAAAGTATGGGGAACTTTTGCTTGCAACAGCGGATCGGGAATTTATGAATTTTTTGGAAAATAAACGAAGCCTGTTTCTTATGGAGGTGTGTCTGCCTGCTTTTGGTTTTATGCTATTGGTGGGAGGAAGCATATTTTTTCTCATAAAAAAGAAAAACCTTTCCGGAAAGTTTATCCATGGTCTCCTTTTGATAGTTACTTTAATCTTTTTGGCGGTGGGATGGCAGGAAGTTGGTATGACATCATTTATAAGGTATCAGATTCACAGATCGGCAGACCATTGGTATGATGAAAATAAAGTAGTGATTCATGCATTGGGAACCATTGATGGTTTGGCATACACGAACTCCAAGGAGGCGTTGGAAAAAAGCTTTTCGGACGGAGATAGGGTTTTTGAGTGTGATATGATTCTTACTGTGGATGAGAAACTGGTGGCGTGCCACGACTGGGGGGCTGGAATGCAGAAAGAGTTTTCAGAAGATGCCGTGCCCACAAAAGAAGTATTTATGAAGACACCGATTTATGGAAAATATACTCCGCTGTCTTTTGATGAAATAGTCCTCTTTATGAAGGAACATAAGGATGTATACCTTATTACAGATACCAAGTCGGCGGAAGGGAACTATTACCGCAAGGAGTTCCAGGAAATGGTGGATACTGCGCATGTGTATGGATGTGAAGAAGTTTTGGACCGGGTGGTCGTTCAGATCTACCATGCGTATATGTATGGAGACATCCAGGAAATCTACCCATTCAAAAATATGATCTTCACTTTATATGAAGAGGGATATAGGGGAAATCCGGAAGAAATGGAACAATATGCGGAGTTTTGCAGAAAGAATCTGATTGACGTGATTACGATGCGGCAGGATTTTTATTCCGATGAGCTGAATGCCATTTGCCAAAATTATGGGGTGCAGTTGTTTGTCCATACGGTAAATGAGGATGAAAGGAAGGAGTACTTTTTAAAACGAGGAATAGGAGTCTATACAGACTCCTAAAGCTTTCTACATTTTCGCAAGGCAAGCATCACTTTAACTATGGGTATCTTTTTATGTAAGTTTCCTTCCTGCCAAATACCACAGATTTTTGTACCATTGGCATCGGTCTTTATTCCATAACCATGAATTTGCCCATCTTTCCATTCCCCGCGGTAACTTCCTCCATTTGGAAAAACAGCTTCGCCATATCCGCTCTTCAAGTCATCTTTCCACTGCCCATAATATGTTCCTTTTCCTGACATCCATGTCAATTTCCCTATGCCGTTCCTTTTCCCGTTGGCCCATTCGCCGTTATATAGGCTGCCATCTGCATAGTGCTTTGTTCCCTTACCGTGCATATGACCATCCATTTTATCTCCATTATATGCCGTGGAGCCTTCTTTCAGTTGCTCTTTAAGCTTTTTGTCAAAAACTTCCCGCATATTGGCCGCAAAAAGGGAGTCGGACAGTACTTTGTTTCCATCCAACAGTATTACGACATCATTACAATTCCGATACCCTTTTTTAAATTCTTCCAAAATTTTTTTCTGATTAATATCGGATGTAGACGCAACGATTAACGTTTGCTTTTCAATTGCCTCATAGAAATATTTTAATGCAGTCTGCCGATCCTTCATCCGGACATAGCATCTTCCTGTTTGATAGGCGCAGACTGCCATTTGCCTGATGAGGTCTGCTTCTTCGTACTGGCCGATTTCTACCAATTCCTTAAGTATCTGCACCGATTTCAGTGCTGCGTCTAAAGCTTCCTCAAAAAAGGATGGTTCATCAAGATCGTAGAGCAAAGCAGATTTGTTGTAGTAATTCATTGCAATATTTAGTTGCCCTGACTTTTCCTGATTGTTTTCCGCCTGCGTGATAGTTTCGTTGATTGGCATAATCAGCGCGCGATAGCCGTTATGTATATATTGATTCAAAGTAGTATCATCCGTCAGGCGCAGTTCCCGTACCGCATGGAATACTGCCTTATATTCATCCCGCAGCATCCACATATTGTCTAGAGTGCTGTCCACTTTATACGCAGCGCTGCCATCTGCCAAAAAAGAATCTACCAGATGAAAGAAATCCTGTTCACATGTTTTTGTCAGGCTGCAGCCTATTTTGGACATATAATTTATGATATGCGCCAGTTTTATCATGTCCCTCTCATAATGATACTCCATATGTGTAAGGCGCCAATAATTTCGGTCCATTTCCAGAGTTTTCATTTTATAAATAAACGCCTGCAGAACGTAATTCTCATCATCATCTTCACATCCGGCCTCCCATAGGCTTTCTGCATAATTGTTGTAAAGATTAATTTGATCTTTCAGCCTCTCACGGTTATGGGCTTTCTCCCCTGATAGTTTGGCTCTATATTCAGATAATTTCAGGGACTTTTCATAATATGGCAATGCCTCATTAAATTTTCCTAACATCATCAATGCATTTCCTACATTGTAATATCCGCCGCCTAGTACACACATACCATATGCTGATGGGTATTTCTCCGCCCAGAGTTTTCGGTTTTCCAGATCATGCTCATATGCCCCTAGTGCGTTTTCCGGTTCATTCAGCTTGTGATAAATTTCGCCCATAGAACCATAATACCAAACAGGGGTATCCTCGCCCGAAGTAAGCATATCCGTCAGGCCGGCATCTATTCCCTCTTTTGCAATTTCTATTCCCCGCCGTAACATGGATTGTTTTGATGATTCCTTATAAAAGACAATCATGTTATTATAAGCCATAAGCAACTGTTGCTTATCAATTATCCCCTTTTGATAAAAATCCTTGCTGATGGCAAAATATTTTTCCCCAAATTCATAAATTAACGGATCACCCAAAAATCTTGCCGTGCAGGCACATTTATAGCTGTTTACACGGAGCAGTTCCTGCCACGCTGTATTCCTTTCACCGCGGTAGTTATTGATTAAGGGGTCCAGTTGTTTCATAATGCTAAACTTGATACGGCTTTCCTGGTAATTTTGTAAAAACAGTTTTTCACAAAAATAAACAAAGAAAACGGCAAAACTCAGTGAGGTATAATTGGTAGTGGCATTGGACAGAAGGTCGTTCACCTGTTTTCCGCCGTTCATCTTGCAGATAAAATATAAACATTTTGCCGCACCAATTAAAACGGGGTCATCTTTTTGGTGCTTTGCGATATAATTCATCAAATAACCGGAACGGCCAGCCAGCATACAATGATAGGCAATTTCGCTTATGCGGATTGGATCCTTTTCATCAAGCTCTTCTAATGCCTGAAAAATATCGTTATGTATTCTTTGGCTATTAGGACATTCCTTAATGATGCCCTGCCTGGTGCTTTGATGGAGAAAGTCATACCTTCCGTCTGCTCTGCGAAAATAGTTTTCACGCATATAATGGATCATATAAACAAAATCTAAATAATTCCACTCTTCCCCCAATAACAAGGCTAAATCGCTATCGCGCAGCCCATATCGGGAGAAGGCAATATATTCAGTTACCCTAGATACCAGTCCGGGGTTGAGGCGTGCCCCCACTTCCTTAAAAAGTGCAACTCCTATTTCTTCCAAAGAGTAGTTGGAATTATTTATTATTTTTTTCTGATAATTAGATATTTGTTCTATACCATTTCCGAGGTTACTTATCAGGCTAAAGTCCAGGCGGTCCATGATAAGTAACCGCTGTAACAACAGACCTAAAAAGAGAGGATTTCCGGAATTTGGATGGTTCATCAATTCTTCCTTTACTTCATCTGCCAATTCCTTATGGTGTTGCTGTAATATACACTGAATAACGATTTCCTTATCTTTCCGGTCTATTGGCAATAAAAAGAAATTCTTTCCATCCCTTAATTCTATATTTGGCAGGCAGGAGATGATGATGTGTACATTGGAAGGCGTTGGGTCTGGAATAAAAATCATCTGATCCCGCTCTATATCTGTCAGCAATTGATCCACTGCATCTACCATAATAACTAATGGCCGATTTATATCCCGAAGGGATTGGCATAATTCGGAAAGACGATTGCGGAATTCTGTTGTTTCATGGTAATCCAAAGATTTTAACTCCCTGGTGACGGTCATGTCTTGAATATGTGCTTGTCCAAGGTGTTCTTCCAGGCAATATACCAACTGGCGCAAAATCCCGATAGATGTAGAGCTGTCTGCTGTCAAACCACTAATAAAGGGGATTACACACATCCCTTTCTCTTTCAAAGTATTTGCTACTTGGCAAAACAAAGTACTTTTCCCGCTTCCAGAGTTTCCTTTTATCGCTATACGGCGCTGTCCTTCGCAAATGGCATGTACGATATTATTTGCCAATGTACTCCGTGCCCCAAATGAATGGCTTTTTTCTTCTATATATGACCAGTGGGAATCACGTTCTCTGTCAAATGGCGTTTTCTTTTGCAAATTCTGCCATTTAGGGAGCATTACACGTCTAATATCCTCATATGCCATATTGGCAAAGTGATCAATATCCGCCTCACAGATGCCATCTTCATCAAAGTGGACTTTGTATTTATGCACTGTTCCGTATGTCATACGCATAATCCTTGATTTAAGGTCTGTCATTTTTTCGTGGCGTTCTTTATTTTCTGCCAGGTATCTTCTTTCTATCAGTGCGCCATCCAGCTCCCGGAAATAAAACAGCATATGGTTTTTATGGATTTTAGTGCCATATTCAATTTCCAGTTCGGTTGCGCTTAGCTGCAAATCCTCCAGTTGAAGCTTTTTCTTTTCAGCAACGGAAGCAATCAGGTTTTTAGGCGGAATCCATCCATACCTTTCGCCTAATATGACTATCATTGGAGACTCGCTGTTTTCTATTTCATCCAGACAGACATCCAGTACCTTAAGGGCTGCCGTATTGGAATCCAGCTCTGACGTGTCGATTCCCCACCGAAGGTCGCAGACAGACACTGCCTGCCCGTATTCTTGCGCCTCTTTATTCAGCCGTGGCATAACTAAGTTCCTGATGGCATCCCGTTCGTGCTGCATATCCTGAAATGTGCTTGAAATAAATAGCATGTCCATAAATTTCCACCTTATTCATACGTAAAACGGAGTATCCTCCTCGTCATGTGTTATGTACAAATTTTAACAGAACTCAAAGAAGGAAGGCAAGGTGCTGAAGTTCTCTTTTATAATTCATGGTGGAAATAACCTGTATGTGATAAGATTATATTAAGAGAGGGTAATAATTATGGTTTACATAATATTTACAAATGAGCAGCATGCAGATGCGGAGGAAATCCGGGATTTCCTTACAGAAGAAAAAAATCTGGCGGCCAGTTCCAGCAATCTCAATTGGTATGAACTAAAAAATGATAATAGAATTGACCAGGACGCGGCCGTTGTTTTGGTATCGAATGCGGCAGTCATGGATGAAAGATGGCAGGATCTGGTCAGGGATATACCCGAATATGTGCGCTTAATCCCCGTTAGCAGCACGAGGAATGCGGATTATACTGATCCGGAGATGGTTCCTGGGAAAGATCGGAAGAGCGTCGTGTAGGGAAAGAGTGTAGA
>OFGQ01002515.1_pt1 | contig 10310 bp, 8 predicted proteins | sample 1521791 | NCBI WGS metagenome assembly OFGQ01 (sample SAMEA3504116, study PRJEB24116) | mouse gut metagenome | biome: mouse gut; feature: mouse-associated habitat; material: faeces | place: Denmark | collected 2011 | reverse complement strand
ACAGGTCGATGTCGGCGGCGCTTACGTCGCGTCCTGCGGGAGTGGCCGTGCAGTGCACGATGATTTCATTGATTTTTCTCATGATTGCAGATTGTTTTGAATACCCTGCAAAGATAGCGGAGGCTCCCGAGGGGTTTTACCACATTTGCGCCCGGCGCAAAAAAAATACGTGCCGCAGCATGGTGGCGCTGCGGCACGTGAGTCAGTGTGTCGTGTCTGCTATCAGGCTTTCTTTGTCGTTTTCTTAGTCGTCGTGGTTTTCTTTGCGGCCGGCTTTTTTGCCTTCTCCTTTGGTTTGGCTGTTTCTGGCTTTTCCTCGCGCAGGGCGTGTTCCACATTGAACTGCTCGATGTTTTTGCGCATCGAGCCGAGCTCCTTGTTCAGGGCTTCTATCTCCGTGGCTTGGTTGCGGATGGTGGTGAGCAGCGAGTTGAGTTCCTCGTTCTCAATGCTGAGGGGGTATTGTTCCTCCACGCGCACGATGAAGTCGGCGAGCACGTTCATATAGTTGGTAAAAGCCTGGTAGGGCGTTTCGTAAGGGCTGAACATGGAGTGCGCGGCGCCGTCGGCGAAATGTTTGGTGCTCATGTAGTAGAGATGGTCGCTGCCCTGTAGGTAGTACCAGTCCTGCTTGAGGCGGCGGTCGTCGCACAGGCGCACGCGTTCGGCCACGCTGTAGAGCTTGTTGAAAGCCTCGTTCTGAAGCGAGTTGCCGAGCCATGCGCTCACGTCGCGTGCTTCGTCGGCTCCGCTGATGGGATGCATCACGCTGAGTTCGCCCACCGGCTTCACGACGGAGAGCACTTGCGATGGCGTGCGGAATTCCACGCCTCTTTCAGCGGCGAAGCGGGGCAGCGCCTCGAGGAACTGGAAGATGCCGGTGCTGGCGGAGTGGAAGCCTCCGAACGTCTCGAGGTTGAGGCACACGTTCACCACCTGTTCTTCGGCGGGAGTGGAGGCGATCCAGCCTATGTATTTTTCGGCCGTAAGGGGGTATTCATCCCATGACGTGTTGCTGAATCGTGCGGCAATGTCGTCGCTGAGCTTGTCGTTCTTCAGCAGCAGGCGCACTTTGGGGCAGCTTGCCGCCGAGTACACATAGTTGGGCGATTTCCATCCGAGGATGTGCTTGGCGCCTTCGGTGAGCACGCCCTTGAAGCCCATGGCGAGTACCTGCGGTGCTATCTCGTCGTCGTATATCAGTTCGGTGTTGTGCATCACTTTCGGTTTTACGCCGAGCAGAGAGTGCAGTTTGTCTACGGCCACACGCACCTGCTGCGCGAACTCCTCCGGGTCGGCGAGCGATGCCAGCGAGTGCGCATAGGGCGCGGCGAGGAATTCCACGGCGCCTGTGTCGGCGAGTTTCTTGAGCAGGTCGATGAATTCGGGCACATATTGTTCGAGCTGTTCGAGCGCCACGCCGCTGATGCTTATCGAGCAGCGGAACGCGCCTTTGCTCTCCTCTATCATGCGCAGGAGGCTTTCGGCGGCAGGGATGTAGCTGTTGTGGGCCACACGGCTTACGATTTCGTCGTTGAGGAAGTCGTCGTAGTAGTAGTGGTCGTTGCCGATGTCGAAGAAGCGGTAGCGCTTGAGGCGCATCGGCTGATGGATTTCGAAGTTGAAGCAAATGGCTTTCATTGTCGTATGTTGTGTGTGGCTTGTTATCGGTTGAGAACTTTATTGTAGATGTCGATGACCTTCTGTCCGGCCTTGTCCCATGTGATTTGCGCCACTTCGCGCAGGCCTTCCTCGCGGAGCTGGTTGTACATGGCCGGATAGGTGATGATGGAGTGGATGGCGTCGGCCATTGCGTCGATGTCCCAATAGTCGGTCTTTATGACGTTGTGCAGGATTTCGGCGCATCCGCTCTGTTTGGAGATGATGCTCGGCACTCCCATCTGCATGGCTTCGAGGGGCGATATGCCGAAAGGTTCGCTCACGCTGGGCATGATGTACACATCCGACGCTTTGAGCATTTCATACACCTGTTTTCCTTTCTGGAAGCCCGGGAAGTGGAAGCGGTCGGCTATGCCGCGGTCGGCGTTGTGCACCATCAGCTCCTCGCCGAAAGCGTTGATGAAACTGCGCGTGCGGCCGGCTATGCGTATGCGCAGCGGGTCGGCCGACTCAATGCGCACGGTGTCGCCTATCGCGTAGCGCCACAATCCGTTGGGGGCGGTGATGAGCAGCGCATAAGTGCGGCCTTGCTCCACCTCCCATGCCGGTACGGCGTCGGGATAGCTTTCGCCGCTCTGGTCGAGAGGCACGAACTCATAGAACACTCCTGCGTCGAGCAGCAGGAGCATCGAGCCGGGCTCGCGCAGGTCCTGCACGGCAAAAAATCCTTCCGATGCGTTGTATGTCTCAAGATAGCGCATGCGCGCCGGGCCGGTGATGCGGGCATACTGCTCCCTGTATGGCTCGAATGAGATTCCTCCGTGGAAGAACACCTCGAGGTTGGGCCATATGTCGTGTACCGATGCTGCGCCGCAGCGTTCGATGGCTTTCCGCAGCAGGGTGAGGAACCACGACGGCACGCCGGATATGTTGGTGATGTCCTGCCCCACAGCGGCATCGATGAGTGCGGGAAGCTTCTCGTTCCAGTCGGCCATCAGAGCCACGCGTTTGGAGGGCACACGCAGCAGGTTGGCCATAGGGTTCATGGCGTCGATAAGGTTGGCCGAAAGGTCGCCCACAGTGACGCCGCGCGGCACGTCGGCGAGCTCGTTGGCGAAACTGCCGCCGAGTATGAATGCCTTTCCGGAAAACAGGCGGCTCTCGGGATAGAGGTGCAGATAATGCGCCACCACGTCGCGGGCGCCGAGATAGTGGTTGAGCCGCAGCGAGTGGTCCGTCACCGGGATGAATTTGCTTTTTCCGTCGCTTGTGCCCGAACTTTGCGCGAATCGGCGGCAGCGTCCCGGCCCCAGCACGTCGCGCTCGCCGGCCACCATGCGCATCACGTCGGGGCGGATGTCGGCGTATGATACGGCGGGAACGGCAGCCTTGTAGGCTTCATAACTTCTTATGGCGGCGTATCCGTGGCGCTTGCCAGCGGCTGTATTGCGTGCCGTGTGCAGCAGCTGCATCAGTTGCCCGGTCTGTACTTGGCGAATATGTCCGGCCCATGAATGCGCCGCTCGCACCCGCGACGCAAAAAACGGTTTCAGAATCGGCGTCAGGTTAATCATCGTGGCATGGTTATGGTAACGCAAAATGTTTACTCGTTCACGTCTACAGCCTGAGAATCTTATGGATGCGCTGCAGGGCGGCGATGAACGCGTCCACCTCCGCTTCGGTGTTGTAGGCGGCAAACGAGGCACGGGCCACACCGGTGACTCCGAGCGCGTTCATTAGGGGTTGGGCGCAGTGGTGGCCCGTGCGCACGGCTATGCCCATGCCGTCGAGCAGCATGCCTATGTCGTAGCTCGAAGCATCGTCGCCCATAAGGAAACTGATGATGGCGCATTTGCCCGGAGCGTCGCCGAATATCCTCATGCCTGGCATGGCGCGCATGGCCTTTTCGGCACGGATAAGCAGGCGCTGCTCATGGGCGGCTATAAGGTCGATTCCTGTTGTCTCCATCCAGTCGATGGCCTTGTGCAGGGCGGCGATTCCGACAAAATCGGGTGTGCCGGCTTCGAATTTGAACGGGAGTTCGGCCCATGTGGAGCGTTCGATGTCGACGTGGGCTATCATTTCTCCGCCGCCTTGGTATGGCGGCATGCGCTCGAGCAGTTCGCGGCGTCCGTATAGCACACCCACGCCTGTGGGGCCATACATCTTGTGCGACGAAAAGGCAATGAAGTCGGCGTCCCATGCGTGTATGTCCACGCGTTCGTGTGCCACGGCCTGTGCCGCATCCACGAGTGCAACGGCGCCGGCGGCATGGGCCATGTCCACCATGCGGCGCACGGGGTTGGCTGTGCCGAGGACATTGCTCACGGCCGTGAACGCTACCACGCGTGTACGGCTGCCGAGCATCGCCGCATAGGCGTCAAGGTCGAGTTCGGAGGAGCCGGGGCGCAGCGGCACGGCGCGCAACACCAGGCCGTAGCGCTCGGCAGCAAGCTGCCAGGGCACGATGTCGGAGTGATGCTCCATCGCGGTGACGATTATTTCGTCGCCTTTTTCGAGCATGGAGCTGTAGCTTGCGGCCACCAGGTTTATCGCCTCGGTGGTGCCTCGGGTGAAGATGATTTCCTCGTGGCTGTCCGCGCCGATGAATGTCTGCACGCGCCTACGTGCGGCTTCCTGCGCGTCGGTGGCTTCCTGCGAGAGGGTGTGCACGCCGCGGTGCACGTTGGCCTTGCGCATCGTGTAGCCGTCCATGATGGCGTCGAGGACGCAGGCAGGGGTCTGCGATGTGGCCGTATTGTCGAGATACACCAGCGGTGACTCGCCGATATTGCGCTTCAGAGCAGGAAACTGTGCACGTATGGCTTCTATGTCGTAGTTACTTGTCATTGCAGGGTGGTGGTGCATGATGCGGAGCAGTCGCCGCATCCGCGGCGGTCGCCCGTCAGGCGCCGTTCCACGAGCAGGCGCAGGCGCTCGTGCAGCGACGGCAGTGTTATGGTGTCTATCACATCGGCCATGAATGCCTGCATCAGCATTTTGCGGGCCTCCCGCTCGGGGATGCCGCGGCTGCGCATGTAGAACAGCGCTCGCTCGTCGAGCTGTCCGGTGGTGGCTCCGTGGCCGCATTTCACCTCGTCGCAGTAGATTTCGAGCTGTGGCTCGGTGTGCATGATGGCATCGGCGGATGTGACGAGGTTGCGGTTCGTCTGATATGCTTCGGTGAACGCCGCGCCGTGGTCCACGCGTATCAGTCCGCGGAAAGCTCCCGTGGCGTTGTCGCCGAGGATGTATTTGAATGTCTGGTTGCTGCGGCAGTGAGGCGCATGGTGCAGCACGAGGGTGTCGTTGTCGGTGTGCTGGCTGTCGCCGCAGATAACCATTCCGGCCATGTTGGCTTCGGCACCTGGGGCGTCGAGGTGCATGGTGTAATTGTTGCGTGTGTGTCCGCCGCACAGTGTCGTGCCGTTCACGCTCAGGCGCGAATCTGCGTCGAGCGAGGCGAATACCGAGCTGACGCGTGAAGTACGGGCGGTGCTTTCCTCGAGATGGTAGTAGTCGAGCTGTGCGCCGGGCGCAAGGAATATTTCGGTGACCTCCGAGGCGAGGTAGTCCACGTCGGCTCGCTGCGAATGGTCGCATACGAGCAGTCTCGCGCTTGCGCCGCGCTCAAGCACCACGAGCACGCGGCGCGCAGCCAGCGACGGCACTCCGGCGTTGAATATGTTGATAAGCTGCAGCGGTTTCTCGCATTCTACGCCGGCTGCCACGTGCATGAGCACGCCGTCCTGGGCCAGCAGGGTGTTGAGCGGAGTGGCGGCATCGCCTTCTGCCGACAGGTTTCCGAGGCGTTCGAGCAGGGCGGGTGTGGTGCGGGCGGCTTCGGAAAAACTTGTGAGTGTGACTCCTTCGGGGAGGTTGCGCAGCAGTGTGGCCGTGGGGCGGAATTCGTCGCCGGCCACGACGCCCATGAGCGTGCTCACGTTGGGCACGTCGCAGCGCAGCGATGCGGCCACGTCGACGGGTGCAGGCACGCGCATGATGTTGATGCCGAAATCCGGGGCGAAGATGGCGTCGATGTCGGTGCGTGCATATCCCTCGTCGCCCTTTCGGGGCAGGCGTCCCGCCTTGTTCAGAGCCTCGAAAGCGGCATCCCGCAGCCTGTTGAGCGCCTGCGGGGCATGCGAGTCTATATCGGCGCGGTGTGCCTCATAGAGTTCGAGATATTGAGTGAGAGAGTTATTCATTGTCCACCTGTTGTTTGATCCAGTCGTAACCTTTTTCTTCGAGCTCGAGGGCGAGGTCGGGACCTCCGCTGTGCACTATGCGTCCCTTGTATAGGATATGTACGAAGTCGGGACGGATATAATCGAGCAGGCGCTGGTAGTGGGTGATTACTATGGTGGCGTTCTGCGTGGTTTTAAGCTTGTTGACGCCTCCTGCCACTATGCGCAGCGCGTCTATGTCGAGGCCGGAGTCTGTCTCGTCGAGGATGCTGAGGCGCGGTTCGAGCATCGCCATCTGGAAAATCTCGTTGCGCTTCTTCTCTCCGCCCGAGAATCCTTCGTTCACCGAGCGCGATGCGAGCTTGTTGTCGAGTTCCACTATGGCGCGTTTCTGGCGCATCAGTTTCAGGAAGTCGCCGGCCGAGAGCGGTGTCTCATGCAGGTAGGCGCGTTTGGCGTTGATGGCCGCGCGCATGAAGTTGACCGTCGACACCCCGGGGATTTCCACCGGATACTGGAACGACAGGAACAGCCCTTCGTGGGAGCGGTTCTCCGGCGCAAGCGAGAGCAGGTCGACGCCGTGGAATGTGGCCGAACCGCCCGTCACGGTGTAGCGCGGGTCGCCGGCAAGCACGCCGCTCAGGGTGCTTTTGCCCGAGCCGTTGGGGCCCATTATGGCGTGGACTTCGCCCGGCCGCACTTCGAGGTTGATGCCTTTTAATATCTCTCGGCCGTCTATGGCTGCGTGCAGGTCGTTGACTTTAAGGAGTATATCGTTCATTTTTCTTGTAGTTTGAAAGGATTAACGTAACTTGCTGACTCCCAATTTACGACAAAGCCAGATCTTGGGAAAATTGTTTCGCAAGTTTCAAATGAAGCCTCGTTGTCGCTGATGTATGTTATGCGTGTAGGGTCGTCGGGCTTGTCTCCGGGTTCGTCGGTACTTGGCAATGTAAGGAAAGTTATGAACTTGACATCCTTACGGATATTATGTACAATGCCGCGACCGAAACTGATGTTGAATTTTGTTTTTCCTATGATTGTGTCTGCGAATACGCAGTAGAAATTGGATGTAGGCGTCATTGTATAACTACATGTTATCATAGCCTCGTAGCATATCATGTTGTTCTCACGGGTGCGTATGAATTTGTCGTCAACATATATTTTGAATATAATCGTTTCGTTGTCAATGATTACCTCGCTTATATTCTGTTGAATCGGCCGTTCGTTGTGGAATAAGAAAGGCTTGAATTTAAGCAGGGGTGCAATATCTTCTTTCCGATCGGTCGAAATAAGTTCCTTGATTCGGGTTATAAGTGATTTCTCTGTGATTTCCTCCCGGAAGAAAAAAGTATTGTCGTTTAGTTTGCCATCGAGTTCGTTGGTACTGAATGAAAAAGCACATTTAAGATATGGTCTGTCGCATGTTTCATTCGATTCTCTAATGTAGTTCCGTATGTAGCGCAATTTTTGGTCGATTATAAACCCTTCAGTTTCCTCGTTGCGGTCTACTTTTACAATATATTCGAAATTTTCACGTATAACACTGCTACATTTGGTTACGAGACGGCAAAAATCTGATGAAATCTTTTTGTTAAAATAGGAAATGCTGTTTTTCATAACCAATTTGGCAGCATCAGCATCGTATAATTCTTGTATTATACTGTCATCTGCACGCTCAGCTTTGAGCAGATTCCATATTCTGTTGGCTACGTCAGCGTCGTGTGAGCGTTCAATGTCCTCTTTAAATACAAGCCAGTCACTTAGATTGATTGCAGTCACGGTTATGGCTGCAAACAGTATCGCAGTCATTATTTCGTAGAGAAAATCTTTTTTGAAATTTTCCTCCGATCCCCAGCCTACGCATAGGATAATAGCGCTTGCGGTAAGCACTATAGCACTGAGTCCTAATAGATAGCGTCGGGCTTTTTTCTTGTCGTTTTCGTATTTTTTTGACATGGCCATTATTTGGGCTTGTTAAAATTCGAGCAACCTGTGTTTCAACTTATCTTCTTCGTTTTGCTCAATCTGAAAATGCCACCACTCGTATTCATAGGGTAGCATGCCGTTGCATGATGTCACATAATATAAGAGCATACGGTTTCGGTATGCCTCCATGCTTATTACTCCGTTTCGTACCATGGACTGCTCATTGCCGGCGTGAGCTTCCTGTGCAAAATAATCAAAACCCGTACCCATGTCGAGCAAGTTACCATCCTCTCCTTCAATAGACATGTCCACGGCCATGCCATAATTATGATAGCCGCCGTGAAGACTGCCATATGGGTTGGCTACATATTTTTCCTGTTCTGTACCCTTGACTATCTCAAACATTTTTTGTTGTACACTCAGCGGACGTGCTGCATCGAATACAACAATTCTTGTGTGTGGCAACATTTGTCTCAACAAGCGACTTGCGTTGGCAACTGCATAGGCAAGTGTAGGCTCAAGATAAATTCCGAATTTTTGAGGGTACAATTTTTTGCCGACAAAATTGTCGGTGGTAGCGTACTTCAGGTCGGCTATTATGCTGCTATCCAACTGCTGCAGGTTTATCAGGCCGGCTTTTTCAAATTCTTTGTCATATTCATTCATAAGGCATATTATTTATCCTATCGAGCCTTCGAGGGTGATGGACAGCAGTTTCTGCGCTTCTACGGCGAATTCCATGGGGAGTTTGTTCATCACCTCCTTGGCGTAGCCGTTGACTATCAGGCCTACGGCTTCCTCCGTGGGGATGCCGCGCTGGTTGCAGTAGAAAAGCTGTTCTTCCGATATTTTGCTTGTCGTGGCTTCGTGTTCCACGATGGCTGTCGGGTTGAGGACGTCGACGTAAGGGAAAGTGTGCGCGCCGCAGTCGCTTCCGAGCAGCAGCGAGTCGCATTGCGTGTAGTTGCGCGCCCCTTCGGCCTTTGGCGCCACTTTGACGAGGCCGCGGTAGCTGTTCTCGCTACGGCCGGCGCTGATGCCTTTGCTGACGATGGTAGAACTGGTGTTGCGCCCCACGTGTATCATCTTTGTGCCGGTGTCGGCCTGCTGGCGGTTGTTCGTCACGGCCACGGAGTAGAACTCGCCCACCGATTTGTCGCCCTGGAGGATACAGCTCGGATATTTCCATGTGATGGCCGAGCCTGTCTCCACCTGAGTCCACGACAGTTTGGAAGCGTAGCCTCGGCACAGCCCGCGTTTTGTCACGAAGTTGTACACTCCGCCACGGCCTTCCGAGTCGCCGGCGTACCAGTTCTGCACCGTGCTGTACTTCACTTCGGCGCGGTCTTCCACTATGATTTCCACAATGGCCGCGTGCAGCTGGTTCTCGTCGCGCATGGGTGCGGTGCAGCCTTCGAGATAGCTGACGTAGCTGTCGTCGTCGGCCACGATGAGCGTGCGCTCGAACTGGCCTGTGCCTGCCGCATTGATGCGGAAATAGGTGCTCAGCTCCATGGGGCAGCGCACGCCTTTTGGGATGTAGACGAACGAGCCGTCGGAGAACACTGCCGAGTTGAGCGCGGCGAAAAAATTGTCGCGGTAGCTCACCACGCTGCCGAGATAGCGGCGCACGAGGTCTGGATAGTCTTTCACTGCTTCGCTGAACGAGCAGAAAATGATGCCTTTTTCGGCGAGAGCCTCGCGGTGGGTGGTTTTCACGCTCACGGAGTCCATCACCGCGTCCACGGCCATTCCGCTCAGGGCTTTCTGCTCCTCCAGCGGGATGCCGAGGCGGTTGAATGTGTCGAGAATCTGCGGATCCACCTCGTCGAGGCTTTCGGGGCGTTTTGCCGCACGCGGTGCGGCGTAGTAGCTGATGGCCTGGTAGTCTATCGGGGGGATGCGGAGATGCGCCCATTGCGGCATTTCCAGAGTGAGCCAGTGGCGGTATGCTTTCAGGCGGAAGTCGAGCAGCCATTCCGGCTCCTCTTTGAGGGCGGAGATGCGGCGCACCACTTCCTCGTTCAGGCCCCGCTCGATGCGGTGGGTGTCTATGTCGCTGACGAATCCGTATTTGTAATCGCCCTGTGTGGCGTCGCGGATTATGTCGTCGGAGTTTCTATCGTTTTCGTTAGTCTTATCCATGTGGATATAACGTCTTATTTGCAATGAGAGTTTTTGGCGGCCTGCTCCATCACATAGCCGCACACGGCCGGGGCAATCCTGATGATGTGCGCTCGTTCGGGGTGCGCTGTTGTGTCTGTGAGGTCGCTGCCCGGCATAATAGCCGCCCATACGTTCAGCAGCACGCTCAGGATGAGCATCCACACTCCTGTCTTGAACGCGGCGCCTGCCAGCCTGTCGATGAACCCGAGGTGCACAGCCCCTACCGCTCCGCGCAGCAGGTGTGCCACAAGCAATACCACGCCGTAGGACACAAGGAAGGTGAGGGCGTAGCATATGGCCGTATTGGCGGTGTCGTCGGGTGCGGATTCGCTGAACCATGCCACGACGTGGGGCGCGAGTATGCGGCAGGCAAGTATGCCTCCCACGAGGGCTATTATCTGTCCGGCC
>OFGQ01002514.1_pt1 | contig 10317 bp, 9 predicted proteins | sample 1521791 | NCBI WGS metagenome assembly OFGQ01 (sample SAMEA3504116, study PRJEB24116) | mouse gut metagenome | biome: mouse gut; feature: mouse-associated habitat; material: faeces | place: Denmark | collected 2011 | reverse complement strand
AATTTTCTAAAATTTCCTGAATCTGTCCTGCAGGCAATTGTCCCACTGGGAGTACCGGCGGCGGATTTGTACAGTAGGAACCAATTCCCTTTTCAAAGCGGAGCAGGTCAATCCATTGGCCATTTTTATATCCGGCATTGCGGTCAACGCCCACCAGACGGAACCCAATACACCGATGCAGGCTCTCGCTGGCCGGATTGGGGCTGGTTACCAGGCCGTAGGCGGTCTGCACACCCTGGAGCCGGAGTAGTTCCAGAAGGGTCCTGTACAGCCGTTTGCCAAGACCACGGCCAGTAAAATCCGGACGGAGGTAAACGGATAACTCCGCCCCCCAGCCGTAGGCGGCCCGTTCCGCATAGCGGTGGGCATAGGCGTAGCCCAGAATGCTCCCGCTGTCCTCCGCCACCAAGTAGGGGTAAATGGCAGAATAGGAACCCATCCGGCGGGAAAATTCGTTCTGGCTGGGCAGTTCATATTCAAAGGTAGCCGTAGTTGGGATATACTGGGCATAGATATCCAGCAAGGCAGGAACGTCCTCCTGAGCGGCAAATCGAAGGTTCACGATGCTTTTTTCGCCTCCTCTGGAACGGCTGGCAGAACTACCGTAATGCGGGTGCCCACATCGGGCCGGGACACCACCTCAAACCAACCGCCATGATGCTCCACAATCCATCTGGCAATGGACAGCCCCAGTCCGGTTCCGCCTGTTTTCCGGTCTCGAGATTGGTCGGTACGGTAGAACCGCTCGAAAATGTGGGGGATGCCCTCCGGGGGAATTCCCATTCCTTCGTCCTGAATTGTGAGGCGGATTTCTTCCCCGCTTCTGGTCACCCGAAGATAGATTCGACCGTCTTCGGGGCTGTACTTCAAGCTGTTGTCCATCAAAATACGCAGAAGCTGTTTCATCAGACCGGGGTCAGCGTAAACGCTGACCCCTTCCTCCCCCCAGCGGGGGAGGAAAATCCGTTCAGGGTGGATCATTTCTTCTTCGCGCAGTACTTCACCGGCCAGCTTGGTCAAGTCCAAAAGCTCCTTTTTCACCGGCTGAGAATCGTTGTCCCCCCGGGCCAGGAAGAGCAGCTGTTCCACTAGCCGCTCCATGGAGGCCGCCTCCCCCCGGATGGCGTCGATGGACTCCTGCAACGCCTCTGGGTTGCTTTTGCCCCATCGGTCCAGCAAAGCGGCATAGCCCTGAATGACGGCGATCGGGGTACGCAGCTCATGGCTGGCATCTGAGACAAAACGCATCTGTGCACTGTATGCCTGGTTGACCCGGTCCATCATCTCGTTGATGGCTTGGGCCAGGGAGCGCAGTTCCTTCTGGGTAGGAGGCAGATCAATCCGGCTGTCCAGGTGGGCGGCATCAATTTTGTCCAGCTCTCCGGCCAGACTTTCCAGTTCCCGCCGGGACATATGGGCCATGGAGTTGAGCCGGGCGGCGGTAGCCGCCAGATCCTGAATTGGACGAAGCACCTTACGGATTGAGCGGTTGCTGCGAAACAGGTTGGACACCAGAGACAGCCCTTGACAGGCCAGAATCACCACACCGGCCCAATACAGGCCGGTAAAAAGGCCGGAAACGTCCACCGTGACCGCGTAGGGCTTGCCATTGTTGGGCATCTCTACTGTATAGTAGCTGCTCAGGTCCCAGGTGCGCAGACCCTCTTCCGTCGCCCAATGGGCGGCGGGCATCCACTGGGTTAGCGTATAGTCTATCCCTTCCGGCTCCCGGTCCAGAGGAGTAATGGTATAATCGCTGGCTTCCATCCAGGCGAGGGCCTCGGCAGAAGGTACGCCCCGCTGATTGACCAGCGCCACTACCTCCGCGCACCGGTTTTCCGCATAAATGGTCATCCCAAACATGGACATTGCCAGTAAAAGCAGGTCCATTACGAAAAAAATCCCCAGCTGCCGGAAGAAAAAGCCCACGTTCAGCCGAAAAGCTAAGGACGAATCCCGTGCCGCCGCAATAGGGTCTGAGGGCGGCGGGGTCTGAAAACGATGACGTTGGCGCGGCATGGGATATCACCTCCGAATATACCCTCTCAAAGTTTCTAGGAGCTGCTGCAAAATTGTCAGCACGCCCGGACAGTGGAGCTTGTTCGTTTACTCTTCCTTGATCACATACCCCACGCCTCGAACGGTATGGATGAGTTTGAGTCCGAATGCATCGTCCAGCTTACTGCGGAGGAAGCGGATATAGACGTCCACCGAGTTGGTCTCACCCACAAAATCGAAGCCCCATACCGCATCCAGCAGAGCCTCGCGGGTGAGTACCCGGTCCTTGTTTTCCAGCAGATGGCGCAAAAGATCAAATTCTTTCTTGGTCAGCTCCACGTTCTGTCCCCGAACCATAACCTGATGCTTTTCCACGTCCATCACCAGCGGCCCCACCGCCAACGGGATGTTGGCTTGTCCGCTTTTATTGCGCAGAGCCGCCCGGATGCGGGCCAACAGCTCTTCGATGGCAAAAGGCTTCGTGATATAGTCATCCGCTCCAGAGTCCAAACCGGCCACCTTATCCATCACGCTGTCCCGAGCGGTAAGCATAATCACCGGCGTTTGACTTTCCCGGCGCAGGCGGCGCAAAACCTCCATCCCAGACAGCTTGGGAAGCATAATGTCCAATAGAATCAGGTCGAAGCCTCCGGTCAAGGCCAGCTCCAACCCCCGCCGGCCGTCCAAGGCTTTTTCCACCTCGTAACCCTCATAGTTCAGCTCCAGTTCTATCATTCGGGCCAGCTTTTCTTCGTCTTCTACCAGAAGGATGCGTTCCGACATTTGTTTCACCTCATCATTGCCCTACTTTTTCTCGTCCGAGTGCCAATCATGTTTCAGCTCTTCCATCACTTTATGCCCCAAATCTGAGGCCGAATCGGCCACAGAGCCCATCATGCTGTTCAAATCGTCCCGCTCTAAGTCAGGGCCGGAAAAGCGATAGCGGAATCCTAGGAACAACAGCATAATCAGGACCGGGATTGTCACCCAGGGGGCGCAGCACAGCAGAAGCGCCAGAATCAGCACCGGCAGAGAAGTAACCGGCTGGTCATGCCGCCAGATTTCCAGTTCATTGTCTACCAGCCAGCGGCGCAAGGCGCGGAAGAATCGCCGGATGCTCCCCTTTTCCTTGTCCCTAGGGGGCTTTCCGGTCTTCTGTTTGGACTTGGCCGGCAGGCGAACCGGCAACGGTTCCGCAGGCGGGGGCGGTGTTTCGCTTCTGGTTGAATAGTAGGCGCCCTCTGCCCGGGGGATCGCCCCCTTCTCCTCCAAATAGATCAGCGCGTCCAGCAGATTACCGCCGCTGTACTCTAACGCCTCTTTGGCCTGGGAGTAACTGACGTCCGCCTTTTCTTTTAGCCGCTCCACCATTTCCAGGGAAATTTCCATCTATGCCAGCTCCTTTCTGGAGTATTTTACATTCGTTACTCTACCACAGCCGGGTTGAAGGAGCGTTTACGCCAGATTAAAATATCCTTAAATTTCAGAGGGCTGGTCCCCCTCTTCCGGATTTTCCGGATTTTCTGTCTCCGGCTCATCCATCTCAGCCAGAGCGTAGTTCCAGGTCAGGGCGGTAATGCTTGCCAGGCGCTTTTCCTTCTCCTGCTCTGGTTCTCCGGGCTTTTGGAGCCCAGCGGGACGGCCTTCCTCCCATTCCCAGGTCACCACACCGTTTTCAACTCTCAGCCAAGGCCCCGCATAGCTGGCGAGAATTGTGCCGGAACTGGTTCCGGACGTCTGACCTGTCTGCTGTGCCTCGTACTCCCGCCGGGTTTGAACGCCCTCACGGGCGCAAAGGCCCATATAACCCAGCAGCGCCAGCTCGCCCAGCCCCACCAAAACCAGCAGAATGGTCAAAAACGTGCGCAGCGGTTCCCGCTCTTTGGGGAGCTTAGGTACCGCCCGTTTTTCAGGCCCTGGAGCCTTGGGCGCTTCTTTTGCTTTTTTTGACTTCTTAGACATCATGAACACCGGCTTTCTGTCTGTTTAACCTGCTTGGGGGCCAGTCTTAACGATTTCGCTCCGGCCCCATGCTTGCTTGATCCATTATACTATGTTATAATCAGGAACGCAACTAGAATGAAGGGGGAATGTCTGTGAAATGGAAACGCTGTTTTTTGCCGGTCCTGCTGACTGCCGCGCTGTTTCTCAGTCTGACCATCCCAGCGTCAGCGGCCAGCCTGTATTTTACCGCCATCAACGACAGTGTCCCTCGTATGACCTCCGATACCATGCCCTTTTGGTCGAATGGGACCATCTATGTGCCCTATACGGTCTTTGATGTCAATCAGAACGGCGTCAACGTCAGCTTAGGACTGTATGTCAAGTACAACCAGAGCGCCGGTACCATTACGCTGTTCAATCTCCGGCAGGTGCTGGTCTTCGACCTGAGCAGCAATACCTGCCGGGATGACATGACCGGGACAGTCTACAGTTCCCGAGCCTATCTGCGCGGTGGGAGGCCATTTCTTCCGCTGAATATGGTGTGTTCCTTTTTTGACCTGGAATACAGCTACAATCAGCTGCCTTATATCTCCCAGGGCTTTCTGGTCCGGATTAAAAGTGCCGACGCCGTATTGGATGACACGCTGTTTATTGAGCGGGCGCGGGACCTGATCAATAACCGGCTGCGAGAATACACCCAAAGCCTGAGCCCGGCGGAGACCACTGACCCGATTACCTCCCTACAGCCCAGTTCTCCGCCCGACGATGTGGATGAGACCAACACAGCTGCCTACCTGGCTTTCCGCTGCGAGAGCGGCGATGGCGTGACCGGAATTCTGGACGCGCTGGACCAGTCCAGACAATACGCCCTGTTTTTCCTCACGCCGCAGGTCATTCGGGATGAAGGGGACTTGGTCCGCCGCATTTTGGGTACCGGCCACAGTATAGGCATACTGGCGGATGGCAGCGAGGAGATTTTGGAACAGCTGAAATTGGGCAATCTGGCTTTAGAGGAGGCCGCCCGCACCCGCACTACCCTGGCCCGAGTGTCCACCGCCCAGCGGGACGGCTTGGAGGAGGAAGGCTGGGTATGCTGGCAAGAGACCATCTTCCTGGAACCCAGCGGCACCGTGAGTGGAAGCTCCTTCGCCAGCAGCGCAATCAACCGCCTCGGCACCCGCCGCACAGTTTACCTTACTCTGTCTGGAGGAGAAAATACCGCCCGGATTCTGCCCGTCTTCCTGCGCCAACTGAGCAGCAGCCATTTTACAATAGCTATTCCAATGGAAACAAAGCTCTAATAAACATGCCGGAATTCCGGCATGTTCAGGGTTTATACAAAACCGTCCGCTTTTTGTGCCTCTGCACCACGCCCCGCTGTACTGTCCCCAAATTGCCTGACGGGCTGTCCTCCCTCTCTGTCACGGGAATCGACAATCTGGAGTGCGTGAGGGGAATGAAGTCCCTTATGTGGCTGAATCTCGATGACAGCCCGAATTTCAGCGACCTGTCTCCCCTGACGGACTGCCCGGGTTTGAATCGGCTCTCTCTTGTGGACACCGCCGTCTCAGACCTGTCCCCTCTGGCGGGACACCCCGGTCTGAAGGAGATCATTTTAAGCGGCACCAGGGTGACCGACGTGTCCCCTCTGGCCACAATCTCTACATTGGAGATGATCTGGCTGTACGGCACGGCGGTGGAGAATGTGTCCTGTCTGTCCGCACTGCCCAGACTCAACGACCTGAACCTGCGCAAAACCCAGGTGACAGACCTGTCCGCCTTTCAGGGCCGGGAGAACATTCTGGGGATCGAGCGGAAAAAGCTGGGGATTAAAAAGGCGGGTAAGTCCGCTGAGGAAATCAAAACAGCCATTGAGGAGGTCCGGGAACGGCTGGACAGGCTGGGAATTACTCCCCGCCCCCCGCTGAAACGGGAGGACATTGCCGCCTTTCAGGAGAAGACCGGCGCAAAGCTGCCTCGGGAGTATGCCGCATTCCTGACCCGGATCGGCGACGGCTTTGAGGTAACGTTTCAGAACTTCCGATACAAGTTCCCTCCTCTAGCAGAGGTCCTCTATGACCCGGAGGGGATTAAAAAGCGTTTCTCCCACCGGGAAGCCTGGTGCTGGGAGGACGATGATTCCGCAACCGGACGGAAAATCGCCGCCGCCACCTCGAATGGACAGCTCCAGCTGGTGGATCGTGGGTGCGGACAGTCCTTCCGGCTCATCGTCTGCGGCGGGGCCAAGGGCGAGGTATGGGACATGGCCGATGTAGGCATTGCCCCCTATGGCAACGGCTTGGATTTTCTGGATTGGCTCAGGGACTTTCTGGACGGAAAAGCAACTTGAGGCTGACCAACAAAATAACCGCTCGTTTATCGGGGGATTTCATCCTTTGGGTGAAATCCCCCGATTCTTTGCAGAACTTAACTTTTTGCTGCATTTGCCGATAATAGTTAAAAGGCTTTCTATCTGACATCACGTCCAACGCCTGGACATACGAAACGTACTGGTATTTTTATGCGCAGCGGTAAGCACCAGCGAAACACAAAGGTCAAACCATAATAAGGAGGTCATCCCATGACAATCACGCAGATGGCACAAAACCAACAGCGGCAGCGCATTGGTGAGCTGTCCCAGAAGCAGCAGGGCAAGGCCCATATCAACCCCTACGGCACACCTGGCATGAGTCTAAACGACGCTGGCGACTACCAGAAGATGGTCCCCGTGGACAAGGGCGTGGTACGGCAGGTCAAGCAGATTGCGTTTGACCACATGAAGAACGGCTTCGGGGTAAGCGACGGCGAGGACATCAGCAAGGTTATCCGGGATTACACCATGTCTCTGGCGCCGGAGCAGCGGCTCAGTGCCTCCTGGACACTGAATGAGATTTTTCACAGCGAGGCCACACGGCTGGGCGAGTACGTCCATCAGCAGGACCCCAGCTGGGATTGGGGAAAGCCCTTTGACACCAGTCTCCTGGACGGCTACCAGCAGGGCGTGGATATGCAGGCATAGTGCCCTGTTACTGCAAAACCGAGGGATTGAAAGGAGTTTGAATACTGTCATGATTTCCAATATTATTTGTTCCCAGTACAACATCCAGAACCAGACGCGGCCCGCAGCCAGCGGCGGTCAGCCTTTGCTGACGCAGCACAGCCTGTCCGCTCCCGCGCCGGACACGGACCGGTTTTCCCTGGCGCACTTTGCCGGGCCGAAGCTGGGGGACTCCTATACAAAGTCCGACGTCCTGAACCAGCTTTGGAAAGAGGCCCACACCATCAACCTGAACGACCCCAATGCCACAGGCGGCTTGTGCTTCGATCCTACGGAAGAAGATTTGGCGCGGCTGGCACAGCAGGCGGAAGCCCGCGGCCTGGATGGACAGATGGATTTCTCCAAAATTTCCTCTGACTTCTCCAAGACCTTTTCCACCGTCCACGCGGGAAATCTGGGGGACGCCATCGACTACCTTGCCTCCCGCGCCGTGGCGCTGGAGGGGCAGCTCCAGCGAAATTTCACCGGCGAGGCCCTGGAGCAGAAGCGTCGGGAGCTGGCGGAAGTGGTCCAGCAGGGGAAAACCGAGCTGATCGACAGCTACACAAGCCGTCTGCAAACCGCCCTGGGCCTGTCGGACGCCGACACCCAGGAGGTGCGCTCCGCCTTGGAGTCGCTGTTTTCCCAGCGAGTGCAGGACTTCCAGTCGGTGCAGTCCCAAATGCCGGATACGCTGACCGGGACCCAGGACGAATGGCTCTTGAATCAGGATCAGTACATGGCCTCCCGGCTGCGGGAAGCGGCCGCTCCCATCTCGGACAGCGCCTCCGGCGGCAAGCTCACATTAGGCGACCTGCGGGCGGCGGGGGAAATCGCCGGCGCTTACCAGGAGATGTATCAGCGCGTAAGCGAGGGTTCCGGAGGCGATGAGGCGTTCCTGGCTTTGGATTTGAGTATGATTGATATGAAGACGGAGACGCTGATTCAAAAGGGCGTGGTCAGTGAGACGATGGCGGGAATGCTGCAAGGGTCTCTGGAGCAGCGCCATCAGGCGGTGATGGATCTGGCGGACCAGCGCCTTGCCGACCGCCGGGAACACGCTCTCTCCGGTCAGGGACCGATGCCCAATCTGGACCGCGGGCTGTTCCAGTCCATCTATGATTCCGTGCTTGGCAGCTTCCGTCAAAATGGCGGTGACGCTTTGGCGGCCATCCGGGACGGCGTGGCCTTCGGCAAGACGGCCACCGCACAGGCCGGGAGGAATCACACCAAGGTGTCCCGCTGGGGCGTCTCCAAGGCGGATTACTGGGAGCGGTTTTATACGTCCTGCGAGGTCTCCGATTGGCATGGCGGTAAACGGACCCAGAAGTCCGAATATGAGAAATACGCGGACAGCTGGCAGCACTTCGTTACCACGCTCTCTGGCCTGGACGGGCGCTTCTTAGCTCCGTCCGGGGAAAATATTCCTTCTTATAACCAGCACGGCTTCTTAAATGTGATGGGATAAGGATTCCGAGGGAGTAGAAACGCGGCTGGACGCTGCGATTACGGGAGCGTCCAGCCTGCGGGCGGTCCGGCGTCCGAAAGACAGAGAAAAATAACGTATCACACAGAAGAACCTCCGCCTGTCTGACGCAGATCGGGAAACTGTAAATGCTGTCATCCAGACAGTCATCCCCCACGATTGATCCCTTAATGCTCAGGTGAAGTACAAGAAGACAAATACATGAACCAAGTTACAGCTCAATAGTGATGTGTCAGCTATGCCTGATGGGTTATTCTGGGCAGATTGGAGCGAGAGTATGACAACATTGAAACTATATTTTCTGGAGATTGTTACTATATGCATTCCGGCGGTGATTATCTTTCTGTGCTTTAAGCCGTACAGAATGAAAGCTCTGGCTGCCATGAAGTTGACATCTTCCCGCCAACGTGAAATAGCTCTAATTCTTTTTGTCATTTCCATCTTTGGAATTTTATCTTTGACGCTATGGCCGACGTATGTTTGGGAGGATTCGAGTGGGATGTGGGGGCATCTTCGTATATTGATTGGCCGACCCACATGGCATTCCGGGCTAAGTTTAGTCCCGTTTGCTGTTTTCAAGGACTATCTGGAAGATTTATTAAAGAGCCCAGTATTCTTTATTGTGACATTGGTTAACTTTTTGGGGAATTTAGCAATGTTCATCCCCATCGGCTTATTCCCCGCATTGTTGTTTAGGAATGCCACGTGGAAAAGGTCCGCAATCATCGGTCTTGGAATGTCTCTGTTTATTGAAATTGCTCAGTATTTTATCATGCGTAATACTGCCGTTGACGATATAATTTTGAATACTGCTGGAGCGGTGTGCGGCTATCTTATTTATCGGCTTATCCAAAATCATTTTCCAAGGTTTGCTGCTGGATTTTTGTGCCAAGAGCAGTGATGGGAGGACTTCCTATGAAAGCATTGAAAATTCCTGTGAAAAAAGATTTTTGGAATTATCGGCGTGGCAATTCTTGCAATCGCCATTCTGTGGGGGGACTGAGGTTATCCCCAAGGGCATAGGAAGGTATGTCGCAGCAGAATAAGGAGTGACGATTTGCATCTAATATTGGGGTTTAGCGTTGGAAGATAGGTGTGAGATTATGAATTTTACTGTCTACGCAGGAATTGGAATTTTACTTGTTTTAACGATAATCGGAGTACTTATTTTGTTAAGACGCAATTCCTTCAAATCTGAAAATAGTAAGCGAATATGTATTGTGGCAGGGACTCTGCAAGCGGTCCATATAATATTGTATTTGACTGGATTATTGGAGAAAATCGCTCAAATCAATGTTTATATTGCATTCGGAATTTGTGCTGTTGTTTCCATCATATGTATTTTGATGTCTGGCTGGATGTTGCTGCCTTTTTCAAAGTTTAAGCATGGAATAAAGTATCTGCTTATGTTTATTGCTATACTTCAAGTGATTAGTACGATTATTATATTTTTGTTGCCCGAAGCAGGAATTCCACCATTCATCCAATTTTCAGTAAATACATGATATAGAATGATGATAAATAAAAATGTATTTGATAAGATAACTTCCAGCTTATTGGGCAGTCATCCACCAGTGAATGGCTGTCCCCTTGGATATTTTAATGAATGGCTTAGTGAAGCCACTCTCAGCTGCGCCAATCTGAAAAGGGAGTCTCCGGACCGGGAAAACAGATTGCCCGGAAGGGGGGCTTCCGCTTTTGCTTTTGGGAAAAAGAGGGTATACTATAGGCAGAATACGAGCTGGAGGCGGAGACAGGTATGGAGAACAAGCAACTGCGAATCGGCTGCGTGGTGATGGCGGCGGGGAACGCCCGGCGCTTCGGGGACAACAAGCTGGCCGCCCGGCTGCGG
>OFGQ01002510.1_pt1 | contig 10328 bp, 11 predicted proteins | sample 1521791 | NCBI WGS metagenome assembly OFGQ01 (sample SAMEA3504116, study PRJEB24116) | mouse gut metagenome | biome: mouse gut; feature: mouse-associated habitat; material: faeces | place: Denmark | collected 2011 | reverse complement strand
GTGACGACCCTTCCCGCCGCCACCACCATCGCCGACGGCGTGGCGGTGAAAACTCCCGGAGACCTGGTTTTTCCCTATGTACAGAAGAATGTAGACCGAATCATCACCATCGACGACAGCGAGCTGGTGGAAGCCTTTTTGGACGTGATGGAGCGGCACAAGATGGTGGTGGAGAACGCCGGCCTACTCTCAGTGGCCGCCCTGCGCCACTTGGGCTGTGAGGGCAAAAACGTGGTGTCTGTGCTGTCTGGGGGCAATATGGATGTGATTACCATGTCCTCTCTGGTTCAGCACGGCCTGATTGGCCGGGGGAGAATCTTTACCTTTGCCGTCCAGCTCCCCGACCGGCCCGGGTCTCTGCTCCGGGTGGCCCAGGTGCTGGCCGCCAACAACGGCAATGTGGTTAAGCTGGAGCATAATCAGTTTGTCAATATCAACCGCCAGTCGGGCGTGGAGCTGCGGGTTACCCTGGAGGCGTTCGGTCACGACCATAAAAAGCAGATTCTTAATGCCCTCCAGGCCGAGGGCTTCCAGGCGGTAGAGACCGATACCGGCGACATTTACAATTGAATTTGCCCTGTGCCGCCCGCCAGGGCCTGAAAACAGCCCCGACGGACGGCTATCTGAAAGCGGACGGCCAGCCGGGCCGGTGCGGACGGGTTTGGGCCGTGGGTGCGGCCCGGAGCGGCCCGCCCGAACTCGGGACCTCTCTCCGCTGAGTTATCCTATGCGCCGGGGCTGTCCGCAGCGCATGTCCATCCAAAGAAGGAGGAGTCTTCTTATATGATTAAAATTGCCCCTTCCATCCTGTCCGCTGATTTTGTCAACTTGGAGCGGGATATTCAAATGGTCTCCAGCGCCGATTATCTCCATGTAGATGTGATGGATGGCGCGTTTGTACCCAATATTACCATCGGCGTGCCGGTGGTCCAGTCCATCCGGAAATGTACCAGCATGTTTTTAGATGTTCATCTAATGATCGACAAGCCGGTACGCTATGTAGAAGCATTTGCCAAGGCGGGAGCGGATATGCTGTCCATCCATCTGGAGGCCGACCACCCCACACGCATTGCTGAGGCCCTGAAGGTTATGGGGGACTGCGGGGTGAAAAAGGCGGTGGCCCTGCGGCCCATCACCAGCCCGAGGGCGGTTCTGCCCTACATCGATGAGCTGGATATGGTGCTGGTGATGACGGTGGAACCTGGTTTCGGCGGGCAGGCTTTTATGGAGTCCCAGCTGGATACGATCCGCCAAGTCCGGGCCCTCCTCGAACGGTACAACCCCGCCTGTGAACTGGAGGTGGACGGAGGCATTGCCCCCAAGACCGCACCACTGGTGATAGAGGCTGGGGCCAATGTTCTGGTGGCCGGTTCCGCCGTCTACGGGGCAAAGGACATCCCCGCCGCCATCGCGGCGCTGAGAGGTCCTGCGTAAAGGCGGCCAATGTGCGCCCAATCTTGATTTCCGGAGGTCCTATCCATGCAGTATTTTCCCCCCGCTCTCGAAAATTTAGTGGAACATTTTGCCAAGCTGCCTGGAGTGGGTGTAAAGTCCGCCCAGCGGCTGGCCTTTTATGTGCTTTCCCTCCCAGAGGAGGAGGCGTCTGCCTTTGCCAAAGCCATTGTGGACGCTAAGGCCCACATTCACTGCTGTCCCATTTGCCAGAACCTGACCGAGGGGGACGGACCCTGCGGCATCTGTGCCAGTGCGCGGCGGGATAACGCCACCATCTGTGTGGTGGCCGACCCCAAGGACGTAGTCGCCATGGAGCGCAGCCGGGAGTATACGGGGCAGTATCACGTCCTCCATGGGGTACTCTCCCCCATGAACCGTGTGGGGCCGGATGATCTGCATATCCGCTCCTTGGTGGAACGGGTGTCCGCCGGAGGGGTGGAGGAAGTGATTATGGCCACCAACCCGGATACCGAAGGGGAGGCCACTGCCATGTATTTGTCCCGCCTGCTCAAGCCCTTTCAGGTGAAGGTCACCCGCCTTGCTTACGGGATTCCGGTGGGCAGCCACCTGGAGTATGCCGATGACGCCACCTTGATCCGAGCCCTGGAGGGGCGGCGGGAGATATAACAAAGCCCGGCAGGCCAAAAGCCTGTCGGGCGCATGTGTTCTTATTCTGCATCTGTGCTGGGGGCGCTGGATTCTCCGCCGCTGGCGGTTTCGCCGCTGTCCACAGGGGCGGCTTCTCCAGGTTCGGAGGTCTGGCTGCTGCGTTCCTCCTCGTCCTCCAGTACGCTCTTGCACTCCTCGTCGTCTTCCTTGACCAGGCCGCGCATGGAGACTGCCAGCTTGTAGGCTTCGGGGTCGTGCTCCATCAGGTACTGCTCGTCCTGCGGCGGCACCTTTTTCCCCTTCATGATGTTAGAGGCAATCTTCATACATTTCATCTGAGAGTCCAGCTGTTCGGACAGCGCGTCCAGCTCGTCGCTTCCTGCGTCGGTTCCGTCCAGCATGTCCAAAATGCCGTCCGATTTTTTTTCCTTGGCTCCGGCCAGCAGAGCGGCCTCAGATTGAGAACGCTGGTCCTCCATATTTTGGACCCACTGGCGGGACAGTTCCACCCGGTCGGTGGAGGGCCGCTGGGGAACAGACGTCTTGCGTTCCTCCGCTTTGACCGGACGGGCGGGGCTGTAACCGACTCCTCCTGCTACCTGTCTTATCTCCATGTTACGCACCTCCTGTCTCTGTGACGCCGCTTATTCGTCGGAGCTGTCTTCCAGCTCGTCTACCAGAATCAAAGCGGCAATATCTTGACACTTCTGCTGGAGCTTTAATTCTTGAGACCTTGCCTCCAGCTCTTCAAAGTCGGCGATTTCCGGTTCCTCCGGAACTCCGGCCGGCATCCGGCTTCTGGCCGCCTTTTGGTAGAGGGCCATCGCCGCCTCGGCCTGCTGTTCCTCTGCCTGCGGCGCCCACTGGCGCACTAGCTCCAGACGGTCAACAGAAGGCCGGCTCACGCCCCCGCCGGGAACAGGCTGTTCCGCGGAAGGAGAAAATGTATCTGCGTCTATTCCATGGTTCGTGTCTATTACAACTGCCTCCTTTCCGAGTGATCTGTAACATACATCGGCAAAAAAATAAAAAACATTACCCCTTTCCTCCACCGCCAATCAGGCTTACAGGGATTTCTTCCTGAGCAGTCAGCCTGCCTGGTTCCACTTTACATGTCAGGCCAAGTACCTTTACGCCTCGCTGCGCCGCGCTGCGTAAAGCCGCCCCGAATTCCGGATGGGCGGCGTCGTTGGGCTCCACGTGGTTCATGCCTGACATCTGGACGATAAAGCATACTCCGGCTTCATATCCTGCCCCGCAGGCCAGGGCCAGTTCTTCCAGGTGTTTGATGCCACGGAGGGTGGGGGCGTCCGGGAAGCGGGCGATTCCATTTTCCTCCAGAGTGACCCCCTTGACCTCCCAGAATCCCCGGCGGGTCACGCCGTTTTCGGAAAACTCCCAGTAATAATCAAATCTAGAATTCCTATAAGTTGTCTCGGGACGAAGGAGTGTGGGGGAGAAGCCCAGTCCGCCTGCCGCCGCCCACTCCCTAAATACCCGGTTGGGAGCCTGAGAGTCCATATTGATTAGCAAAGGGCCGTCTGTGCGCACTTTCTCCACAGCAATCAGGTCATACCGGGTCTTGCGGGCGGGATTGGCGCTCTCTTCCAACCAGACCATAACGCCTGGAATGAGCAGTTCCCGGAACCGGCCCGTGTTTTTAACGTGGCAGACTTCCAGCCGGCCCTCGATCTCCACATGGGCGATAAACCGGTTGGGCCGGGCCTGAAAAATGCCCGGCAAAATTTTTCCATATACCATCTTATTTTTTCTCCAGCTTCTTTGATCGGAGGGGAAGGCAAACATATCCGTCCCCAAAAAGTGAAAACAAATTTGAAAGGAGTTGATGAAATGTCCTGTAAAGAGGAGTTTATTGAGATTTTTAAGGCAAACATTACCCGCGATGGGTCTGACAAGCTGTTGGATTACCTGGAACATAAAAGCGATTTTTTCACCGCCCCAGCCTCCGCCCGGTACCACGGGGCCTATGACGGCGGGCTGTGTGAGCACAGCCTGAACGTGTATCACTGCTTGGTGGATTACCTCCAGCGGGAGCGGGTGCAGGAGCTGTATGGATTGGAGTACAGCAGCGAGTCGATTGCGATTGTAGCTCTGTGTCACGACTTTTGCAAGATTGGCTGTTATAAAAAGGGGTTTCGCAACGTAAAGGATGATGCGACCGGAAAGTGGGAGAAGGTGCCGTCCTATACGTTTGATGACCCCCTGCCCTATGGCCACGGCGAGAAGAGTGTGTATATTGTCAACGGCTTTATCCGCCTTACCCGGGAAGAAGCTATGGCCATCCGGTGGCACATGGGCTTCTCCGGATTGGAAGACAACCGTACGGTAGGGCAGGCTTTGCGGATGTATCCTTTGGCCTTCGCTCTGGCAACGGCGGATATGGAGGCGTCCTACTTCTTGGAGAGTGAAGAGTGACAAAATGCCCCCTTGTTGAAAGGGGGCATTTGGGGATTCAAATATGGGTCAGCGACTGAGGACGCACGTAGGGACGCAGAACAGGGAGCTTCGGCAGGGCAAACAGCAGAAGGGTTCCCAGCACGTAACAGGCAATGGCCTCGCCCACTACGAACGTAGACGCATTGAACACGCAGGCGGCCCAGAAAGCGGGATTGACGGTTCCGACCTCCGCCCAGGCCCATATGGGAGGCAGGATGACGGCGTTGACCAGGATGGGGGGCAGTGCGGCCAAATACCAGCGGGGCATTTTCATCGTGAGCCATGCGGCAATGGCGGTAGCCAAGGTGCCGAAGACCACATCCAACGGACCGTAGAGGGAGAGCAGGTTGGTGAGGAAACAGCCAACAACTAACCCCGGAGCGGTGGCCGGGAATACAAAGGGCAGAACAGTGAGCGCCTCGGCAAAGCGGCATTGGATTGGGCCGAAGGTCAGACCAAAGATGTTCCCAAAGTATCCCATTACGGCGTACAGCGCCGCCACCATGGCGGCTAAGGTCAGGTCACGAACGTTAAATTTGCGCATAAAAAAACCTCCATTTTTTATTTAGAGAACGGCGGCAGAGCGCCGAACGAACATATCACGCCTTGCCGGTTCGCAGCGGCACAGACATGTCTATGCTTGGACGAGATGGTATAAACTCGTCAAAACGCATTATATCATAAGCAAGACGGTTTGTCTAGAGAGATTGTAAAAAGGGTGCGTCTTATTTGCAGGACTCCGGAAAAAAGTTTTTTGGGGGTGAAAAATTTTCCAGAATATGATATACTCTTGGTGTTCCCATTATTGCAGCGGGGCTGACGGGTCCCAGGAGAGAGGAGGATTTTTTTGAGTTTATCTGACCGGACTGGAGGTCCTATTTACGAAGGAATATCCTTTATCAAGTGGCTGCTGTATTCCTGTTTGATCGGCGTGATCGTTGGGCTGGTGGCGGTGGGTTTTCATCTGGGCATTGACTTTGCCGCTGAACTGCGGGCGGAACACCCTGCAATTATTTGGCTTCTGCCATTGGGCGGCCTGTCCATTGTGCTGATGTACCGGGTTTGCGGTATGGAAAAGGACCGGGGCACAAATTTAGTACTGGTAGCTGTGCGGGACGCGGAACGGCTAAAGCTGCGTACAGCGCCCCTGATTTTCCTTTCGACTATCCTGACCCATCTGGTGGGTGGTTCGGCTGGGCGTGAGGGCGCCGCCCTTCAATTGGGCGCCTCCCTGTCCGCCTACATTGGCCGCTTTCTTCACCTGGACGAGAAGGATGGACGAATTGTAGTGATGTGCGGCATGGCCGCCGCCTTTTCCGCACTGTTCGGAACCCCGCTTACAGCAGTTGTGTTTGCTATGGAGGTAGTCACGGTAGGCCGGATGTACTACGCCGCCATGGTTCCCTGTCTGCTGTCGGCCTATACATCGTCTCTGGTGGCCCATGGTTTCGGCCTCCACGCCATTCACGGCTACCCCGTCCATGATGCGCTGGAGCTGGAACTTCTGCCAATTCTTCAGGTGGCCGCCCTTGGGGTGCTGTGCGCAGGACTGTCCGTCCTCTTCTGTAAAGCCATGCATATCGCCCCTAAACTTTATGCCAAGTACCTGCCGGATCCCCTGATTCGGGCCGCTGTGGGCGGCTGTCTGGTGTTAGGACTTACCCTGCTGGTGGGCAGTCAGACCTACAACGGTGCAGGAGACGGCGTAATTCGCCAGATGCTGGCCGGAGATACTATCCCGGAGGCTTTTTTGCTCAAGATCCTGTTTACTGCGCTCACCTTAGGAGCCGGGTTCCGGGGCGGCGAGATTGTCCCTGTGCTGTTTACAGGGTGTGCCTTTGGCACTTGGGCTGGGTCGATGCTGGGCCTGCCCCACGACTTTGCCGGAGGACTGGGAATGGCGGCTCTGTTCTGCGGCGCTACCAACTGCCCCCTCAGTTCCGTTTTTCTGGCCCTGGAGCTGTTCGGCGGTGACGGCCTGCCCCTGTATGCCCTGTGCTGTGGGGTAGCCTATATGCTCTCTGGGTACCACGGGCTGTACAGCGAGCAGAAAATTATCTATTCCAAGTTCAAGCCCGAATGGGTAGACAAAAAAGCAGAATAAATTATGTGAGAAGGAGTTAGAACTATGACCGTTTTCAATCATTTCAATTTCAATGTTCTGGACCTGGATAAGAGCCTTGCGTTTTACAAAGAAGCCTTGAACCTGTCCCCTGTGCGGGAGAAAGAGGCCGCAGATGGTTCCTTCAAGCTGGTCTACCTGGGGGATGAGGCCGGTTCCCCCTTCCAACTGGAGCTTACCTGGCTCCGGGACCGGACCCAGCCCTACAACCTGGGCGAATGTGAATTCCATCTTGCGTTCCACACCGGTGACTACAACGGGATGTACGAAAAGCACAAGGCCATGGGATGTATCTGCTTTGAAAATCCCGCTATGGGGATCTACTTCATCACCGACCCGGATGGCTACTGGATCGAGATTGTACCGGAGAAGAAGTAAAGGGAACCTGCTTCTGGTGCAGACTGGTCTGAGCTGAAAACATTAGAAGCTATACCATGAGCCAAAAATGGAGGCGATTGGTACAGCTTCTAGAAATGTTAAAGCCGCCTGTTGAATAGGCGGCTTCAAAAGAGCCTGTATTCACAACGCCGAAGGCCGTAAAGAAGGCGGCCTCGGGTGTGAATACAGGTTTTAACTTTTTACTGAATGGTGTTTCGTTGATTTAAGCCATGGCTTCGAAGCCGGAATTCTGCTTGGATTCCTCCTGCTGAGGTTCCTGGACCGGATTGGCCTTGGTGGTGGTGCGGGTGGTGCCTCCGGAGACATACACATCACCGCACTCAGGACAGATTGCAGTGTGGATGGTCACCGACTGATTGACTACCTTGCGGTCCTCCCGCTTGGCCTTGGCTTGTTCCCGGACTACATGTTCCTGCTCATGTCCCCGGACCGCCGCCGCCGCCTGCTCAGGCGCGACGTTGGTGGCCGTCTTAAAGGATACCCCTGGGTCATCGGAGCCGTCCTGATATTTGCGGTTCTTGCAGGTCTGGCACTCGGAATCCTCCATCACTTCCTGGGGGCTCTTAGTGTCCTCGCCTTCTGGGGAATCCGCCTCCTTCTGTTCCCAAGGAAGTTTGACCGCATTCTCCAGCTCTCCGCCCTTGCGTAATCCATCCAGACCCTTGGACTGGTTCCAGCTCAGCGGCTGATTCTCCCCATCTTCGCGGTCCAGATAGTGGATGCGGGCCCGCACGGCCATTTCAGCTGGGTCCGCCCCCTCGCGCATGGTGGGGAACTGGCTTTGCTCCTGGGGGAACTGAGAGGCCCCGCGATGGACGGCAGGAACCTGCGTGACCGGGGGTACGGGCGAAACCTGCCCTCGGGAAACCCGGTCTACCGGTTCTGTGCCGGTGGGGTTGGCGCCTCCGCGCTGAAGTCCATTGTTATATAAACCGATGGAATAGTACCCGCCCATGCTGCCATAGCTTCCAATTGCACCGATGGCTGACATTGCGGTCACCCCTTTCTTGCTTTTCTTACAGGGTAATTATACTAGATTCTCCCATGCCGCGCAAGAGGTTTTCAAAAAAATTCCCGGCAGAGTTAAACTCTACCGGGAATGGGGCGCCATTCAGGTTGAAATGGGTCAGGCCGCAGCGCCGTTCTTCGCGCCCATGCGCTGGAGAACCACAACGCCGCCCACAATGACAAAGCCAACAAGGTCGCTGACATTGCCAGGGATCATCATGCCCAGACCGCCTGCAATCAGGAGCACGCGGAACAGGGGATTGATGGGCCGGTAGAGGAATCCGTTCAGCGCAGAGGCAATGCCGAACAGGCCGATGAGAGAGGTGACTACGATCAGCACGGACTGAATTACCATCGTAGTGCTGGAGGTGCCGGCCTCGAACTCAAAGAGCATGACGGGGCTGAATGCAAAGATATAAGGCACCACGAAAGCGGCAATGGCCAGACGGGTGGCATTGATGGCCGTCTTCATGGGAGGAGCCTTGGCGATGGCGGAGCCGGCATAGGCGGCCAGAGCCACAGGCGGGGTGATGTCGGCCACGATGCCGAAGTAGAATACGAAGAAGTAAGCGGCCACGGGCATGATGCCGATGCGCTTATCCATCAGGATGGGGGCGCAGGTGGAGGCCATGATACAGAAGTTGGCGGTGGTCGGCACGCCCATGCCCAGCACGATACAGCAGATCATGGTCAGGAACAGGGCGATGATGGCCTGCCCGCCGGAGACCTTTACGATGGTGGTGATCAGGGTAGAGGCCAGACCAGTGGTGGTGATGCAGCCGGCCACCAGACCGGCCATGGCGCAGGCCACGGCCACGGTGACGGTGCTCTTGCCGCCCGCTTCCAGAGCGTCGAAGAACTTGGCGACGGTGAACTGCTCAGCAGGATCGTCGATGTTAGCGGCCTTGTTGACGAAGTTGTTGATTACGCCGACCACAATGGTGACCATAATGGCGATGGCCGCAGACATCTGCATGGTGCGGATCTGGGTGGACACCAGAACCACCAGAACAACCAGGGGCAGCAGCAGGTAGATCTTGGGGAGCAGTTTGCTGAACTTGGGCAGCTCATCTTTGGGGATGCCCTTCAGGCCCAGCTTTTTGGCCTCCAGATGGACAGCGATGTAGATGCCGGTGAAGTAGAGCACGGCGGGCAGGATGGCCTTCAGTGCCACATGCGAATAGGGAATGCCCATGTACTCCGCCATCAGGAAGGCGGCGGCGCCCATGATGGGGGGCATGATCTGTCCGCCGGTAGAGGCGGCGGCCTCAACGGCTCCGGCAAACTCGCCCTTGTAGCCGGTGCGCTTCATCATGGGGATGGTGACGGAACCGGTGGTCACGGTGTTGCCCACGGAGGAGCCGGACACCATGCCGCACAGGGCGGAGGAAATGACGGCCACCTTGGCGGGTCCGCCCGAGGAGGAGCCGGCCACGCAGTTGGCCAGGCTGATGAAGAAATTGGAAATGCCGGTGCGCTCCAGGAACGCGCCAAAGATGATAAAGACGACGATGTACTTCTGGCAGACGTTAATGGGGGTGCCCATCACGCCGCTGGGGGTGTAAAACAGGTCGTAGATCACCTTGCCGAACCGGGTGGTGGCGAAGGTGTAGACCAGCAGAGCGCCCAGCACGCACAGAATGGGGATACCCACGCTGCGGCGGCACAGCTCCATCATGGCCAAAACGCCCAGGATGGCGAACACCACCATCATGGGGTCCTTGGTGATACGGGATGCCTGCTGAATAACGTAGTTGGCCTTATACGCGAAGTACAGGAAGGGCACTGCGCCCACAATCATGATGAGAATATCATAAATTGGCAGGCTGTTGGGTTTGGTCATGCCTTTTTTAATGGGGTAGTGCAGGTAGCCCATAATGAGGATCAGAGCCAGAAAGATGTTCAGCTTCTGTTCCGGCAGGGTGGGCCAGCCCTTCAGGGTGGAGAAAATGCAGTAGCACGAGAAGAGAATACCCAGAATCTTGATGATTAAACCGGGCGTTCCCGTCCAGACGCGGGTGTTGGATTCCCGGTCATACTTTTTCATGACCGCTTCAACGTCGGCAGCACTGCCGGTCCCGCTGTCCTCCTCCAGAATGGGGTCGGGGTTCACTTTTTTGTCCTTTGGGTCCATATGGTTCTCCTTTCTCCTTTTTCTGCACCTCGCGGCAATCGCGAAGCAGATTTATCCTCATCCCGCCAGATAAAGATAAATTTGATCCGCCATGATACCGGTCTGTTTCGATGCAGTGCAGTCAAAAGCGGCTGCGGCGGTACC
>OFGQ01002498.1_pt1 | contig 10376 bp, 10 predicted proteins | sample 1521791 | NCBI WGS metagenome assembly OFGQ01 (sample SAMEA3504116, study PRJEB24116) | mouse gut metagenome | biome: mouse gut; feature: mouse-associated habitat; material: faeces | place: Denmark | collected 2011 | reverse complement strand
CCGCGACTCGGACAAAATGTAGCGCATCAGCGCGTATCTGTCACCGACCGCCACAAACTGGACAGTCGAGCTCTCGCTGCCCGTCCCGTTCCTGAGCTCTATCGTGATCGTGTCACCCGCTTTCATACCGCCCATCGGCACCTGATGGAGCATGTACATGCGTTTGCCATGCGGCCGGTACTCCTCGAGAAAAGAATACGTGTACCTCACCCCGCCGCTGTCATAGACCACCGTGTCGAGCGCCCGGGCACGAAAACACAGATACTCATCCTGCTCCGGCGTGAAGTCAAGCACCTTTGTGATCGACACGCTGTCGTCCTTCGTGTGGATCTTTAGATAGTGCTCTGCCTGCGGCGTGACTCTTGCAGCCTCCGCATCCCCCTCCGACAGTTCCGTATAGTACCAGCCGTCCCCAAACCACACATCGTTTTTTCTGATGTTCTTAAAATGGCGCTGTACCGGCGCCCGCACACAGATCAGCGCTGTGATGGCAAACAGGGCGATGAAAAAGATACAGTACAGCACTCTGATCAAAATCCGCGTATTCTTGTCTTTTCGTTCTTTCATAATATCCCACGATCCTCCGTATTGCCGGGGATGGGCAGCCCCTTCTGCGGATCCGCACAGCATTTCAGAAGCGCGCTAACCGCTCTTATTTTTGTCCTCCGCCAGCGCCCACAAGTAACCGATACCGTACACTGTCTTGATATAGTTGCGCGCATTTAACTTATTGTTGAGCATATGCACGACCTCTGCCAGTATCGCCTCATCTATATATCCCGCCCGGCTCTCGGACCTCAGCTTTTCCACCAATGCCTTTTTCTTGAGCACGATGCCCTTATTCTCGACCAGATTGCGCAGCAGGCACTGTTCCAGGCGGTTGAGCCTCACTTTTTTTCCCGCCACGCTGTATTCCCCGGTGTCAAAATTGAACAGATAGTCATCGATCGCCACAACATGCTCGCCGATGATGCTCCTGCGGCTGCCTGCGCCGATCGCCTCGAACCGGCTGATCGCGCGAAAACTGAAATTGCGCTTGCCGCGCTTGAACTGTGTCCAGACCTTCGCCTTGAGGACAGACACGTTGAACGGTTTCGTGATACAGTCTGCAACCCCCTGTTCGGACAGCTCTGTCATATCGGGTTTCCGGTCATTTGAGGCGACAAGGATGACCGGCACATCGTTCGACTCGTAGATCCCCATCCCCAGATCGTATATGAGGTCATAGCCGTCCCCGTCAGGAAGTTCCGTGTCAATGATGATCTGCTGGTACTGCTCGCTCTCGAGCAGGGCGGACGCCGCCTCAAGCGTCCCGCAGCTGAAGGCGTGTGTCTCATTGTCTGTCAGCGCCCTGCACAGCCTCTCTGCCAGCTTGAAATCAGCCTCGACAATCAATATTTTGTTCATGATAAAGTCCCTTTTACACTGAAGAACCGTAAAGAAATAACGCGCTATCTCTTTACGATCCTTATCCCTGCAGACAGTTTCGCATCTGTGCATATCCGCCATCCGCCTTCTGTTTGCTGTTCCCTATACCTTTATCTGCCGTATCCGCAGGCCAGGCATCTGCAAGCCCTCCGGCAGCCCTTGCCGTTATCCTGATCGATCGTCTCTCAGATAAACTTTTATCCTATAAGTATAGTCCTTATGGGCTGCATTATCAATGATATTATAGAAACTGTCAATAAATTCATGAAAAATGCACAATATTTTGTCCTGCTCTTTCAATTTAGCGTGCTAAAATACCCGCGAGAACGACGCTGGCGGCAAGTCCCGCGAATGTGGACAGCAGCGCTCCCGCAAGTGTCCATCGCGTTTTCGTCCCCTTCGCCGCCATGAAATAGACGGACATGGTATAGAAAACCGTCTCGGTGCTGGCAAGCGCGAGCGATGTCGCAAGCCCCGCAAAGGAGTCCGTGCCGTACTCCTTGAAGATGTCGAGCGCAAGCCCTGTCGCAGCCGACGCCGAGAAGAGTTTCACCACAAAGAGGGAGATCAGTTCGTTGGGGAAATCGTCGGACAGCAGTGTGACCGCCCTCCCGATCAGTCCGCCTGCAGCCTCCAGAAACCCTGACGCCCGAAGGACTCCCACCGCGATCATCAGCCCGATCAGGGTTGGGACGATCCCTGCCACCGTCTTCATGCCGTCCCTTGCCCCCCTCGTGAAGCTCGCATAGATATCCTTCCTCTGCGACATACCCATCGCTACGATATAGAAGATCAACGCCGGTATCAGCATATTTGATATCCGTGTCATGGCGGACACTCCTAAAGCACTGTGTTGTATTAATGTATATTCCGGGAGTCCGTCAATTATGATCTTTTGCAGCCGCTCACAAAAAAACAGCTCAAATTGGTACTAATGTACTATGCCATTCATCCCGTTTTCGGTATATATTTACTTTTACAAAACAACTTGCAGTTAAATTTTACGAAGGAGAAGACCGACATGATCAATTTTGCTTTTTGTTATGAACGCGACGAAGATTTGGATTTTGTGAAAAGAGAGATATTGAAATGCTTCCACCAGCGGGATGTGGAGATTGCGGTGAAGTGCTACCACAATGCCCATGAGCTCATCCGCTGCATTGACTGCAACTGTCCCGATATCCTCTTTTACGACATGGAGGACGGGGACGGACTGATGCGCAATGCGGTTCTCAGAGCCAAGCGGGCGAACAAAAAGCTCATCTCCATCATCACAAAAGGGGATTACACGCCGCCCGCCGAGGACGTCCTGTTAGAACCGATGTATGTCCTGCCGGACAAGTCCAGAAAATGCCTGTGGCAGCACGCCGCACTTGCCTATGAGACCATTCTCGATGATCCCGATTCATTCTCGTATTATGTCAGACCGGAATACTTCCATATCCCTGTCAATGAGATTCGGTATTTCGCCTCGGAGGGGAGGCGCACCCACGTCGTCTCCGCAGACCGCCGCGATTCGTTTTACCAGAAACTCGACGTGGTGGAGACACGCCTGCGCCAAAAGAGCTGCCAGTTTTTGCGCATCCACAAATCCTATCTGGTCAATGCGGGATGCATCTCCGGCTACAGCCGCGATTATGTGCTGCTCACCACCGGCGAGCAGCTGCGCATCAGCAAGTACGAGTACTACAGATCCCTCAACGAACATCTCCAGGCGCGGAAGCGTACAAAGGCGGGACGCCGTCCGCAATACCCGGAGTGGTGACGGCATTCATCTCCACGAGCGTGTTCCCGCAGCTGTCCGCTGTCAGGTACGCATTGTCGAGCCCGCACCACCCGTTCCCGGGCTGATTGCTTCTATTGTATATGGCGATCACCTGATGTTTGACCAGACCGGAGGGCACGATCAGATCCGCGATATTTTCATCCTCTATATAGCCGATGCGCGTGATCCCCTCTGGAAGGCTGATCGTGACCACACTTGCGGCATCGCCTGTCTCGAGCGCTCTCTCGAGCTCCTCCACATACTGGATCATATCGTTCAGCGTCATCTTGTGCACGAGCTCCGCCGCCGAGCTGCTCAGTCCGGTTGCATAGAGCCCGCCTGCCTTCTCGAGCGCCTCCAAAGTCTCCACATCAAAAGAAGTGTTTACATTCAAGGCAGTATAGCTCCCGTCATAGGCGTATTCCACTGCACTCACCCGCGTATTCTGAAATGTCAGGTCAAACGAGTTGTTCTCCGGCAGATAGGACTGGAACGTCATAACGTAAGGGCACATGTAGCTTGCCAGATAGCAGTCCTTCACGACCAGCGACGCCTTACCGCTCATCTCCGTCGTGATCGGGTCGTGCATATAGATGCTGCTGCCCCCTCCCATGGAGATCAGTTCACAGTTCTCAAAGCGGATGACGCTGTTGCCTCTGGTGCCGATACCGGCAGCGTGATTATTTTCGGAGATGATGCGGCAGTTCTCAAAGCTGACTGTCCTGCCGTACAGAAAGTTCGAATCGACATGCAATGCGTACCCTCTGTAATTTTTCTGCCGGTCCCAGCTGTCCCCGATCAGTTCCGAATTGATCTTTGCGATCTCCTCCTCCGTGAGAACCACCTGCCCTGTACCGCTGCTCCTGCCGTGCAGCGTCAGGTTCGATATCCTGCCCGCCGCCACGGTGAGCGGCGCCGTGCGATATGAGATCGTATCGTATTGGAGGATGCAGCGTTCCCTGTCGATCCCGGTTATGTTGACCTCCTTCCCGATAACCTGCACCGCCTCGTTGTAGATCCCGGGATAGACGATCAGCGTGTCCCCGTCCGAGGCGTTGTCTACCCCCTCCTGTATCGTCGTGAAATCCCCTGTCCCATCCTGTGCAATGATGTATTGGTTCGCAGTCCGCACCGTTTCAGTCGGACTTTCCTGCGCCGCGTCAGACTCTGACGCAGGTGCCGCCTCTGCCTTTACTCCCGCTGCAAAAACGCCTGCTGCTGCAGCCAGCAGCACAGCCGTGCAGAAAAGGGACTTTTTATTGTTCTTTTGTTTGTCATTTCCATCGATCTGTCTCAAATACATAACTCTCTTTCCTTCGTCTCTCCACTCTTTCTCCAGCACACTGTTCCGCAAAGAGCGATACCAATGGCGCAGCATATTTTTCGCCGATCTTCCATCCGTGCACACAACAGCCTCTGCAATAGTGTCGGTCACACCACTGTGCCGATCAGGTCACTCAGGTTCTCGATCGCATACTGGCGCATATATTCCTCGATGCCTTTCACGATCTCTGCCGTCGTGTACGGATTGACAAAGTTCATCGCACCGACAGCGACACCTGTGGCGCCCGCGAGCATGAACTCGATCGCATCCTCGGCGTTTGCAATGCCGCCCATGCCAATGATCGGTATCTTGACAGCGTTTGCCGCCTGATACACCATGCGCACCGCGACGGGTTTGATCGCGGGGCCTGAAAGTCCTCCTGTTTTGTTCGCCAGTGCGAACATTCTTTTATGGACATCGATCTTCATGCCTGTGATGGTATTGATGAGTGAGATCGCATCGCTTCCTGCCGCCTCCGCCGCTTTTGCCATCTCCGTGATATCCGTTACATTCGGCGAGAGCTTCATGATGATCGGCTGCCTTGCCTTTGCCTTGATCTCTCTCGTGATGTCAAACAGGCATTTGGGATCCTGTCCGAAAGCAATGCCGCCGTGCTTCACATTCGGGCAGGACACATTGATCTCGAGCATGTCCACCGGCTGGTCTGCCAGCTTTTCCACTACCTCGACGTAGTCTGACGCAGAGCGCCCGCAGACATTGACGATGATCCTGGTGTCATACTGTCTCAAAAACGGGATATCCCGCTCGATAAACACGTCTATTCCGGGGTTCTGCAGCCCGATCGCATTGAGCATGCCCCCGTATGTCTCCTGCACGCGCGGCGTCGGATTCCCCTCCCACGGCACATTCGCAACTCCTTTTGTCACGACTGCGCCGAGGCTGTTCAGATCGACAAATTCAGCGTACTCCATGCCGGAGCCAAATGTCCCCGACGCTGTCATCACTGGATTTTTGAATGATACGCCCGCTATCGTTATTTTTGTGTTCAACATTCTAACGCCTCCTATTTTCGTGTCCGCATCCGTTCCTTTAGAGCGTGTACCTGTCTCTCTATATCTCCACATCCGCTGCCCGATAGACCGGACCGTCTGTACAGATCCTCGCATTGTTCACATGGGAGTGATGGTCGACTTCCCTCGTCCGCACGACACAGCCAAGACACGCGCCGACACCACACGCCATCCGCTCCTCCAGCGAGATATACGCCTCAATGCCGCTCCGTGCCGCGAACTGCTTGATCGCACGAAGCATCGGCATCGGGCCGCAAGCAAAGATCACATCCGCCGTCAGTCCCTCCGCCTCGATGACATCCATGACATTTCCCTTCGTGCCGACACTGCCGTCCTCCGTCGCGACATGCACCGGCGCATACTTTGCCAGATCATCCGCCAGGAAAAGCTCCTTGTCCCGATAACCGACGATCACATCGACGGATGCGGCATTCCTGATCTTACTGGCAAGCAGGAGCATCGGCGGAATACCGATACCGCCGCCCATCAAAAAGACTCGCTTTCCCTCAGCTGCCGCGAGCGGGAACCCGTTTCCGAGCGTTCCGAGTACATCCACGCGGTGCCCTGTCTTGTAGCCCGAGAACTCTGCAGTTCCTTTCCCCGCGACGCGGTAGACGATGCGCAGCCTGTCATTGGCGGTGTCTGTATCGCAGATGCTGATCGGACGCGGCAGAAGCGCCGATCTGTCCTGTGTATACACGCTGATAAACTGTCCCGGCTTCGCCTGCCGCGCAAGTTTTGTGCTGATCCACATGTCATAAATCCCCGGTGCGATCTGCTGCTGCCTGTACACCCTGGCAGCCTCTTTCCATTTCTGTTCCATATCACCATCTCCTTTGGCATTATCAATATTGCATTACACTTATCATATCATAAATCTGAAACTTATCAACACATTGCGCAAAACTTGTTGCCGTTTGCGTTAACGTTCACGCCCCGCCTTATCTCGACAGCACTGTAACCATTGCAGGCGCAAACGGCAGACGTTTTGCACACAACATGCTTCAATGCAGGCATGTTGCGCATGTTTTTCACTGTTTTAGTGGCAGCGGAACCATAACCTGCTTGCGCCTGTTACTGTCCGCCAATCAACGGGAGACGGACAGTAACAGGCGCCATCGCATAGATGACGCCTGTCCAAACGATCCTATAAAATTACGCCAGGAATGTCTTTACCTGCTCATACACGCCCTTCGCGTCGAGCTTATACTTCTCAACCAGCGCTGCCGCAGAACCGGATTCGCCAAACACATCCTGCATGCCGATCTTGCACACAGGTGTCGGATGCGACTTGCAGAGCGCATCGCACACCGCACTGCCCAGTCCGCCGATCACGGAATGCTCCTCGGCGGTCACGACCTTGCCGGTCTTCTTCGCAGAGTTGATGATGATCTCCTCATCAAGCGGCTTGATCGTACAAATGTTGATCACCTCTGCACTGATCCCGTCCTTCTCGAGCATCTCGGCTGCGCCGAGTGCGGAATCCACACAGATACCTGTCGCCACGATGGTGACATCCGTGCCCTCTCTCACGACAGTTCCCTTTCCGATCTCAAACTTATAATCCGGTCTGTCGTTGATCACAGGAACCGCCGCGCGTCCAAAACGTATGTATACGGGTCCTTCGTACGCTACCGCCGCGCGCACTGCCGCCTTTGCCTCTACATCATCAGCCGGACACATAACAACCATGCCCGGAATCGTGCGCATCAGGGCGATATCCTCATTGCACTGGTGGGATGCGCCGTCCTCTCCGACGGTGATACCTGCATGTGTCGCGCCGATCTTGACATTCAGATGCGGATATCCGATGGAGTTTCTGACCTGCTCAAACGCACGTCCCGCAGCAAACATTGCAAACGAACTCATAAACGGGATCTTGCCAGCCAGCGACAGTCCGGCAGCCACACCCGCCATGTTGCACTCCGCGATCCCGCAGTCGATATGTCTCTCCGGAAATGCTTTCTTGAACACGCCCGTCTTGGTCGCTGCCGCAAGGTCAGCGTCAAGAACGACTATATCCGGATTCTCTTTTCCTATTTCGACGAGAGCATTGCCGTAGCTCTCCCTTGTTGCTATTTTTTTGATATCTGCCATTTTTATCTCCCTTCCGCGCCTACGCCAGCTGCTGTGCGATCTTCTCTAAATCTGCCATCGCCACTGCGTACTCTTCATCATTTGGCGCCTTGCCATGCCAATCTACGTTTCCTTCCATGAACGATACGCCCTTGCCCTTCAATGAATGGGCGATGATCGCCGTCGGCATGCCCTTCGTCTCCCGCGCCTCCTTAAACGCTGCGCGGATCTTGTCAAAATCATGCGCGTCGTCGAGATCGATCACATGGAAATTGAATGCCTCAAACTTCTTGTCGATCGGGTATGGTGAGCATACATCCTCGATCCTGCCGTCAATCTGCAGCCCGTTGTTATCCACGATCACGCAGAGATTGTCAAGCTTTCTGTGTCCTGCGAACATGGAAGCCTCCCAGACCTGTCCCTCCTCGATCTCGCCGTCCCCGAGCAGTGTATACACTCTGTAGTCCGCACCTGACATCTTTGCGCCGAGCGCCATGCCGCACGCCACAGATATCCCCTGCCCGAGCGATCCCGAGGACATGTCTACACCCGGCACATGCTGCATACAGGGATGTCCCTGCAGATAGGAGCCAAGCTTTCTCAAAGTCACCAGATCCTCAACCGGGAAATAACCGCGGTTTGCGAGCGTCGAGTACAATCCCGGCGCCGTGTGTCCCTTCGAGAGCACGAAGCGGTCCCTGTCACCCTTCCCGGGATCTTTCGGATCGATGTTCATCTCCTCAAAATAAAGATACGTATAGATATCTGCCGCCGATAACGATCCGCCCGGATGTCCTGCCTTCGCCGCATGAACACCTGTGACGATACCCTTACGAACTTCATTTGCCATTTTTTGAAGCTCCAAATTTGTCATTGTTTTTTCCTCCATTAAAATAAACTAATTAAAAATTTGTACGATCACTGTCCTGCATACCAAAGAAGCCTTCGATACCAAAATGTCTTCACACATATTAAAATACCATAAAACAGATTGTCCGTAAATGCATAAAATGAAAATAATCCGAATCCCCGATCCGACAGTGGTCCGATGCGTACATGAACAGAGTCTCCCCCCGCATGGTAAAGTCCGCAGGCATCCCACACATCGGCCAATCCAAAGCGTATATGATTAGAGCCTACCATCAGATCCGTGTCACAGTTTGTGGGATGCGCGTCTACTCTACTTTGTTCCCATAGTACGCATTTGCGCCGTGCTTCCTGTAATAGTGCTTATCCTGGATGCGCTGCGGTGCCGGCTCCACGTCTCTGTTGAGCTGCTCCGTAAACAATGCCATCTTCGCAACCTCCTCGAGAACGACCGCATTGTGCACAGCCTCACTCGCATCCTTTCCCCACGCGAATGGACCGTGATTCTTGCAGAGCACTGCCGGAACTGCCATGACCTCCTTGTCTTTGAAGGTTTCTATGATGAGTGCCCCTGTGTTCTTCTCATAGCCGTCGTCGATCTCCTCCTGCGTGAGCACGCGCGCACACGGGATCTCCCCGTACATATAATCCGCATGCGTCGTTCCGTAGCACGGGATGCTTCTTCCCGACTGTGCCCAGCTCGTCGCGTAGGTGCTGTGGGTATGTACGATACCGCCGATCTCCGGAAACGCCTTGTAGAGCTCCAAATGCGTCGGCGTGTCGGAAGACGGGTTGTATCTTCCCTCCACCTTGTTTCCGTCCAGATCCATCACCACCATGTCCTCCGGCTTTAACAGGTCGTAATCAACACCGCTCGGCTTGATGACAAACAGACCGCTCTCTCTGTCGATCGCACTCACATTGCCCCATGTAAAGGTGACAAGCCCATACTTGGGCAGTTCCATATTTGCCTCGTATACTTTCTTCTTTAATTCCTCTAACATCTCATGTTCCTCCATTCCAACAGGCTGATATCGTCCCGGAAAAATGCCTGCCTCCGGCATTTTCCGACATAGGCTGAGTCTTTCAAACCGGCATCCCCGCCGTCCTAAAAGTCCTTTCACATGCTGTCAATCGCCGCGCGCTCGATCGCAAGCCCTTTCTTATAGCGCTCGATAAATGTCTCAACCCCTGCCACATCGCTCGCATCGGGCGCCATGCGCACAGACTCCTCGCCTGCAAACACTTTATGGCTCAGATAATCGCTGAGTGTCTCATCCGCACCCTTTTTCACCATATAGTTCGCAAGGACCGCGATACCCCATGCGCCGCCTTCGCCCGCAGTCTTCATGACGGACACCGGAACGTTGACCGCCGCCGCAACGATCTTCTGTCCAACACCCTCTGTCTTGAACAGCCCGCCATGACCGAGAAGCTCGTCGAGCGTCACATTCTCCTGCTTAAACAGGATGTCCATGCCAATCTTGATGGCGCCAAGTGCCGTGAACAGGTTCACGCGCATAAAATTCGCCAGATTGAACTTCGCGTCCGGCGTCCGCACAAAGAGCGGTCTGCCCTCCTCAAACCCTGTCACATGCTCGCCGGAGAAGTAACCGTACGCCAGGAGTCCGCCGCAGTCCGCATCGCCCTCGAGTGCCTTCCTGTAGAGCGTTCCATAAAGCTCGTTCATGTCAACCTTCTGTCCCATCGTCTCCTGGAATTCCCTGAACAGGTTCACCCACGCATTCAGGTCGGAAGTGCAGTTGTTGCAGTGAACCATCGCCACCAGGCTGCCGTCGGGCGTCGTCACCAGATCCAGCTCATCGTAGGATTTCGACAGGTCTTTCTCGAGAACTGCCATCGCAAACACAGATGTGCCTGCCGA
>OFGQ01002494.1_pt1 | contig 10381 bp, 10 predicted proteins | sample 1521791 | NCBI WGS metagenome assembly OFGQ01 (sample SAMEA3504116, study PRJEB24116) | mouse gut metagenome | biome: mouse gut; feature: mouse-associated habitat; material: faeces | place: Denmark | collected 2011 | reverse complement strand
GTGTATGATCTGGCCGTGACCGGAAACAGGATCTGTACGGTGGCGCTTCTTTTCATCGGGTTTAATATTTTTGCCAGCGGTATGTTTACCGCACTGTCCAATGGCGTGGTTTCCGCGGTGCTGGCGTTTTCGAGATCCTTTGTGTTCATGCTGATCACGATGATCGTGCTTCCGCTCATCCTGGGGGTGAACGGAATCTGGCTTGCCACGCCTGCGGCGGAACTGATGGCGCTTGCGCTGTCCGCAGTCATGTTTTTCCTGTACAGGAAGCGGTACGGGTACTGAGGAAGGAAAAGGATACAGGTTATATTTTGCTCCATTCTCACATAGACATGAAGTATCAGGAGACAAAACTGACAGGTTCTGATATTGGGAAGGAGGGGAAGTATGCTCTATTTTCGCGATCCACGGGATGGAGAGAGAATACCGGTGTGTCTTGATGATGCAAGGCTGACGCCGGTATTTGGTGTAAGCTATGAACAGGGGGAAAATCTTGCCGGATTACTGGACCTTGTCATTGAGAGCGAAGATCATTTCGTTTTTGATAATGCGGAAGAGCTGGATGGCTGGATACGGAGAAACTATGTTGACAATATATACCTGAATCTGGATCTGGCTCCTGTTTTTGATGGCACGCCGGTTGCGATCATCATGCAGGGAAGCAGAAGAGCTGATGCGGAGGAGGCGGACAGAGAACTGGCGCAAAAGCTGAAACAGGAAACTGCGCCGTTTCATGACGGATATACCTGGCACCATAAAGAAGATATCGAGAGAGTGGGAAGCAGGTGGAAATGTAACATGTATCTGGTGGAATCCGGCTTTCACAGGAGACATCCTCACAGAGGAGGCGTTTATATGTATGAATATTACACTGGCAGATCATATACCTGAGGGAAAAAGCATATTTTGTTGATTGCTGTCAGAGGAGAAGGAAGGGAGTGGATGACTGATATGATAAAATGGGAAGAATTGATGGAAAACAGAGCATTTATAACGGATCTGGGAAAAAGTCAGAATGCTGTTGTTAAAGAGCAGGAAATGACAATAGGGCGGTATGCGGTGTGGTCGCCGCTTACCAACAGCAAAAACCACCAGGTCATTGAGGTGGGGGAAAATCTGGAGTATCTCAGAAAAAAATATCATATCCCGGAAGAGCGGGTATGTCATCTGGCGATCAGTTAAACAGCAGATACGCGGAACTGGAATAGGAGAAAAAATATGGAGTTTGAGGTTGGTAAATTGATAGAGTCCATCGGAATATCCGTATCAGAAGCGCAACAGGGGCTGGAAAATCATGCGTTGCAGCGTTTTTTACATTATTTTGAGGCTGCCTCCTGCAGAAATCCTTCTCCCGGGAATGAGCCCTGTCGGTGGGGTGTAAAAAATATACTGAGCAAAGAACGGGAGACGCAGGTGATAGAGCCTGCCGCCGTAAAAATACTGATGCCCTGCGAGGATGATCTGAGTGAGAAACGGGTGGTGGAGATTCCGCTTGTCACGCTGGCAAATCATATGCAGATCCATCTGGATAAAGTGACAGTGAAAGTGAAGGCCAGACTGTTAACGGACAGTACCGGGAGCGTCAGAATGAATATTAACGCACCGGTCTCAAATGGCATGAGCTCCTCTGAGGATTCTGAGGACGGCGGGGAATCCGGCATGATAGAAATGGTATTCAACGTTGCCGGGATGTCTGAGGGAGAATCGAGAGTAGTGCAAAATATACAGAGAGTGCTTTAGAAACGGGCTGTTTATGCTGCGTATACACTAAACAGCGGCAAAACATGAATGGAGGTGTGAGTATGGCAGACTTAGGAAAAAATTTCGCAACCCTTCCCATCGACCAGCTGATCTGTGCGCCGATTCTGGCTGTGGCCCAGGGGCAGGCAGAGTTATGCAGAGTCTATCTGGATAATCTGTTTACGCTTGCGTATAAGAAGGACAATGCCGGAAAGGGCAGCGGGGAGATCAATTCCGTTAAATTTACACTGAACCGCATGGTCCTGGGAGAAAACGGGGAAACAGCGCCGCAGCAGTTTGAGGTGGAGGCGCCGCTTTTGTCTCTGGTACCTGTACCGGCACTGACGATGGAGGAAGCTACCGTACGGTTTACGATGGAAATAAAGGAGGTACAGACAGATACAAGCAAATCTTCATCGGAAGCGTCGACGGACGCCGGATTTTCCAAATGGGGATTCCATGCCAGTATCAAGGGAAAAGTTACCACGTCTTCCCAGAATACCCGTACATCAGATCAATCGGCCAAATATGATATTTATGCCCGGGCAGTTCAGCAGCCTCCGGCGGAGGGCATGGCGAAGCTGACAAATATTTTTGCTTCGGTCATTGAGCCGATTTCCACAAATAAATAATAAGCAGGGACTTCCCCAATTCTTAAAAGGCTATGACAAAATCATTTTTAATGATTGACGGTTATAGTCTTTTTTCAATGCGTGCCGGGCAGTATATTCTGCATTATCCGGTACTGATTGCTGTCTGCTGTGTTTTGTGTTATTATTTTGATATTCCGGAAAAGAACGGAAGGAGAAAAGGATATGCCGATGGAACTTGAAATTGCAAAACCTCCATGCAGGGTTTGAGGACGATGCATGGAGGGGTGAACCGGAAACGGTCATAGTCCTCAGACTTTGCGACCTGATTTTACTGTAAAAGGGAAAAGGCGCGCGCATAGCGCCGCAGATCTAATGACAGGAAACGTTTTTTGTTTCCTGGAATATAGCCTTATGAGAAGATGCGAAGCAGATTCTCATAAAAGACGCGGTTTTCGCGTCGTAATCGATTACAGGGTTCGCGACGCGGTTCCTGCAATATAAAAATTAGCAGTGAAGCTAAATGGCGGAACTGTTACGAGAGGGTTGAGATATGGCAGGGCACATTATAAAAATCACAATCGAAGACACGCATCCACCTATCTGGCGGCGGGTGGTCGTTCCGGAAAAAATCACTTTTGCGGATATGCATGAGATCATCAAAATTCTGTTTGGCTGGGAGGATATGCACCTGCATAACTTTACCATTCCGTCAAAACATATAACGATTGATAACGAGGGCGGATTTGGAGGGCCATATCATTACTCCGAGGACAGCACGCTGTTGGAGGAATTTCTTCTGACTAATAAATGGATACGCTACACGTATGATTTCGGAGATGAATGGCGTCACAGGATCGTATTTGAAAAGACAGACGAGGATTATGATAAACGTTATGTGACGTTGATAAAGTTTAAAGGAGATAACTTCGAGGAGGATTGTGGCGGAGTCTGGGCGGGGGAACAGGCATATTCAAATAGGAAGCCGTTTGACGGTGTGTCCGTGAATCAGCAGCTTTCGGAACTGTCGTTTCCGGCTCGGGAGGGCAGTCCGGGCGCGGACGGCACAGAACTGCTTGACGGGGAGACGGTTGATAAAATTGTTGAAGGTCTGGCGAATATATTTGTGCGGAGCATGAAAAAGCGTCTGTGGAGCAAAGGGGGGCATACAAAAGATTCCCGGATGAAAAAAAGGGCTCAAAAGTGGGATGAGTTTATCTGTGGCTGGTATGCACAGGTACCTGCGAAGGGGGAAGACACTGGCTATGTTCAGTTGACGATACCGGGAATTTCTGATGATGAGGCATCTTCTGACGGTGAGGTTTTAAGAGAAAGCGCAGGGGAAGATATACTTGAGATCGTATCCGGGAGTAAAACGCAGGAACAGTTATTAGCGGGATTGAGTATTAAAGAGACTGAGGATTACTGTAAGTATCTTCGTATTCCGATTGATAATCCCAGAAAGCTGAATGAGATGTATATTGAAATAGTGAGCTTTCTCCGAAGCAATCCCGAGTATATTCTGTATGTTATAGATGAAGAGGAATATCAGGAGCTTTTAAGATGGCTGAAACTTCCCTGTGGGATGACGAAGCAGGCATTTTTGGAGACGGACGTCGTCTATAAAGCCATAGCGTTGGGGCTGGCGGATTTTTCCATGCAGAAGGTAAAAGGATATCAGAAGGCAAAATTGAGTTTTGCATCGGATATTCAGGATATTTTGTCTGCATTGAACAGAAAATTTCGGAAAAAGGTTTATATAGAAATCGATAAATTTTCAAAAATTCTACAGGAACTTCTTTTTGTGTATGGCGTTGTGGAAATAGAGGAGTTGTATAACCTGTATACGGAAATATATCGGATGAAGACAGAACGGGAGCATTTTTTGCGCCTGTTGTATTGGCATGCCCGTTTTACAGGAAAACTGCATACTTTTTATCTGCCGGATGGAACGTCATATGCGTCATTGATGGATGTTGATGCCGACACTGTCCTGAGGAAAATGAATGAATTTACGGGCGATCTGGAATATGTGAAGTTACCTGCGGGTGAGTTAAAAAGATTTGCGGATGATATCCTGGCGGATAATGAGTGGAAGTGTATTGTGTATAGCATTTTCTGGTATCATTCGGATGTTCCGAAGAAGGATTTGGAGAATGCTTTCGGCGAGATGCTGTTATCGGTTTTTAATGGCGGGTCACTGGCGGAGGTGCTGAAACCGGTTTACGATCAATCACTCATAAAGGAATCGCAGTTGGCGGATATCTGTGAGATTTGGACAACCGTGTCGGGCATGATGCTTGAGCAGCGTCTGCCTATGCTGAAGGGACGCAGCCGTGTGAGTTATGCCGAAGAAAAAGATATCTCTCCCTGGCAGGTGGGTATGGTGGAGGATAAGGAGGTACAGAGCGCTTCTGTGACATGCCCCATGTACGGTTTTCCGGCGGAGATACAGGAGATGATGTACAGTGCAGTCAGTTTTGCTGACCGGGATGCGATGCGGGGGCTTTTGCGGTATAAATCTCAAAATGGCATACAATCTGAGGAATTTCTCTATCTTTTGGCGGAGGCTCATGTGACTGGGAATGAAAATAAAAGAGCCGAAAAACTGATACGGGAGCTCGAGAGCAGCTCGGAGAGAGGAAAGGCTGCTGCGGAGGAACTCAGAGAAGCACTTGAATATGAACTTGAATACGAGGAAGATATATGGGATTATTATGACGACAATCTTCCGCTTGGAAACGGGTATTTACCCCAGGGCAGTGCAGACTGGCCGACATGGGATTATGGTCAGGAACCGGAGCAGATGCCTTATGTGCGTGAAAACCCCAAAGTCGGAAGAAATGATCCCTGCCCCTGCGGTTCCGGGAAAAAATATAAAAAATGCTGCGGGAAAGGCAAATGATGTACTTGGGGGGTATGGGAATATATCTGAATCCGGGAAACAGTGGGTTTTCGGCAGTACGAAATGATATATATGTAGACAAGACGGGACTGATCCGTTTGATTAATGGGGTTATCGATACGCCGAGGTGTCTGATTTGTATCAGCAGGCCGAGGCGTTTTGGAAAGTCTTTTGCGGCACAGATGCTTTGCGCGTACTATGACAGGACATGTGATTCCTCGGATCTGTTTCGTGACAAGATCATCAGCAGGGATCAGAGCTATCAGCAGCATCTCAACCAGTACAATGTGATATATGTCGACATGACTTATGTCAAAACATTCACGGACAGCTATAAGACGCTTGCGTCATATCTGAGCGGCAAGATCACGGAGGAACTGATGGCGTCCTGCCCGGAACTCGCGGTGAGCAACGAACTGCCGGCGACAATGATCCGTGCAGTCGAGCTGACCGGAACGAAATTTATTATGATCATTGACGAGTGGGATGCGCCGATCCGCGAGAACCCGTCGGTTCAACAGGAATATCTGGAATTTCTCCGAACATTGTTCAAGAGCAGTCAGACCACAGCCAAAATTTTTGCGGCAGCCTACATGACCGGGATCCTTCCTGTAAAGAAAGACGGGCGCCAGTCAGCCATATCTGATTTCAGGGAATATACGATGGTCACGCCCCGGAAATTCGGAGAGTATGTGGGATTCACGGAGGAGGAGGTGCGGTGGCTCTGTGAGAGAGGGAATACTGATTTTCTGGCGATGAAACAGTGGTATGACGGGTATTCTTTTCGCGATGTGGGCTCTGTGTACAATCCCAACTCTGTGATGCAGGCTGTCGACAATGGGACGTTTGATTCATACTGGACGGAAACATCGGCTGCGGAGAGTCTGATGGGTTATATCAGTATGGGATATGCGGGATTGACGAGGGTGATCGCTGAGCTGATCGGCGGTATGGAAGTCCGGGTAAACACGAATGGATTTGCGAACGATCTGGTGACATTTAAGGGAAGGGATGATGTGCTGACTCTTCTGGTTCATCTGGGATATCTCGCCTATGACGAGTGTGCGAAGACCGTGCGCATACCCAACGAAGAGATCCGGCTGGAGTTTTCGAAATCCGTCAGGGAGACAGATCATGCGGAAACGATCAGGCGCGTTGTGGAGAGTGACCGGCTGATCCGGGACACGATCCATTTGAGGGAGGAAGCGGTCTCCGAGCAGATTCAGAAGATTCATTCTGAAGAGACCACACCCCTGCATTATAATAAAGAAGACAGCCTCCGCAGTGTGATCAAGCTTGCATATTATACCTACAAAGATTATTATCTGCAGTGGGAAGAGCTGCCGGCTGGGGAAGGGTGTGCAGACATTGTATACCTGCCCAGGAGGGATTCGGATTTTCCTGTGCTCGTGATAGAGCTGAAATGGAATCAGACTGCGGAAGGCGCGATCGGGCAGATCAAAAAGAAGCATTATCCGAAGGCAGTCGAGGCGTACGGCGGGGAGATCCTCCTGGTCGGAATAAATTATGACAAGGGCAGCAGGACGCATACTTGTCGGATCGAGCGATATCGGATCGAGTGACGGAAATAGGCGGTCATAAGTGCGGTTTGAGGTTATTCTGCCGTTGACATATTGTCCGTGGTCTGTTATTATGAGAGCATGTACTTGCATGACGCTGCTTTTGGCGAGTACCGTCATCTGAACAGCAGCGGTATAAGCTGATCACAGAAGGAGGGATCTGGTTTTGGACGAGACGAGCCAAAAGATCATTGACGCCGCCATGGCGTTGGTGCGGGATAAGGGGTATGTCGCGACGACCACGAAAGAGATCGCAAAGGCGGCTGGCGTGAACGAGTGTACCCTGTTCCGCAAGTTTGAGAGCAAGAAGGATATCGTCATACAGGGGGCAAACCAGACAGGCTGGCGCGCCGACATCGCGCCGGAGATCTTCGAAAAGATCACATGGGAACTCGAAACAGATCTGGAGATGTTTATGCGGGCGTACATGGACAGGATGACGCCGGATTTTGTCAATCTGTCGATCGGTTTGCGGGCGCCCCAGCTCTATGAGGAAACAAGGCAGCTCATCATGAAAGTCCCCCAGACGTTTCTGGAGGCGTTTACCGATTATCTGAACCAGATGTGTGCGCGGGGAAAGATACCGCGGAAAGACTTTAAGGCACTTGCAATGACAGTGTTTTCGGCGACATTCGGCTATACATTCCTGAGCGCGTCTTTCGGGAAAGAGCTGACGGAAGTGGAGAAGGACGAGTACATAAGAAATAGTGTGCAGATGTTTGCAAAGGGGATCAATCTGTAATCGGCGGCATGCAGATGAATATGCAGGGAATGGCAACCGCGGTCGTCTATGAGCTGCCGATCGTCCCGCCGGGAAATGCTCTTGATGATATGATATGAAAATGGTGAAAAAATCGCATGTTATTTATGACAGGGCAAGGCGGAGAAAGGAGGCAATGCAGCGACATTGTTGACTGACGACAGCATAAGGACTGTACCAGTCCTTTGTACTGATGTAAATAACAGATGCTGTTTTTGGCGCTGTTTGAGAGGCGAAAGTGTTGCAATCACTGCTGTATCTGTGGTAAGCTGATGAAAAAGGATTGCGAACAGAGGGACAGGCGGATGTTTAGGGGATGAAGAAGGGAGACACGTCATGATAGAAGTATTGTTTGGAGAGAGCGAAGCGGGTGCGATGAAGGTCGCGAAAAATACCGTCATCACAGGCAAAGTTGATGGTCCCACCGCCGTATGGACTGTCGGAAAAAAGAGACCACCGGAAAGAGAGAACTGCGGATGGATCGAGGGAACTGCACAGGAGGTTATCTGTCTTGGCTTCTTGTTGGACATCGGCAATATCAGGGAGGACGTAAGCAGTTCATACCGAAAACAGCTGATCTGCTCCATGTATGCACAGGAACAGCAGGGAAACGATCAGAGAATGGACGAGGCGCTGATGCAGCAATGTGACTACAGCGCGCAGATGGAGCGTTTGAGGGCATATCTGGTAGACGGAGAAACGATCAGGGTGTGGTACAGTGATGCACCGTATTCAAGGTGCGGATTTTATCATTTGTGTGCCAGCTTTCAACAATATCAGAATGAGATGCGGGTCGTAAAACTGCCCGAATATAGAGTTCGGGCTGATCATTCTATCGTTTGTTATAATAGTTGGGGTGAGGTTTCGGCAGAAGAATTTGCCGGATTTTTAGACGGTGAAAAGATATTATCGCGGAATGAAATCCGGATGTATGCCACGACATGGAATAATCTGCAACAAGACAACAGCCCTTTGCGGGCAGTTGTCAATGGGAAAGTGACCGGAGTGCCGGAAGACTTTTATGATTTCCTGATCTGGAAAAGAATCACCCCCAAGCCGGTAAAAGAAGCAAGGCTGATCGGAGATATCCTTGGGAATGAGCAGCTTGGCGTAGGGGACTGGTGGTATGCAAAGCGGATCGAATATCATATCCAAACCGGAAAGATCAAGGTCGTTGAAGACTCCGAAAATCATTATGCGAGAACGATATGTCAGGCGTAGGTGATGATCATCATTGATTTAACTGAGCCATCAGCATAGCGATCTGCGCATCTTTTTCCGCGATGATGGCATCTTTTTCGGCGAGGCTTTTCTCATAAATCTCGTAATCATGTTTGATCGTGCGTTCGATGCGCTCAGCTTCCTCGCGCGCCTGGCACAAGCAGCGTACTTTCTCATCCTGATTGAGGCGGAAGATCGTCTCACAAGTCTCCTGAAAATCATTATCCTGTTGCGCTAACATCTTTAATCCCTCCCACGTCTCAGCCTTGAACAGACGTGCCCAATAGTCTAGCTTCCATTGTTTGTCCTCGTCTGTGGCTCGTTCGATTTGATTTAAGTCTAACACATTCAGGGTGAACTTGTCATTATAAATGTAATGTTTTTGGACGTTCATCATCTTGTTTGTGGCGTAGAATGCAGGATGCTCCGGGAAAGGCGTGAAGTCAAGGAGGCTGATATGGTATGCGGGCATGACGTCGGAGTAGGGCTCCCCCTTTTGCAGGTTGTCAAAGAGTCTGCAGAGGTAGATGAGGGAGCGGTCATTCCAATAATACTGTGGTCTGACCTGGAGCTCGATATTGATGATCTTCGTGTCATTGAGCAGGAGCTTAATGTCCAGGATAAAACTCTTGCTGCGGATATCGTCTCCCAATTCGATCGGGTTCAGGATTGTGATGGACTGTACTTCGTCAGGCTTTAGGTGGAGCAGTGCACAGAGCAGACCCTTTAGGACGTTACCGTTTTTGGTCATGACAGAGTGGAACATGCAGTCATTCATGAGCGTGTAGTCGATTTTCCCGACAGCGTTTTTAGTGTTTTCATTTGTTTGTTTTTCATCGAAATCCTTTCTGAATCGGTAGTGTTGAATTATTGGCAGGAGAATGCTTCAGAACATAGGTTCAAGTAAAATAAGTTCAAGTTAAAATAAGTTCAGATCAAAATAAGAAGAGTCTCAGAATATTTTACGCAATGATCATATATACGATATGATTGTAACATTTGCGGAGAGGCGGAACAAGTGCGAGTTTTTACATTTCGACGAATGTATGTTTTGGTTCTTAATGTCTGTGTCATGGGGTTAAATCCTCGCCTTAAGACGAAATCTTTATGTCATCCCCGCAGCATAATATTTTGAAAAAAATAGATCATAAGGATGTATAATGCTCATCATTGAAAATTGCAGAAAATATTTTATATGTATCAAACCTTAACATGGGATAAAGAGTAAAGCTAAATAGATAACTTTTAGGCATCACACTTTAGGCTGTTTTAGAAGCACATTGAACCTATCAACTTTAGCCGGTAGTGCTTGCGTTTTGTGTAACTCGTAAAGATGAAGGAATGATTTTGTGAATGCTCCGAGAAATGATAATTGCCTAAAATAAGATAAAAGAGCCAAGTAAGACGGTTAACCGCCTCACTTGGCTCTTCATATATACGGGCACCCAGAGGAAGTATGATTCTGCCAAACATCAGAAGTCGGGATTGTCTTCCCTTCATGTATGCGGGTACCCAGAGGAAGTATGATTCTGCCAAACATCAGGAGTCGGGATTGCTTTTTCTTCATGTATACGGGCGCCCAGAG
>OFGQ01002484.1_pt1 | contig 10418 bp, 19 predicted proteins | sample 1521791 | NCBI WGS metagenome assembly OFGQ01 (sample SAMEA3504116, study PRJEB24116) | mouse gut metagenome | biome: mouse gut; feature: mouse-associated habitat; material: faeces | place: Denmark | collected 2011 | reverse complement strand
TGAAGCACTCCACCAGCAGTTGATCCTTGCCGTCAAAGTGGCGGTAAATCGCTCCTGATGAAATCCCCGCCAGCTCGCTGACGTTCTGGATGCGCACCCCTTCCAGGCCATACTGCCGTACAGCCTTGATTGCGGCAACGATGATCCGGGTCTTGGTGTCATCCAGTGTAATCACTTCCCCCCTGCAATAACCACTTCTCCTGTCACCTATTCACAGAGGAATTATATACTAAAGCGCAGCTTTTGACAATACTCTTTTCTCGCTGCTACCAAGAATGCTTTCTTTCAAGACCTTTCCCGCCTTAAACACCGGAACGCTCTGCGCCGGAATTTCCACAGTCTCCTTGGTTTGCGGATTGCGGCCTGTTCTGGCGGCCCGGTGCTTCACCTCAAAAGTGCCAAAGCCAGTCAGCTTTATTTTGTCATCCTTTTGCAAAGCCTCTGTGATTGCAGACAGCATACCATCCAAGGCAATACCACAGTCCTTTTTTGCCATCCCGGTCTTGCCCGCCATACGTTCGATCAATTCCTGCTTATTCATATTTTCCTCCTATTCTGGCAAAGAGTACCCCTTTGCCAATAACATTTTGTGTGTCTAGCCATGTAAAAGCTAGACAAATTCGCATTATACAGTTGGAAGCTAAAAGTGTCAATAGACTTAGCACCAGTAAACATTCGGCAAGTTTTAATATATAAATGGACTGACCGTCGGACGACTTGTTCGGCGGTTTTTCCTATATTTCCCATGTGCTGGTTTAGGTCACATCAAAAAGCCACAATGAGGTTGGACGTTGAGGTTAAAGGTTTTATTCCTGCTATTCGCTACAGGAAGTCCACGTAAATCGTCTGTAAAAGTCATCCAGAATGTGTAGACCTGCTACCATAAAGGCTTTCCAGCATGAAAAAACAGGGGCGCACGCCCAGGAAAGGAGGACGAAAGAGCATGGTAGAAGTAGCAAGATTGGTAGGCATGGAGAAACGCAGCTATAGAGGCCAGGACGGGCAGGAGAAATTTTTCTGCGGCCTGCACCTGCTGTATCTGGAAGGGAGTGTGAACGGCGTACAGGGCAGTAAGGTGGAGTCGGTGAGCTGTCCTCGCGAACTGAACCCTGGACTGCTGCAAGTTGGCAGTCTGTATCAGCTGGATTACGAGATGTACAACACCCGGAACGGGAAAGCCGCCCGTCTGGTGAATCTTTTACCGGTGGAGGAGCCGGGAGCCAAGAAGTAAGTCTTGGCAAATCGGAGGAATGTCGTGAGACATACCGGGATTATGGAAGTAAATACCAGGGAATCCGGGAGGCTGGAAGCAGTCTCCCGGACACCCGAAAGTAATCACGGGGGTACTCATGACAGGAGAGTGATTTTATGAAATGTCAGGTCCTGATTGACTGGCTGACCTTCTCAGTAAAAGAAAAAGACCCGCGCTATGTGATTCAAACTTATCTGGGTATGGACCCGGACTTGTTCCAGGACACCGGCTATTCCCAGTTTATGGGTTACAGCAAGGTCCTGCGCTTCTCGGACATCTTCGTGTGCAGTGAAGGCCGGGAGGACAACAATTTTCACAATATGGGCGTGTGCGTGTCTATGTCGGGCAACGGCTGCCGGACGTTTGAAACCATGTCCAAACTCAGCCTGGGTACACAGAACAAGCAGGGCACGAAAAGCGTGGCCTTTCCGGCGCTGTTCCAGCTGCTGGCTTCAGACGCAGACTCCAATGTCTCCCGCATTGACATCGCCTGCGACGACCGGGAGGGGTGTTTAAGTATGGACCAGATTATAGCCAAAACCTGGGCCAACGAGATCAACAGCCGCATGAAGCGCCGGGATGTACACTTTTCTCTGGAGGGGACCCAGCAGGCCGGGGCTACTGTTTACATCGGCGCGGCCTCCTCAGACTTCCGTGTGCGCATCTATGACAAGGCCCTGGAGCAGGGCGTGGAGGGCCACTGGGTCCGGGTAGAGATGGTAATGCGGGGCAAGAACTCCAAGTCCTTTGTGGACCATATGACCCGTACAGACAACGTGGGCAAGCTGGCCACTCAGGTGATGAATGACAAGCTGTCTTTCATTGAACGGGACGACTCCAATATCACCCGCTGCTCCGTGTGCAGCTGGTGGCAGAACTTTGTGGAGGAGCTGGAAAGCGTCCGGCTGGTGGCGCGTGAAGTGATACAGCATAGAGTGGAGCAAATCGACAACTGGATTGAATACCAGGTAGGTCCTTCTCTGGCCATTCTGTTCCGCACCATGGGCTGGCCCCACATCTTTGAACTAGCCATAGAGGCCGGGCGGCGATTGTCGGACAAGCAGCAGTCCCTGATCTCCGACTATAACTCTCTGCAATCCGCCCTGGCCTAGCGGATACCTGTGCTCTGAAAATGTGCTTTCAAGGTCCTGGAGGGCTTACCACTGAGCAAAACTAATGCTCCAAGGACTGGAATGGCAAACAGGATTTTGAGCGTAGCAACGCCCAGCGCAATCAGGTTCATGATAAGTTCCATAAAGGTATACTCCTTCTGTTATTTTATTTGAAGTTAGCACTCAATATTTTACCAGAAGATCGGTGTCACTAAATGAATTTTTCATAAACTTTCCGGGACCTTGAACGTGCATTTTCAGAGATTCCAAACGATTGTAACACACTTTTCCTTCAGCTGCCTGGCTGCAGCTGCGTGGAATGTGTTACATATAAAATTTTGAGGGAAGGAGGCAATCACATGGGTGACACTTCTACCGTGGTAACCAGCGGCGGGATGAGCGCAGTTATGAGCGCTCTGGATACCGTGATTCAGCTCATGGGCAAATGCTGGGACCTGATGACCAGCAATCCCCTGCTGGCCCTGTTCGTTGCGGCCGGTCTGCTGCCCATCGGCATCGGCATCTTTACCTCTCTGCGCAACGCCGCCAGAGGGTGAGAAACCAAAAGGGGCGCGGGAAAATCCCGCGCCCCTGCAAAAAGGTTGTGATTTGTTATGTTCCAGGCCGTCGTCCTGTTCAGCGATACCCTGTCCGCTATTCTGACCCTGCCGGAGCTGGCCCTCTTCGCCGGTACGGCTCTGCTCCTGACTGCTGTGGGGATATTCTCCTGGATTATCCGCCGCAGCAAGAGGCCGTAACACAACCGTACCCGTCTGATCTGCCGACTGCGGCACTTGTTTGTGTTACAAAATTACAAATCGGAGGTCTATTATGTTCGCAGTACAAAGCTTATCCATCCCGGCCTTTGTGTTTCTCTGCGTGATTCTTATTGCAGGGCTGGCCTATGGCTCCTACCAACTGGGCAAACAGTTGATGAAGCTCTATTTCTATTTTCGGGACAAGTTCTGGCACTGATTACCGGTCCTTCTTGGTTCCGGCTCCCCAGATTGGTGTGATTTTACCATCCTCCTGCCCGGCTTGGGTCATAGCGTCCAGCGTGGTTTCGATTTCGTCTAGCGCTCGGTCGATGTTTTGCAGCTTCCGGCTTGTTTGGTTCTTGGTGCTGCCTTTTGTGACAATGGATTTGATGGCACGGAAAATGTTACGGATCATTGAATAGATGGTTAATCCTATACAAGCAAAAAATAAAATACCGAGTATATCAGTTAACAACGATTGAAACTCAAATCCAATTAGAAAAGTCGAGTTTTGTGTGATTATAATAGCAATAAAAATGAGAATCGTTGCAATAAATAAATTTCTGGTTTTCATTATAATCCCTCCTTTGTAAATATTATCATGCGTAATTAGGCGGTGTCAATCTATGAAGAAATTTCTTTCTCTCGTTCTAATAATTTTTTTACTTTTCTCCATAGTAATGCCTATAAAAGCAGTTTCTGGTGACGACTTAGAATATGTTCAAAAGCCCGATTTCTGGACATGGATAGCGGGTAGTGGCTCTATTTTGCATGAGTTTGTAGGTCATACAATGGGAAAAGTTTGTCCCAATTCAGAAGATGGGTATCATCATGCGTCTTCATATGAAGATATAGGTACTTTGTGGCTGGATGGGTATTTTCTTTGTCGCTGTGATTTCTGCGGCCATCAGTTCACCGCCTACGCCTCCGACCTCCAGCAGAGCTACGAGAACCAGGTAGAGGAGATGAAGAAGGGGAAGAAACCAACGCAAATAACATCATCTGGCAGCTTTATTATTCATGCGTATGACATTTGGGATGGAACGGGAGAAGTCGCTAAACGGAATACAAGCAGCTCTCCAAGTTGGAAACAATTCACTACTTTACCCATTGGGCCAGAATCAGATAACTGGGGAATGATATTAGGTCTATATGGTTTTCACTCTTCATCTAAATCGATTTTTGGTCTCTTTGATAAAACATATGACGGTTTCGGAACTGATCGACGTTGGGTGGGCTTTGCGCCTAATTTGATTGCACCAGTTTCAGGGACATATCGTTGTTTAGAGTGTTTGCGTTATACTTCTAAACTTGAAGGCACAGATGGAAATATTTCATACAAAACTGAAAACTGGAATTTAGGAACTTTTAGACATCGTTCCGCTGGTGAGGTTTTTAAATATTCCGACTCTTTTATGCCCTATCATGAGGGTATGAGAGCCTTTCAGACACTTACAATTGATTTTTTCTTCCCCTATTATGAGGTCATTCCAGACACAGCTATTTCCAATGATACCTACGCTCCCGCTACCCGCCCCACCAGTATCACGGGCAATTACGGCATAATCGGTGACAACGGCCAGATTACCCAAGTAACCGACAATTCCAGCATTGTCAACGAAACCACTAACCAGTTTTTCAATCCCGCCACTGGTGAAAGCGCCACTATCTCCGATTGGACCTACAACTACGAGGACCGCAGCTATACGGTGACTACCGAAACCGGCGACACAGTCACTGTCACCTACGGAGACGAAAACATTACCATTGTCCAGGGCGGAGATACTTACAACATTTATTATATGGTCCCCGGCGGTTCCGGAACTCCAGGCCCGGATAGCTGCACTCATAACTGGCAGGAAACCGACAAAACGGAACCTACCTGCGTCACGGCTGGCAAGACCGTCTCCACCTGCGCTCTGTGCGGCAAAACCAAGACCGACCCCCTCCCCGCAGCGGGCCACACCTGGGTGGTAGAGCGTATCGTGCAGACTTCCTATGACGACGAAGGGAATCTACTCCAGCAAGGTTACACCATCTATCAATGCTCCGTCTGCGGCGAACAGTACAAGGACACCCAGAGCACCGGTCCGCCGGGCGGCACGGAGGAGGACAAAAGCCTCTGGGAGCAGCTGGGCGACCTGATCGGCTCCGGTATTGGCGGAATTCTGGAGCTGGCCGGAGCCATCCTCGGCAAAATCCTGGATGCGCTTACGTCCCTGGTGGAAATGATTACGGACAAGCTCAAGGGCATTGTTGAGGGCATACTTGCCATTTTCGACGAACTGCCCGCCCTGTTCGGCGGCTTCTTGGATTTCCTGGGCGCATTGTTTCCATATCTCCCGGAAGAAATCATGACCCTTCTGACCTTTGGCGTAATCGCTATCGTATTTATCGGAATCTTAAAGGCGGTGAGACGATGATTTCTGACTTTGGCGCGCTGCTGTCCTTTACGCTGCAAGCGTTCTCCATGGAATTTACCATTTACGGCTTTACGTTTTCCTTCTGGCAAGTGTTCCTGTTCAGCGCAGTTTCGGCCATTGTAGGCCGCATTCTTTGGGAGGTGTTTTTTGGTGACTGACGAAGAAATTTACACGACCGAACCTGTAGAACCTGCTCCGGACCCTGCCCCGGAAGCAGAGCCGGAACAAGCTCCGGTGGAGGTGATTTCCGTCGGTGAACTGCTGGACCGGCTGGCCGGAGAGGACACCCAGGAGCCGGAAGAATCTGCCGGAGAACCGGCAGAGGAAGAACCTGCCGAGGTGATCGACCCCGGCCCCAGCTTCCAGGAGCTTTGGGACACACCCATTCAGGTGATTGGCATGGATGAAGCTCTGCGGCACCTGAGAACTATTGTGGCCCAGACGGAACCCCACCCAGCTATGACCACGGATTTTGCAGACTATACCGTTTCGGAGGCTCTGCTGTTACTTCTGCTGCTGTCCATATTTATGGCAGCGTGTATCAAAATGCTGAAAGGAGGCTTTGCATGGCTGCGGTAGTCGCTGAATTTTTCGGTATTATTGGCGTGGATTTGCTTCCGCCCAATAATCTTGCCGAGCTGATTCCCTATCTGCTCACTGTCCTGGTGGGCGTAGCTCTGGTATCTGGAGTGTTCCGTGTTATCGGTCGTCTGGTTGAGCTGCTCATGGACTTCCGCCGCTGGTAAGGAGGCACTATGATTCTAGTTGTGATTGTGGGCGCTGTGGTGGCCCTGGTGCTCTTCCCTACGTTCCGCTGTGCGGTACTCCATCCCTTTCTCCTGGTCTGGTCCGGCGCAAGAGACCTGTTTTTCTACTTCAAGCACAAGAAATATAATCTCTGTCCCTCCGGCGAATTGGTGGCCTATACCGGCCTGTTCGGGCGTGGTAAGACCCTTTCCGCTGTCCATAAAGTGGTCTGTTCTTACCGGCGCTATAACGGCAAAAAGGTTTGGTGCTCCCGCCGCCAGCAGCTTGTTACCCAGCGAATCAAGGTGATCTCCAACGTCTCGCTGTCCATCCCTTACGAAGATTTGGTCAGTCTGGAGCAAATTGTACTTGCAGCGGAGCGCAACCAGGAGTATGATAATGAGCATGGGACCCTCACCGTGACCCTGGTCCTTGGCGACGAGTTTTCCGTGCAGATGAACAGCCGGAACTTCAAGACCAACATTGACCCGCTGTTTCTCAACACGATTTTGACTTGCCGCCACTACTACATATCCCTGTACTACACCGCCCAGCGGTTCGGCCACGTGGACGCATTGCTCCGGCAGGTGACCAGCTATGTGTTTGAGTGCAATAAGCTCTGGAGACTACAAAGGCTTTCCCTGTTTGATGCCTGGGAACTGGAAAACGCCGCAAATCCCAGGCTGCTAACGCCTCTGAATAAAAACTGCTGGTTCGTCCGTGACCGGGATTATAACGCCTATGACACCCTGGCCTGTGTGGGCAACCTGAAAAAATCCATGAAGCAGGGCGATATGATGTCTGAGGACGAAATCCTGAAGCTCCAGCAGAACACCCAGGACGTGAATATGGAGGCTGTGACAAAGCCCTCCAAACGCTGGATACGCCGCCGCAGGAGGGAGAACAAACGGTGAGGCAGAGGGGGCCCCGCCGCACAGCTTCAGCTGCGCGGGGCCCCCGGCGCCGAAAAGTCCGCCGCGCATTTCCAACCCAAGATTTTCCGCGGGTAGTGGTTCAGCCAGTCTATGGCCTCCTGAATCTGCCGCTGTGATACCTTTCCGAAGTCTGTACCCTTCGGAAAAAATCTGCGCAGCAGGCGGTTCCCGTTCTCGTTGGTGCCTTTTTCCCAGGCGCTGTAGGAATGGCAGTAGTAGACTTCAAACCGCTTCCCGCCGAAAATAGATTTCGTGAGTTCGCTATATTCCAAGAACTCAGAACCATTGTCCGTGGTGATGCTCTTGAACGTCTCACGAAATCGCTTTTTCCCAAGCTTCCGTTCCAGGCGGTCAAACACTGCCCGAACGGAAGCTGCTTTTTTGTCCGGTATCCTGAACCCCATCTCCTCCCGACCCTTCCGGTCCGCAATCGTCAGAACTGCCGCTTTGCTGCCCTTGCAGCCGACAATCAAATCAATTTCCTTGTGCCCCAGTTCTTCCCGGCTGTTGATATGCTCCGGCCGGAACTCAATGGACGGCAGCGCTGGGTGTGGTGTACGCGGTTCCTTTCGCTCACCGGATGGCTTTCTGCGCCCCTTTTCAATCAAGTCTTGATTCGTGAGCTTCCGGAAAATCCGCTTGTCTATGTAGCTGTACAGCGTCGAGACGCATACGGAAGTTTTGTAACCTTCAGCCCGTGCCGCCGCCAGAGCCGCCGCAGGAGAATATCGCTTGCGACGGTCCGCTTTTCCGTTTTTCTGAATGCCCAGCATTTTCTTTTCGAGAAAATCCGCATACTTTTGGTCGTTCCCGATTTTGAGCGCGGTCCCCTTGTTGGTCTGCCGGTACTTATGAATCTGCCCGGCCTTGTCCGCTGAGTACCGTTTCCGGCTATAGTAGCCGAAATCATGTTCATATATGCCTATATTCAGCTCATTGTAAATGGTCTGCTTGCAGAACCCCATCCGTCTGGCGATTGCCGGCGCTTTCAGCCTCTCTTCGTTGTAGAGAATTTCCAGCTGCTCCCGTTCCTCCTGCGTCATGTGGTGCGACATATTTCAGCCTCCCCCATAGAGTTCCACCCACGACTTGCGCCGTGGGTGGTCTTATTGTAACACAAACCGGCCTGGCAGCCAGCGGATCAGCGGCTCCAGCTTGTGTTACGATTCTTCAAACTTCTCCGAAATCGCCTTGGCCCGCCGCTCTACAATCCCGAAATAGTGCCGGGCGCTTTGAATATCCCGTTCCAGCATCCGCAGCTCCTCCGACGCTTTCTGTAGCTGAAACAGCCGCTCCTGCTCCTGCCGGATTCTTTCCTGAATTTGCTGGAGCTGTTTCTCTCTCTGCGGCAGCTCCCACACGCAGCGGGTAATCAGATTCTCGAATTTCTGCGTGAATGTCTGTCCCTGCTGGCGGTCGATGAGTTCCGCCAGCTCGTCCGAAAACCGGATGCTCCGGATGTTATTTTTCTGCGCCATATTCCCATGCCTTTCTCCCCGTATAGCCGGTAGGCCAGCTCATTGTAACACATTCCTCCCCCACCGTGCGGCTGATCTGCGCCGCAGCGGCCCTCTGGCTGTGTTACAGTTCTATTCCGTACACCCTTCTAATCAAGCTCTTGATTTGATATGCCGAAGCAAGCCCGCCATTCCACTCCACAATAGCCTCAAACACAATTTCCCGGTTGATTTCTTGTCCTCCATAGACCTCTTCCGTATATCCGAAGTCTTCCAGAGCCTCCACCTCCGCCGGGTGCAGCACATCTTTCCAGTCTGCCAGCGTCATTTCAACCCCTCCTTACTGCCAATCTTCTACCACAAGGCTGATTCTGAGGATATAGCATCCCTTCCAAATCCTCGCGGATTCTATCCGCCGCATCCTGAGCGCTTACGGCTGAAGTGTGGTCATGCTGTTTGTTCCCGTTCCGGTCAACCAAATAGATTCTGTATTCGTTCATCTTTCTTTCCCCTTCCTTTTGTACAATCCCTTTAGCCAGCTCTCGTCCCAGCCCGCCACCAGCTCACGTTCTAATTCGTTGAGTTCCAGCCGCCATTCCTGGCTCCAGGGTTCCTCTGTCTCGCTCTCCCAGAGATACAACAGTTCATTTACCCGCTGCTCTGCTATGCGTAGGTCCTCCCAATTCTCTGCCATATTCACCTTCCTTTCCCCCGGCCTCTGGCCGGGACCTCCGGGCCTTAGATTCGAGCCCGAACCGCCTTTGGGTTTTGCGGCTTTGCCTATGCGGATTTCAAAGTGCTATACTTTTTTGAGGGCGGGGGCTTAATCCCTCTAGGCCTTGAGTTGTCGCCCTCGCCGCAAACAGGCGAAAGCGCCCCGTTTCCCGCGACCGCCGCACAAAAAAAGAACGCCAGGTTTTCCCTGACGTTCTGTAACACATTCCACCCGGCTGACGTCTTGGCTTTTGTGTTACACTCCATTCCTTTTTATGGAAAAGTCCATTTTCTTCTTGACATTCACCAAAATCTTTGATTCGTAAAGTAGAGCGGCCCTTCGGCTTCGCCACTTTACGAACCAAAAAGCCATTCCATTGGAAGCTGCTCCAGCAAAAGGCCCTATTGCACATCTGTGACCGTTAAATCCGCAAGGGTGAACTGCGCCAGATAGTCGGAGATCACCTGGTCCAAGCCGGTCCAGAGCGAAAGAGTCCGGCAGCTTTCTCTGCGGGAGCAGGCCTCCCGGCCCGGCTCCAGACAGGCGACGGGGGGCAGCGGCCCCTCCATCCGCTCCAGGATGGATTTTATGCTGTACTCCTCCAGAGGGCGGTTGAGCCGGTAGCCGCCGCCCTTCCCCCGCGCGGCCAGGAGCAGTCCGCCCTTGACCAGCTCCTTCACCACCAGCTCCAGATATTTTTCCGAAATACCCTGCCGCAGCGCCACATCCCGCAGCGGAACATAGCCGCCCTCCTGATGCTCCGCCACGTCCACCAGAAACCGCAGCGCATATCTGCCCTTTGTGGAAATCATCATAAACAGCCCTCCCTTTTCTCCTATCATACCACAAGGTTGATAGGATTTCAAGAACCTGCATATTCCTATTGACAAAGTAGGTTTATAGGAGTATGCTTGTACCAAACAAAGAGAGAAAGGGGTTTTTCCCATGCACTATCGTTTCGAGACCTTACAGCTCCACGCGGGCCAGGAGCAGCCCGACCCTGCCACCGGCGCCCGTGC
>OFGQ01002479.1_pt1 | contig 10431 bp, 8 predicted proteins | sample 1521791 | NCBI WGS metagenome assembly OFGQ01 (sample SAMEA3504116, study PRJEB24116) | mouse gut metagenome | biome: mouse gut; feature: mouse-associated habitat; material: faeces | place: Denmark | collected 2011 | reverse complement strand
ATAAAAGTATCCCCGGAAGTTCAGTGAAAAACTTCCGGGGATACTTTTATCTTGACATTTTCCTTAAATACGGGAAAAGCGTTAATTGGTTTTCGGTTTAAAGATAATGTCGACAACATCAGCTCCCTTGAACAGAGTTTGGGCAAATTTCTGAATATCTTTGGGTGTTAATTTACCGATGATGTTTTCGAAATTTTCCGGGGCAGCAGGATTTATGCCACTGACATAATAGCTGTAGATGGCATTCATCCAGTAACTGTTATGATTTTTGGATTGTTCCCGGTTTTTTTTCAGATTGGCAACCACTTTATTAAATTCTTCCTGTGTCGGAGTTTGTTTCATCATTTTATCCAGTTCGGCGTAAATGAGTGATTTTAAATGGTTCGCTTTGTCCGGGTCACAGTCAAAACTCATGGTCATGCTATAGTTGGAATACGGTTCGCGCATAGAGGCAGACTGAACGGATACTCCGTAGGTCCCTCCTTCTTTTTCCCGGATGTTTTCTGTGTATCTTAAGTCCAGAATGCCTTCCAGAATATTAATACAGAGGTTGTTGTATACGCTGTATTTCATATCTTTGGAGAAATTGGTGATGACAGTGGACTTTGGTTGTTCGAGAGTCAGTTCAATTTCTTTGCTTGTTTTTCCTTTTGGGCCTCTGACTTTATTGTCTTTCCAGGTTTCTTTCCGGTTTTCTGATTTTAAAGAACCGATGTATTTTTCAACCAAGGGTTTGACGATATTTTCGTCAATATTTCCCACAATAAAAAATGTAAAATCGCTGGCATCTTTGATTCGGTCACGGTAAATCTGTTCAATTTTTTCCAGACTGATCTGGTCTAAATATTTTTCATTGTAGAGCAGGCTTCTTGGGTTGTAATTGCTCATGATGAGTTGGAGAGAATCTTTCATAATTTTCTGCGGGGTTTTGAGCATATTAGGTAGCATAGCCCGGCTGCGGTTCATGATAGATTCGAACATTTCCTGGTCGAAACGCGGTTTTTCAAAACGCAGGTACAACAATTGCAGCATGGTTTCAAAATCCTTGGGAGTAGAGGAACCGCTGAGTGCCTCAGACATACCATTGATGGAGACGCCGCAGGAGGCCATTTTTCCGGTCAGCATTTTTTGCAGGGTGATGGCATCAAAATCCCCGACGCCGAAAGCTTTGGTAAAAGAGGAGGCATTTTGTGCCGAGGGGAGCATATCTATGTCATAAAGAGATGTACCTCCTTTGCTATATGATGTTAAGGAGACTGCGTCTTTTTCGTAGTCGGCTTTCCGGAATACCACTTTTGCGCCGTTTCCTAACGTCCATTCGACGGCATCAAATTGAGGCAATTGTTTGGTGTTGATAATTTTTGAACCGTTCAGTTCTTCACTGATTAATGAGCCGTTGCTGACAGCATCCTGGTAGGGGGTGATTTCTGCTTTGGCAACTTTGTCCATGATAGCTAATGCTTCTTCTTTGGTCAAATGTGTTGCATTTTCAGAAGGCCCGGAAATGATGATGGTCTGATTTTTTTCCGTATTCCATTCTTTTGCTTTGGCGTTGACTTCCTCTACAGTAATTGTCGGGATGAGTTGTTTGGCATATTGATAATAGTAATCAAAGTCTACCATAGGTTCTTCTTCCAGGAAGTGACTTTGCATTTCTTTGATGTAGCTTTCATTATCCGTTTTGTCTTTTTCTTTGTAGCTCGATTCCAGACTTACGAGCGTATTGATTTTTACCCGTTCCAGTTCGCTGGGGGTAAAACCGAATCTTTTTATTCTTTCATTTTCGGTCAGGATGGTTTCCAGTGCCAGTGCTTCTTCATTCGGTTTGGCTGTTGCGGAGATGCTGTAAGCATTATATCCTCTGACGAAACCACCAAAACTGATGCTTCCTCCCAGGAACGGCGGATTTGCCTGTTGCATCAGTTCGCTGATGCGTGACCGGACCATGCTGTTATAAAAAGCGTTAAGGATATTTTCTTTCAGGTAAGCATGTGTATTTTTTTCTTTGGCTGAGATTTCCGGGAAAACAGTTGCAATTTCGATGGATGAATTCTGTGCCTCTTTGTCTGTGGCCAGCACATAGTATATTTCATCGTGTGGAGGTATTTCAAAAAACGGACGTGGAGTGGGGTTTTCAACAGCAGGAACTTTTGAAAGGATTTCTTTTACCCGTTGTTCCATTTGTTTTACATCAAAATCGCCGACAATAGCAATGGCTTCCAGGTCAGTCCGGTACCATTTGTGGTAAAAATCCCGGATGGTCTGGTATTTGAAGTTTTTAATGACATCCAATGAACCGATAACATCCCGTTTGGCATATTGTGAATCTTTGAACAGGACAGGGAACATTTGTTTTTGGATTCTGAATCCCGGAGTGCGGCGGGTGCGCCATTCCTCGGAAATCACTCCCCGTTCGTTGTCGATTTCCTCGTCGTCAAGTGTGAGGTAATAGGACCAGTCGTGGAGAATGAGGAGGCAAGTGTCCAATAATGCCGGATTGTCGGTGGGTACGGAACTCAGATTATACACAGTTTCGTTGTGGGCAGTATAGGCATTGATATTGCGTCCGAAAGCCACTCCGTGCTTTTCAAGGGTTGTAATGATACCTTTGCCCGGAAAGTTTTTAGTTCCTTGGAAAGCCATGTGTTCCAGAAAATGCGCTAAGCCGTTCTGGTCGTCATTTTCCAGCAAAGCACCTGCGTTGCGGATGATGTAAAAACTGGCCCGGTCTTTGGGTTCTGCATTATGCCGGAGATAATAAGTGATTCCGTTTGGAAGTTTGCCGATAATGACATTCGGGTCCTGTGGAAGCGGGGCTTGCAGATTGGCTTGTGCGAAATTCCCTTGAATAAATAGTATGCAAGAGAATAAGAATAAAATAAATTGCTTTTTCATGTTTTATTTTTTTATGTCTTTGAAACAAAAGTAGTTTTATTTACGATTTAATGTTAGGGAGTAGTTCGATTTAACTTAATTTTAATAGGTGGTTTTCCGGTATGGAAATCGCTCCAAAAGTGATTTGAAGGAGACAAATTGTAGCTGCTGTTTGTATTTCACTAAATTTTAAGACATGGGTCATGATACTGTTTCTTTTTGGGATAAGTCCGGAGGCTGGTTGCATGCCATTTGGGCTGATGCGGCAGAGGGAAGGTTTGTGAAAATTATTCTTACCGTTGTTCTTGCCGCTTTTATTTATTTTGTTTCAAAAGAGTGGTTGTCTGTGTTGATAAAGAAAATTGTGGGGCGGACAAAAAGTACCTGGGATGATATTTTGTATGACCAGGGTTTTTTCGGTAAATTGTCTTTTTTGATTCCGCCGATAGCAGCTTATGTGAGTCTGGCATTTATCGAATGGGAATACAAATATGTGTTGAGAAGGTTGGTGGATATTTGGTTGGTCGTGGTTATCGTATTTATTATTAATTCTTTATTAACGGCAATTAATCAGATATATGAGAGTTATCCGATTTCCAGGAATCGTCCGATAACTTTTTTTATTCAGTTGGTTAAAGTTTTTCTTTATTCGGTGACAGTGATTACTGTAATCAGTATTTTAGTAAATAAATCGCCGGAACATCTGATAGTCGGGTTGAGTGCTTTTGCTGCCGTATTGATTTTTAAAGATTCGATACTGGGATTTGTGGCGGGGTTGCAGCTTACGGCCAATAAAATGCTCAGAATCGGAGATTGGATTCAGATGGATAAAAATAATGCAAACGGCACGGTGTTGGAAATTAATTTATACACGGTGAAAGTCCAGAATTGGGATATGACCATTTCGACGATACCGACTTATCAGTTGGTATCGGAATCATTTACCAACTGGCGTGGAATGCAGGAATCCGATGGCCGGCGAATTATGCGTAGTATAAATATTGACATTCATTCGGTTCATTTTTTATCCCGTGAGGAGATTCAGAAGTTTACGACATCGTTTTTTTTGAAAGATTATATTGGTCAAATGTTGCAAAAGCTGGGCAACACCAATAAAGACAAAATTACTGTATTGGATGAGCAGAAATTGACTAATATAGGGGTTTTCCGCTATTATATGGATGCCTGGTTATCGGCGAATCCGGAAATTAATATTGAAATGACCCACATGGTGCGTCAGTTGCAACCCGGACCTACCGGTATGCCTATTCAGATTTATTGTTTTTCGGCAAACAAGGAATGGGTGAGTTATGAAAAAATCCAGGCTGATATTTTTGACCATATTATGGCTGTTTTGCCTGAGTTTGGTTTGAGGGTTTTTGAATACAACTATCCGGCTGTTCCGGAAGAAAGTAATTAAAATAAGTTAACTTATTAAAGTGTGATTTCCGGTTTGTGCAATAAAATTCAAAACAATTTGTAATTCCTTGAATTTACTGTTTCGTTTTTCTGTATTTTTGTCGTAAATTTGAAAGCTAAAAATTGAAGGATGGCTAAAGAAAAAGTTAAGCGTTGGGAAAGGCTTAGGTATAAATACAAATTATCGGTAGTCAATGAAACTTCTTATGAAGAAGTTCTGAAATTCAGGTTATCACGGCTTCATGTTTTGATGGTGTTGAGTGTGTTGGCGGTACTGTTGGTATCTTTGACAATTTTGTTGATTGCTTTTACAGATTTGCGGGAATTTATTCCAGGATATCCGGATAGAAATATGCGGAAAATGATGGCTCAGAATGCTATCCGGGTGGATTCTCTGACGGATGAAGTGATGAAACGTGACCGGTATCTGAATGCCATACAACTGGTATTGAACGGTGCAGATTCTTCTTATTTACAAATGGCGAGGAATGGCAGACTGAAAGCCGGATATGACACGGTTCACTTTGAGTTAAGTGAGCAGGAGAGTGCTTTCCGTGCTGAAATAGAAGAACAGGAACGGTTTAATTTAGGTCTTGGGATAAAAGAACAGAATAAGGATTATTACCATTTTTTTCCTCCGATAGAAGGCGTTGTTACCCAGGTGTTTGACGAAAAGAAACGACATTATGGGACCGATATTGTAGCCAAAGCAAATGCAAAAGTTGCTGCAGTGCTGGATGGTGTTGTTGTTTTTACGGGTTGGACTGTAAAAACAGGATATGTTATTCAGGTGCAACACGCGAATAATTTGTTGTCGATTTATAAACACAATTCGATACTATTGAAGCAACATGGAGATTACGTCCGTGCCGGTGAAGTTGTGGCTGTAGTGGGTAATACCGGAGAGGAATCGAGCGGACCCCATTTGCATTTTGAATTGTGGAGAGCTGGCAATCCTTTAAATCCGGAAGATTTTATAAGGTTTAAATGAAAGGGTGGAGATTCTGGTTTAGCGTCTCAGGTATTCAGCAATCAGTAATTTTAATATGAAAAATATTGCCATATTAGGGTCGACAGGCTCAATCGGAACGCAGACATTGCAGGTGGTGGAGGCGAATCCTGACCGCTTTAGTGTAGAAGTGCTTACAGCGAATAATAATGTTGATTTGCTTGTAGAGCAGGCATTGAAGTTTAAGCCGGATTGTGTTGTTATTGCGAATGAAGAAAAATATACTTTTTTGCGGGATGCGCTGAAGGATGAGGACATAAAAGTATATGCCGGGAGTGATGCGATTGCTCAGGTGGTGACTTCTTCCCGGATTGAGCTGGTGGTGACTGCAATGGTGGGGTATAGCGGTCTGATTCCGACAATAGAGGCCATCAAGGCTGGTAAAAATATTGCTTTAGCAAACAAGGAAACTTTAGTGGTTGCCGGGGAATTAATTAATCAGTTGGTGGAAACGTATAAAGTTGCCATATTGCCGGTTGATTCTGAGCACTCTGCAATTTTTCAGTGTTTGATGGGGGAAGGCCATAGCCAGGTGGAGAAACTGATTTTGACAGCTTCCGGCGGACCGTTTCGGGGGAAAGACCGGGAATATTTGAAGACAGTAACTCCGGCAGATGCGTTGAAACATCCCAATTGGAGTATGGGAGCAAAGGTGACTATTGATTCAGCTTCGATGATGAATAAGGGCTTTGAGGTGATTGAAGCTAAATGGTTGTTTGGTGTGAAACCGGAACAAATTGAAGTAGTAGTACATCCTCAGTCCGTTGTGCATTCTATGATACAGTATACGGATGGCTCTGTAAAAGCGCAATTGGGTGTTCCTGATATGCGTTTGCCCATACAATATGCCCTGACTTTTCCGGAGCGGATTGCTGCCAATTTTGGCCGGGTAGATTTCGGAGAATGTAGTGCTCTGACTTTTGAGAAGCCGGACCAAAAGACTTTCCGGAATCTTGGACTGGCGTATGAGGCGATGCATCAGGGGGGAAATATGCCTTGTGTGCTCAATGCTGCCAATGAAGTGGCTGTTCAGGCATTTTTGCAGGGGAGATGTTCTTTTACAGCGATGTCGGAGCTGATAGAAACGGCTTTGGAAAAAGCACATTTCATTCCTAATCCCACATTGGATGATTATATTGAAACTGATAGCCAAAGCCGTCAGTTTATCAGTTCATTGCTTTCATGATTTTTAGTTTTTAACTTTGTAGATATGGTTATTTTTATAAAGATAGTACAGTTTTTATTGAGCCTTTCTATTCTGGTGCTTTTCCATGAATTCGGGCATTTTTTGTTTGCTAAGTTGTTCAGAACCCGGGTAGAAAAATTTTATATGTTTTTCAATCCGTGGTTTTCGTTGTTCAAGTTTAAAAAGGGAGAGACGGAATACGGCGTGGGGTGGCTTCCTTTGGGGGGATATGTGAAGATTGCCGGGATGATTGATGAATCGATGGATACGGAGCAGATGAAGCAACCGGCGCAACCGTGGGAATTCAGGGCTAAGCCAGCCTGGCAGCGACTGTTGATTATGTTGGGAGGTGTGATGGTGAATGTTTTGCTGGCTTTTGCTATCTATATTGGTATATTATATACTTGGGGTGAGACTTATTTACCGGCGAAGAATGTGACTTATGGTGTGGTTTGCGATCCTGTTTTTGAAGAAATGGGTATGGAGAAAGGAGATAAAATTGTCGCTTTGGATTATCTGGAAGTGGAACGTTTTAGCGATATTATTCCTGAGATGCTTTTGAATCATCCGCAGACGATGCAAGTGCTCCGTAACGGAGAAGAGTTATCTTTGAGGATACCGGAAACTTTCATTCCGAATTTGTTGGAAATGTCCTCCCGCAGTTACAATCTGAGTCCGTTGCTGACTCCACGGCGGCCTGTAAATGGAGTGGAAATCGGTGATTTCGGTGATTACTCGCCGGCTTATGATGCCGGAATCCGGAAAGGGGATAAGATTTTGGCTGTAAACGATAGAGTATTTCATTTTTATGATGAATTTACCGCTCTGGCGGAGGCTAACCGGGGGAAGGAAGTAGAGACAAAAGTTTTGAGAGGCAGTGATACGCTGACTTATCGCTTTTTGCTGGATGGGGATGGTAAATTCGGTATTTATGCTGTATTCGGGGAGAATCCGTTTCAGTTTGAAACCCGGGAATATACTTTGTGCGAAGCTATCCCTGCGGGGATTAAGATGGGAACGGAACAGTTAGGGGCTTATGTGAAACAGTTAAAACTGTTATTTTCGCAGGGCAGGACTGCTGTAAAATCGGTAGGAGGTTTTGCTTCTATTGCCAATATTTTTCCTGGTGTTTGGAATTGGGCGGATTTCTGGAGTCTTACTGCTTTGATATCCATTATGCTGGCAGTTGTAAATATTTTGCCTATTCCGGCACTGGACGGCGGACACGTATTGTTTCTGTTGTATGAAGTGCTTACCAGGCGTAAGCCCGGTGAGAAATTTATGGAATATGCCCAGATTGCCGGAATGATTTTTATTTTCGGACTTTTTATTTTGGCTAATGTGAATGACGTGATTAAATTCTTCGGGTAATGGATGATAAGATAAAGGAATTCCGTGATTACCGCAACCGGATGAATGAAAGAATTTTGGCTTCCGGTAATAAGGTAATCAAGAGAATTTACAACACCGATATGAATACATATATGGACGGAGCATTGTCTGCCAGGGTGAAAGAGATGCTGGGACTGGCCACTTCCATGGTGTTGCGGTGTGATGATTGTATTAAATATCATTTGGAAAAGTGTTACGAACAGGGAGTGACTACCGAGGAATTGTTCGAGGTGTTTGCGGTTGCTGATGTTGTGGGAGGAACTATTGTGATTCCACATTTGCGCCGGGCTGTGGAATATTGGGAGTTGTTGCAACAGGATGCAGAAAAATAAACCAATACAGATGAAAATTTTTTTTATTTCGTTGATATTACTGCTGAGTGCGGCAAGTCAGGCTCAGGAAGAGGTGCATTGGCTGACTTTGGCGGAGGCTGAAAAACAATGCAAAGATAAGCCGAAACCTTATTTGTTTGATTTTTATACAGATTGGTGTGGTTGGTGTAAACATATGGATAAGACCACCTATACCGACCCAGTTGTTATTTCATTTATCAACAATCATTTTTATCCGGTAAGGATTAATGCAGAGTCTGCCGATACCTTGGTTTTCAAAGATAAAATATATGCTCCGGTAAAAAACGGAGGGAAAAGTGTCAGCAGCTTTGCCATAGAAATGTTAGGCGGGAAATTGTCGTATCCGAGCACTGTCTTTATATATGAGCCTGCTAAGATTAATTTTGTTGTGCCTGGTTATCTGGAAATTGTGAAGATGCAGGGTTTCTTGGTTTATTTCATAGAGAATGCATGGCAGTCGACACATATCAATGATTTTCTGCCTGATTTTGAATCGGTGTTCGGAGCGGGAGCGGAGAAGCGGCAGGATGGAGCGGACTACTGGATTTCTTTTCAGGAATTGACGGAAAAGCAGCAGGAACACAAAAAAAAGACGTTGTTATTTCTGGAAGCATCGTGGAACAACTCTTCCCGGATGATGGAAAGGGTGGTTTTCACCGATTCTCTTTTTGCGGCTGAAGCCAGGGAGCATTTTCATTGTGTCCGGCTGGATGCTCAGAGCCGGGATACAATTACTTTTATGACGCATGTTTTTCACAATGCCGGTTCGGGGAATCATAATTTGCATCAATTGGCTATTGCACTGAGTGATAAAGTGCTGAAAGTTCCGGGCATTTATCTTTTTGATGAACAGGGAAAACTGATGGAGAGCTTGTTTTATTACATAGACCGGAACAGAGGACGTCTTATTCTGGATTACATCGGGAATGATATCTTTAAGGAATTGTCCTGGGAGGATTATGTGAAAATACGGGCCAGGGAAACATTATGAAATTGTCTGTGTTTTTGCTTTTGTTGTGTTTTGAATCTGTTCTTTTTGGGCAGCAGGCAGAGCGGGTCATGTTTTATAATGTGGAAAATTTGTTTGATACTTATGACAATCCGTTGACCCGGGACGATGAGTTTACACCTCAGGGGGCAAAGCATTGGACAAAAGCCCGGTATATGATGAAGTTGAGAAAACTGGCAGAGGTAGTGGATAGTGTCGGTGGAGGCAGATGGCCTTTGATGATAGGGTTGGCAGAAGTGGAAAACAGGAGAGTATTGGAAGATTTTGTAGGTAAAACTGTTTTGTCGGGAGGGGATTATGGTATTGTTCACCGGGATTCTCCCGATGTGCGGGGGATAGATGTGGCTTTGCTTTACCGGCAAAAAGAGGTAACAATGTCAGAATCTGCTTTTTTGCGGATACCTTTTCCTGAGGATACGACTATCCGTACCCGGGATGTCCTCTATGCGAAGATTTTGTTCCGGCAAGATACCCTGCATATTTTTGTATGCCATTTCCCTTCCATGGTCGGAGGCGAAAAACAGAGTGAGTGGAAGAGGAAAAGAGCGGCATCGGTGGTCCGTCATAAGGTAGACTCTGTTTTCAGGCGGAATCCGGAGGCCGGGATTATTGTGATGGGTGATTTGAACGGAAAGGCTGACACTCCGGCTCAGAAGGTGCTGGGGGCGAAAAGTTCCGATAAAAGAATTCAGACATCAGAGTTGTATAACACCGGATATTATCTTTTGAAAAAGAATCACGGTAGTTACCGTTACAAAGGCAACTGGCAAACCATAGACCACATCATTGTTTCCGGAGGGTTGATTGACGGAAAGTCCGGTTGTTTTGCAGAGCGCAGGATGACTGTTTTTTCGGCCCCTTTCCTATTGGAAGAGGACAAAGCCTATTTTGGTTATAAACCCTGTCCCACCTATCGGGGGCCTCGCTACATTGGGGGTGTCAGTGATCATTTACCGGTGTTTATCCGTTTGCGTTAAAACCTTTTTGAAAATGGCGGAGATTTATTTCCTGAACAACTTTAAGGCATTCCCCGGCATATGTTGATGTTAAAATACCGGAATCAAAAAAGATTTTGAACAAGTAAATGTTCCATTATTTTCGTTAACAATCCTGAATAAATAATTGGGAAAAACAGAAGATATAACCTGGAAACAGAAAAAATATTTTTTATTTTTTTAACATTTGCAAT
>OFGQ01002477.1_pt1 | contig 10438 bp, 9 predicted proteins | sample 1521791 | NCBI WGS metagenome assembly OFGQ01 (sample SAMEA3504116, study PRJEB24116) | mouse gut metagenome | biome: mouse gut; feature: mouse-associated habitat; material: faeces | place: Denmark | collected 2011 | reverse complement strand
AACTGCCGCTACCGGTTTGAGCGGGCTGGCTTCTATTCTTCGTTCAGGCGGCGGAAGAAATACTCCCCCCACGCCCCAAAACTCCAGCGGCCAGCAGAATACGCAGCAGAACGAATCCCAGCAGGAACCTGTCCGGCAGAGTGCCGGACAGCCGGGGGGCTCCCGGCAGGGCAATTTCGCACAGGACGGCGGGAATACCTCTAACACTCCTTCGCAGTTCAATCAGCGGGGCAGCGGCACCCGGCGCAGCAGGAACACCTCTGTTCCTCCCGGCACCCGGCGGGCCCCCAGCTATGTGCCGCCACCCTCCAGCGGTGATAACGCCGCAGGAAGCGGCACAGCATCGCAGAAGCCTTCCCGTGGCGGTGGTTTCGGCGATTCCCGCACAAGCGGTGGTGGCTTGGGTACGGGCCGAGGCGGCAGCTTCGGCGGCGGTTCCCGTGGCGGTGGCTTCGGTGATTCCCGCACAAGCGGTGGCGGTTTTGGTACAAGTCGAGGCGGCAGCTTCGGACGTGGATCACAAGGACGTGATGGCGCTGACGGCACGACCGAATATAAAAATACCAAACTCAGCCAGTCCAGCGCGGCAGGAACGGGTCAGCCTTCCCACCCTGTCAGTGGTACTCCGGTAAGCGGCACTCCTGGTACTGGAGCTGTGGAGAAAACCGCCGCTAAGGGCGGCAGTCCGAAAACCGTCAACCCCGGTATGGCAGGAACGGGACATACCGCCGTTTCTGACGGGGGAACCGTTAAAAATAAGGGCACTCCCAGCAGAATATCCGGAATGCCATCCGGCACAGCAGATACAGGCATACCCCCGACTTCCGCTCGTTCCACTCGCTACCAGACGGGCGAGAAACCCGCCCGGCAACATATAGCGGACGCGGCTAAGACAGCGGCTGCTCCCGGCAAGGGAACATCTGCCGGTCAAAGTACGCGGCCAGCGGAAACCCGTTCTACCCACCGTGAGAAGGTACATTCGGAGCGCACCAAGGCAGACAATGCCATCGGACGGCCCGGCGCGGCAGGAACGCCGCCTATCGGTTCGGCACGCCAGCCAGACAAAGCTGTTCCTCCGGCGGCAGGCATATCCCCGCCAAAGCGTCAGGATTCCAGTCCGGCCCAGCAGGAAGCCCGACAGACTTCTGTTCCCGGCAGACCCCGTGGAACCGCTGCCGTCCCTCCCGGCGCGGCAGGAACATCTCCTGCTCCTACAGTTTCGGCAAAACGACAGCAGTCCGGCCCGGCCCGGCAGGAACGCGGCAAATCTCCTGCGGCTCCCACGCTCCCGGCGACTGCCGCCGATCCTGATAAACGCTCCGGTCTGGCAGGAACCGCGCCGGATCGCTCCCGTGTGTTTGAGAAAGGCCGGACGGCCAGAAATCAGGCGAGACGGGCGAAAGGGCAGGAGGGCATGACGTCTCCCGTCAAACGTCCGGGCATTGGTTCTGCGCCGCCCGCGTCAAAACAGCAGTCCGGTGCAAAGCCGCCAGACCGCAGCGGACACGGCGGAGGTGGAAGCCATGGAGGATAAGCGCGGCCCTGCTATGATAGCAGCTGGCTTGGCGGCATTACTGTTGATCCCTATGATGATCTTCACTGCATTGCCTAATATGTTTTTTGGCTTTGAAAATTCTGAGTCGGATGAGATCATCCATATGACGGAACAGGCCAAGGTGATCGGCAGCGTGTATATGAGCCTGGATAATTTTGAGAAGTCTCAAATTGACTCCCTTATCACAGGTATTGCCTCTGAGTATGAGGCCGACGGTAATACCATTGACCGGATCGAGGTAAGCAGCGATTTTGAGGAAGCCGACCTCCTATGGCTCATCGCCATCAACTCGGTGCTGCATCAACAGGACCTGGACAGCATGAGCGCGGCGGATATTCGTCAATTTTGTACCGCTCGGATGACCTTCAAACCTGAGATTTTGAGCGGGTCCGCAAATGTATTGACGGTAGAAGTCCAGAAAATCGACCCGGAGACACTGATGGATCAATTAGGATTTGATGACAAGGCTAAAATCTGGGCGGGAGCGTTATACGAGGTGCTTTCCAGGAGCGATGCCCTGGAAAAGTACAAGGATCATTTCGATGTGCCGCCGCCCAGCTACGAGGGTGACACTTCCGGCGGCGGCAGCATCACCCCTGGCGGGGCTGGCGGAAGTGGAGACAACGCCATAGATATTTCCGCTTTCGTCAGTCCCGGTACGAAAAACAATCTGGACCTGGCAGCTTACGCCGTCCAGGCATGGGAAAATGGCTGGGGGTATGTCTGGGGAACCTACGGCAATGTCCTGACCCGATCTCTGTTTGACTACAAGCTCCAGCAGTATCCGGACGGTGTTGGCAAATATGCGGATTTCATCCGGAATAACTGGCTGAACCGCCGGACGGCGGACTGCGTTGGGCTTATCAAAGGGTACGGCTGGCTGGATGAGCAGAGTCTGGAGATCAAGTACGGAACCAACGGTATGCCGGACTATGGCGCGAACCAGATGTACCAATCCGCCACGGAGTCAGGAACCATGGACACCATGCCGGACATCGTGGGGCTGGCCGTCTGGAAACAGGGCCATATTGGCGTCTACATCGGTAACGGCTATGTGATCGAGGCTATGGGGACCAGGTATGGAGTAGTCAGGACAGAGCTGTCCAAGCGCAACTGGTCCGGCTGGTGCAAGATCCCTTATATTGACTATCTGGAGTAGTGGAGCAGTTATGCACAAGATAACGAATTTGCGCTGCCTGCGCTACCGGTATCATATTTCCCTCGGCGAAATAGAAGCTGTTTCCGGTTTTTCCAATCAGTATATCAGCTGCGCGGAGTTAGGGAAGACACGTGCTGCGGTACAGCTGACAGGGAAAATGGATACCGCCATAGAATTACTGATCGCCAATCGAAAACAGGAACTGCTGCTCCTGGAGGCGGACTTCCTGAAATACAGGAGCCGCCTTCTGGAAGCAGCGGAGGAATGTAAAAATGAATGAAACATACTACATACCGACTAACTTTACAGATGCCGGGCGCGTGATGGGCCTGTTTGAGATCCGGAACATGGTGGAGGCGATCCTGCTGGCCGGGCCCGCATTGTACCTTTGCCTTACCCTCCTGCCCCTGGCGCTGACGCCGAAGCTCATCGTCACTATGATGGTCGCTGTGCCGTTGGGCGGTTTCGGCCTGCTGGGCATCAACGATGACAGCCTGACCCGCTGGGTGGGCTGCTGGTGGCGCTGGAGGAAGGGACGCAGGCTCATCTGCTACAGGGGGGAGGTGGGAAAATGAAGGTTGGCCTTGTTGCTGTGGACGGACATAACAACTTTCCCAATCTGGCCCTTATGCGCCTGTCCGCATGGCACAGATCTCAGGGGGATCAGGTGGAATGGTGGAGCGGCTTTGAACACTATGACCGGGTGTACCAATCCAAGGTGTTTACCTTTACCCCGGACTTTAACAGCGTTGTCAATTCGGATGAGATCATCACCGGCGGGACTGGCTACAGAAACTATGGTACCCTCCCGCCGGAGGTGGAGGCCACGCCGCCGGACTACGGCATTTATCCACAATGCAAGAAAGCCATAGGCTTTCTGACGCGGGGATGTATCCGCCGCTGTGAATACTGCGTAGTACCTCGTAAAGAGGGAGACATCCGTCCTGCGGAGACCTGGGAGGAGATCCGGAGGCCGGACAGTCGGGAGATCCTATTTCTGGACAACAATGTTCTGGCTTCAGATTTTGGACTGGAGCAGATCGACCGGATGGGCGGCGAACCGTTCTGGGTAGATTTTAATCAGGGCCTGGATGCCCGGCTAATTACTCTGGATACTGCCCGGATGCTGGCCCGGCTCCATTGGATACGGTTTATCCGGATGTCCTGCGATACCAGCGATATGCTACCCATCATTGAGCAGGCCACAGTCTATCTTCGGGAGGCCGGGGTAGCACCATCACGGTTTTGGGCCTATGTTCTGGTGCAGGATGTGCCTGATGCCCACCGGTGCATACTGATCCTGGAGCAAATGGGGGTCACTCCTTTTGCGCAACCATATCGAGACTACGATGGCGGAGAGCCGACCAACGAGCAGAAAGCTTTTGCCCGCTGGGTCAATATCCGCTCTGTTCATAACTCATGCACTTGGGAAACCTATAACGATTCGAGGAGGAAAAAGCCAAATGGCAGGTAAACGCACGAAAAAGGCGGAGGATTCCCGCTACCATGATACTTGGCGGCTGCTAAAAAAATACCGAGATGTGGTGTGGAGCATGGAGCTGTCTGTCCAGCAAGTGAAAAAAGAGTTCGAGATTGAGTTTGGCAGCACCATTGACGACTTCCTGGAGTCTGTCTATCTGGCGGGGGCCGACTTGGGCGGCACTAAAATTGAGAACCATGCCCGGTGTATTGAGCGCAGTAACCAGATGCTCACTCTGCTCAACAATGCAGTAGATCTCCTCCGCACCCGTCACAAGAGCGGCGAAGCCTACTATTGGCTGTTGTACTATACCTTTTTATCTCCTCAGCAGTTGGATAATGTGAATGAGATTATCGAGCAGCTTCGTCCGCACATCCGGGACATTGGCCGGACTACTTATTACCGGAAGCGGGAACAGGCGGTGACGGCCCTGAGCTCCATCCTCTGGGGCTATTCCTCCAAAGATTGTATGGCCCTGTTGGCGGATTTCTTTCCGCCGTCAGGGGAATAGCCTAATCAGGCTATGTAATGCTTGGATTCTTATTGTAATGGCTGGTATTGCATTGAGGGACATTTAATCATAAAAATGAAAAGCATAGAAGGGGAAGCAATCCAGCATGGATTGCCTCCCCATCATGATTATTGATATAGTTAGATTCTCATGTGAATATTGAGAGCATCAATTCTTGAAATGATTTTTTGTTTGAAGTGTCTAAAATGGGGTCGTGCTTACGTTATATATATAAAGGGGACGAAAGGGGCCATGCTAATGAGTTAATATTACTGCTTACCGAAATGATCGGAGGTTATCGACCAATATTAACAAGAGAAGGAGGAATTTGTTCAATAAAAGGTATACAAATGGCAAGTGTGATTCTGTTCAAAAAGGATCTCGGGCATCAGCGCTACAATTCAGCTATCCAAAAAACATTGAAGAAAGGTAGAAAAACAATGAGAAATCACTTCAAAAAAATTATGGCTATGCTATTGTGCATTGCTATGTCAAGTACAATGGGCTTATCGGCCTATGCTGCCGACATTTCTGCGTATACCCCTGATTTGGAAAGAAGTGAGCAGTTCATCAATAAGAATATGCTACAACAAAATTCCCAAGAAGTGAATTTTTCTGATAACCTAAGTCTTGTCACCGATGGGATTATGGAAACTGTCGTCATACAAGAGACAATGGCTATGGCAGCAAATCAGCCTCCAGTTGCCGAGTTGCAGGTGGCTATTCTTAATCCCGAATCCATGATCAATGGAAAATTTACCACCGAAACGCAAATTGCATGGCTTTGGTCTTATAATGGACAGGACTTCACCTATGATCCCGATGGCGATGAAATTGCTGATATCCGAATTGGTGGCATCTCTAGTAGTGACATTATTGGTACTTTGACTGGCAATATTGGATTTGCTACGCAATTTAAAACTGCGGCACAGTACGTATTGACATTTCAGGTACAGGATAGCCAAGGTGCATGGTCCAACATCGCTCAATATGCGTTTAGTATTGAACCAGCAGATGGTAATACTAGACCTATTTGTAAAATTGGGTACAGCACAGATAATCTTGTTCCCAACCAAGTTATGCTAATTTCGTGGGCCAATTCTACAGACAGCGATTCTGGTGATAGCATCACTAGTGTTGATAGCAGAATCATTAAAGATGGTGTAACAACCTCACTAATAGATTACCTCATTCAAAATAATGGTGATTCTTGCTACATCTCTTTCCCCGAAACTGGTACATATCAGATTTGGCTTCGTGTAAGCGATTCTCATAACGCTTGGTCTGATTGGGTCATTATTAGTGTAACGGTGGAATCTGTGGTCATAACAAATGTTTCTGTCAATGGCTCTTATTCATCGGGTAATACAGCGTCGTATTGGGTCGATAATTATGCGGTTAAGCGCGTCGATCAAGGACAGACATCTTCAGAGGGAGTTAAGGCTCTTTGCGAAGAGTTTGGTTCCCATGATTTCCCGTCTGCTTTACCTTCTAAGCAGGTTTTTGATTCAAGCTTTTCTGTGTCCGGCCGTGCCCTAACTGCGTCGGGTAGTCCTGTTGCGAATACTCGTGTTGTAATCCAGATGTCGCTGCCCTTCGGGAAGGGAATATATCAAACACTCTTAACTGACTCTAATGGGTATTTTTCCTATAATCCCACAAGCGCCAGATTTTGGGTTGATGCCGGATATAACGCAAAGGAGTCTGATGTTAATTTTATGATGGTCGGAGATGTATCCGGTCAAGCGACTCAGTATATTTTCTTTTCAAGCAGAGGAACAAGTTTCTTTTATCCTACTTCTGTAACCGTTTCTGTGGGCGGACAGACTTACTCAGAACAGGTCACTTGTGAAGTAGGATATAGCAGTTATCAAATGATTGGAAATAGTATTTGTATCAATGGACAATGGGGTGGAATCTAACATATAGCAAAGTTGGAGTGCTATTATGGCCTAGCTGATGCTCATTGAATAAATATGAGTTCGCACCCCCTACTTTCTTGGAGGTGCGAACTCATATAAAATAACACTTAAACATCGAATCAGACCGTAGAACGGTAATGACTGCTACTGCGAAAGTGGTTTTGACTTTTATGCTTAAACACTCGACGGATATGCAAAGTATAAGATTTGAGCGAAGAGGAGACGGAGACGACGATGGATATGTCCAATATTTCGCAATTATTTCAAAAAAGTAATGTGCTCACTGGGGGTAGACATATCGCAGGGCAAGCGGCAACTCCCAGCGATTTGCTCCAACAAATATCCAGCCAAATAGTTGATAAGCAGCAAGGTAGCTCTGAAGCAAAAGCACCTGTAAAAGCACAGGAAATCAGGATGGATACCTATGACAAAGAAGATTCATCTCAGCCCCTGGAGGAAATGGCTCGGGGGGCATTAGAGTACTACTTACAAGTCACAAAAATCTTTTGTTCATCTTCCGCTGCCCAAGAGCAAGATTTGCTTGATTTTAAGGAGCGGCTTCAGGAAATGGATGAAACAATTCAAGGTTATCAGGACATTTTGAACGGTAAGACGGCATTACCAGAAGGCTTTAGTATGGAGAACATTATTCAGTCGTTGGCTAAGGCAAAGGCAAATCGCGAGGAATTTATCAGGGATGGTGTAGCACATCTCAACAAATGGAGTGGCTACTTTGTCACCAGTGACTATTTTGACAAGCATATGCAAAAAATTCTTGGGGAAAACAAGTTTGAAGGTAAGGAGCGTTCTAATTGGATATTGGATTCCTCCGTCTCAGATATTTATTCTGAAATTGACCGAGTACTGGCTGAAACTCAGAGCGTGACCGAAGAATTGAACCGGGGTGTTCAAAAAATTTATGATATGCTTAAAAATAATGGTTCTGAGGATAAGTACAAGACTTGGCTGGAGTCTTGTAGCTCTGAATATGAATCATACTTCGATCAGATTGAAGCAAAGGATCATGGAAAATTTAATGCAAGGATCTTTACACGAAATACAGAATTAACATTTCCCTTCCCTTCATACTTATTAGCAAAAGTCCAATCCGATTTTGGACACTAATAATAAATTTTTGGTGTTTATGCAAAAAGCTGGGGCAAACGAAGGTCGTTTGCCCCAGTTTTTAAGTATTGCGCTCTCCATGAAACATTTACTATTTGCACGTTCCTGAAGAAGATATGGGTTCCTGCTTAACGCCATTGACTTCGAAATTTACCGTAAGTGTGTAGCTTTTCCCGTTTGTTACTTGAGCTGTTTCCGAAAATCTTAGCGGCCCAGTTGAACTATCTTTCCATGACGTAACAAAGTTGTTTCCTTGCCAAAGCTCTATCTCGGCCGAAACATTGTCTTTTAGGCCAACAGCAATGGTAACATTACAGGTCGCAGTATTCCCGCTAAATGAAATATAAGAATTACAATTAAATATTTTGTGAGTGCCCGCAAAACCTTGTGAATCAACGCATTTCCCCGCATTTCTTGACAACGGGAACCCCCAATTACTACGAATTTACTACCAGGGAATGAGTTTTGATACGACAAAACGCCAGGAAATGCGGACTTACGGTTTAGACCCACCCCCTGAAAATCACATATCGCCTGACTGAATCAGCCGCTTATTCTTAAAAGGATAGGCGGCTTTTTCCATGCCCGTACATAGCCGTCTGTATCACCGCAGGCGGCTAAATTTATGAAGAAGGAGGGAACCCCAAAATGGTGAAACCCAAGGTGATAAGTGTAGCGAACCAAAAAGGGGGTGTAGGTAAAAGCACAACCGTCTATAACCTGGGGGCCGGTCTTGCCATGGACGGAAAGAAAGTCCTGCTGCTGGACGTAGACCCCCAGGGCGACCTTACCAAGATGCTGGGCCAGCGCAAGCCCCACGACCTGCCCCTGACCCTTGCCAACGTCATGAGCGATGTGGTAGCCGGGACGATGGCCTGCGACCACCCGGAGATCATGCGCCACCATGAGGGCTTTGACTTTGTGCCGGGGAACCGCAGCCTGTCCGCCGTGGAGGTGGGGCTGGTGAACGTGATGAGCCGGGAAACGGTGCTGCGTCAGTATGTGGACAGCGTGAAGCGGGACTATGACTATGTTCTGCTGGATTGCCGCCCCTCGCTGGGTATGCTGGTCATCAACGCCCTGTCCGCGTCGGACTATGTGCTGATCCCCGTCCAGGCGGACTATCTGGCGGCGGAGGATATGACGGAGCTGGTGAATACGGTGCAGAGCATCAAGCGGCAGATCAATCCCAAGCTAAAAATCGGCGGCGTGTTCCTGACGATGGCGAATGAAACCAACTTCCGCAGGGATATTGTTGCCGCCGTCAAAGAGAACTTTGGGAAACATCTGCCCGTGATGGACACAGTGATCCCGGCAACGGTGCGGCTGGCGGAGATCAGCACGGCGGACAAGAGCATTTTCCAGCATGAACCCAGGGGGCGGGCGGCGGAAGCCTACCGCAGTTTGACGCAGGAGGTGATGAAGATTGGCGAGAAACAGCGCAGCCGGACTTCTGACCTCGGTAGATAGTCTGTTTACCACCCAGGAAGAACGGGACAACGCCCAGCGCAGCTATGTGACCGACTTGCCCGCCGCTGAAATCAGCGACTTCCCCAACCATCCGTTCAAGGTACGGATGGACGAGGAAATGGAGAAGTTGGCGGAGAGCATCAAAGAGCGGGGCATCCTCTTACCCCTGATGGTGCGGCCTATGCCGGACGGCGGCTATCAGATGGTGTCGGGCCACCGGCGCAAGCGAGCGGCGGAGTTGGCGGAACTGCCCACGGTGCCCTGTATCGTCCGGGAACTGACCGATGATGAAGCCACTATCATCATGGTGGACAGTAACCTCCAGCGTGAGCGTGTCCTTCCCTCGGAGAAAGCATTTGCTTATAAAATGAAGCTGGACGCCATGAAACGGCAGGGACAACGTACAGATTTAACTTCTGTGCCAGTGGCACAGAAGTCTGGCGGTAAGACCTCACGGCAGCTTTTGGGTGAACAGGTTGGGGAAAGCCAAGACCAAGTACGCCGCTATATTCGCCTGACCAACCTTATCCCGGAACTGCTGGACATGGTGGACAATTCTGTGCTGAAAGAAAAGGACACGCTGCAAATGGCCCTGCGGCCCGCCGTGGAGCTGTCCTATCTGACGGAATCCGAGCAAAGGGCCTTGCTGGAAACCATGTCCGTTGAGGACTGCACCCCCTCCCACGCCCAGGCCATCAAAATGCGGGACTTCTCCGAAAAGGGCAAGCTGAACCCTGACGTGATCCTTTCCATCATGCAGGAGGAAAAGCCGAACCAGGTAGAGCAATTCAAGATACCCCGGAACCGTATCGACAAGTTTTTCCCTGCGGGGACGCCCGCACAGAAGATCGAGGACACCATCGTGAAGGCGTTGGAGATGTACCGCAAGCGGGAAAGGGCGAGGGAGCGATGAAGTTTACACCTGGGGGGAAGTCTGCCCTTTTGCGGCCCTGGCACTTTCCACGCCCTCCCCCTCTCACACTCTCCCCCTCCAAACCTGCTGTACCTGCTGAAAAGAAAGACCTGCCCATCCTTTTTTCAGCCGGTAAAAACCTTTGGAGAGAAGTGCGCCAGCGCACGAACCATCAAACACCGGGCAGCGTTTGACCCCGTGGAGTGCCACGGGCTTTTTTTGCACCCAAAATCAAAATATGGAGGTATTTTTTCTATGAAGCGGAAAACCATCACCCACGCGGCTCGGCTGCTGTGCGTCCTG
>OFGQ01002474.1_pt1 | contig 10448 bp, 10 predicted proteins | sample 1521791 | NCBI WGS metagenome assembly OFGQ01 (sample SAMEA3504116, study PRJEB24116) | mouse gut metagenome | biome: mouse gut; feature: mouse-associated habitat; material: faeces | place: Denmark | collected 2011 | reverse complement strand
CGGAACTCATGTCCATGTTCAAGGAAGTGGCGGACATCCAGACGGCGGATATGCTGAATCTTCCTGTCCCCAGGGCCAACTACCACAACATCGTCCTGAAACCCTCCGAACAGCAAAAGGAGATGGTGGCGGCGCTGGGGGAACGGGCCGAGCGTGTCCGCAACAAGATGGTGGACGCCACCGAGGACAATATGCTGCTCATTACCAACGATGGGCGCAAACTGGCCCTTGACCAGCGACTCCTGAACCCTATGCTGCCGGACAGCGACACCGGCAAGGTCAATGCCTGTGCCGAAAACGTATTTCAGAAATGGTTCTATACCGCTGACCAGCGTTCCACGCAAATGGTCTTTTGCGATTGTGTAGCGATACGTTGCTACAAATAAACTAAAAGCGGGAGGAATCCTGCGAGGAGGTAAAAGTAGCGGGGAAGCAGAGACTTCCCTAACTGATATTCCGAGGAGTGGAATGAAGGGGTAACGCCCGGAAACGCTCACCTGATACTACGTTGGAGGCGCGGGAGTGCAATATCCCAAGCTGACACAGCACGTTGAAGTCGGCTGAGAACTGTCCAAACAAAGTCCAAGAGGGCTGTTGTGGAAAGCTGCCCAGAGGTGGGTGGTGCAGTCTATAGGCCGGGGGTCTATAAAATGCCTATGACAAGAATGTGGCTGACTACCACTGGCGAAAGTCCGAATGCACAGGTCAAGAAGAAATAGCAGTAGAAATGCTGTTGCCGTGAAAACGGTGTATGTGGGGTAAAGTAAGTTGGTCGCTATGAAATACCCTGTAGCGTTACAGGCGCTGCCAAGCATACTGGCCTAAAGGATAGTCTAAGGGCATCATGCACAGATAGGAATATCGGAACGTAGAAAGTCCCGGATGTGGAGTGATTGCACACGATGAAGCATGAGAAGGAAAGCCGTGTCGCTCAGAAGTGGGAGGTGCGGTATAACTTCTCTTAATCCGGGAGGAAGGAGCAGCCATGGTACCGTGTTTGTTCAGCGATGGACAAACTAAGAAGCCGTGAAGAAAGTAAGCGGTGGAGGGACGGGCTGTAGTCAAGGATAACATGAGAAGAAGCAATATCCAGGCATAGCTAACAAACACGCATAGGTTCGAGTAGGACTAAGAAAGGCAATCCCCATGAAAGCGGGTGAGCGCCGACTATGGCAACAAAAGAAAAGGCTTTGAAGAAGTCCAAACTGCGCCATGCCGAGTATTATGACTTTCAAGAAATACAGGACAAGCTGTATGCGGAAAGCAAAAACGGCAAAATTTTCAACAAATTGGTCGAAGTGATAATCCAGCCTGAAAATATCCGGCTGGCATATCGCAATATTAAAAAGAACGATGGAAGCCACACGCCCGGCACGGACGGCAAAACAATCGCAGATTTGGAAAAAATCTCTGACGAGGAAATCGTCACTCTTGTACAACGAAAACTCACATGGTACGTTCCGCAAAGTGTCCGCAGAGTGGAAATCCGTAAGGACAACGGAAAAATCCGACCACTGGGAATCCCTACCATCCTCGACCGACTGATTCAGCAGTGCGTATTGCAGGTACTGGAGCCTATTTGTGAAGCAAAGTTTCATGACCACAGTTATGGGTTCCGTCCCAATCGCAGCCAGCAGAACGCTATCGCTCAGGTTCACAAAAATATGCAGTTGAGCCACTTGCATTATGTGGTGGACATTGACATCAAAGGTTTCTTCGACAATGTGAACCATGGGAAACTGCTGAAACAAATGTGGACAATGGGAATCCGGGACAAAAAGCTGCTCAGTATTATTTCCGCCATGTTAAAAGCCGAGGTTGCGGGAATCGGGTTCCCAGAGGTTGGCACACCACAGGGCGGCATTATTTCACCGCTCCTCTCCAACATCGTCTTGAACGAACTGGACTGGTGGTTAGCCAGCCAATGGGAGGAAATCCCTACCCAGTATCCTTTCAAGATGCACCCCAATCCGAATGGCACGCCGAACAAGGGAAACAAATTCGCGTCCCTGCGGCGAAGCAAATTGAAGGAAGTAACCTGTGTTCGATACGCGGATGACTTCAAAATCTTCACCAGCAGTTACCAAAGCGCAATAAAGTTGTTTTACGCAACGCAAAACTGGCTGAAGGAGCGGCTGGGGCTGGACATCAGCCCAGAGAAATCCAAGGTGGTCAACCTGAAGGAAGAATACTCAGAGTTCCTGGGGTTCAAATTGAAACTCATACCACGGGGCAAGAACAAAAAGGGACATACCAAGTACGTTGTCGAGAGTCATGTAAAAGACAAATCCATAGAGAAAATCAGGGCGAAACTCAAAACGTTGATTTACGAAATTGAATATCCACAGCAGGGAAAACACACCGAGTATCAGGCAATCAGCAGGTATAATTCCTATGTGCTTGGTGTGCATGACTACTACAGTATGGCAACCTGCGTCAGCCGCGATTTTCGCCAAATAGCCTTTCCTGTCCAAAAGAGCCTGAAAGCAAGGCTGAGAAAACGAATCAAAACTGCAAAACAAGTCAGGAAAAAGAAAATTCCGCTGCACATCGCCAATGTGATTAAGGAACGTTATGGAAAGAGCGACCAGCTTCGTTATGTGAATGGCATAGCCCTTGCCCCAATCGGGTACATCCAGCACAAATTTCCCATGCAAAAGAAGGCTAAAGCCAACTCCTATACGGCCGAAGGACGAACGCATATCCACAAAAATCTGGAAGCCGTTAACATGAGAATTCTGCACTACCTGATGAGGCATCCCGTAGCGTACCGGTCAATCGAATACAACGATAACCGGCTCTCCTTATATTCCGCGCAAATGGGCAAGTGTGCTGTCACCGGTAAGGTTCTGAAAATCGGCGACATCTACTGTCACCACAAAGTGCCGCGCCATTTAGGCGGCACTGACAAGTATGACAACCTGATATTAGTCTGTAGAGACGCACACAAGCTGATTCATGCAATTAGCCCACAAACGATAGCAAAACTTACGGAATTACTGAACCTGACAGCAAAACAGCAGAAGAAAGTAGACACACTTAGAAGCCTTGTTCATGTTGAGAGTTGTTAGTATGTGACATCATGTTATCCTTGATGGCCAGCCGTGTGAGCTGAAAGGTTCATGCACGGTTCAGGGCGGGGGAAAAGGTGGAGACAATATCAAAACCTTACCTATCGCTACTGTCCACACCCAAAGGGGACGGCAGCTTTAACATTTATGATGATCTGCGGGACAAACTGATTGCCAAAGGCATCCCACCTGAAGAAATCGCCTACGTTCATTCAGCCAATAGTGAAGCGCAGAAAAAGGAACTGTTCGGCAAAGTGCGCTCCGGGCAGATACGCGTGCTGATCGGCTCCACGCAGAAAATGGGGGCTGGCACCAATGTTCAACGGAAACTTGTGGCCTTGCACCACCTGGATTGCCCGTGGCGACCGTCAGATGATGGACGGACTTTGCGGACACATATCAAAGCGGAGCCACCTGTCAGGGTGTCTCCGCTTTTTCAAGGAAGGATGTAAGAAGTTACTTTGTGTCGGTGGGGTATCTTGATTAAATGCCTATTGCCGTCCGCAAAATGCCAGCTAAAAATTTTGTAAAAAGTCACGGGAAAATAAAGGTTCCGTTTTGGGCCTTGAAAGTTGTAGTAGGGAGTTGAGGGATATTCCCTCAATGCTCCTTGACAACTGGACACGCATTCGTCAAGTACATCAGTTCCGATGTGCGAAAGCATGAGCCACAGCAGAAGGGTACGCCATGACCCCCGCCCTACCGGGCCGAGCGAGAATACCCCCTGCAAGTGCCGGTTTGCCCCCGGCATGGCGATGACAGTCGGAATGACAATGGTACTCCCGCCCAGCCACAGCTTCACACAATGGGGGCGGCTCTGTCAGAACGGCAGTTGGGGTGAAACTCCCGTGAGGTGGTGCGGCACACCGCCGCTTGACGACTTCCCTTTGCGGGCCGGGGGGTCGGGGACAAATAGGCTTGTGGCCGCATAAAACATCCCCATTTCTCCAACAAATGCGGATTTCCTTCATCAAGCCCTGCGCACTTCATTTCGGTAGAAGCCGTCACCCTTGGACACTGTAATCAGTTCCCCTTGGGTTTCCATAGCTTGAATACGCTTGGCAATCCACCAGTCGCCGATACCCAATTGATACCGCCCCAATACATCACCGATGAGATGAGCCACCCGGAAAATTCCATCAGGGATTTGGGCACGAATGAATGGATCGTAGAAATCCTCCCCTACACTGTGCAAACGGCCATTGACAACAGCACGCAGGGGTGAATTTTCCTCTCGAAGCTGTGACCACTCCATAGCGATAGCTCTGCGGACATTTTCAGGGATTTCCCGCTCCAGCGGCAGATACGCCGCCCAGTCCCCCGGAGACAATTCCCCCCAGTTCAAACAGGACTGCACCGTATTATCTTCCAGCGGCATCCACCGGGGCATCTCTAAAGCGGTCACGGGACAATCGCAGTCCCGCAGTTGCCAAAGCACATCATAAAATCCGCACAGGGAGTAAGGCGCATTGCTATACCAAATACGCACAGCCTCGCCATGTTTTCCGCCCTCTAAAAGCCGCTCTCTGTCCCGCTGGCGTTGTTCCCAAAGCATATCCCGCTGGGCATAATCGTCCGGGTCGCAATCTGGGAGTGGGAAATCGCCCCCCAACCAAGCGGTAAGCAAATCAAACCGGGCCTTCTCCACATCAGGGCCGCTTATGGGGCCGATGTCCAATCCAACAGACGGGCATAGCACATCTCCAGGATTGCCGCCCACAGGCCGCGCCCGACGGTTCTCTTTCTCCCTCTGGGCCTTGAATTGGGCCATAACTTGGTCTTTCTCTTCCTGAGTGGGTTCTTTCTCTCCGTCACCGAAAATAAATCCAATCACCCCATCATCCCAACTGGACGGCCTGCAATGCGTGGCCATCTTCAATGTCCCACATTCACTGTCGGAAAAAACTATCTGTAACATGGTAAAACTCCATTTCAAATCAGAAGTTGTTAATCTTTATCATTTTTTCTGTAAGCTTTAATAACTTTAATAATGACAGGCTCGAATTCAAGTAAAGGTTTATCCGACGTGTTTGTTCCGTTAGGGTTCTCTATGCCAGTCACTTCATAATATTCATCGCTGTACTGTATTTTACTGTAATCAAAATCTTTTTGAATTGCCTTGACATATTCAAACGGAGTATCTATCGGTGCCACATCTATCTTTTTGCGAATTGTACTCAAGGCACCTTGCACTTCGGGCCGAACTCTCCATTCCTGTTCTTCTGGACTATTAACAAAATCCTCAAACCTTTTTTTATCCCACCAAATAATCTGTTGCAAAATGTTTGTGTTACCAGTGGCGAGTATCAGTCCCAAGAAATCGCAAAAATTACGGGCAATCGGATAGACATTGTAATCGCAGCAAGTTTCTGGGTTGACGCAGAACACCATATCTCCAAAGTCCTTAATAAAGCAGTAGTGTATGCCATTATCCCAGCCAATGATTTCCGCTCCAATGGGAGTGCAAAAATACGGTGTTTGCGCTCCAGCCTCTAAACCAATCCAGCTACCATCTATCTTCAAGTTTTTATATTTTTCATACAGTAGGTTCATTTAGATCGATACCTCCATAAAATAAAACCCGATTTAGAAATCTGCGTGATACGTTATTTCCCTTTGTCCTTCGGATGCCAGACTGCCCACAGGATGAATGCTCCCATAATCGCAACGCCCAACAGCGTCCCCACGCCGCGCATATTCCAGCTGATGCCGATGGTCGCTTCTGCCAGGACGCCCACCGCAAGGGTGATAATAGCCGCAACAATTTCCGCCCTCTATTCCTCCTATTTTTTCATCAAGCCGGTAAACTGTCATTTATATTTCTTACACTGAACACAACATCTAATCGCCTATAACCTTGTCAGCACTCCGCCCGCCATTTTGCACACACTGTCACAGAGCAGGTCAATATCCTCCCTGTTGTGGGAGGACAGCAGGATCGTCTTACCCTGGCCTCTCAGCTCCAGCAGCAGTGCCCGGATGTCTTCAACGCCCTGTTCGTCCAAGCCGTTCAGAGGTTCGTCCAAAATCAGCAGTCGTGGGTTTTCCATGACAGCCTGGGCGACCCCCAGCCGCTGTCGCATCCCCATGGAGTATTTGGACACCCGCTTGTCCTTTGCATTTCCCAGCCCGAGCTGTTCCATGCAGGTGTTCAGCCGTTCTTTGGATGCCTGGCGGTTGATAGCAGCCAGAAGCTCCAGGTTTTTCAGCCCGCTGTAATAGGGCACGAAGCCCGGCGTCTCAATCAACAGCCCCAGGTCCGGCGGGAAGTCCACATCCCGGCCCACCTGGTTTCCTGCCACAATGATCCGCCCAGCGGTGGGACGGATAAAACCGCAGATGCACTTCATCAGCATGGTCTTCCCACTGCCGTTGCGTCCAATGATACCGTGGATTTGCCCCTCCTCAAACGAAACGGAAATATCCCGCAGGATTTGGGCCGTCCCAATGGACAGGCTGACATTTTCTATTGAGATTATCGCCATATCAATCAAACTCCAACATAGAATCAAAGCTGCGCCGCTTTGCGCTCACGCAGGCCAGAACAGTCATCAGGGCGGCTCCCAACAGAAAATAGAGCCAACTCACCCACAGAGGACAGACCAGAGCGCGGAAGTAGGGGTGGTAGTGCAGCCAGGTCAGGGCATGGGCACAGGGAAAGCCCCACATCCAAGGGCTGTCCAGAATGACAAAGCCAGCCCCCACCAGCAGGAGGGCGGTGTCCGCAGCGATGCCCAGAGGCTTCACACGCAGCAGGCTTGCCGCCAGCAGGACCGCTCCCATCAGGAGCAGACAGAGAAACAGCAGGAGAAAACTCCCGGCCACCGCCGCTCCCGGCCCCATCTGCTGATAGAGATTTTTGGGCAGGAGCGTGGTGACGCTTTTCAGAGCAGCCTCCCCCAGAAGACCGGCATAATCAGTGGCAACGGCGCTCCAACCCGGGCCGGTGATCGGGGCGTAGGGCAGGGAACACAGCGCCGTCCCCAGCAGCACCGCCCCCAGGTAGGTTGCCGCCGCCATGCACAGGTACAGCATCTCTCCCAGCACCCAGTTCAGCCGGCCCACCCGGTAGAGCTGGAGCAGGAAACCCCGGCCCATCCGGGGAAAGCCGGCCATCAGGATCAGGAACCCGATAGGGAGCATGAGCAGAATCAAAGTGGAATTACACAGGGCGGCCAGAGGCTCCAGCAGGTGGAACCGAGCCCCGATCTGCCCGCCCGCCTGGGCCAGCGGCTGGACCGCCAGGGAGTGAATCAGCGTCAGCAGCACCAGCAGAATGGACATCCGGGGATTGGTCAGCCAGAGGGAATATTCCATTCTGGCGTGCAGGGCTATTTTCCTTGCGCTCATGGTCACACCCCCTTGTCCAAGCGTCGGGACATGCACAGCCGCAGCAGACCCAGCACAGCCATAGCCCCGCCAATCCAAAGCGCCAACCGCCAGGGCTGGTGGCCGGAGAAGCACTGGAATACCGAGGCGGGATAGAACATCATCACCTGAAAGGATTTCTCCAGCTCCCCACAGTCAAACAGGCGGTTGGAAAGTGTGTCCAGAAAATTACAATACGTATAGAACAGCGCAAAAGAGACGCAGAGGATAAAATAAGCGTTTTTGCTCACCCCAGCCAACAGCACCGGAAGGAGCGCCGCCACCATGCCGAAGAAAAACGCTCCCGCAAGCTGAGCCAGGACGCCGCTCCAAACGGGGGCAGAGAGCCACTGGGCCGTCTCCGCCGTCAGGCCGGGGAACAGAATCCAGCAGCACAGGCCGTACAGCCCATACCCCACCGTGACCACCAGCCCGCCGGAGAGCAGGGCGGACAGCCAGAGGCTGAGACACCGCCGGGTCACGCCGCACCGGGGAAGCAGGAGGCGCAGGTATCCGTTCCGCCGCTCCAGGCAGAAACCGGGGATGGACGGAAGGGCGGCAAGGATAGGGGCAAACATCAGGTTATAGGGGCCGATCCCGGCCAGGAACAGGTGGTAACCGGAGAGCAGGAACCGGCTTTTGATTTGCTCCGCTGGGTAAGACAGGGCCAGCTCCAGAACCGTGATACTGCGGCCAGCGTCCACACAGCCCTCCGCAGTGAAGCACAGCGCCCCGAAGAGCAGCGCCGACGCCCAAAAATCCGCATGGGCCACCGCACGGTACAGATCGGTCTTCAATAGACGGAAAAATTTCATGGCAGTCACCTGGGCTGGTTGTCCAGGATTTGAATGTCCCCGGTCAGGCAGTTCACATAGAAAATCAATTCGCGGTCCCGCCTGTCCTTGGCGTAAAAAGCCCAGTAGGGAGTGGCGTCGTAGAGATCGTAGCTGGTGCGGTAACGTTGCACCCCGCTCCGGTCGGGCAGACGGTCCCCGGTCTCCTTGTCAAAAAAGCGGTAAGTCTCCTCCGGCTGGTCGGTGCCGGTAATGTTGAGGCGGTATTCCAGGGCCACATCCCGAATCTCCTGGGAGCCGTAGCCGCTGACGGTCTGGCTGAGGATGTCACAGGCGGCGGACAGGGAGACGATCTCCTTGCAGACCGCTCCCGGCTCATACAGCTCTACCATGCCGTGGCCGCCGCCGAAGAAGTCCAGTTCGCCGTTGGGGGTCATACAGGCGGTGATGGAACACAGTTCCACATCTCCGGTCCAGTCGTTTTCCTCACTGGGGCCGGGGAGGGTAAAGGTGGAGGAATCTGGGTATTGCCTTGCCACATCAGAGATGGGGACTCCGTTCCAGCAGGTCTGATAGGTTACCTTGGCATACTTCTCCCCATCCTCACCGGCGCAGACATACAGATACTTGGGCCGCAGAGTGGTCTGGAGATTTGTCTGGGACAGCCAGTCCGCCGCGAACCGCTCCGCCTGTTCTACCAACGGACCGTTCTCGCCCACATCATCCACGTTTATGTTATAGCTGTGATCCAGCAGTCCGGGGTCTTGGAAATAATGCGCCCAGCCCTTGTCCTTGGCGTACATGACGGTCCCAGTACACCAGACCGCCGCATACCAGCCGTCTCCATCCTCTCCCATCTGGTCGAAAATGGAGGAAAAGGCGTAGGCGTAGGTGTCGTCCCAGCGGGATACAGATTGATCGTCCCAAATTTCGTCGGGAATCCACCAGCGCATCAGCTTGTCTCCGTACTCCAGGTCGAAGCAACCCACCTCCCGGAGCGTACAGCGGGCCAGGTCTTCCGGTACAGAAATGGAGATTTCCCCCTGACGGAAGGTCAGGTTCTCATAGGTTCCCGGTATGAAGCTGGAAGCCTCAGCCGCCGCCTGGTCCAGAGGGGTCAGGTCGGGGCCGGTCTGCGTCCCACAGGAGGGCAGAAGCAGCAGAACCGCCGCCAGCAACAGGGCAATTTGTCTTTTCATGGTCAACTTCCTCTCGTAGTCAGGCCGGTGTCATAGAAGGAATCCAGGATCATCAACAGCCGCTGAAGATCTGCCGGGGAACGGGTGTAGTCCTTGATACTGGCCTTGGGTTCCCAGTCAGCGCCGTTGGCGGCGTTGTACTCCTCCACCAGAGCGGGCAGGACCGTCTCGTTCACGCCGTCCAGCATCATCCCGATGTTGACGGTCATACTCAGTTCTGGGGAATCCCCGTAAGCGGGACGCTTGAACAGTGAGTCCTCCAGATTGTCCACCAGCGCCAGGGTAAGGAGATTATAGCAGGTCACAAGACTGAGTTGTTCGTCTGTGGGCCGTTCCGCCGACTCCAGTGTACATTCATAGGGGTGCTTGCTGGTTTGCGAACTGATGGTATAACTGCCCAGACGGTCAGGGAGGTGCAGAATTTCCGCAATGCGGGACAGGGCGGCGAGGTCGTCGCAGTGAGGGGCGCGGGCATCCATCAACTCCAGAGCCAGTGGGGAGATTGCACCCCGTTCTGCCACACCAGTTGCCCGGACCTTCCGCCCAGCCATACCTCCTGCACTCCCTTCAGGGGGATTTCCAGCTCAGTGTCTCCGCTGGAATACAGGGGCGATACCAGCACGTCTCGGGCGTAGATGGAGGTGATGCCGTTCTCCGTCTCCACGTGCCAGCTATGGAAGGCATTGCCAGACCCTACCGACATCAGGGACAAGTGAAGAGTATCCTCTACCACCGCGAACAAGTCTGGATGGAGCTGACCTGTAGGAAGAATGGTTGGCATAGACATTATACAAGCCTCCTTTCTATGAGTTTGAAATGAATGACCGGTTTTTTGTAGTAGACCTGTAGGCTGTGCTTGGTGGATCGTTCTAATAAAAATCAAGGAATCATGTGTATAACAGGTTTCAGACACTATGCCTGCATATCCACGCCCTGCCGGTAGCCGTCCAGGATGCTGGTATCAAAGGGCTTGCCCCAGTCCCAGTTGGGGTCCTGCTGGTGGACGTACTCGCCCA
>OFGQ01002456.1_pt1 | contig 10501 bp, 6 predicted proteins | sample 1521791 | NCBI WGS metagenome assembly OFGQ01 (sample SAMEA3504116, study PRJEB24116) | mouse gut metagenome | biome: mouse gut; feature: mouse-associated habitat; material: faeces | place: Denmark | collected 2011 | reverse complement strand
TGCCCGCGGATGCCGCCGGGACTATGAGGAATCCGCGCCGGGAAAAGTGTGCTACACCTTTGCGGAGCTGATGGACGCCCTGGCTGCAAAAGATTTTGAGGCGGAAAAGGTGGAACAGTATGTGGAACATCATTTTGACTATATCGACAGTGGTGCCGCGGACCGTGTGATCGACTGGATTGTGAAGGATGAGCTGCCAGAAGATCTGCGCAGGGAGATTGAAGCGCAGGAGGCGGATATGCTGTATATGGAGACACTTAATTTTACACCGGAGCTGATCGGTGAGAAGGTGGATTCGAGGATCCGGATGCTGGAGCGCGAGGTGGAAAAGGCGCATTCAGAGGAGGAATAGAATGGGGATGAATATCGCAGTTATTTTTGCCGGCGGCAGCGGTGTGCGGATGGGGGCCGGCGTTCCGAAGCAGTTTCTGGAGATCAACGGGAAGCCGATCATTGTTCACACGCTGCAGCTGTTTCAGTTTCACAGTATGATAGACAAAATTTATCTGTCCGTGCTTAAGGATTTTATTCCGTATATGGAGGATCTGACGGAAGAGTACCGGCTGAAAAAAGTAGCCCGGGTGCTTCCGGGAGGCGAGACGGCGCAGGATTCCATTTATAACGCGCTGAAAGTGGCTGAGGCGGAGAATCCGGAGGATTCCATTGTGCTGATTCACGATGGTGTGCGGCCGTTTGTCTCCTACGATGTGATCAGCAGGAATATTGAGGGTGTAAAACAGAATGGAAATGCGATCACCTGTACATCCTGTTATGAGACCATCCTCATCAGCGGGGACGGGAAGCAGGTGGAGGATGTGCCGTTCCGGAAAGAGACGTTTGCGGCACAGGCGCCGCAGAGCTTTTATTTAAAGGATATTATCGCGGCGCATGACGCGGTCCGCGCGCGGCCTTCCCGCTATGAGAACATGGTGGATGCCTGCACGATCATACGCAGCCAGAATATACCGGCGCATATGGTAAAGGGAAACCGTGGAAATATCAAGGTCACGACGCCGGAGGATGTCTATATGTTCCGGGCGTTGCTGCAGTATAAAGAAAATGAACAGGCATTTGGATTCGGGATCACGGACCATATCGAGGCCCGGATGAGCCGCGCCAAAGAGGCGGGACCGTGTGAAGGGTAATCCGGGGCATGGAGGGACAGATGGAGAAAATAATAGAAAGTCCGGATAATGATATTTTACAGGAGGATCTGGAGCTGCTGGCGCAGAGCGGCCTGCCGGCAGCAGAACTGAACAATTCTTCTGTGTTTGTGACAGGCGCGACCGGTCTTCTGGGCTCGCAGACCGTTAAGGCGCTTGCCTGCCTGAACCGTGTGAAGAATGCCGGAGTCAGGGTGACTGCGTTTGTGAGATCGCGTGAGAAAGCGGAAGCTGTTTTCGGGGAGCTGCTGCGCCGCGGGGACGTGGAGCTGTGCACAGGGGATGTGAGCAGGCCCATTGCGTATTCCGGCAGTGTGGATTATCTGATTCACGGCGCAAGTCCGACCAGTTCCAGATATTTTGTGACGAATCCGGTGGAGACGATCACGACAGCGCTTGACGGGACCAGACATGTGCTGGAATTTGCGCGGGAAAAGCAGGTAAAAGGTGTGGTATACCTGTCCTCCCTGGAGGTCTACGGCACGCCGTCGTCCGACAGCGGTCTGACAGGAGAGCACGATTATGGCTATCTGGATCCGCTGAGCGTACGCAGCAGCTATTCCGAGGGAAAGCGCATGGCGGAGTGCCTCTGTGTTTCTTATGCAAAACAGTACGGAGTTCCTGTGAAGATCGCGCGGCTTTCCCAGACATTTGGAGCCGGGGTAGATTACGATGACGGCCGGGTGTTTGCGGAGTTTGCGAGATGCGCGCTGGAACAGAGAGATATTGTGCTTCACACTGCGGGGAGAACGGTTCGCAGCTATTGTTATACCAGGGATGCCATAAGCGGGATTTTGTATATTCTGCTGAAAGGAGAAGCCGGGGAGGCCTATAATGTGACGAATATGGACACGGCAGTCTCCATCCGTGGGATGGCGCAGCTGGTCTGCGACACGATCGGGCAGTCGCGGATCAAAGTCGTCGTGGATATTCCGGAGGATGTGGCCTCGTTCGGGTATAATCCCGAGATGGTGATACGTCTGGACAGTACGCGGCTTGGAGGGCTTGGATGGCGGGCGGAAGTGGGACTGGAGGAGATGTACCGGAGGATGACGGCGGGTGGTTTCAGAAAATAAGCCGGATGGGAGGAACGACTGCACATGGGTGAGAAGAAAAAGGATACGTCGGAACGGCTGAAAGGATATTATGACAGGGCGCGCTGCTGGATGATCCGGCATTTCTGCCCTGTAAAGAAAAATAAAGTTGTTTTTTCACAGTTCGGGGGAAAAGGATACGGCTGCAATCCCAGGGCGATCTGTGACGAGTTTTTAAAAAGGAATGAATCGTACGATCTGGTGTGGATTCTGGGGAAAAGTATGGACCGGGAAAGAGCGGGAGTCCCGGACGGTGTGCGGACGGTGACGGGAGACGAGGTTCTGCCGGAGCTTCTGACGGCGAAGGTGTGGGTGAACAACATTCACTTTAATGTGCTGATTGAGCGCGGTCTTGTAAAGCGAAAGCAAACGATCTATCTCAACACGTTTCATGGCGGGATCACGCTGAAAAATGAGGGAAAGGACAAGCACAACTATAGCGAAACACAGGAGCTTAGTGTGAAAGAGCAGATGTACCGCCGGGACGCGGAATTTGTCGATTATATCACCAGCGGCTGTGACATGGAGAGGCACGTCCTTGAGGAATTTTTCTACGGAAACGGTGAAATAATAAAACTCGGGGATGCAAGAACAGATATTCTGGTCAACGGTTCGCCGGAGACAGAACAGAAAGTGCGGGCTTTTTACCAGATTCCGGAGGGCACCAGGCTTGCGGTTTATGCGCCCACGTTTCGCACCGATATGAAGCTGAAGTGGTATGATATGGATTATGAGGGGATTCTCGACTGTCTGGAGGCTGAGTACGGCTGTCCCTGGGTGATGCTTATACGGCTTCACCCGCGGATTGCCAGCAAGTCAAAGAAACTTGTGCCGCATACGCCGCGTTTTCTTGACGGAAGCAGATATATGGATATGCAGGAGCTGTCCGTGGCCGCTGATCTCATGATATCGGATTATTCCTCGGTGATCACGGATTTTATGCTGTCAAAAAAACCCGCGTTTATGTATGTGCCGGACCTGGATTATTATATCGAATCGCGGGGCATGTATTTTACGATGGAGGAGCTGCCGTTTCCCTATGCCAGGACCACGGAGGAGCTGGCCGGCTGTATCCGGAATTTTGACAGGGAGGATTATGTCCGCAGGGTGGATGCGTTTATCGAAAGGCTCGGTTATATTGCCGACGGAAAGTCCTCGGAGCGAATTGTGGATTTCCTGATAGAAAAAATGAAATAAGGCGGGTCGGGGAAACGGATGAAAGCTGCAGCATGGCTGTTCTTCCGGCAGGATGATGGCTGTGCCGGAATGCGGGAGGAAAAGGAGGGACACATGAAAAAAGTAATCACGTACGGAACATTTGACCTGCTCCACTACGGGCATGTGAATCTGCTGCGCAGGGCAAAAGAGCAGGGGGATTATCTGATCGTGGCGCTGTCCACGGACGAATTCAACTGGAAAGAAAAGCAGAAGGTGTGCTATTTCAATTATGAGAAAAGGAAACAGCTTCTGGAGGCGATCCGCTATGTGGATCTGGTCATTCCGGAGGAGTCCTGGGAGCAGAAGCTTTCGGATGTCCGTGAATTTAAAGTGGATATTTTTGTGATGGGAGATGACTGGGAGGGAAAGTTCGATTTTCTGAAAGAGCACTGTGAGGTGATCTATCTGCCGCGCACTCCGGAGATATCCACTACACAGATTAAGGAGAACCTGAAGAAAAAAGAATAGAAACAGACGGGGGCGGCAGATGATCTCAAAGTGCAGAAATATCTTTAACAGGCTTAAGGGAAAGGCGCCCGTGACCGGCAGAATTGTATATCTGGGAAACGGGGCGGCGGGGATTCTGCCGGATGTATTGCGGGAACATCCGCAAATCCGGTGCAGAAAGCCGGAAGCGGGAGCGCTTTCGCCTTCCCTGGAACAGGATGTGGGAGGGGCAGATGCAGATTGCAGGCTGCCCTCTCTCTTTTTTCATGAGGAAGGCGCTTTTACGGGATACCATGCCAGGGCTAAGCTGGATGGAAACTGGAAATGGTACGGAGAGGACGGAAACTGGTACAGCAGCAGTGAGCTTGCGGCGGATCCCCTCCGCAGAAAACGCCTTTTAACCCCGGACGGGGGGGGCATCAGGGACTGCTTCTGCGGGAGCGGGACTGTATATCTGGTGGCGCAGTGGCGCAGTCATAAGACCGGCGGGAATATGGACGCGGGATATCCGGTGTTTTGTCACACCCTGATGGCCCACGCGCTGGGTGGAATAGATGGAAAGTGCTATACAAATACGAGGGAGGCGCTTGAACGCTCCTATGCGGGCGGATACCGGTATTTTGAGGCGGATGTGGCGCTGACGGAGGACGGTCATCTGTGTTTAAGCCACGGCTGGGATGAAAAATCCTGCCGGACCACGGGCATGGCGTATCAGCCGGAGTTTGAGCATATGACGTGGGAGCTGTTCCGGAAGCAGAGGATCTTCGGCATGCACGTGATGGATGTGAGGGAACTGAGAGCATTCATGGAGGCGCATCCGGATACTTATTTTGAAATTGATTCACACAGGACAAACGCGGCGGAAAAGATCAGAGCCCTTCTGGAAGCATTTTCATATGATGAGGCGCTGCTTGGAAGACTTCTGATACAGGCAGAAAGCCGGAAGATTTTTAAGGAGATCGATGCAGTTTATCATTTCAGGAATTATCAGCTGATCCTTGGAAAAGAATGGCTGGAAAAGCTGGAGGAAGGGATCAGCTTTGCGCTGGAAAAAGGGATTGTGACGATTGCAATGCGGCAGGCGCTGTTTGACAGGGTAACTGTCCGGACGCTGCGGGAGGCTGGGCTTAATGTGATGGCCTATACAATAAAAGAGGACCGGAAACGAAGCCGTGAGCTTCTCGCCATGGGCGTGAATACGATCTGTACGGATTTTGTTAAACCGGAAGATATTTCAGGAAATCCGGTTGCGGCAGAGCAGATATAGTGCTACAATGAGGCGGTAACAGAGACTGATAATTCAGGAAGGGAGTAAGAGCATGAAAAGAGCAATTGCTTTTATCCTGGTCATGGGGCTGACCTTTTGCCAGGGTGCGGAATTGTGTCTGGCTTCCGGTGTGAGTACGGAAGCAGTGGGACAGGTGTCCGGGGGGACAGAAGATTCTGTTTCACAGGATATGCCGGATACGGAGACACCGGAGGATAAGGCTGGTGCAGAGAATGCCGGGGCTTTGCCTGAAGAGGAAGAGCCGGGGATGAACGAGGCGGATAACACGAATCCGGGAAGTGACGGCACGGAAGCGGCGGTAAATACAGAAATGCCGTCCGGTACAGAGTCGCCGGAGGGAACTGGGACACAGGAGAATACAGAACAGATAACACCGTCCGGGAATACGGAGAGCACGGAGACAGCGGGGACGCCGTCGGGAAGCACGGAAGCGGCGGACAGTGAGGGACCAGCGGGAACGAATCAGAATATGGCTCCCGTGCTGCCGGAGCAGGAAGCAGTCACGGCGGAGACAGAGGAAGAGCTGCCTGTTTTTGAAGAGGAAGCCAGAGTACTTATGGAAGGACAGTCCGTGATCACGGTTCAGGCGGCAAACGGGGCGGATATAGCGCAGGCGCTGGACGATGCTCTTGAGCAGGCGAGGGACACTGCGACAGCGGAAGCGCCGGTGACTGTCAGAGTGCCGGCCGGATCCTACACGCTCAGTTCCAGATCACGGATTTACAGCAATACGATACTGGATTGTACCGGTGTTACGTTTAAATATACCGGGGCGACCGGAAATATGCTGATGCTGGGGACAAACGGAAGCTATAAGGGGCAGGATAACTATAATATGAGCGAGGCCTGCAAAGGATACGGCGGTTTTGAGAATATCACAGTCAGGGGCGGCGTGTGGGAAGGCAATAAGAGCAATACCGGCACACTGATCCGTCTGGCGCACGCGACAAATGTAACGCTCGAAGGCGTATCATTGGTGGGCGGCGGCTGCGCGCATCAGATCGAGGTCGCAGCAATCGACGGTTTTTATGTGAGAAACTGTACATTCAGGGATTTTGGTGTTTCCAGAGCGGACGATCCGGACAAGCAGGAGGCGCTGCAGCTTGATATTGCCTGCAGCTCTGACGTGTTTAAGGATATTTATGAGGACGGTTCCGTGATGAAAAATGTGGAGATCACGGGATGTACTTTTGCAAACGTACCGCGCGGTGTCGGAACACATACGATGCTCCACGGCGCATATCATGAGAACATTAAGATTAACGGGAATACGTTCACCAATGTGACGGAGGAGGCAATTGTAGGCCTGAATTACTACAACTGCGAGATTAAGGATAATAAGATCACGGACTGCGGCGCAGGTATTCTTTTTCAGTTCTTTAAGTCCGCCGATAAGACAACGGGGAATACACCGTCTGTCTACACGACCATTTTTGACGGACAGACACCGTACAGCGGCACAGTGCGCCATGACGCGAATACTGTGATCAGCGGCAATAAAATTTCGACGAAGTATGCTCCGACCTGTGACGAGATCCAGGGTATCTGGGTGTACGGCGTGAATCTGACAAAGAGTTCCAAAGGCGGAGACGGAAAGACGCTTCCGAAGGGAGATTACTACATAAGCAATGTCACCGTGACCGGAAATACGATCACGACAGCGGGACACGGAATTCACCTGACCAATGCGAGAAACTGTCCGGTAAGCGGAAACAGCATCTCGGGAAGAGGCGCGGACGCAAAAGATTCCAATGCCGATAAATATGACGGTATTATGATTGCAAACGGGTCTGCCGGCGGAGAGGTGACAAACAATACCATCAGCAGCATGCCGCGAAACGGAATCTTTGTGATGGAGGAGGCCGGTGCGACGGCGGTATCCGGCAATACGATCACAGACTGTACATGGGCAGGCGTCAACGTCTTTGACAAGAGCAGTGTGGCGGGGGGAATCACCTCTAATACCATTACAGGCGCTAAGCACGGCGGTGTGATGATCAGCACGGACAGCACCACCGGCGATATCAGCGGTAACACAATCACTTCCGTCAGCGGAGAAGCGGGAATTACGGTATTTAAGAAGAGTACCACGGGCAGCATCAGCAATAACACAATTACGGATATGGGAAAAGAAGATGGCGGGAATAAGTACTGCCATGGAATCAAACTGACAACGGACGCGACCTGCGGTTCGATTTCCGACAACCGGATTCTGAAAAATACCGGCGCGTACGCAGCGGCAAACGGAATTCTTCTGTTCAGCGGTTCCGCAGCGAGTGGCTCCATTACGGGGAATACCATCGGAAAGACGGCGGATATAGCGCTCTCTGTTTCCACGAATTCAAAGGTTGGAGGAGAGATCAGCGGCAATAAGATTACCGATACGGCAAAGAGCGCAATCTTTGTGTACAAGTCCAGCAGCGTAGGCGGAGATATCAAAAACAATACGATCAGCAACGCGAAGGAGAGCGGGATCTACCTGACGGGAGACGTCAAAGTAAAGGGAAGCGTTTCTTCCAATACAATCACTTCCGTGGGCGGGAAAGGTATTTATGTGTACAACAAGTCCACAGTGAAAAATATTCAGAAGAATACGATTAAAAAGGCGAAGAGCCAGGGAATCAATCTTGCGAGCATGAAGAATAAGATTACCATTTCAGGTAATAAGATTTCCAGCGGTTCTGATATCGGAATTATTATCCAGCCGGGCAGCACAAAATATGTGGCGACGGTGAACAAAAACACGATTGCAGGCAACAACAAGACGTCAGGCATACGTATTATCAACGGAAACGTGTCGATTGCCGATAATAAGATTTCCAAAGTAAATATCGCTGTTTTCGCCAGCAAGGGTGTAAAAGGCTCCATCTACACGAACGATTACGGCAGCAAAGTGAAAGTAAGTCAGGGTGGAGAAAGTCGGCGATCCTGCCATGAAGCCTGTCAATGTCAAGAGAGCAAAGTCTTCCGCAAAGAAGAAAGCGACGGTGTCATGGACAAAAGTATGGGGTGTGACCGGATATGAGATTCAGTGTTCCACAAAGAAGAATTTCTCCTCCGGCATCAAGTCGGCGACAGTGAAAAAGAATACTGGTTCCGGGACGGTCACGAAGCTGACATCAGGTAAGACGTATTATGTGAGAGTCAGAAGCTACCAGAAGTGCGGCAGCGTAAATGTATACAGTGATTTCGGAAAGACAAAGACTGTAAAAGTAAAATAAGCAGGAGATAAGCGTGACGCATATAAAAACCGGCTGCCACCGCAGCCGGTTTTTTGTATCACAGGAGCGAATCAGCGTGAGTGCGGCAGGCCGCGCTCTTTTTAAATGTGAATCTGTGTGGTATGACAGGGAAAATTGAATTACGGGAGGAAAAGAGTATGAAATTCAGGCAATACCGTATACTGGCAGCGACTGTATTTTTATGTGGGGGACTGCTGATTTCAGGCAGTGTTCCGCTGGCTGCAGCGCAGAATATGGCGGAACTTCCGGTAACAACGATGGGGGACACAGAGGCAGACAAACCATCGGTGCAGACGCGGGAAAGCGCATCGTTTTGCCCGGAGGAGGAGAGCAGTCCGGAGATGATACCGGAGGGAACATCCCTCAGAATGGATGTGGCCGGGACAAATCAGGTGGTTGTGAAGGTGACGGGCAAAGATATCGCTGAGAGGGGAGCTTATCACGCAGTGCAGGAGGCCCTGGACCTTGCGCGTGCGAATGCGACGGAGGCTGCGCCGTACAGAGTTGAGATCGAGCCGGGTTCCTACACGCTGGAATACGGTCTTCACATATACAGCAATACCTATCTGTATATGCAGGGGGTAACATTTCATCTGAGTAAGGGCTCCAGTGCGAATATGCTCAAAGTAGGCGATATTGAGGATACGCAGACGGGATATTATTATAAGAATATCACGCTGGAGGGCGGCGTGTGGAATGAGAACGGAAACGGCAATACCTGTCTTAAGGCGGCTCATGTCTCAGGGTTTGCGATGCTGAACCAGACGCTGATGAATGTAAAGGACGGACACCTTGTGGAGCTTGCCGGCGCAGAAAATGTCACGATAAAAGGCTGTACCTTTAAGGATCAGACACTTAAGAGCGGCGCAAAGAGCCAGACATTTGAGGCGGTACAGATTGATATTCTGCAGAAGGAACATTTTACCGGATATCGCCTTGAGGAGCTTCCGATCCGAAATATTGTATTTGAGGGATGCACTTTTACGAATGTTCCGCGTGGAATCGGGAGCCACACGGCGGTGTTAAACAGCCAGGTGGACAATGTGAAGATCACGGGGTGCACGTTTTCTAAAATAAAAAGCGCCGCAATCCAGAGCATGAACTGGAAAAACTGTGAGATTTCCGGAAATGTGATCAAGGATGGACCGCGCGGTATTGCGATTTATTCTATCCGCGACGGCGGCACGTTTCTGGCATCGGAAATTGCGAAGGAAGGGGGGATCCCCTCCGGCACGAAGAATTCTTATGTGGAGCCGGCCGGGGATCAGAATATTGTAATCCGGGATAATACCATCACGTGCAGCGGAAAGGATCCGTATCTGGATTATGGCAATTCCGGTATTTCCGTTATGGGAATCCACTTTAAAAAAGCGACAAAGCAGGGCGACGGCAGCGGAACGATTCCGGCCGGAAATTATTTTGTCAGCGGGGCAGTGGTGTCCGGAAATAAGATCAGCACGGACGGGTTTGGCATCCGCCTTATGGACACGAAAAATTCCACGGTGGAGAACAATCAGATCCGTTTTGTGAAGAGCAGTTACAGCAAGGATATGCTTCACGGTATTCATCTGTTTGCGGAGAGCACAGGCAACCGGATTGACGGGAATGTTATTACGAAAACCGGATCAAATGGCAGCGGTATTCTGCTCAGCGAAGGATCTTCCGCGACGTCGGTCAGCCGGAACCGGATCGTTTCGCCGAAAGGGTTTGGCATCAGCGTCGATAATGCTTCCGCGGATATTGTGAACAGGAATAAAATAACCTCCCCTGCATATCACGGCATTATCGTCTATCAGAAGGGCACAGCCGGAGTCATCGGGGAAAATGTGATTACCTCTGGAAAACAGAGCGGGATTGTGATCGCCAGCCTGAAACAGAATCTTGAGATTTCAGCCAATAAGATTTCGAAGTGTAAGGAAAATCTGGTTTATGTGAATGCGGACACACAGAAATATACGGTAAATCTTGCAAAAAATACTCTTACCGGAAATGCCGGTATTTATGGTATTTTTGTGAACAGCGGCAGGGCGGATATCACGGAGAATACGG
>OFGQ01002453.1_pt1 | contig 10508 bp, 19 predicted proteins | sample 1521791 | NCBI WGS metagenome assembly OFGQ01 (sample SAMEA3504116, study PRJEB24116) | mouse gut metagenome | biome: mouse gut; feature: mouse-associated habitat; material: faeces | place: Denmark | collected 2011 | reverse complement strand
CCGGCTTTTCTTGTTACTAACGTGTTACAAGTTCAATATTAAACTTCGTCAATTATAGTTCTGATAAAATCAATCAGGGTATCAAGGGCGGATAAATCTTTTTCAGGTAAATAATACTGTCCGTGACCTTCCAACTGTTCAATAGCGGTTTTGATTTCTTCAAGATTTTCAAATTGATTCATGATTACATTTCCTTTCTTTGCACCAATTCAAGGGCGGTTTTGAGTTCATCCAAAGTCTTGTGATTATAGACCCGGTTCCCCGTGTCCTTGGAAACATGGCCCATGATCATGTCAATACACTTCCGGTTTGCCCCGGCGCTGTCCAGCAGACTTTCAAAGGTGTGGCGGCAAGAATGGGGTGTTCCGGGGATGTTAAAGCGTTCAGTCAAGTCTTTCCAAATCACCCGGTATTGGGATTCTGAACACCGGTGGCCGTCATACTGGATCAGATATTCCCCGCCTTCCGCCATTCGGGCTTCCACCATGGGCCGGATCAGGGAGTGGATCGGAACCACCCTGTTTTTCCCCGCCGCCGTTTTGGTGCCGCCCTTCATGGTTCCGGCTTCCAAGTCAACATCTTCCGGGGTGAGTGCCAGCAGTTCAGAGATACGCCACCCGGAATAAATAAAAATCAGGACGCTATCAACCCACGGTTCCCCGGCGTGGTTCCATAGCGTTTCCACTTCCCCAGGCGTGAACACAGTCCGGGACGTGGGCGGGGCCGCTGTGCTGGTGAGCAGATCAGAGTAACAGCGGGTTATAATGTCCAGTTCCAAAGCGAATTTGTCAAGGTGTGTCCAAAGGTTCTTGATCGCCCCCTGTGTTGCATAGGAACGCCCACAATTATCAATGGTATCTTGCATTTCAAACGCTTTGATTTCCTTATAGGGCCGATTCAAGAGGGCTGAACAGTGCTTGAACGCCGCACGCAAACTGTCCTGGTTGGCCTTGCCCAGCTTTGGAGCCTTCTTTTCCAGCCAGAGAGAATAAAGCCCCTGAAGGGTGATTTTGGCCCGGTCAATATCCCAGGGGTTGGCGTTGTATTGGGCCAGCAAAGCAAGCCCTTCTTCCCTGGTTGCCGCATATCCAACGATGGTGAAGCCCCCGCCCTCTTTGGATTTCCGCACAACATACGGGCGGCGGCGCTTGCCTGACAGCTTGCTTATACTGCCGTAATTGTTGGGGAGTTTGATAATTATCACCTGTCCCTTTCAAAAATGGTTGCGTTGAACCAAGGGCAGGTGCTATAATGTACCTGTCCACCCCTGATTCTTTGGTAGGTTTCTTGCGGTGGTAGCTTTCGGAATCCCTACGGTTGCCGCCGTGGGGATTCTTTTATTTTGCCCTCTACGGGCCGTTCTGCGGCGTTTGCGCCGTTGGTAGTGTCTCTATACCCCCTTCCCCATAACCACGCTATATGGCCCGCCTGTGGGCTTGTGGCGGGGTTATTTCTTTTGCTGTTCCTCTTCAAGAATGCGCCGCTGTTTTTCTACTGCATTGTCAACCATTTCCTTCAATTCTGGCGTTAGTGTTATGCTGTCAACATCTACGTCTTCAGGGGGAATGGTGTAATTTGCTTGTGCTGTGGCTATTCCCATCAATAGCCCATGCCGATACCGTTCTAACTGTGATTCAATATCCATTGGATATTGTTCAGTAGGCTTGTCACGCATTTCTTCTACAAGCCTGTTTGCATATCCAAGGAGAGCAGAGCGGGCAGGATCATCCAGCTTAAGAAACAGATCAATTATTTTTTGGTCAATTTCTGATAGTTCGTGTTCATCGGAAGAAACTTCAGCACGCAATGCCGCCAACTTTTCCGGGCCTAATTGCTGGTCAATTTCTTCAAGCCAAGAATTGTCTGCCAAATCCCGCAAATGAACCCCCAGGGCTTTAGCTATCTTCAGCAAGGTTTTTTGGGTAGGGTTGCCCCGATTGGATTCATAACGCCGAATTGCAGAATCAGCCATACCGCAAAGTTCACCAAGTTCTTTTTGGGTAAGTCCACGCTCCATGCGTATAGCACGAATGCGATCACCGACTTCCATTGAAATCACCTCCATTTTAAGAATAGCACGTTTACCCCCAAATGTCCAGAACAAAAAAAATCTATTTTGGCCGTTGACAGAACAAATAAAATCTGCTATATTATAGACAGAACATAAAAGTTCTTTAACGGAACATAAAAAATCTAATCGCCAAAATGGAAAGGAGAGCCGCCCACCGTGTATATCGTGGAATGGTGTGACCACACGGGCCAACTGAACCAGCGGGCATTTGACACCAAGGAGGATGCCGAATTGGAAGCCGAAAGCCTGGAAGAACAATTTGATTACGTTGCGATTATCGCAGAATTGGAGGTATGAACATGAAGTATTTTGTTATCGCCACCCATTGGGATGAAGAAAAGAAGGCCCAAGTCAAGTACATTGCCGGGGAGTTCAACAACTTTGCAAATGCAAACATTTTCAAGAACGCCTATAACGAACACTATTCCACTGATGCTGTGATCGTTGACGATTTCACGATTATCAACCACTAAGCCGAAACGGGCCGGAAGGCCCGTCCACCGGAACCGCCCCACCGGTGCTGATGATGGCAGGGCAGAAAAGTTCAAATGCAGGAGGAAGAAAAGATGAAATTTACGCATTATGTAGGGTATTTTTTGAACCCGAAAGATCGTACCAAGTTTACAGTTGTTGCCGCTTTGACTGATTCCACCGCCGCTTATATTCTTTTGGATGAATTGAGAAAGGCTGATAGCTTCTATGAACTTCTGCCTGGACATGATGTAACCGGACGTGAACTTGTCGATCAAAAGGGTGCAAGAATCAAACCGCAATAATTTCCCCACCTGATGATGGCCCGTTGGTTCCGGGCCGAAACAGCGCCCCGGCGCTGTCGTGGGAAACCACAAAGCACCTTGAAAATTAACATACTGACAAGAAAGCGAGGTTAAACCATGCGCATTGATCCTAAAAAAATGGAACTGTACCTTGCCCGGGCGTGTATGTCTGAAACAGACTTGCGGAACGGAACGTCCCCGCAAACGCTGTTGCGGATTCGGCGGGGTATGGAAGTCAAGCCTAAAACGGTGGGCCGCATTGCCCGTGCGTTGGGCGTGGATGTAACTGACATTATCCAGGATGCCACGGCAATGGCGGATAATGCCAACTGACAGGGATTCCGAAAGCAAAATTGGCAAAAAAAAAGAGGTGATGCAATTTGACCAATGAAGCAACCGGCTTCGGCCCCATAGCGGCGGAATATGCCGCCTTGGGTTTGCCCGTGTTCCAACTGGAAATCCAGGGCAAGAAAGCCGCTGTGATGAAGTGGCAAGAAACCGCTACCACTGATCCTGCTGTGGCCCTGAAGCTGTGGGAGGGCGAAACCAACAGGCTTTTCAACATCGGCGTTAAAATGGGCGGCGGGATCGTGGCTATCGACCTGGACAAGCCCAAAGCAGACGGGGAGCCGGACGGGGAAGATTCTCTGATGGAGTACGCCGCCCAGCATGGGGGAGAAATCCCGCCCACCTGGACATTCCAGACAGGGCGGGGCGGTAAACAGCTTCTATTCCGTACCGATGCACCTATCGGGAATTTTGTTGGTATACTCCCCAACGTGGATGTAAGGGGCAACGGCGGCTATTCCATGTTCCCGCCCAGCATACACCCCAACGGGAACCCTTACATATGGCTGGAAAGCCAAAACCCTTCAGCTATGCCGGACGGCCCCGCCGATCTCCCGGCCTTCCTGTTGGAACTGCTGACAGCAAAGCCAGACACCGGCGCACCGTTTGAACTGCCTGACAAAATCCCCAGCGGTGAACGAAATTCAACCTTGTTCAAGATGGCTTCCAGCTTGCGGGCGCAAGCGTACACAGAGCCAGAAATATTGGCAACCCTGACCGCCGTAAACGCTGGACGCTGTGATCCCCCTCTCCCTGATAAGGAGTTGGAAACTATCTGTGGTTCCGTGGGCAAGTATGAACGGGGAAGCGGTTCAAAGCGTGTTCAAAAAGTTCAGGAATTGGAAGTACAATCCGCCCGTGAACTTCAGGAAGAACAGCTTCCGCCCATTAAATGGGTAGTGGTTGAAATGATCCCCCAGGGACTTGCCCTGTTAGCGTCCCCGCCCAAATACGGGAAAAGCTGGTGGGTGCTTGATCTTTGTCTATCCGTTTCCACTGGTGATCGTTTTATGAACCACGGGACAGAAAAAACAGAGTGCCTATATCTTGCTTTGGAGGATAGCAAAAACCGCCTTCAGGATCGTATTAACCGCCTGACCTACCACGCCCCAGCCCCGTATGGGTTTCGGTATGCTATACTCTCCGAAAACTTGGACAACGGACTAATTACCCAGCTTGAACAATATATCACTAAATTTCCCAAAACCGGCCTGATTGTTATTGATACGCTTCAAAAGGTCAAAGGTGAGATTAAAAACCGTGAAAGCGCCTATTCGGACGATTACCGGCAAATGGGCCAGTTGAAGCAGTTTGCGGATCAATACTCCATCTGTATTTTGGTAGTTCACCACCTGAAAAAAGGCAAGGGTGACGGGGATGTATTCGAGCGTATTTCCGGCACTAACGGAATTTTCGGTTCCGTTGATACTGCTATCGTGATGCAGAAGGCAAGCCGCACCGAAAAGGAAACAACCCTTCACATTACCGGGCGGGATGTTGTAGCGGATGATATGGTAATTGAGTTTAACCCGGATTCGTGCCGGTGGGAATGTAAAGGTTCCGTTGATGAAGTCGAAGAACGGCGGTTGGCCTTGGAGTATGAAAATGATCCTGTAGTGCAGACAGTTAAAAAACTGCTGACAGATTCGGAAACCCTGACTTGGAGCGGGACGGCTTCAGAACTATTCAAACTTTGCATTGAAGTAACAGGTAAGCCCCCGGACAAATCGCCGGATTCCCTTGGGCGAAAGATTAAGACAACCGCAAAAATGCTATACTTGCGGGATCAGATTCTATACTATCCACCCGGCAAGAATGGTGGAGCCTATGGCAGGAAGCACACTTTTCAAAAATGGCGTTAAAGTGTGTTCCCACACAACTACCGTTACTTGTGTTGTTATGTGTTACTTGTAAGAGACTTTTAACACAAGTAACAGAGTAACACATAGGTGCATATTCCCCCCGGCAAGCCTTGAAACGCTAATTTCTTCCCAGAAAGGTGGTGAAACCTGATGAAAGAAAGCAAGTGGTGTCCTATGGCGGCAAACTGCGATATGCCCCACTGTGAGCAGGAAGGTTGCGCATGGTGGATCAATGGCCGCTGTGCAATCGTGGCGATTGCCGAAAACCTGAAGAAGCTGGACAAGCCCCAGGCCCAGCAGTAAAAAGGCCCCCATGTGTCACGCCTTCCACAACCTGACACATAGGAGCCGGAAACCACCAACCCAGGGGCGGTCTGTGATGATTCTACCATGGATCGCCCCGCCAGTCAAAGGAAAAGTGATTCAGAATGTTGTATGATGCTGAACAAGTCAAGCTAATGTTTGACGAACACGCTATTTTGTTCTATGACCAAGAGGGCGTGACCTTCACCGATGCCATTCGGCTTTTCGGGAATAGCGCCTTTGAATGGGCGTTTCACTGTGGGGAACGTGACGTTGACCTTCATCTTTTTGGTGATCCTGAAATGTCCCTCTGTGAACCGTTCGTTTCCTACCGGGGATTCTGCCTTGTGGCTACATATGCAAATCTCTTGGAACTGCGCCGCATGAGTAAAGACGCCGGAATGAAAGTTGATCCCCTTCCTGATGTTTCCTTAGAGCCGAAACCCAAGAAGGCCCCCACCCCCAAAGTGATTGATATTCGCCCAATGCTCAAAGACAATGCGGCCCAACAGAAAGTGAGGTAACTACATAATGACCCCTGATTTTGCTATGAAGATGGCCCAGTTTGTGGCCGATGCCCCGGACTTTGGCATGAGCCGGGAAACGCTGAACGCACTTGAAAACTTCTCTTGCCATATCGAACACCTGAAGCACTCTATGGGCGTTCTCCATTCCTTGGTTTGGAGCGCTATGGAGGGTGACGAGAAGGCCGGGGAACAGGCGGCGCACCTGTCCGAAACGCTGTTGGAAATCGCCACCATCCGGGACAAGGAGATTAGCCAGATTATCAGCACAATCCACCCGTTGACCCTTCCGCCGTTGGAGTGATCGCCTATGGTGAAAATCCATATCAGCTATACCCCGGACGATGAAGCGACCGTGGCCCAGGCTGTGGCATACTTGAAGGGGATTTTACCCCCCGTAAAAATCAAGAAAAAACCCGGCAAGGCCCCCTATAACAGCGTGTATTTCATCCCTAAAAATCACGGCAAACCCTACGAAATAGCCCGGTTTGGGCTTGACCCCCACCCCCCCTATGTGGTATAATTGACCTATCAAAGTACCCCACCCCCTACCGGGTGGAAGCTGTGCGAAAACGGCGTGGGAACTGTCTGTTATGGACGGTTCCCACGCTTTTTTCATATTTAGTCCACTCTGGACGTTAAACGGAGGAATAAACGATGGATGAAAACAAGACCACCAACACCAACCCGGAAAGTGGAGCCGGGGCAAAGACCTTCAGCCAGGACGATGTGAACCGCATTGTGGGCGAACGCCTTGCCGCCGAAAAGCGCAAGGGGGAAACTGCCCTTGCTGAAAGGGAACAGCAGTTGGCCCAGCGTGAATTGCTGTTGACTGCCAAAGAGAAATTGACCGATGCGGGCCTTCCTGTGGAACTGCTGAACGCTTTGAATGTGTCCAGCCCGGAAGCCATGGAAAAGGCCATTACCACCCTGAAGGGTGTGATCGACAAAATCAAAGCGGAAGCGCCCAAGCCCTTCACCATCCACGGGGCCAAACCCGCTGAAGCTGGACGCCGCCCGGAATTGGAATCAAGCGGTGATTCCAGGCTTCGCAAGGCAATGGGCCTTCCTGGATAAGAAAGGAAGTTCCAATAAATGGCTATCAATCTCGTAACCACTTTTAAGCCGCTGGTGGATGAAAAGTTCACCACGGCTTCCAAAAAGTCCCTTCTAACCAACACCGATTTTGATTGGACAGGGGCGCACACCGTCAAGGTGTATAAGATCAGCACGTCCGCCATGAACGACTACGGGCGCACCGGCCCCGCCCAGGGGAATTGGAGCCGCTACGGCGCTGTTGCGTCCCTGGATGCTGTCACCGAGGAATTTACGCTGAAAAAGGATCGTTCCTTCACCTTCGCCATTGACAAGCTGGATACGGACGAAACCGCCCAACAGCTTCAGGCGGCAAGCGCCTTGGAGCGCCAGCTTCGGGAAGTGGTGATCCCGGAAGTGGATGCCTACACCTACGGCGTAATGTGCGCCAATGCCGGAACCGCCCCCGCCGCCAAGGCCCTGACCGCTACCAACATCTATGCGGAAATCCTTGCCGGTTCTGAAACCCTGGACAATGCCGAGGTTCCCGAAACGGGCCGGGTGCTGGTTGTCACCCCCGCCACCTATGCCCTGATGAAGAAGTCCAAGGACATCATCATGGAAACTGACATTGGTTCTGATCTGCGCCTGAAGGGCGTGATCGGGATGCTGGACGGAATGAGCGTTCAGAAAATCCCCGCCAACCGTCTGCCCTCTGGTTTTGGCTTCATGATTGCCCACCCGTGCGCCACCGTGGCCCCGGTCAAGCTGGAGGATTACACGATCCACGAAAACCCGCCCGGTATTTCCGGCAGTCTGGTGGAGGGCCGTATCTGCTACGATGCCTTCACTCTGGATAACAAGGTGAAAGCGGTTTACTATCAGGCCCAGCCCAGCACCGGCGAGGAAACCAAGGAATAACCCACCACGGGGCCGCATGGGGAAACCGCCCTGTGCGGCCCTCAGTGGGCCTATGGAGGGTAGTTCATGGACAAGGTAGATAAACTAATCATCAAGGCCAAGAAAACCGCCCAGCGCAAGGCAGAGCGGTTTTTTAGGGGATTTGTGGAGCATGACCCGGACACCGGGAAATGGACGGCCCAGGGCCAGCTATGCGGCGGCAAGATTAACGGTGTACGGCAGATTTTTTCAAAGCATGACACCATGGAAGCCGCCGTTGATGCGCTTCAGGTTTTGGCGGACACGTACCCCAACACGGTTGAAGATGCCGTGATTTTCATTGACGATCTGACAGAGTAAGGCGGTGAGACTATGCCCCGGCGAAAAACCCTGAAGCTATCCACCCCGGCTGACATTCGCCGGAGTATAGCCAGGGTGGGAAACATGATCCTGAATGGTGAGATAGACCCCAAACGGGGAAACTCTATCATTTATGCGTGTAACAGTGTACTAAACGTTATCAAAGTGAGCGAAATGCAAACCAAGCTGGATGAATTGGAAGCCCTGGTTATGGAAATGGAGCGGTGATCTTATGGCTGACCTGTCCCCGGCTGAAATTCTGCTGGATTCCCTGGTTCCGGCGCAACGTCTGATAAAGCGCTTGCAGGACATTCTAAAGGCCCCGGTTCCTTATGTGGGTATTGACCTATCCCAGCCCACAAAAGCCAAAATAGCGGCATTCCAGGGCGATATACAGAGCCGTATTGATGAACTGACCGCCCAACGGGAAAAGGCGGCGGTATTGGTCAAGCTGATACCGGATCAGACCGCCCGGACGGTTATAGAGTTGCGCTATGGGCTGATTGGTTCGGGGTGTGAATTGATGCCATATCCTGAAGTTGGCGAAACCCTGAATTATGCAGACAAAACGATCCTTCAATATCGCAAAAAGGGCGTTGACCAGTTAAACCAGCTTTTGGAGAATGGTGGTTGACACCATGGGAATTGAACAGGCCAGGAAAGCCGCCCGGAAGGCCCTGGAACGTACCTATGAGGGGCGGGCCACCGTGAGCGAATACAAAGCGTTCAGAAACCCGGACACCTACTTGACGGATTTCAAGGAAGTTACCGTGTTGGAGGATCAGCCGTGCAAGCTGTCCTTCAAACCGCTGGACACCACCACGGACACCGGGCATATTGCCGTAATGACCCAGGCTGTCAAGCTGTTTCTGTCCCCAGATGTGACCATAACACCGGGATCGAAAATTGTTGTCACTCAAAACGGCGTGACCACGGAATATGCTTCCAGCGGCGTTCCGGCGAAATATCCCACACACCAAGAAATCATGCTGAAACTGTTTGAGAGGTGGGCATAGATGATCCAGGCAGAAAAAGCACGTCCGCCCCCTACATAGGGCCGTGATCCCTTTCAATCCTGTTTTACCGTGTTAGGAGATATAACCCGGCCCATTGTAGGAGTGGGACGGGGAAACACCCCCCCGCCAATGGCTTTTTGGAGCCGTGGCGGGGGTTCTCTTTTCCCGTTTGAAAGTCAATTTTCAAGTTCTATTCAGTGTTGCAAATGTGTTGCAAATCCCACAAGCGCACAGAAGCGTTTGCCGACACTTAAATATTGAATATCCTGAAATATCAAGGCTTATCAGCACCCAGCGAAGCCGCAGAAACACCCTAATATTGAACATATTTATTATTACATATGGGCACACGTTCTGCACCAACTTAGCCAATGCGGGCATGAACCCGAAAGCGTTGCAGTACATCATGGGACACTCCAATATCACCATGACGCTGAACTATTACGCACACGCAACCTACGCTTCCGCAAGGGCTGAAATGGAACGGCTGGCAGCATAGGCAGGACGAGGTTTTACTACTTTCGTACTACCTTTGAGAGCAAAAACCTAAAAACTTTTGAGAGTATATGTGAGCTTCCCCCGACAGCAAAAATGCCGCGAACCCTTGAAAAATCAAGACTTAGCGGCATTTAAGAACTTATAAAGAGATAGTCAAAAATCTTGTTGGATTTTTTGTCAACACAAGACATGTCGAGTGTTTATAACGCAACTGAATACTCGTATGTAAGGGAACAGCCGATTTGCTATTTCTACGGGGCGCTCTCGGGGCGCTCTGCCCCGGTGGAGTGGCTTCGGGCCGCTCTGTTTTCTTTACCCGGCCTTGACAACAAGATACTCAATAGCTACACCCTGGCGGCTGTCCAGAACCATGTTCTCCGGGTATTCCTCTACCTCCGGCAAATCCAGGACACCGATAAAGTTATAGTGGATCACGATGCGCTGTGTCCTGTTCTTTCTCCTGCTCTGGGTTTGATACACATCGATGCGCTCTACAAGCTCATGCAGGATGGTGGGTGTCAGCATTTTCATCTCCATGAACTTCCGCACCGCTTTCAAAAACTGCTCCTTACAAAAGGCGCGGTCGTTCTCCTTGTCACACTGGCGCTGCAATTCTTCAATGTCCTTTTTGAGCTGCTGCTGTCCCCCGTCATACCGCTGGGACATCTTCATAAAGCGTTCATCCGTCAACTTGCCCGATACATTGTCCTCTGTTAAAAGCCTTTACGTAACTGCCGGAGGTCTAGTTGTCAACTCGCTTCGTTCGCAGCTTGAAGCTAAAGCTTTTTTACGGGATACCTCCACCGGCCAAACCG
>OFGQ01002448.1_pt1 | contig 10530 bp, 10 predicted proteins | sample 1521791 | NCBI WGS metagenome assembly OFGQ01 (sample SAMEA3504116, study PRJEB24116) | mouse gut metagenome | biome: mouse gut; feature: mouse-associated habitat; material: faeces | place: Denmark | collected 2011 | reverse complement strand
TATATAATAGCATATTTTACCATAGATTTCAACATTTTTTTATTATTTTTATATATTTTTTAGGTGCGCACAATTTCCGATATAAGCGAAAAAGAGGCGAAACCCGCTTTTTTCAACGGTTTTCACCTCTTAAATGCTTCTATCTTTTATTTTGCAATCTTTACGACTGCCTTCACGATCTCTGCCTTCTCCCTTACGCTTCTGTCCATAGCCGTCTGGATATCGTCAAAATCGAAGATATGGGTCGCAATCCCTTTCAGGTTGACTCTGCCCTGCTCCACCGCGTCAATCGCCATGGGGTAGATGTGACGGTAACGGAATACGGTCTTAAATGTGATCTCCTTATCCAGCGCCAGGCTCATCATCATGTTCATCATGCCAGTCTTGCCATAGCCTACCAGTACGATATTCGCCCCTTTGCACACTACCTGAATCGCCTGGTTCGTGGTAATCTCCGTGCCGGCCGTCTCTATCGCAAGGTCGAAGCCTTCCCCGCCGGTCAGTTCTTTCGCCTTCGCCAGCACATCCTCTTCCCTGCCATTGATGACGCCGTCTGCGCCAAGCTCCATCGCCTTTTCCAGACGTTTTTCCATAATATCTACCACGTAAACTCTGGATACGCCGCATGCCTTCAACGCCATCATGGATACCAGCCCGATACAGCCTGCGCCAAATACTACCGCCGTCTGTCCCGCCTGGGCGCCGCCTTGCTTTGCCGCATGGAAACCGACTGCAAGCGGCTCAATCAACGCACCCTCTAGTGTACTTACGTTGTCAGGCAGCTTGAAGCACAGAGCCGCCTCATGTGCCACATACTCCTGGAACACGCCGTCCACCGGCGGCGTCGCAAAGAATACCACATCCGGGCAGAGGTTATACTTTCCTTCCCTACAGAATTTACACTTTCCGCAGGTCTTCCCAGGCTCTAATGCAACGTGATCGCCGACCTTTAAATGGGTCACGTCTTTTCCTACCCCTACCACAACCCCGCCGGGCTCATGTCCCAGTACAAAGGGGGGTTCTACCACAAAATCCCCAATTCTGCCAGTCTCGTAATAGTGCATGTCGCTTCCGCAGATTCCTACATACTCAAGCTTCACCAGCACCTCATTGTCCTGCGGTACAGGAATTGGCCTCTCGGTATACCCCATCTCGCCGATTCCATTCATTACAGCTACCTTCATTGTTCCTTCCATCTCACTGTTCCTCCTTATATTTTTGAAATATATTTTTCTATCTGATATAATGCCGCCCCGTATGCAGACGCCTCTTCCCGGCATTGGCAAACCCGGACATAGTCCCCGCCTCCGCTGAAAATGTTCTTTTCGGCGGCGAGAGACTGAAAACGCCCGATATACGGTTTCATGTAATTGCCTACATACCCGCCCAAGACAACCTCACAGTCAAAACACATCCGCAAGTTATCTACTGCAATCGCAAGATTTCCCAGATATTCGTCCCATATCTGCCGGTACTCTTCCTTGCCGGACTCCATTTTATCAAAAAAGGCGCGCAGGTTCCCGTCTTCCAGTTCTGCAAGGTTTAATGCCGAACAATATGCGTCCAGGCATCCCTTCTTGCCGCAGTAGCAGGTCTTTCCCTCTGGATGGATTACCATGTGCCCGAACTCTCCGCTGCGCCAGTTATTTCCCATATACATGGTTGTGTTATCCGTAATTGCCGGTATTCCCTCATTGCTCTTCATCTCATCCGCAAAAATGACTGCTCCCCCTACAGAATTGCTCAGCGACAGATAAACCAGGTTGCTCTCCGGCCTCTTACAGCATACATCTTCCGTGATGGCGGCGGCGTTGGCGTCGTTCAGCAGTTCGCAGGGGTAGGGGATATGCGCCGCCCACTTTTCCCAGGATACCTCATGGATTCCCAGTACATGGGAGCCGTTCAGTATGTTCTTCTGTCTGTCCACGATTCCCGGAAGGGCGATTCCAACCCCTTCTATCTTCTCTTCCGGAATTCGGTTCCTGGCTACGAACTCCCCGAGAAGTTCCCCAATCTCACGGAAATAAGATTCCTCATTACGAAAGTGCTTACGGATACGCTCATGCTTCAGCGCTTTCCTGCCAAGGTCTGTATAGACAAACCCTACATGATTCTCTGTGATATCCATCCCGACGGCATATCTGACATCCCTGACGCTGGCGATTGCCTTCGCCTTCCGTCCTCCGGTGGATTTAAGCTCTCCCACTTCTTCCACGACCCCGGCGCTTTTTAATTCCTTAACGATAGTCAGGACCGTAGGCCCGCTGATATCTAACGCGGCAGAGATGTCCGGCATGCTTGTCTCACTCTGGCTGTGTACATAGCGGAATATCCGGTTCCTGTTCAGCTTTTTTACTTCCAGGCTATTCGTCCCACGTCTCATTCCCTCTGCCTCCTCACTTTGTTAATCAGTTTATTCAAGCATTTTCTAAACTATGGATATAATAACATAAACGTACTGAAATTTCAACAGGAAAGGTCTAAAAATTCATCAATGTAGAACAACGCCGCTCCTGCTGCCGAAGCCTCTACTTTGTACCTGCATTCCACAAGATAATCCTGCGCCCTGTCGCCAAAGGGATTTTTCTCATCTACCCTCCGGCAGATGTCGTCCAGATATTTCCCCATGTGCGCTCCCACATATCCACCCAGGATTACCATACCGTCGAACAGCATCCGGATATTGTGGATTGCCCTTGCAAGATGTTCCAGATACTCGTCCCACAATTTCTCTGCAGTTTCGTCTCCCTGCTCCAAGACATGGAAAAATTCTTCCAGGCTGCCGTCCGTGTATCCTGCAAGTTTCCCGGCCCTGCAGACGGTGTCGAAACACCCCCGCCTTCCGCAGTAACATAATCCTCCGCCCTCGGATACTGCTTCCATATGGCCGATTTCGCCGCCTTTATGGGTATTTCCCTCATAGATTGCATCGTCGATAATGACCGAACCTCCCACACTGTTGCTTAAACTAATATAAAATGCATTCTGGAAATTACGTTCTGTCCATGTTTCCCGGTATCCGGCCGCATAGGAATCATGAATCAGGCGGTTTCTGTAGGGTACATATGCGGCAATCTCTTCCCGCCGCCGTTTTGTAAAGTCCAAAGCCTTCCCATACTCGATATACTCTCCGTCATCTGATACCAGACCCTGTACGGAAATCCCGACCCCAAGAAGGTTCTCATCTGCAATCTCTGCCTCTGTTTTTACCCACTCTACCACTTTGCCGATTTCCCGGAGGTATGCGTCGTCTTCCAGATTGAACGGAATCCGCCGCCGCTCCATGCTGGCGATGTCGCCGGACAAATTAACGGCCACAGCCGTAATGTGGTTCGCCGTGATATCAACGCCAATCGCCATCCTTGCATCCTTGATATAAGAAAACGCGGTGGCGCTGCGCCCTCCCGTATTCCTGATTTTGCCGGAAGTGTCAATCAGCCCTTGCTTCTTCAAATAATCCAGGTTTGAGGTCACTGTGGGGAGGCTCAACTGCATATCTACAACAATCTCCTGCTTAGATACCGAGCCGCGCTCTCTAATATAGTGATAGATGTTCTGCCTGTTCTTCGCCTTAATTTCATTTGCGCTTATTTTTTCCGTACTCATGATATTTCCTCATTCTAACATTGATAAAATCCTACTTCACTTTATCAAAATCAATGTCAAGCAGTTCCCCAAAGGAATGTATCGTCACATAACCGCCCTCTACCTCTCCGAATCCATATGCCGCATAAATCATGGGAATCCCTGCCTCTTTGCAGGCCTTAGCGTCCCCATTTGTGTCGCCTACATACACGGCGTCTTCAATACCGTTGCGCTCCATGATAATCCGGATGTTATCGCCTTTTAATTTCCCCGTATCCCCCGGACAGGTAAAATCCCGGATACAGTCCCCAAGCCCTGTGTTTTTGAGAAACGCCTCGATATATCCTGACTGGCAGTTACTTACGATGAACAGTGGATATTTCTCACTTAGTCTGCGGACCGTATCAGGCATCCCTTCATAGAGGATACACGGCGCACCCTCTATATGCGCATTCTCATATTGATACATATGGTATGCCAGTTCCTCCTTCTCAGGCTTGCTAAGTTCCGGGAACAGGTCGTCCATAATCTCGTCAAGAGGCTTTCCGAATTCTTTCTTGAGTTCTTCTCCCGTCAGCACGCGTTCAAGGCTGGTGCGTTCCCGGATTGCCTGATTCCATGAAACTGCCACTTCCTCCGTGGAATCCCAAAGCGTGCCGTCTACGTCAAATATAATTGCTGCCATGTATGCCTTCCCCTTATCTTATGCTTCTTTTTCCTCGATTGCCGTAATCATGTCTACCCGCTCCTGATGCCTTCCGCCTTCAAACTCTGCGCTAAGCCATGCGTTCACAATCTCTTTCGCCGTCTCGATTCCGATAATCCTTGCGCCGAAGGCAAGGATATTGGCGTTGTTATGCTGCCTGACCAGACGGGCCGTGCATGATTCGGAGCATACTGCCGCCCGGATTCCCTTTACCTTGTTAGCGGCAAGGGAGATTCCTACGCCGGTCCCGCAAATCAGGATTCCAAGGTCAACTTCCTTCGCTGCAACTGCCCTTGCCACTTTTTCACCGTATACGGCATAACTGCAGCTTTCGTTGCTGTCTGTCCCGTAATTCACGGCTTCATGTCCCAGTTCTTTTAAATATTCCATAATTTCATTCTTCATTGCGACCGCCGCATGGTCGTTGCCGATTCCTATTTTCATTCTATATATCCTCTCTTTCTGCCATTTCATTTCCTTCTACATTATAATATCCCCGCCCGTAAATCGCAACACATCCAAGCATCAAATTCACTTGACTTTCGTATTTTTGCATTTTATAATGCAGGAAGTGAACCTGCTGACAACACAAAGGAGTTATCTATGATAAAATTAATTGCAAGCGACCTTGACGGTACAATATTAAAAAATGGAGCGCAGGAATTGCCCGAAGGGTTCTGCGAGCTCGTGAGGCGGTTAAAAGAAAAGGGGATACAGTTTGCCGCCGCAAGCGGGAGGCAGTACTACAATCTGCGTCTTCTCTTTGCGCCGGTCAAAGATGATATCCATTATATTGCGGAAAATGGCTCTCTGTGCGTATGCCGTGATCAGGTCATCTCAAAGGGCCTGATTGAGAGGGAGCTGGGGCTGCGTATTTTTAAGGCTATCCGGGAACGGGGCGGATGCCACTGTCTCCTGTCCTGTGAGTCCGCATGTTATACGGATTCCACGGATCCTGCTTTTATACGGCACATCCGGGAGGTGCTCCGCTATGATATGAAGACAGTGGACAGGCTAGAGGACGTCACGGAGCCCTTCTTGAAGATTGCAGTCTGTGATTTTACGGGGGCTGATAATATTGAAGCTTATTTCCAGAAAATGTTTGAATCCGAGATCAAGGCTGTCACATCCGGGATGATCTGGATCGACTTTATTGCGCCTAACGCCAATAAAGGAACCGGGCTTGCAGGCTTAGCGGCGCATCTGGGAATTAAGCCGGAAGAGTGCATGGCTTTTGGCGATCAATATAATGATGTGGAGATGCTGCAATTTGCAGGAAGGAGCTATGCCATGTCCGACGGTGCGCCCGGGGTCGCAGAGTATGCCACCGATGTGACGGATTCTGTGGAAGATGTGCTGAGGCAGCTATAGACGAAAAAGCAGGTGCATAGATCAGTTTACCACTTGAATCTTTGCACCTGCCTGCTGTTGTCTGTTAGAACAATTCTTTCACCGTAGGATAAATCTTCCTGAACTTCTGGTATCTCTCCTCATACTTCGCCACCAGTTCCGGCTCCGGCTCTACCGTATCCACGACCTTCACAACCTTCTTCGCAATTGTCTCCACATCCGGATACTCTCCACATCCCACGGCTGCAAGCATAGCGCCGCCAAGGGCCGGTCCTTCTTCGCTCTCGATGACGTCTACCTTGAGGTTCATAATATTGGCGAGAATTTTCTTCCAGAGCGGGCTCTTTGCACCGCCTCCGCAGATCTTCGTGCGTTCAATCTGAATCCCCAGACTCTTTGCCACCTCCAAAGAATCCCGAAGGCCAAACGTAACGCCCTCTAATACCGCCTGCGTCATGTCCTCCCTCGTTGTATCCATAGACATCCCGATAAACATTGCCCTCGCATCTGGATTGTTATGGGGAGAACGCTCTCCCATCAGATAGGGAAGATAGAATACCTGATTTTCTCCTAATTTCGTAATATCCGCCTGCTCCGCCGCAAAATCCTTCGTCTTCAGGATATCCTCATTCCACCATTTATTACAGGACGCTGCGCTTAACATACACCCCATCAAGTGGTAATGCCCGTCGGAATGAGCAAAAGAATGCAGCGCATTATTCTGGTCAACGCCAAATGACTTACTCGAGATAAAGATTGTCCCGGACGTCCCAAGGGAAATATTGCACATACCGTCCCCGACCGTCCCGGTTCCGACTGCAGCAGCCGCATTATCTCCCGCCCCTGCGATGACCTTTACCTGGTCAGATAAACCTAGCTGTTTTGCAATCTCAGGCTTCAAAGTCCCGACCACTTCATAGCTCTCATACAACTTAGGAAGCTGCTCTTTTGTAATGCCGCAGATTTCCAACATTTCTTTGGACCAGCAGCGGTTCTTCACATCCATGAGCAGCATACCGGATGCGTCGGAAACATCTGTGCAAAATGAGCCGGACAGGCAGTACGCCAGATAGTCCTTAGGCAGCATAATCTTGCTAATCTTCTCAAAATTCTCTGGCTCATGCTTCTTCATCCAGAGAATCTTAGGCGCGGTAAATCCTGCAAATGCAATATTCGCCGTATACTCGGATATTTTATCCTTTCCAATCTCATGATTCAGATAGTCTGTTTCTTCCCCGGTCCGTCCGTCGTTCCAGAGGATTGCCGGGCGGATAACTTTGTCCTCTTTGTCCAAAGCCACCAGACCATGCATCTGTCCACCAAAGCTGATTCCTGCAACCTCGCTTTTATTGCATTCGCCGACTAACTCCCTGATTCCCGCCATAGATTGTGAAAACCAGTCCTCCGGCTTCTGTTCAGACCATCCCGGATGCGGGAAATATAACGGATACTCTTTTGATACAATCTTGTGAGTCTTTCCATCGCCATCCATCAATAACAGCTTTACTGCGGATGTTCCCAAATCTACTCCTATATATAACATTTTTTCCTCCTAACAAGCTCTCCACGGATTCTCTGTCGGATATCTCACGCCTGCAGGCTGGTTATACCCAATCTCCTCCACAGGCACCCCGATGTATTTGAATACTTCAAACAATGCCTTTCCGTGATGTCCAAATGCAACTGCACCATGGTGTGGATAGCCTCCTTCAATCAGCACATGGCGGTAGAACCTGCCCATCTCCGGAATCGCGAATACCCCAATGCCTCCAAAGGAACGTGTTGCTACCGGAAGAACCTCACCGTGCGCAATGTATGCACGCAGCCGATTGTCCGCCGTACTCTGCAAGCGGTAGAACGTGATGTCCCCGGGTACGATATCCCCTTCCAGTGTCCCTTGAGTCACTTCCTCAGGCAAAGCCCTTGCCATGATCATCTGGTACTTCATCTCGCAGAAGGACAGCTTTTTAGACGCCGTATTGCCGCAGTGGAAGCCCATGAATGTATCCTGCTGTGTATAGTCATATTTGCCTTGAATGTCTTCTTCATACATATCCTTAGGCACAGAATTGTTGATATCAAGGAGCGTTACCACATCGTTGCTTACCACTGTTCCGATAAACTCGCTAAGCGCACCGTAAATGTCCACTTCACAGGATACCGGAATTCCCTGTGCAGTCAGCCGGCTATTGACATAGCAAGGCACGAATCCAAACTGTGTCTGGAATGCCGGCCAGCATTTCCCTGCAAGTGCAACGTATTTGCGGTATCCTTTGTGTGCCTCAATCCAATCCTTCAATGTCAGTTCGTACTGGGCAAGTTTCTCAAGAATCTCTGGCTTCTTGTTGCCTGCGCCAAGCTCTGCTTCCATCTCTTTCACGATTGCAGGAATCCGCTCGTCCCCGGCGTGTTTGTTAAATGCCTCGAACAGGTCAAGCTCTGAGTTCTCCTCAATCTCAACGCCCAGATTATAGAGCTGCTTAATCGGCGCGTTGCATGCAAGGAAGTTCAGCGGTCTTGGGCCGAAACTGATGATCTTTAATTCGCTAAGCCCTACAATTGCTCTTGCAATGGGGGCAAATTCGTGAATCATATCCGCACATTCCTGCGCGTCTCCCACCGGGTATTCTGGAATATATGCCTTTACATTGCGAAGCTTGAGATTATAACTTGCGTTAAGCATACCGCAGTATGCGTCGCCGCGCCCCTGTACCAGATTGTCGCCCCGCTCCTCTGCTGCTGCGATAAACATCTTCGGACCTTCAAAATGCTTCGCAAGAAGTGTCTCGGAAATCTCCGGACCAAAGTTTCCAAGGTATACCACCAGCGCATTGCATCCTGCCGCCTTGATATCCTCTAAGGCCTGTACCATATGAATTTCACTCTCCACGATGCAGATCGGACATTCATAGATTCCTTCCTCACCATATTTCTCAGTATATGCTTTAATTAAGTTTGCCCTTCTCGTCACGGACAGGCTCTCTGGAAAACAGTCACGGCTTACCGCTACTACACCAATCTTTAATTCTGGCATGTTGTTCATTGTTCTAATCCTCCTATTTTTCTTATTACTTTATACCCATTCCGCCATATTAATGGTATTTTCAATCGCATTATTACAACGTAATGTTCTCTCCTTTTAATCCACAGAATGCTCCGTTAATCTTTGCATCCTCATGTGCAATCAGCCATTTATTCTTTGCTGTAATCAGCTTATCTTCGCCCTCGGCTGCGGACGTAAAGTCAAGCTCCAGGTTCGTATCCTTTGGCAATACGATTACACAGCGGAATCCACTCTCTTTCGCACTGCAAGGCGCATAGTGAAGCGTCGTCGCATATAATTCCACAACCGTCCCCGCAGGCACATGGAATGCTTCAATCTTAGACGTATCGTATGTATGGTCTGCTTCAATATCCTGCTGCTTTCCAAGCAAGAGAATTAAGTCGCTCTCTGCAATATCTACCTCCGATGAGCGATGATACTCCACGGCATTAAGTTTTCGGTTGTTCCCATTGCAATACCCGACCTGAATCGGAAGCCCGCCGTATGCACGTTTTTTTAGCTCCTCTGCCACTGACAGCTTCTCCAAAGCTTCCACAGACGGGACATAGACCACATCATCCGCCGGACAAGGCTGCCGCTTCATCACTTCCAACAATTCGGCACAGTCATATCCTGTCAGAACTTTTCCGTAGACACCGAAGGCGGCATCTGTTACCTTCTGAATCTCCATATTTCTTCTCTCCTTTTTGCGTTGTTGCTTATTAATGTCATTTTATCAACTTTTTTATGGGCATACAACGCAATAATTAGCCTTTTTATGGTATTTTTTTGTCTTTTACAAAAAGGAACAGCACATTTTCTGCTGTTCCCCTTCTATATTTGTGATGCTTTTTTACCACAATAAATCAGGCATACTTTTTATAGTAATGCTCTGCCTTCTCTTTCGTAAGATTGAAATGCTTTTGAAGCTTCAGAACAATTCTTTCCTTTGGAACCTGTTCTTCCAAATTGTCTAAAATAATCGCTTGGATTCCTTCTTCTCTGGCTTGACACACTTCTTCTCTGGCTTGACACACTTCTTCTCTGACTTGACACACTTCTTCTCTCACCCGATTTACCTCTTCTCTCTCTCGGTTTATTTCTTCTTTCTTTCGTTCTACCTCTTCTCTTTCTCGATTTATTTCTTCTTTCTCCCGGCTTACCTCTTCTTTCTCCCGGCTCACCTCTTCTTTCTCCCGGCTTACCTCTTCTTTCTCCCGGCTTATCTTTTCTTTCTCCCTCTCTGCTTCTTCTTTCTCTCGATACAGCGCTTCCCTGACTTCCCTTGTTTCTCTTTCTACAAACTTTAATGCATCATCGATAGCCCCTTCAAAGATAACCTGCTCCAAGCTGCTCACTTGTGTTACCCCCTTCCACAGATCCGTATTTTCAGGATAATCAATGTACTCCGTCACCGTAGCCATAAAGTCCTCCTTATGCGGGTACATAATTGCATTCAGGAAATGCAAAAGTTCATATCCTTCATCTTCCTTTCCCCCATTATACACCTCATTCCCCAATTTGATAACTACTAACGTCATCAAATCATAATTTTCTTTCGCTATAGAATTCGGCGCAGTATTCTTCGTGTTGGCCATCTCGTAGAAGGATATACTGTAACGCTCTTTTGGCGGGACATCATCCCGGCAAATCCAAATACTGTAACATTTTGTCAACTGGGAGTAATCCGTCCCCTCAAGAGCCAATGACAGCTGGGAAGACAACCGCCGCGCAAGATAATAAATTCCCCGCTTCTCAATGGGATACCCCGGCTTATACGTTTTCTGCGGCTCTATATCGATATTGCGCTTTCTCCATGCCATAATCCCCCTTTCTGCCTAGTGTG
>OFGQ01002447.1_pt1 | contig 10537 bp, 4 predicted proteins | sample 1521791 | NCBI WGS metagenome assembly OFGQ01 (sample SAMEA3504116, study PRJEB24116) | mouse gut metagenome | biome: mouse gut; feature: mouse-associated habitat; material: faeces | place: Denmark | collected 2011 | reverse complement strand
CTGGCTGTCCTGGAACTCACTCTGTAGACCAGGCTGGCCTCAAACTCAGAAATCCGCCTGCCTTTGCCTCCCGAGTGCTGGGATTAAAGCCGTGCGCCACTACTGCCCGGCTCCTCCCTTGTGGATTTAGGAACAATTTTCTGTCTTCCCTCAGTTCACCAGCCCAGCTCAGCTCCAGTTCGGGAGCTCTCTTGAACTCCATCATGTACTTGCAAATTACTTTTTACAACTTCTCTCTTATTTTGTGTATACTTGTAACTTATTCCTCCCCCTTCCCTCCAATTTGTTTTGTTTGAGGCAGAATCTCATATATCCCAGGCTAGCCTCACACTCACTGTGTGGCTTTGAATGATGTTGATGTTGAATTAGATGTTGAATTCCTGATGTGGTCTTTTCAGGGTTGGCTGCGATGGCAAGAACAGCTTCTAATTAGCCAGCGAGATAGGAGGAAGGAGGCTACTGCTGTGCAACACTATCAGCACTGGCAGAAGCAGAGATCTCTGAAGGCTTGGCTTAAATACCTCCAAATCTGCAGGGTGAAGAGATGGCAGAATGGTGAGTCAGAAGCCTAAGCTTCCAAGCCAGACTTGAGCAGATGGCTCTCCCCACTGTCTGTGATCCTTCAGGAAGAGGGAACAGAAGATATTACATTGCAATTGTGATGACAAGAAAGTTAGAAGAAAAGTACACCATCTTTGGTTCTCATTTATTTCTTTTTGGCTTTGCTTTGCTTTTGCTTTTGCTTTTGCTTTTGCTTTGCCTTTTTTTCTTTCTTTCTTTCTTTCTCTCTCTCTCTCTCTCTCTCTCTCTCTTTCTATCTTTCTTTCTGATGTATTTATTTATCGTCTATATATGAGTGTCCTGTCTTCATGCACACCAGAAAAGGGAACCAAATTCCATTGCAGAACATTGTGAGCCACCATGTGGGTGCTGGGAATTGAACTCAGGTCATCTGGAAGAGCAGTCAGTGCTCTTAACCCCTGAGCCATCTCTCCAGTCCCCCATTTTGGTTTTTATTAACATGCCTAACTGTTAGTTGGAAGGCAGCTTGTTTCTGGATAGATCATGACAGGCCAGCACAATCTTACAAGAAGAGGTTTTTTAATTGAATAGGGGTGAGGATGGGGGAAGAGAAGAAAGAAAAGAAGGGACGAAGGGTTGGGGTCTCTGTCTTTTATTCTGTCTCTGTCTTTTATTTTAACTGTGTTGTAATGAATGATGCACACCACCCTGCACCACTCCACATAGGTGAGGTGTTTGCTTGGAGTGTTTGGCAGTTGCCATAGCAACAGGCTCCTTATCGCCTAGGGTTGATGTCATTTGCTGATTTGGAGACTGACTGTAAACCACTTCTGATGCTAACACTAACTTTAATTCAGATTGTGTTAATGTATTGTGATTACTATATACATTTTATTTCAAATGGGGCTGTCCCTAATGTGATGGGTATAATGTTATTTAATTTTTTTTTTAATTGTGCTTGTTTTTACACTGTATTATATCTTTGTCAAGAATACTAGTTTTAGAGCCTGGCAGTTGTTGGTGCACACCTTTAATCCCAGCACTTGGGAGGCAGAGGCATGCAGATTTCTGAGTTCCAGGCCAGCCTGGTCTACAGAGTGAGTTCCAGGACAGCCAGGGCTACACAGAGAAACCCTGTCTCGAAAAACCAAAACCAAAACAAACAAACAAAAGATAGTTTTAGTGATTATCTGTATATTTAGAATGACTTGCTTTTTTGAACTTTATTAATACAATATATTTATTAGTCTCCCTTCTCTCAGACTCTGAGCCAGCCACTTAACTTTTCCAGGCTTACGGAGAAAGTACAGGAAAAAGAACATACAAGGTAGAGGAGACATGGGAGGAAGGACTGTGGAAGGCAGAGGTGGAAATATCTGCTTCATAGATTGAAGCAGATGAGAAAAGTCACCATTAGGCAAAAGAGTCCCATGGCTTCTGAGAGGGCAAAGCTCAGAATCACATAGGAGATGAGCTGGTACTTTGGAGAAGGGTTCCTGGCATAACCAGTCATGAGACTCCCCAAATAGTTCCAATTCAGCCACCCCAACTCTGGCAGCCAAGCCCTAATGAACTCAGCTGTAGTGCTGATGTCCCTTGAAGTGGCAGGGGCTTGGAAGCTGTAGCTCGGGGCAGTGAGCATGGCATGTGAGACTGCCAAGCCAAGGTTCCACAGTCCTTGAGCTAGAGATGAACTTTGTAGCTGAGCTCAGGAGTGGGTGGAGGTGAACCTGGAGCACACCTACATTGTTAGGGGTGAGGAGCTGAGGAAGGGGAGCAGCTGCAAACAAAGACAAGACAGATGAGTTTTGTATTTGTTTTTTATTTTGAGATAGGATATTACCATGTAGTGCTGACAGGACTCACTATATGGTCCTTACTGGCCTTGAGCTCACAGAAATGTGCCTGCCTTTGCCTTCCCAGAGCTGAGATTGAAGGTGTGTACCACCATGCCTGATGCTGTCACGTGCTTACTTTTACTTAGTGAGCCATTTACTTGACCTGGACCAGCAAACTGTTCTTCAGTGACAGAGTCCTAAGTGAGAGGTGGCCAGGAGATGGGAAAATAGAGGCTAGACCAGGTGGGACCAGGCGGTCTTGCACAAGCTCTGCCAGGAGAGCTTATTGAGAAGTAAAGCATCAATCTCATGGGAGAAATGGGACAGAGGCAGCAGAAGCTGTCATGGAATGGGACCAATTAGGAAGCTAATCAAGTGTCCTTGTACAAGGACAACATAGGGTATCTTAAGAGCATCAGAGACAAAGCAATCCCCTTGGTGGAAGAGTTGGGTTCTCGGAATCTGAACCCACAACCCCCAAAATGCCCTGACTCAGGCGACTTCTGGCTCTGCCAAGTATGTTTCTGATTTTAGATCTGAAACTGTGTTCCTTTTTGATACATCATAGCCTCAGGGAAGGCTTGGGCTCAGCCCAGCCCTCAGTAGACACTTGGATTATTTGAGTTTGTCCTCCCTAATGCAAAAGCATATAATTTGTGATGTTAAAATTTTTGGGTGGCTGCCGATATGGCTCAGCAGTTAAGGGCACTGACTGTTCTTCTAGACATCCTGAGTTCAATTCCCAGCAACCACATGGTGGCTCACAACCATCTGTAATGAGATCTGATGTCCTCTTCTGTTGTGTCCGAAGACAGCAACAGTGTACTCACATAAACTAAATAAATCTTAAAAAAAATTTTTTTTTGGATATTGATTTTTTTAAGTGAAAAGGAAAGAAAAAATTTAACATAACACAGATTCTGTGAAAATCTTATCCCTGGTCAGGCAGTAGTGGCTCACACCTTCAATCCCAGCACTCAGAAGGCAGAAGATTGGCATGGTGGGATTCTCACGGATGCCATTATTGTGGATTTCCTCAATAGTTTGAGAATGAGTTGACCCAGGGCTTTTACTTCATCTCTAAAACTAGGAGTATAATGGGCTTAAGACATAGCTTCTGAAAGACCTCCTGACCCTCGCTTTTCTATCTTCTTTATCCTCTCATCTCCTGGCCTCCCCCTTCAGACCTTGTTACTGAGAACAGCCTGCTGGTTCAGGTCACCCTAGGAGCCTGCTCACTGATGCTTTTTGTAAACAAGCTTACTGAGTTTACACAGGAATGACTCAAACACTGGACTGGACTCTAGGTTAGGCTCAGGCTCTTGTCCAAGTGAGTCCCACTTACCTCCTAGCCAACACTGCCTTGGCAAGTTCCCTGTATCTGTCAGACAGAGTGGTGTAGACCAACTCTTCAGTTGCCCAGGGCTGTGGAGCAAAGGCTTATGTGTTGTCTAGCATGATGAAATTTAATTATGTGTCTCAAGCTATGACCTATTTGGAGGTCCCAGTTCACCAGCTATAAGCTGGTCAGTGTTGGAAGGATGTGTACTCTGAAGCTCAGGTCAGCATGGCAGAAAGCTCAGGAAGCCCTTTGCCAGCATGATAACTGCAGTGGTACGTCATAGATGTGAAGACTCAGCCTATCCAGGAACAAGCCACGTAGAGGCAGAAATCAAACAGTATCTTTCAAAGAATTGGTTACCATTCTTGACTATCAGCAGCTAACTAGAAGCCTCACCCTTGGGGAGAAAATTTTGGTTTTTGTTTTTCAAGACAGGGTTTCTTTGTATAGCCCTGCCTGTCCTAGAACTCACTTTGTAGACCAGGCTGGCCTCGCACTCACAGAGATCAGCCTGCCTCTGCCTCTTGAGTGCTAGGATTGAAGGTGTGCGCCACTACTGCCTGGCCAAGGAGATTTTTTTGTTGTTGCACATTCCTTTTTTGGTTTGGTTTCTCTTGCTGTGGTGAAGCTATGATCAAACAAACTGGAAGAAAGAAAGAATTTATTTGGCTTATAGGTTACAGTCTATTATTGAGGGAAGTCAAGCAGGGACCTAGAGGTTGTAACTAAAGCAGAGACCATGCAGGAGTGCTGCTTCCTGGCCTGACTCCTTCCCTCTGTCTCAGTTACCATTCTTCTAAGGCTCAGACCCATCTGCCCAGGGATAGCATCACCCATGATGCGGTGTGCCCTCTTATATCAATCAGTTACTAACTTAAAAAAAATGCCTCTCAGACATGTCACAGTTCAATTTGATGGAGACAATCAACTAATTTCCTCTTCACAGATGTGTGAACTTGACAACTAGTATTAATCATCACCCTTCCTGAAAATTACAGACCTCTTTTCTTGGAGAGAGAATAACTCAAGAAGTCCCAATATCCTTCTAGTATCTAGACAACTCTTTTATGTTGTGGTGTTTGGGGTTGAACCAAAGGAGTTTCACATTCTCTAAGCACACACTATCACTGAACTATACTGTTAACTTAAGACCTTTCATAAGGATTCTTTGTGGGAACGCTCTTGAATCCTGCTCACTCCAGTAAGTAGCGTCCAACCTCTGTGACTTCTCCCTGCTTGGGGAGCAGCACCCAAGAGTTATTTCTCTGTTGCAGAGATGGCTGTACAATTCCACCATGGTACTGTGCTCCAGATACATTTCTGTGACTGGCAGTGGGCCTGGGAGTGGAGGCAGAGCTTGTCTGCCCACCAGGCCCTGGTGGTGAAGCTGGCCGGGAGGATGGTCCTGCGGAGGGCCTTTACACACTGGAAGCACTGTATCCTTCTTTGTACTGGAATGTCCATCTCCCCAGAGTGTCCCTAGTGTGAGGAGCTGGATGCCTTAGACATCCATCCTTACATTGTCTATTCAGGTCATGACTCATGCTCTACTTCAGCTTAATTTCTTGTGTTTGGTGAGCTAGGTAGGTTTCTATTTCTGTGATAAACACCATGACCAACAACATTTTAGAGAGATGCTGACAGTTTCTACTCTATCATTAAGGGGCATCAGGATAGGAACTCAAGGCAGGAACTGAAGCAGAGGAACGATCATCCCTGGTTTGTTCCTCAAGGCTTGTTCAGCTCTTTAATCAGCCCAGGAGCACCTGCCCAGTGGTGGGACCACTTGTAGTGGACTGGGCCCTCCCACCTGAGTCTTTATTAAGAAAATGTCCCACAGACTTACCTGCAGGCCAGTCAGATGGAGGCAATTTCTCAGTTGAGAGTTCCTCTTTCTAAATAATTCCGGCTCTGTCAAACTTTGAAAAAAACTAATGAACACATGAGGGCAACCCAAAGCCTCACAGCAGTCATTGTCCAGTGGGGGAACTGCTATGAAAGTGGGTCTTGTCAGTATGGTGTGATTGTGCTATGGAAGGGTTGTATAAGAACCATCCTGTGTGCCCATATCTCAGGAACAAGGAGGCAGAAGCATCTTAAATGCAAGGCTAGCATGACCACACCATCCAGCCCCTAGCTCCAGCCCCTAGTTCCAGCCCCTAGCTCAGACTTTTTTGTTTTGAATAAAAGTTTTTGGCATCCTAGGAAGTTCAGGCAAGGAAGAAGCATCCGAGCTGAGTGTCAGTCCTAGGTGACTGCAGGTTCTTCTGGCAGAGACTGGGTATTCATACAGGGTTATTGATAAACTACTAATGTTCAAGAATATGCAATAAGGGCTGGAGAGATGGCTCCGCAGTTAAGAGCACTGGCTGCTCTTTCAGAGAACCCCGGTTCAATTCCCAGCTCACATCTGTCTGTAGCTCCAGTCCCAGGACTTGTAATACCCCCACAGAGACATACATGCAGTCAAAACACCAATGAGTATAAAAATAAGTCATATATTTAAAAACTTTAATGTGGTGGCCTGGTGGCACATGCCTCGAGTCTCAGCACTCAGGGCAGACACAGGCAAATCTCTTTGAGTTTGAGGTCTGCCTTGTCTAATAATGAGTTCCAGGCCAGCCAAGGCTATGTAGTGAGACCCTGTCTCAAAAAAAAAAAGTGTTGATTGTTGTACTCGGGGAGGGTCAGGGTGGACTAGGGGCTTTCGTCCCCTCTGTGCCCCCCTCAGGGATTTACTCTTTATCCTGACGAGCTCAGAGCTTCAGACGAGTTCATAAGAATCAGTGCACTGAAATTTGTGCTTTAGAAAAGATGTTTCTAGGGCCAGTGAGACAGCTTGCTGCCAAGTCTGATGACCTGAGTTTGAGCCTTGGAACCTACTTGGTAGAAGGAAGAACAGACTCCTGCAAGTTGTCCTCTGACCTTCACCACGGCACATACATACACACAAATAGAGATGCATGTAATACAGAGAATTATTTTAAAAGAGAAGGTAGATGGCCCTAGAGACTTGCCCAGAAAGCCCATGTGTGTGCAGTCACGTAAGGGATGAGTCAGAAGCGGAGCGGCTGTGAGAGAAAGTTGAGCAGAGCAGAGAGATGGTTTGGTGCTGAGTACATGAGGATTGTGGGAGGAGAAAAGATCTGCAAACCCAAGCTTTTAGCTCAGCCATCTGACTGGATCGTGGTACCAGACAATGCAAGTTCTGCTTGCTAGATGATGATTCCAAATGCTTATAGAAAGTAATAGCAAGTAATCTCAGGTACTTTTTGCCTTACATAAAATGGGCATGACCTGGCTCTTTGATAGAACTTCCCTGGGTCACTAAGAGAAGACAGGTGACTGTCAGCCCGCTCAGCAAGCCTGTTATACTTAGAGGCATGCCCCTAGGTGGCCCACAGGAAGTATACATATTGTGTAGAAACCTTGTTAGACTGGAGGCCTTAACTTCCTGTCAGACATGTTGCTACAGGCAGAAGAGGCTGCCCAGCATGAGGCAGCAGCTGAACACCGCCAGCACTACCTGCTGGTAAGAGCCTGGGGCAGCTGCGGAGGCATGCGCTCAGGGCTCCTGCGCCATAGCCCCTGAGTGGAGCCAGTTCTCAGTTAGCTGTAGTCTGTGCTTGCATTTTGAAGCTGAGAAAGTAATGAGTAAAGTCAGAGATTGGAGTTGAAAGGGAACCTGAAAGGGGAACTGACCCTGGGTCTTTACACAGTAGACCTCTTTTGAGTGGCAGAGATCAAAGTCTTGATCTTAAACCTAAGTCAAGGTCTGGGGAGTTGATTCCTGTTTTGTGGGCTGCCTCTCCTGTAGGAGCTGGTCTTCAGAGGCTTTTAGGAACCTCTGGTGCTCCACAGAACACAGTGAATACCCCTAGCTCTGTCTAACCACAGAACACAGTGTGAAAACCCTTAGCTCTGTCTCACCTCTTTTCTCTGGTACTTTGCTTATATAGTATGTATGCAATTGGTGACAGAGTTGGGAATGTGGCCCCAAGGATTCCGTCCTAGTGTCTTTTTCTGTTGAAAACAGGTTGGTTTTCCCATGTAAGTTAATACAAGGAATACAGTCCTTAGGAGACAGGAACAGATACCCATCTCACAAATAATTGTAGATTCTGACAAGTTGACAATGAGTACCAACCATCACAGATTCACCTGAGATCATTCTGGCAAACCGCTTTTATAATTACGTAAATGTATTACATTACATTAACTCTTATGTGGTTCCCAAGTCTGGGATTAGAGGCATGTATCACCATGCCCAGCCAACATTCAACCTCTTAGAATTCTTTTTCATATGGGTCAAGGGAAGTCCCCCAGTTAGAGGCAACGCTGTGTTTTTTGTGTGAAGGCAGTGTTACTGAGCCTGCTGGGTAAGCTAGTTTCTATTAGGAACTTGGTAGCAAAACTGCAGAGAACTGGAGCAGTCCTGAACCACAGTGGCTTCCAGTGATGCTTTCCTTGTTCATACTTCTACAGATCCTAATGCACCTTTATAACTCCTCTTGTCATGTCTCTGGGTAGTATTCTTGCTCTAGAGCCTTCAAAGACAACGTGACCCAGGCCCGACTACAGCAAATAAGAAAGAAGCTTGCTCAGCAGCTGCGTGACACTACAGTAAGACTCTCCTGGCCCCAACCCCAGACAGGACTCTGCTGTATGGGTAGCTCCGGGTGGCCTCAAGCTCACTGTATAGTCTGGGCTGGTCTAGAATTCACAGTCCTCTTGAGTCCTGAAATTACAGGTGTACTGTGCACAGTACTTGATTTCCTTTAGACTCCATAATCATACTGCCTGTTTCCATTGTTAGTCTGTACCTGCTGATAGAGAAATTTGTTTTAGCCTCTTTAGTGTTCCCTACCCACCCCGTCCTACTACTGGAGTTTGCTAAGAAAACCAGGGCTTGATTTGGATGTTAAGGACTGGCTTTTCTCTTGACCTAGGGTATTGTTAGACAGTATAGACCCCACGGAGTCCTGTACTTGAAAGGCTGTTGGTATGTTTCCCCCATAGGCAGTTCTCTTCAATAGTTTGTTGAGCAGGGGCAACAATTCTCTTCATTGGTTTTATTTCTGAGTGTAGATTCTTTTTAAATGATTAAGCACATGATCTACATACTATGTAGCCTCAACATTCATTAGTATTTTGCCTCAAAATTTTCCCTAAATGACTTCAAAGTAAATTATAAACACTTTGGTATGCATCACCCCCAAACAAGTAGTTTTACATCACAGGACCATCCAGGCCATTTTCGGATTTTCACAGTTGTCCTTGAAAACATCTTCTCAAGCAGTGTTATACTTCATTGTTATTCCTCCTTTGCCTGTCTGAAGACAGTCTTGCTGTATAGCCCAGATTGTCTCCATTTTCCATCTTTCTACGTTTCCTCCCCTTACATCTTAGTTATTATGTCTCCTCAGCCCCTACTCTACAGAAGTGTTCTCTTGAGCCATACTCTGTATTCTAATTAAGAAGTCTCAGGCTTACTCTCTCTTGTTCTTTCGCCTCTCGTTTTCTTACTCTCTTTCCTCTTGCCCCCTTGCTCCCCTCTCTCCTCATCCCCTTCTCCCCTCTCTCCACGTGGTCATGGCCTGCCTCTGCTTCTCTAGTCTCTCCTTCTCTCTGAACTCCCCTCCCATGCCCTAAATAAACTCTATTCTATACAAAAAGGAAAAAAAAATTCTCAGAGCTACTAGAAGCATCTTTAAACTGGCCCAGATTATGTCTCCCTAGGCCAGCTGCTTTGAGTGAGCTGCCCCAAAGTGGGGCAATGCTTCCTTTGGGGACTCGGAGTGAGCTGGGAGTCAGCTCTTACACCAGGAGCCCTCTCTCTTCTCATCAGGATAAACTCAGTTTTCTTCCTGTAGTTGCTTCACAGGTTCTGGCACCTCTGGCTGTCTCGAATTGAGCAGAGGGAGGAGAGGGAACAGACCCCCTCATTGCATGCAGCCCTGAGCCACCACAGGTAGGAGCTGTCTTCAGCCTTGGCCTTTCTAGGGACACCTGGTTAGTTTGATGCACAGTTGTCCAAGAGCAATTACTCTGGCCTGAGTTAGTGCCAGACTCAGAAAGGTCTTTTAGCCAGACGTTGACAGTGCCCTTAAACCCAGTCCTTCTGCATAGCCTGTTCCAGAACAGCCAGGGATGCACAGTGATGCCTGTGTGTATATTTTCTGGTACCTTCTCTGTGTACATATCAACTATACTCTGACATGCTTGCACAGGACGGTCACTGGAACAAAACACAAAAAAGCAAGCAAGCAAACAAAAAAACATAAGGTGAAAGCCACACTAGTCATTATGGCTCCTCAGTGTGGTTTGCTTTTGGCAGGTTGATGGCAGTGAAAAGACTACCAATGTGTGAGCCTATTCCATCATTGCCACTGCCTCCCTTCTGCAGGCTTTTTGTGTGTGTGCATTGTGACTGGTGATAGAACTCAGCACCAAAGTGCTTGCTTAGCATAGGCAAGATGAGTTTGAGCCCCTTTGCACAGAAGCAAAAGATTTAAAAAAAAATAAAAAAGACCCTGTGAGTTGTTAATGTTAAAGGGTCAGGTTAGGAAGATATTTGGGGCTCAGTCTATATGGAAATAGGGAATGTCCTCTTAGTGCTAGTCATCCTGTTAAATGCACTTATTTTAAAGTAAATATCTATGAAGGAAAACTAGAAATATATAAAAAGAAAGTGTAAAATAGGCTCTCTACTTCCAAGCCAGAGATGTTCATATATTAAATAATGTCTTGACTCCTTTCCTTCCTCAACTCATGGTGTTACCAGGTTAATCTGCAGTTACTGGTCCAGTTTTGGAGGTTTTTTTTTTTTTTTTTT